>JAEEGG010000575.1_pt1 | contig 114644 bp, 88 predicted proteins | sample 9134161 | NCBI WGS metagenome assembly JAEEGG01 (sample SAMN16246543, study PRJNA631951) | gut metagenome | biome: gut microbiome; feature: rumen; material: CR-attached | host: Bos | place: Iran: Karaj | collected 2018-10
ATGGAGGGCAGTCGCTTGGCCAGCATCGTCTTGCCCGAGCCCGGCGGACCGATGAGGATGACGTTGTGCCCGCCCGCCGCCGCAATCTCCAGCGCCCGCTTGATGTTCTCCTGTCCCTTCACGTCGCTGAAATCGTGCTCGTAGTTGTTAAGACTGCGCCGGAACTCGTTCTCGATGTTCAGGGTGGTGGGTGTGATGGGGACGCTGCCGTCGAAGAAGTCGATGACCTGCTTGATGTTCTTCACCCCCAGAATGTCGAGCCCCTGCACGATGGCCGCCTCGCGGGCGTTCTGCTCGGGCAGTATCAGCGCCTTCATCCCGCGCTTGCGGGCCTCCAGCGCGATGGGCAATGCCCCGCGGATGGGCTGCAGGGTGCCATCCAATGACAGTTCCCCCATAATATAATACTCCTTGAGCCGTTCGCCGCCGCTAATTTGGCCCGAGGCCGCCAAGATGGCAATGGCCAACGTCAGGTCATAGGCCGAGCCCTCCTTGCGGATGTCGGCGGGTGCCATATTGACCACAATCTTGCGGCCCGGCATCCGGTAGTTGTAGTTCTTCAGCGCTGTCTCAATGCGCTGCTGGCTCTCCTTGACGGCACTGTCGGGGAGCCCGACCAGATGAAAGCCGATGCCGTTGTCCACGCTGACCTCCACCGTGATGTGGATGGCCGCCACGCCCATCAGGGCACAACTGAATGTTCTTACTAGCATAATCGTTCATATTTTTATTCGGCGGCAAAAATATGAAAAATTATGATACGAATAAATAATAATTTACAATAAATTTAATTTTAACAAGCAAGTGTTAAAATGGAGGAGAAGCGGTAGGGTAGAGTGCTTCTATTTGATGGGGACGACGTTCAGGGTCAGCGATTCAAACCCGAAGTTGTCGTACTTGGGCATCTTGCGGTAGAAGGTGACGTCGTAGCGCCCTTTTTGCGTAAAATGTTTCTGGGGGAATGCGACCAGTTTCATGGAATATACACTGCCATTCGAAAATGGTGTAATATCTTTGTTCTCCTTGGGGTCGAAATTCAGCACGCTTGAGACGAATGTTTCCATACCGTCCGGAGCGGTGATCGTGACGTTGACAGGGATATCCTCGGTGGCGACCAGTGTGGTGTCGTATTTGAGGTAAAACTCTATTCTGAAATCACTTACGGTGTCAATGTTGTCGAAACCGAAATGCAGCACCTGCTCCTCAAAGGTCCAGTTGCTTTCGGGGAAAACGTGCTCCACCTTGATGGTCTCGCGTTGCCGTTCGGGACGGTGGCATCCTGGGAATAAAATGCTGACGGTTATGGTGATAAGCAGAATAAGCGAAAAATGTTGATAAAATCTTTTTTTCATACTTTGAGATTCCTGTAAATAAAACTACTTTTGCGGCAATGATTAGCGGTTGTTTTTTGCCGCTGCAAAAATACACAATTACGGCCATTCTCCTATAGGGTGGCAAAAAATAGATAAAATGGGAGCAAAGAGAAAATTCTACGTGGTTTGGGCGGGCCGGAAGCCCGGAGTTTATGATAATTGGGGCGAATGCAAGGAGCAGGTGGACCATTTTGATGGCGCCAAGTACAAGTCCTTCGACACGCAGGAGGCCGCCGTCTCGGCCTTTCGGGAGGGCTATGAGCAGTATTACCGTAACCACCCATCCACGGCGAGCGGCATCTCGTTGCAGATATTGAAGGAGGACGCTCCAAAGCCCATCTTAGAGAGCCTGTCGGTGGACGCCGCCTGGAATACGGTCACCAAGATGATGGAGTACCGCGGTGTCTATGTGGCCACGCGCGAGGTGTGGTTCCATAAAGGTCCCTTCCCCAATGCGTCCAACAACATAGGCGAATTTCTGGCCCTGGTGCACGGCATCGCCCTTTGCAAGCAGCGCAACCTTGATATCCCCATCTATACCGACAGTATCACAGCGATGGCCTGGGTGCGCCACAAGAAGCACAAGTCCATCATCCTCCCCACGGAGGAGAATGCGGTGCTGTTCGATATGATGACGCGCGCCGAGAACTGGCTGCGCAACAACACCTACGACAATCCTATCTATAAGTGGAATACCCCCCTTTGGGGCGAGATCCCCGCCGATTTCGGACGGAAGTGAGCTGCGCGATGCGCTTGCGGTTTTCCGGCAGTTTCGCGAAAAAGAAGAGGTGCTGGTCTTTGCGCTCCTCCATCCTTTTGGGCACATATACTGTTTTCCCATTGTAAGGATTGTACCCTAAATAGTACAGTGCCGTGGAAAAGGTCATCGGCGTGGGGGTGAAGTCCTGCACCTGGTCGGTGATGAGATGGTGCTTTTGTGTGATGTCGCACAACTCCGCCATCTTCTCTATGGTGCACCCCGGATGCGACCCGATGAAGTAGGGGATAAGCTGCTGGTTCTTGCCGCATTGGTGGTTGGCCTGCATGAAACGCTCCAGGAAGAGCAGAAACTGGTCGAAATCGGGCTTACGCATCAGTTTCAGCACCTCGGGGTCGGTGTGCTCGGGTGCCACCTTCAGCCGCCCCGACACGTGGTGCTTCACCACCTCCTGCAGGTATTGCGACTGTCCGTTCCTCTTGTCCTCCTCCTTGTCGTCGTTGAGCAGCATCTCGTAGCGGATGCCGCTGCCGATGGTGACATGCTTCACCCCCTCCATCTGCCGCACGGCTTCATACAGCTTCAGCAACGGCTTGTGGTTCAGTTGCATATTGGGACAGATACGCGGGGTTAAACAAGAGGGACGTGGGCAGGTGCGGCACTTCTCCAAATCGCGGCCCTCCATCCGGAACATATTGGCGGAGGGGCCTCCCAGGTCGCTGATGTGCCCCTTGAAGTAGGGGCGCTGGATGAGGTCGCGCACCTCCGCGAGGATGGACTCGTCGGAGCGCGAGGCGATCTGCTTGCCCTGATGGGCGGAGATGGCGCAGAAGCTGCATCCCCCAAAGCACCCGCGGTGCATCGTGATGGAGTTCTTGATCATCTCGAAGGCCGGTATCTCCCCGCGTTTCAGGTACTTGGGATGAGGGGCGTTCATCATCCGGTCGAAGAGCGCGAAACTGTCCATCTCGGCCTCCGTGGCCACAGGGTAGGGAGGCTGCACCACCAGCACCTGTTGGCCATAAGGTTGCACCAGCATCCGCTGCTCGCGCTTGTTGGATTCCGTCTCGAACTTGACAAAATCCTCCCCGTATTTGCGCATGTCTTTCAATTCCGCCTCGTAGGAGTGCAGGCGGATGCAATGCTCTTGTTGATACATTTCTCCGTCCTGGTCGAAATAGGCGATTTGGCGGCATTCCGACAGATGCTCGCGCCAGTCGGGTCGCTGGAAGAGCCGTGCCAGTGCGACGATAGGTCGTTCGCCCATTCCATATACCAGCACGTCGGCGCCGCTGTCGGCTAGTATGCTGGGCTTGAGCGAGTCGCTCCAGTAGTCGTAGTGTGAGAGGCGGCGCATAGAGGCCTCGATGCCGCCCAGAACCAAAGGCACATCGGGGAAAAGTTGCTTCAGGATGCGGGCATAGACCGTGGTCGCGTAGTCGGGCCGAAAACCGGCCTTGCCCCCGGCGGTGTAGGCGTCGTCGCTGCGCAGCCGCTTGTTGGCGGTGTAGTGGTTGACCATCGAGTCCATATTGCCGGAGGTGACGCCGAAGAAGAGCCGGGGCTTGCCCAGTTTCTTGAAATCCCGCAGGTCATCCTGCCAGTTGGGTTGCGGCAGAATGGCCACGCGCAGTCCCTCGCGCTCCAGCACACGCCCGATGACCGCCGCCCCGAAAGAGGGGTGATCCACGTAGGCGTCGCCGTTTACAATGATGACATCCACATAGTCCCACCCCAAGTAATCCAACTCTTTCTTGGTGATTGGAAGAAAATGTTTGTCATTCATTATGATTGGATTAAAAGAAAAGTCTAATGTATCACTTTAAGTTCTTCCACCTCCATTCTGACCTTGAGCCATTCCACGATTTTCTTCTCGGCGGCGGGATTGGTGCCCCCGTCTTTCCATTGGATGAGCACGATGGGCACGCTGTGGTGCTCAAGGGTTTTGGGGTCGAACTGTTCCATTTCGGAGATGGCGAACCCTTTGATGTTGGGGTATTGCACATAGATCTCCTTGGCGATTTGGCTGGAGAGGGTCTCCGCATTGCGGGCGGCACTCAGCTGGCCTTGAAGTTGGCTGATGAGGGAGTCCTGTTGGTCGATGCGCAGGTCCTTCTTGTTGATGATGTCCTCGATGATCTCGTTCTGCTTGGTGATGTCAATGGCCTCGCCAGTCTGCTTGACAATCAGTTTGGCGTGTGTGAGACCATATTGGTTTTGCAGCGAGTTTTGCAATTCAGTGATCTCGCTTTTCGACAAGGGCCGTCCTACCAGCGACAGGGTGACGCTTTGTTCTTTGGCGTGGTAGTCGCGGACGGAGTTGACAATCTGGATGTTCTGGAAACGTTCGCTCTCTTGGGTGTCGTTCACAAATTTGATGGCCTGGGTGTTGAAAGCGGCTTGACGCACCACGTCGATGGCCAGTATGATACTGGGTACCAGAACAATGATGGTGAATATGGTGATGATGCGCTTGACGGCGCGTTTACGTCCGGGTTCCACATATTGTATCTGGGGGAAAGAGAGGAAGCGGACCATCACGAAAGTGGCGAGGGCGATGAAAAAGGAGTTGAGGAAGAAGAGGTAGAAGGCTCCGAAGAAGTACTTGAACTGGGCGGTGGCGAGCCCGTAACCGGCGGTGCAGAGCGGCGGCATCAAAGCCGTGGCGATGGCCACGCCCGAGATGACGGTGATGGACTGCGACTTGCGGGAGGTGGCCACGATGCCCGAGAGCCCCCCGAAGAATGCGATGAACACGTCGAAGATGGTGGGGCGGGTACGGGCCAGGAGCTCCGACTGCGCGTCGCCGAGCGGCGACACCAGGAAGTACAGGAACGAGGCCAACAGACTGACCAGCACCATAATGCCGAGGTTCTTGACGGACTTCTGCAGCAGATGCTCGTCCATTATGCCGACGGAGAGCCCGATGCCGTTGATAGGTCCCATCAACGGGGAAATCAACATGGCGCCGATGATGACGGCGGTGGAGTTGACGTTCAGTCCCACGGAAGCCACGATGATGGCGAACACGAGAATCCACATATTCATCCCGCGGAATTCCACGCTTTTGGAAATGAAGTCGATAGTGGCTTCATAGTTCGTGTCCTCGCGCAACTGGGCGAAATCTTTGATCTTGCGCCACAGAAGCCGCATCTTGGCTTTGAAGGAGGGTGAGTTGTTGGACATAGTGCTCGTCAGGGTGGGGGATGGGTGGTTGGTATATTATTGCAGTAATCGGGTTATCTCCTCTATCGTAAGTTGCTGTTGCTCGCCAGTTTCCATATTCTTGAGCGTGTAGGTGTTGTTGAGCCGTTCGTTTTCGCCGGCCATAATGACGTAAGGTACCGACTTGGCGTTGGCGTAGTTCATCTGCTTGCCGATCTTGGTGCTGTCGGGATAGAGTTCGGAGGGAATGCCGGCCTCGCGGAGGGCGCGCAGACCGCGGAGAGCGTATTTTTCATCCTCTTTGCCGAAGTTGATGAGCATAGCCTTGACGGGTGTGAGGATGGCGTCGGGGAAGAGGTTGAGTTCGTTGAGCACGTCGTAGATGCGTTCTGCGCCGTAGGAGATGCCCACGCCCGACATATTTTTCAGCCCGAAGATGCCCGTGAGGTTGTCGTAGCGTCCGCCGCCGGAGATGCTGCCCATCGCCACGTCGTTGGCCTTCACCTCGAAGATGGCGCCGGTGTAGTAGTTGAGTCCGCGGGCGAGGGTGATGTCGATTTCGAGGGCGGTGGTGAGTCCCATCTCCTTGACGTAGTCGAGCACGGTGGCCAGCTCTTCCACGCCTTTCATCCCGATCTCGCTGGTGTGGAGCAGCTGCTTGAGTTGCTCGAGTTTCTCGTCATTGTTGTCGCCACCGAAGCAGAAGACGGGCTTGAGCTGGTCGATGGACTCTTGCGGGATGCCTCTTTCCAGCAGTTCCTGGCAGACGCACTCCTGGCCCACTTTGTCCAGCTTGTCCATCGCGGTGCAGAGGTCGGTAACCTTGTCGGCCTGGCCGATAACCTCGGCGATGCCGGAGAGCACCTTGCGGTTGTTGATTTTCATCGTGATGGAGATGCCGAACTTGCGGAAGATTTCGTCGGTGATCTCCACGAGTTCCGCCTCATTGAGGAGGGAGGTGCTGCCGATGATGTCGGCGTCGCACTGGTAGAACTCGCGGTAGCGTCCCTTCTGGGGACGGTCGGCGCGCCACACGGGCTGCATCTGGTAGCGCTTGAAGGGGAAGGCGATGTCGTTCTGGTGCTGCACCACGAAGCGGGCGAAGGGCACGGTAAGGTCATAGCGCAGTCCCTTTTCGCAAATCCTTGCCGCCAGCTTGTTGGGGGAGGCGTCGGGGGCGTTGAAGTCAACCCCTTGTGTGAAGTCGCCGGAGTTGAGGATCTTGAAGAGCAGACGGTCGCCCTCTTCGCCGTATTTGCCCATCAGCGTGGAGAGGTTTTCCATCGAAGGGGTCTCGATGGGAAGGTAGGCGTGCTTGTGGAATACAGAGCGGATGGTGTCGAAAATATAGTTGCGCCGCATCATCTCGGTGGGCGTGAAATCGCGGGTTCCTTTTGGAATAGAGGGTTTTACAGTTGCCATAGTGATTATTTTGAATCAGGCGGCAAAGATACAAAAAACGGGGCAAAAAAAATATTTCAGAAAAAAGCCCTTGGATATTCAAAAAAAGTGTATTTTTGCCGCGTCTTTTTGACACCCACTATATGGCGGTTGTAGCTCAGTTGGTTAGAGTACCGGATTGTGGTTCCGTGGGTCGTCGGTTCGAATCCGACCTGCCGCCCGAAAGTCTCACAAAACAATAAAAATCAGCGGATTACGGTAAGTTTCCGCTGATTTTTTGCGTTTGAATCGGGACAAACTGAAATTTTGTGTTTTGCTGAGCAAGACCCAGTTTGCGGTTACTGTGGCAGGAGGTCATCAGCAGGGTGCAGGACAAGAATAACGCGGCAGGCACTTTGCCGAGAAGAGAAAATGTCTTCATGCGGAGGAATCGTTTTAGAAACTGCAAAGGTGGTGATGCCTAAAACTTCTGTATAAGGACATCTTCCTCGTCTTCGCGTTCTATGATGTTGGCGGCGAGGTTGTCAGCACACTGCAGAAGGGCGCAGAGCGGGCATATTTCCTTGGCTTTGTTATAGTTGCCTTTGATATCAGGACTCTGGAATGCGAGATCCCAGGCGCTCATGTGCCAGCGCATAGCCATAATCTCCTCGTCGGTGAGGTTGAAACCCATCCGTAAAACCATAATGACGGATTTCTCGCCGTGGCCTAAGGGGAAATTCTTGTAGTCCACCTCGTAACCCTCGACATCTTCCCATTGGCCGAAATTGTTTTTGCGTCTCTTCAGACATTTCTTGTAAATGTCCGACTTGCATACATCGTGCAGCAGCGAAACTATGATCACGCTGTCTTCAGGAAGCAGTTCTGTCAATTCAGGATCTTCCTGGAGGAGTTGTTTGCGTAACATAATGCCCATTTTGCAGACATTGAGCGAGTGCTGGGCCAGACCGCCTTCCATATTGAGGTGAAACCGGGTGGATGCGGGTGCCTCGAAGAAACCGTTTTCACACAATTCATCTATCACATCCTCAATGTATTCGCGTTTTGTGCCCTTCAGGAGCTTGATGATCTCGTCTTTGTTTTTTTCCTTTTCAATAATTTTCATCGGTAATCAGTTTATAAAATTCAATATTATCTCATCTCCAGCTTCACGATGCTGCTGTCCTGCTCGTACGCCTCCGGTATCCAGGGGTTGCGCACCGCCGCGATGGTGAATCCCTGCCGCTGCAGTTCCTTCAGCATCTCTATGGAAGGTCTCTCAAAATAGCACTCGCGGCCGCTGTGGAATGTGGCGGCTATGCAGCTGGTGATGTCGTCATCGGACATCGACGGGGATTTCACGTTGAAAACGAGCGTCTTCTCGGGGAGATTCTCCTGCCATTTTTCGCAGATGTGCTTGTTCTTTATGCAGGTCTGGTAAAACCAGGCGTGCTCGTCGCGGAAATAGTGTGGATAATGGCTGGCATAGAGACCGAATGCGGTGCACAGGGCCGTCACAATGACCAGCTGCAGATGCTGTTGGCGAATGAGGCGCGTGACTCCTTGAAGAATCAGCTGCAGCACACAACCGATGGCCAGGAACCATACGAAGCTGACAATGAAGGTGAAGGCGGGCATCTTGGTCGGGGCGTGGCTGAAGAAGAGGTAAACGAACAACGGCACGACGAAGAGGGTTATGCGCTGGCTTCGGCTGCGCACAGCCCGCAGGGCCAGCACCAGCCCGACGGCCAATACGATATAGCAGAGGATGGTGCTGAAATTCCACACGAAATGGATGTTCCAGTAGGAGGGACCATACCCGAAGAATTGCATCGGCAGTACCATCAGGTAGAAACTCCAAGGACCGCTATGATCCTCTATCACTTCGTTGGCGTGTCTGAAGTTCAACATCAGTTCCCGGTGCGCTTCCACTGGATATTGGTGGAAACAATAGAGTTGCCAGGATAAAAACAGAACCAAGGTGACGCCCAGGGCGGCCAGCAAATGCCCGACCTTCCATTCCTTGAGCCGGAATCCTTTTTCGGCCAGCAGGTAGCATCCCCAGACCAGAAAAACCAGCAGCCCCACCAGCCATTTGGTCAGCATTGCGCCGCCGGCCAACACTCCGACAAGGATAATCCATCCCCAGCCCGAGCGTCCCCGATGCACATATTCAATAAAAGCCCATACGGAGGCGGATATGTAGAAGAGGAAGCAGACGTCGTTGTGGTCGGTGGAGAGGCCGCCGGAGGCGAGGTAAAAAAGGAACCAGGAGGAGGCGGTGGCCAGGGCTGTGAAGTAGGCGATGTCAAGGCGCTTGGTGAGCAGCTGTGCCATCCGGTAGTTGAGGGGAATGAGCAGAGTACACATCAGCACCGAGGGAAGCCGAAGAGCGAAGAGGGAAACCCCGAACAGCTTGAATGACAGGGCGATCTGCCACAAAAAGAGCGGCTGTTTGTGGAGCCAGATGTCGGCGCAAATCCAATTGCCGTAGTCGTGTCCCGGCACAACGGCCTGCTCGTAGAGCGTGGGCCGGAAGGGATGCGACATACAATTCTTGGCCACCAGGGCGTGATACTGCTCGTCCCAGAGGTTGAGGAAAGGGTAGATGTGGGCGGCTGTCAGGTAGAGACAAAGTCCTCCCAGCGTGAGCGTGAAGAGTGCCCACCCGTGCCGCTGCCGCTGGTGCAACAGAGCCGACACGGCCACCATTACCAGGAAGGCGGCAAACCAAATCTTTATTTCAGGAGAGAGTTCCAATTTCTAAATAATCGTATTTGTGGCGGCAAAAATAAAAAAAATAGTGGTTGTCGCCCCGAAGTGGAGGCGGGGTTGTAGAAATTATGTATTTTTGCCACTCCAAAATAAAATGACTATGACAGACTTTACCCCTCAAGACCTGGAATTTTTGCAGCGCCGCGGCAGTGACCCCGCCACGGTCCAGTATCAACTCGAATGCTTCCGCAAGGGCTTCGCTTTCGCCGACCTCGACCGTGCAGCGACCATCAACGACGGCATCCTGCGCCTCGACGCCGACGCGGTGGAGGAGCTCTGCGCCGACTATCCCCAGATGCTCTCCGGCAAGAAACTGGTGAAGTTCGTGCCCGCCTCGGGCGCCGCCTCCCGTATGTTCAAGGAGCTATACTCTTACCTGAGCGATGACACGCCGGAGACTTGCCAGAAGGGAGTCGCCTTCTTGGAGAAACTTCCCAAGTTCCCCTTCTACGAGGCCCTGGAGAAAGCCTTGGCCAAGGATGGCCACGACCTTAAGGCTGAAACGGCTGCCGGCAACTACAAGTTGGTGGTGCGCTATCTGCTCGAACCCGAAGGCCTCAACTACGGCAACCAGCCCAAGGGTCTGCTCTTGTTCCACCGCTATGCCGACAAGATCCGCACCGCCGTGGAGGAACATCTGGTGGAGGGTGCCCTGTATGCCACCAGCGGAGGCGAGTGCTACCTGCACTTCACCGTCTCCCCGCAACATCAGGCCGGATTTGAAAATCTGCTCAAAAAAGTGGTGCCTGCTTATGAGCAGCAGTATGGGGTACATTATAATATAAGCTTCTCTATCCAGGACCCGGCTACGGACACGGTGGCCGCCGAACTCGACAATACCCCGTTCCGCGACGAGAAGGGCAACCTGCTCTTCCGTCCTGCTGGCCACGGCGCCCTCATCCATAACCTCAACAAACTGGATGCCGACATCGTGTTTGTGAAGAACATCGACAATGTCATCACGGAGGAGCGTGTGGCGCCCACCGTGCAATACAAGAAGGCCCTCGCCGCCCATCTGCTCCAGCTGCAGGCCCGCACGTTCCAGTATCTGCGCCTGCTCGAAGCCGGTGAGGTGGACGATATGATGCTATGCGAGATAATGGACTTCGCCGAGAGCGAGCTGATGATCTCCTTGGGTGAGGAGGTGGACCGCGAGACGTTGTTTGAAAAACTCAATCGCCCCATCCGCGTCTGCGGTATGGTCAAGAACGAGGGCGAACCGGGCGGTGGGCCCTTCTGGGTGACCGACAGCGAAGGGGAGACTTCTCTCCAGATTGTGGAATCTTCCCAGATAGACAAGAAGAACCCCGCGCAGATGGACATTATGACGCACGCCACCCACTTCAATCCCGTGGATATGGTTTGCGCCCTCAAGAACTATAAGGGCGAGCGCTTCGACTTGCTCCAGTATGTGGACCCCGAGACGGGCTTCATCTCCTCGAAATCGTACGGCGACCGCACCCTCAAGGCTCTGGAACTGCCCGGTCTCTGGAACGGCGCGATGAGCCGTTGGAACACCATCTTCGTGGAGGTGCCCATAGAGACCTTCAACCCCGTCAAGACCGTCTTTGACCTCCTGCGGCGGTAGGCGTTTTTTGTACAGAATTATTGCTATAGAAACTTTACAACATCCTTCATCCCTTCCATCTCCTCATAATTGATGAGGACATTTTCCTTGAGGAAGTCGTTGAAGGGTTTCATCAAGCGGAAGAGGCGGGCGATGTCCGCCACTTCCGCTTTTTGGAATTGTGTGGGGGTGATTGCCGTATGGCACGTGTAGTCCTTGCAAAGGAGATAATCGGGGTGGGCGAAGTCCTTGGGAAAACCGTTGGGGATGCGCTTGTAGTGCTCAAGGCCGATGGTGGGGCAGAGGCGCTTGAACTCGGGGTCCTCCACAATTTGAGTGTAGGTGTCCGCCTGATCAACGATAGCTTGCCGCAGGGCACGCATCTCCTTGGTGGGGAGCCACCATACCCCGCTGGCGAACATCACCTGCCGGGGCTCGAACTGGATGTAATAGCCCCCGTAGTAGGCCTTCTTGCCGTCGGCGTTGATGTATCCCCCGAAATGTCCCTTGTAGGGTGTCTTGTCCTGTGTGAAACGCAAGTCGCGGTAGATGCGATAGGTGCAGTCTTTCGGCGTCAGGTAGGCGATGGAGGGCTCGAAGGGGGCCATTTCTGCAATCAGCTTTTCGAGGAAATCGTTGAAAAGGCCCCAGGCCGTGTCGTATTCGTCCTTGTGCGCCTGAAACCAGTCGCGGTTGTTGTTCGCCACTAACTCCTGTAGGAAATCAAATATCCGATGCATCTCTTTCATCTTTGAGACAATGCGTTGTATGATAAAGACAAAGTGTTACTTGAGGTCGAATTCGAAGGTGTAGCCCGGCTTTTTCTCCACCGGTTTCTTGCCGTAGCGGAGCACGATCATATTGCGGGTGCCGCGGAGGGTGATGCGCTCGTGGTCCACCCAGAGGGCGGTGCCTTCGCGCAGGCCCGCGACAGTGCGCTCCTGGTTGACGGCCAGATACTCGTTGATGCGCACCTGACGGGTCTCGCCGCCGTGACGGATGGCGTCGTTGATCTTCTCAGGATAGGGATCGATGTAGTGCGGGTTGATCTGGAAGGGCACCAGGTCGAGGCACTTGAAGCTCTCGGGCATCACGATGGGCATATCGTTGGTGGTGCAGAGGGTGGGGCAGGCCACGTTGGAACCGGCGCTCCAGCCGATGTAGGGGGTGCCCTCCATCACCTTGCGGCGGATGGGCTCGATGAGCTTGTTGCGGTGCAACTCGGCCACCAGATGGAAGGTGTTGCCGCCGCCCACCATAATGATGTCGGCCTTCTCAATGACCTTGGCGGGATCCTTGGCACTGTGCACGGAGATGATCTTCTTGCCGAAGGCGTCGAACACCTTCTGCACGCGCTCTGTATAGGCGTCGTAGCTGGCCGGATAAACCTTGCCCGCCACATCCACGCCGGCGTAGGGCACAAAAGCGATGTTCTTCTTCGTGCCTTGCAGGAACTCCTTGATCAGGGGTTGGCACCAGCCCAAGTAAGGTTCTTTGTAATTGGTTGAATTGCTGATAAGTAAAAGCTTCATAACAAAATATTTTAGGTTTAATAATAAAATTTGCGAAGATTAGTCGGGCAGCTGCGCCAAACGCTTCACCACATAGGGCCGGTCCTCCTTGTAGGTGACCCCGAACCACTCGGCGTCGCTGTGCAGTACCTTCACGCGGGCCTCGCCACGCGACATCAGATGGGCGATCACGTTCGGGATGGGGTACTCGGCCTTGATGTTGTCGTGGTTCTCCCGCATAAAATCGACAAACTGCTCCTCCAATGCCTGGAAGAAGTCGGGCGTGAAGCCCCAGAAGTTCATCGATACAGGCTCCTCGCCCGTGAAGAGGTTGTTCAAGCCCTCTTCAATGTTTTCGATGCCCTTGTCGGTGTAGCCGATCTTATGGTTTTCCACGATGTCGGTGAGGTAGCCCTCCGCGTTGGTTTGGCATACGCCACGGGAGACGGTGCCGTTGCGCGACAGGGTCCGGTCGAGGCGGTAGCCCACCATCGCGTAGGTGGGCGGGACGGTGGGCGCGCTATGGCTCAGGAAGTCGGCCATTACCTCGAAGGCCTGGCGACCGTAAAAGTCGTCGGCGTTGATGACGGTGAAGGGCTCCTGTATCGCCTCGCGGGCCACCAGGATGGCGTGCGCCGTGCCGTAGGGCTTCTGACGATCCGGGTTGACCGTGAACCCCTCGGGCAGGATGTCCAGCTCCTGAAACACGTAGGTGACAGGAATTTTGTCCGCGTACCGTGGCAGGATGTATTGTTTGAAATCCTCCTCCATAGAACGGCGGATGACGATGACCACCTTCCCGAATCCGCTCTCCAAAGCGTATCGGACAGAGTAGTCCATAATGGTTTCACCATTGGGACCCATTTGGTCCAGCTGCTTGAGCCCGCCATAACGGCTGCCCATACCAGCGGCAAGAATCAGTAGTGTTGGTTTCATATTTTGCGATTTGCGATTTACGATTTACGATTTGCGGGGGCTCCTCACGGCTCTATGGTCTCCTCCTCACGGCACCACACTGCGCTCCTCCTCACGGCTCTATGGTCTCCTCCTCACGGCACCACACTGCGCTTCGCTTGTGTGGGGTTACTAGGATTTTGTCCCTTCGGGACTGCTTAAGGAAAGTCTTAAGTCTTACGTCTCCAGTCTCACGTCTCCAGTCTCTCACGGCGCCATATTAAAGTATCCCTCCATCAAATCGTCTTCGATTTGGGAGATTTGGGCATTGATGTAGTGCTTTATCAGATATTGGTCTTTATGGGTTTCTAAAATACGGTGGATGGCCTCGTTCACTTCGCGGAGGGTGCCCACACACTCGAAAGGCTTGATGGGACTGAGGCCGGTAAGCTCGTCGAAGGTCTTCACTAACTCGGGTTTGTTGAGCAGCTCCTCGCCGAAGATGTTCTTGAGGTCCTCGCGGCTCACAAAGGGGGCGAGGATGATGTAGGCGAAGAGGCACTTGGGACAGTTGCAGCACCATTTGTTCTCCTTGCTGCCGGCATTACAACTCTTGAACACCGGGAAATACTGCGGATATTGCGCGAAACGCTCGGCAATCTGCAACTCGGTGAGGGGGCGCAGATGGCTGTAGTAGTGGTTGCTGTCGCCCATAAAGTCGCGGACATACTGGGCGAAGTCCTGCTCAAACTCCAGCGATTTGGAGTATTGGTGGTTGATGTGTGTGCCGGGGATGGTGGGCTCGTTGGCGGACGACTCGTTGGAGAGGGCCACGTCGCGGATGCCGGTGACGGCGCTGAGCAGCACGGTGTAGAAGGCCAGCATTGCCGAGAAGGGCGTGTGGCCGTTGAGATAGCCCGCAGCGTTGAGCTCAAGCAGCTTGGGGTCGATTTGGCGCTGGAGGACGATGATGTCGTCGGGCTTGTCGAAGCCGGCCACGCGGGCACAGTCGAGGGTGGCGCCGCGGGGATTGATGATGAAGGGCACCACGTCGCGCTGTGTGCGCAGCTCCTCCAACGTCACCACGGAGTCCTTGCCCCCGCCGATGGGCACGATGACGCGGTTGCTCTCCACCGTGCGAAGGTAGGGGAGTGCGGCGGCATCGGCAGCCCCAGGCGCGAATTCGAAGTTGAGGAACTCGTACGGGTCGCTGTGGATGTGGTTCTTGAATACAAACTCGCCCAGTCCGTTCCAGTATAGCTTGCGCCAGAAGAGCTGCTGCTCTTCCGAAAGATGATAGGGCTTTATCAAGATGGTGGGACTGCAGGTGCATTTCCAGTAGCTGATCAGCTCAATCATCCCGATGTGGAACACGATGCCGTCGAGGGTGTTCAGGTCGGCGGGCCATTGGGCGTGCCGCCCGGGACGCAGCACCATCCGGGGACGGAAGGCTATGTTGTCGCCTATCAGGAAATGGAATTGGATGTGCAACTCGTTGCCCGTCAATTCATATTGGTAATGGTCAAAAGTGAAGACGGGGTATTGTTCGCGTAAATCGTCAAAACTCATAGTTCTCAAATTGAAAGCGCAAAAGTACAAAAAAAGTTCCTATCCCTGAATGCTCAGGTCTGACTCAATTCCCTCCATCAGTTTCTTCTCGCCGACCCACATCAGGGCACCGCGCAGCGTCAGGAAGATGAGGAAGGCAATCCAGAGCCCGTTGTTGCCTAAAGAGGACTGCAGGAGGTAATAGGCGATGAAAAAGGCTCCCGTGGCGACAAACATCACGTTGCGCATCGCCTTGGAGGCGGTGGCGCCGATGTAGATGCCGTCGTAGATGAAGGCCGCAAAACCCGTGAAGGGCACCAGGATGGTCCAAAGGATGTACTCCATAGCCTTGTTGATGACCTCGGTGTCGTTGGTGAGAATGCGGAGCAGTCCACGGCTGCAGGTTGCGTAAAGCAGCGTGAAGAGTGCCGCCAGACCGATGCCCCAGCGCAGCAGCAGACGGATGACCTTCTGCAGCGTGGGCCGGTCCTGGGCGCCGACATAGCGGCCCACTAACGACTCGCCGGCGTATGCGAAGCCGTCCATAATGTACGACTGCAGGGTGAAGAGCTGCATCAGGAGCGTGTTGGCGGCGAGCACCTCATCGCCCATCCCTGCCGAGATGTATGGGATGAAGGTGAACACCGCAATCAGACAGAGCGTGCGCAGGAAGATGTCGGCGTTGATTTTGAAGAAACGGATCATCTCCTGAAGTTTCAGGCTCTCGCGGATATGGATGTCGTGGCGCATCTCGCCGTATTTCAGGAACCAGATGATGACGGCCAGCAGCAGGCCGGAGTACTGGGCGATGACGGAACCCCAGGCCACGCCGGCGATGCCGTAGTGCAGCACGAACACGAAGAGCAGGCTGGCGACGATGTTGACGATGTTGAGCACGATGGCGATCCACATCGGGTCTTTGGCGTTCTGCATCCCGATGAACCAGCCTTTGATGGCGTACAGTCCCAAGGTGGCCGGCGCCGCCCAGATGCGGATATAGAAGTAGGTCAGGGTGAGCGCGAGGGTCTCCGGACTGGTGTCTATCCAGCGACGGCAGAGATAGCCGATGGGGCGTTGCAGGGAGATGAGTAACAGGGCAATGACCAAGGCGATGGCTATGCCGCGCACCAAGATGCGCAGGCACTCCTCCTTGTCTTCAGCACCGTATGCCTGTGCCGCCAAGCCGCTGGTGCCCATCCGCAAGAAGCCGAAGTTCCAGTATATGAGATTGAACACCATCGTGGCCAGCGCGATGGCGGCAATGTAGCTTGCCTGGCCGATGTGCCCCACAATGGCCACGTCCACCATCCCTAACAGGGGAACGGTGATGTTGGTGATAATGCTCGGTATGGCGAGCCGAAGAATCTGCTTGTTCACGACACGAGTTTTTAAGGGTGCAAAAGTATAAAAAAAGGACCAAAATAGGATTGAAATCATTGTTTTCGAAATCACTCATTTATCGATCCCCCCGCCGCAAAGTATGTGTTGACAAGCTCTCAATATCGTATTTATTTGGTAACAATCCCCCATATTATCCTCATTTTTGATTAGGATCTCTTTTCTGTAAAAGAAACACTTTTGCGACTTGTAAAAATCTTTGGTTGTATGAAATCTGTTTTTATGAAAAGAGCTGTTACTCTGATTGTTTTAACGATGGCCGTAGGTTTTGTCTTCGCCCAGGACACCATCCATCTGCGCCGTGCCGACACCACCGCCAAGAAACGGGTGGAACGCCTGACCATAGGCGGCTATGGCGAGGCTACCTACAGATACAATTTCTACAGCGACAATGCCTTCCGCTACTCCTATGCCGACCGTTACGCCAACTCCAAAGGCCACGGGCAGGTGGACCTGCCGCACGTGGTGCTGATGCTGGGCTACGATTTCGGGAAAGGCTGGTCTATGGGCACGGAAATCGAGTTTGAACACGGCGGCACCGAGGCGGCTGTGGAGATCGAGAACGAGGAAACCGGCGAATATGAGCAGGAGGTTGAACGGGGTGGGGAAGTGGCCCTGGAACAGTTCTGGCTGCAGAAGAGTTTCCTGTCCAACAAGTTGAATGTCCGCGTTGGACACATCGTGGTGCCGGTGGGGGCGACCAATGCCCATCATCTGCCCACTGAGTTTTTCAACGTGTTCCGGCCCGAGGGCGAGAACACCATTATTCCCTGCACCTGGCACGAGACGGGCATCAGTGTCTGGGGCCAGGCCGGCGGCTGGCGCTACGAGGTGCAGCTGCTGCCCGCCCTCAACTCCTCGATGTTCAACGTGCAGGGGTGGGCCCACGACGCCTCCGCCTCGCCCTACGAGTTCCGCGCCGCCAACAAGCTGGCGGGCGCTTTCCGCGTGGACAACACTTCCGTGAAAGGCCTCCGGCTCAGTCTGAGCGGCTATGTGGGCAACACCTTCAACAACGATATTGTCACCGAGGAGAACTCCACCACCTACAAAGATGTGAAAGGCACCGTGGTGTATGGCTCCTTCGATTTTTGCTACAAGCACAAATGGCTGGTGCTCAGAGGCAATGCCGACTATGGTTATCTGGGCGACGCGGCCCTCATTTCCCGTTACAACAATTATCTGCCCAACAGCTCTTCCGCCCCTTATCCTCACACCCTCGTGGGCCGCTCGGTCTGCGACGGAGCCCTCGAGTTCGGCGCGAATCTGCTTCCTGAGAGGACGAACCGCAAGCTTTTCCTCTTCGCCCGTTACGAGTATTACGATTCCTACAATCCTGCGTATGTCATCTCCAACGGCGAACGCGTGCCCCTCAGCGACTATAAATGGACCGAGCGGCACGTCTTTTCGGCAGGACTGAACTATTATCCCATCCCTCAGATAGTTCTCAAGGGCGAATTCGGCTATCGGCTTCTGGCCCAACAATATAACAATGAACCGTGGGTGTCACTGGGCATTTGCTACAGCGCTTTTTTCAAGAGATAATCATTTAACAATATTATACTATAATTAAAAACCAAACAAAAATGAAAATCAGAAGATTATTAATGTTGAGTTCCTTCATTGGACTTATGGTGGCTTTTGCCGCGTGCAAAGACCCAGAGGCCGCCAACGACGAGGCGATGGGCAAAATCCTGAACCAGTATGTGGAGAACACCATAGCCCCGACCTACACCAACCTGGCTGCCAAGTCGCAAGAACTGGTGGATGCCTTGGTGGCTTTACAGGCCAACAAGACAGACGCCAACGTGCGGAACGCCTGCGGTATCTTTCTCGAAGCCCGTTCGTGGTGGGAGAAGAGCGAGGCTTTCCTGTTCGGCCCGGCCAACGACTTCGGCATTGACCCGCATATCGACTCCTGGCCGCTGGATGAGGACGGCTTCAACACGATGATGTCCAACACCGCGCAGATGCAGGCCCTGGCCGGCGAGGACGGCGACGTCTATGCCGGCGACTATCTCGGCAACGCCCTGCTCGGCTTCCACGGCATTGAGTACATCCTCTTTGCAAACGGCCAGCCCAAATCGGCCTCCGAAATCACCGATCTGCAGATGGTGTACGCGGTGGCTGTGGCCGGCGACCTGCGCAACCGCTGCTTCCAGTTGGAGGTGAGCTGGCTGGGTGACGACGCCCCTGCCGCACACGTGGCCCGTATGGAGGAGCTTGAGTTCAACACCACCGTCAACGGCGGCAGCGCCTCTTACGGCAAGAATATGCTCAATGCAGGCAATGCCGGCAGCACCTACGCCACTCGCGCCACCGCGCTGATGGTCATCGTGGATGGCTGCTGCTCCATCGCTGACGAGGTGGGCACGTCGAAAATCGGCAAGCCCTACAATGGCGAGGACCCCACCTACATTGAATCTCCCTATAGCCAGAAATCCATTGACGACTTCTATGACAATATTATCAGCATCCAAAATGCCTATATGGGCGGAGTGGAAGGCAGACGCGATGAGAGTAAGTCTATTCATAAGTATGTGGCTGACAAGGATAAAGACCTGGATGCGCGGGTGTGTGCCGCCATTGACAAGGCCCTTGACGCCATCAGCAAGATGAAGCGCCCGTTTGTCAGCAACTATACCGACGCCACCGCCGGTGCCGCCTCCGACGCTTGCCAGGAGCTGGATGCGGTGATGTCGGAAGTCAACAAAGTCTTAAAATAACCATTTATTATTATATAGTATGACCTTGAATACACGACAAATCAAAAGACTTATGGTCTGTTGCGGCCTTGCCCTGATGGTGGCGGGCTGTAACGACACGCCCTTCTCCACTGTGGAAGAGCAGAACAGCATCATTGAGGAAACGTATGCCGGCGGGCGTCTGGGCACGACCTTCAACGCCACCGCCTCCGCATACGAGGATCCTACTCCCGCCGTGGAACAGGCCGGCTTGACCGCCGACTTTATGTATGGCGAGTATTTCTTCGAGCGCACCATCACGCAGAACAACGCGCCCTTCAACGGCTTGGGCCCGCTTTATGTGCGCAGTTCCTGCATCAGCTGCCACCCGGGCTACGGTCACGGCAAGCGTATGGACCGCTACCGTGCCGACGAGTGGGGCAACGGCTATCTGCTCGTGCTCACCGACCAGAACGACAACTACTTGAGCTCCTACACGGGGATGCCGCAAACCAAGGCTGTGGCGCCCTTCAAGGCTCCCATTGACGAGGACCAGATTCAGATATCCTGGCTTCCGTATGTGGACGAATGGGGCAACCGTTTCCCCGACGGGGAGACCTATGACCTGATCTATCCGGAGGTGACCATCCCGGAGAGCGCCTTCTACGTGCCTTTGCAGGTCAACGGCCAGGACATCAGCTACGGCCAGCTCAAGGTGCGATTGGAGAGCACCATCGGCATTTATGGCACGGGACTGCTCGACGCCATCCCCGACGACTCTTTGAAAGCGCAGTATCTCAAAGAGTACCAGGCGGGCGCCACCCTGAATCCCGCTATTTGGGCCGGGAGCACGTGGGCCAGCACTTACGGCAACACCAATCATCCCAAACGCTTTACATATGCGCTGTCAAGAGGACCGCTGCAGGATGCTGCCGGCGCCAACGCCATCTGGAACATCACCAACGTGACGCGCTCCGACCGCCGCTACCATTATATGACCGCCGCATACGCCACCAAGGCCTCCAAGGATCCCGAGGTGCAGGCGCAGTTCTACCACTATTTCCCGGAATGGAACCAGACGGGCAATCCTGAGACGGATATTTACAATTATCTGATGAATCGCGAGTTGCCTGTGGAGATGAGCAAATCCGACTATGTGAATTTTATGGTCTGGCACCGTGGTCTGGCCGTGCCTGCCGCCCGTAACTTGGGTGACAGCACTATCCAGCGGGGTCGTAAGCTGTTCCGCGAGTGCGGCTGCGCTACCTGTCACCGTCCCAGCTGGACCACCGGCCCCGACAACTTCACCGACCCCAACGGCTTTTTCACCGACGGGGACCGTCGCCTGCCGCGCTATCCGCATCAGAAAATATGGCCCTACTCCGATATGGTGCAACACCGTCTCTTTATGGTCAACGACATCCGCACCGGCTGGTGCCGCACCACGCCGCTCTGGGGCCGCGGACTGTCGTACGTCTGCACCGGTGCCTCCGACCGTCTGCACGACTGCCGCGCCCGCAACGTCATCGAAGCCATTATGTGGCACGGCAGCAGCCAGAGCGACGCCCGCTGGTCGGTGGAGAAGTTCCGCCGCTTGTCCAAGTCTGACCGCGATGCGATGGTGGCTTTTATCGAAGCGATATAAGAAGTTAAAATTTGTTATTTTTGCCCTTTCAAAAACACGTAGTGTCTGAAAAATATGAAATCGCCTGTGAAATTCCTGAAAATCCTGACGGCAATAATGACTGTTATCCTGGTGGCGCTGATGGCGTTCGGGACCGTGTATGAGAAATCGCACGGCTCGGATGCGGCCATTGCGCAAGTCTATCATCATCCCGTGACGGTCCTGTTGTGGGCGCTGGAGCTGGCCCTTGTGACAGTGCTGGTGTTCTCGCAACGTCGCCAGGTCCGGTTGTGGGGCTGGCTGCAGTGGGCTTCCGTGCTGCTCATCTTCGCGGGAGCGCTGCTGACGAATTTCACAGGGCGGTCGGGCGTGCTTAAACTCGCCCCTCACCAACCCTCCGTCCAGTATGACGACGGAAAAGGGGGCACGCTTGCGCTGCCCTTCACCGTGTCGCTCGACACTTTCGAGGTGGTGACCTATCCGGGCACCAAGGCCCCGATGGACTTTGTGGCCACGGTGCAGATGTCTGATCTGCAACAGCCAACGGTCATCTCGATGAACAACATCGGCCAGCATCACCATTATCGTTTCTATATGTCGGACTACGACGATTCGGGCGGCATTGAGCTTATGGTCTCGCGCGACCCGTGGGGCGTGGCGGTGGTGTATGCGGGTTTTATCCTGCTCCTGCTGTCGTTCGTTGTGATGTTTTTGGACAAGGGGAGCCGTTTCCGTGCCGTTGTGCGGGCGACGTCCGCCAGAACCGCTCTGCTCCTGTTGTTCTGCGGCGCGGCATTAGGCCTTCAGGCCCGTGCCGACCGCCCGCGCGCGTTGCCCAAGGAGACCGCCGCCAAGATGGGGGATATGTACATCCTCCACCAGAACCGCATCTGCCCGGTGCAGTCCTTCGCCCTTGATTTCACCTGTAAACTCTATGGCAGCCCCTCTTACAAGGGCTACACCGCCGAGCAGGTGCTGTCGGGATGGCTTTTCTACTACGAGGATTGGAAGAGCGAGCCCGTATTCAAGATCAAAGGCGATGAGGTTCGTTCCGCGTTGGGCATCGAGGGCAAATATGCCACGCTATCCGACTTTCTCAACGATTATGGAGAGAATGTCATTGGCAAGATGCTGGACACGATGAAGATGACCGATCCCCGCCGGGCTCAGTTCTCGTCGGCCAACCGGCAGTATATGCAGATTGTGTCGTTGCTCAACGGCACATCCCTGAAAATATTCCCGCTGAAGGACAGTCTCGGGCACCTGTCGTGGTATTCCCAGTCGGACCCGCTGCCGGTAAATGTCCTCACAGAAGGGGAGTACTTGTTTGTGCGAAAGCAACTTAGCTATTGTCAAGAGCTGGTGGTGAAGGGGGATATGGATATGTTGAACACGGTCTTCGAGAAGGAGAGGATATTCCAGAAAAACAAGGCTGGCGAGGTTTTGCCTTCGGAGGCCAAGTTCAAGTTGGAGAAGTTCTACAATGCCATAATGCCGGGGCGGATGATGGCCATCGGCGCGGTGTTGTTGGGGCTGGTGTTCCTGGGCTGTGCAGTTGCCGGGGTGAGGCGTGGTGCCGTATGGTTGCGCCGGGCCAATGCCGGGCTGCTGCTGCTCGCTGCCGTGTACCTCTCTCTGTTATTCGCGCTGCGCTGGATATTGTCAGGTTACGTGCCGCTCACGGGCGGGTATGAGACGATGCTCTTCCTGGCGTTGTGCGTGTCGGTGTTCTCGCTGTGGGTCGGCCGCCGCTCGTCGGTGGTGCTGCACGGCGGGCTGCTGATACTTGGCTTTGTGATGCTTGCTGCGATGATGGACGGATTGCGCCCTCCCGTGTCGCACGCGATGCCGGTGCTCAAGTCGCCGCTGTTGCTGCTTCACGTGGCGGTGATTATGTTCGCCTACGCGTTGCTGGCCTTCGCCTTGGTGAATTCCGTGGTTGCATTGGTGCAGCGTCTCTTCCGCAAGGAGTGGATGGAAAGTGTGACGCGCCTGCGTGACGTCACGCTGCTGATGCTCTATCCGGCGCTCTTCTTCCTGGTGGCGGGCATACTCATCGGCTCGGTGTGGGCCAACATCAGCTGGGGCAACTACTGGTCGTGGGACCCCAAGGAGGTGTGGGCACTCATCACGGCGGTGGTCTATGCCATCCCCCTCTACCTGCGGTGGGATGACCGCCGGCCAATGCTGTTCCATATCTATGTGCTGGTGGCGTTTTTGGCGGTGTTGGTCACCTATTTTGGTGTGAACCTGCTGCTGGGAGGGGTGCACAGTTATGCTTGATTTTAGTAGTTTTATGTTTTAAATAATTGAATCAAAGGATGTTGTAAAAAATTGGGGCTGCGAATATTTTGCTATTGAAAAAAATGTATATTTGCAGCCTCAAAAATGGCGGGGTAGCTCAGTCGGTTAGAGCGTCGGATTCATAACCCGGAGGTCACGAGTTCAATTCCCGTTCCCGCCACTGGAAAAATGCAAACTTTACGGTTTGCATTTTTTTTGTCCTCTTAAATCCCTTCGTAAAAATTATTCTGTATATTTGCCGCCTGTTGGGTTAAAAGGTGGAGTGGAGTTTTTTATTGAATTTTAACCATAATTTTTAAGCTATGAAAAAGATATTATTCCTTGTTTTAGCCTGTTTCTGGGGCCTTGTTTTGTCGGATGCGGTGGCGCAGACAGTTTATAACGGCACGCCGCCCACGTTTATGACCTTCACGGCTTCCTATGTGAAATGCCGTTACGGCACGCAATGGTGCTCGTGCGACCCGAACAACAGTTATTGGACCTGCTCCGGCAATAATCCTAACAACTGGACGCAGGGAAGTTACAGCGGCACGGCCAACAATGCCACGAACGGCATCCTGACACCCACTTCCACCAACTGGAGCCACCGTTTCATCACCTCGCACACGGCCACCGACCCTTGTATGTGCTATCAGACAGGTGCGGGAACATACGCACAGGCGACTGTCCTCCCCGAGGGCGGTTGGGATTTGGAGCCCAGCACCCTGTATGATCCGATTGACACGGTCATCCAATTGGGCGGCCCTGTCGAGCAGGGCAAGAAGAGCCAGTCCATCGAATACTGGTTCCGTCCTGACCCTAACCAGGCTGTGATTCTGGTGATGTTGGCTTTTGCCACGGAGGCCTCCAACCACCCGACCTATCAGAACGCCAAGTTCTACGTAGAGGTGATGGACTCGGCCTACAATCTGCTGAATCTCGGATACTATCCTGATCTGAACGGTGTTCCTCAGGACCACACCCCCTATTACTGGCCCTATTCCCGCTTCCTCTATGTGCCCATTAATGCGAGCAACAGCACCTGCCATTTGCCATACTGCCTGGCCACGCCTGTGGGCTATGATTACTACGGCACCAACGACGAGAACAAGGCTTTTGAGGTGACCGATTGCCCCTACGCCCAGTTCAGCGGTCAGGTGCCCGTGTCGCACTCCGGCTGTAACAGTCAGTGGTTCAAGTACACCCAGATAGCTTTTGATGTCCGTAAGGCGGCCCAACAGCACAAGACGGTCATTTTCCGCGTCAGAGCACAGTCGTGCGTGATGAACTTCCACTGGGCTTACGGCTATTTCACGGCGAAGTTGATTGACAGTCATATCAAGGTCAGTTCCTGTGGCGACAACGAGGTGTGGCTCTCTGTTCCCAACGGCTTCAGCGAGAACTCCTACGTCTGGTATGCGGGCGCCGACTCCGCCTCTGCCGTGCATACGGAGCGCTATGACGGCCTGCACAACATCTTCCTGAACTACGCTGCTGGCGACAGCATTTATCCCTATTATCGTTGCGAGGTGCGTACGCAGGCTGGCGTGCCCATCGTCTATCAGGGTTATGTCAGTTCCTATCATCAGCTGAACGGCTGCTACACCTATGAGCAGCTGACGGCAGACACTGTCAACCACCAATATCAGGTGCGCTTCAGCAACTGCAGCCAATACACGCAATACAATTATGATCCCACTGCGGGAATCTTCACCCCGCAAACCGGTGCGCAGCCCAATGTGGAATGGGATTTCGGCGACGGCTCGCCTGTCTCCACCGCCTTCAACCCCATCCACGTCTATGACACCCTTGGTGTCTATAGGGTCCAGCTGGTCCAGAGTGGGGCGGACGGCCAGTGCCCCGACACGACCGTTAATTATGTGCGTGTGGAGGCGGTCCCTCACAGCGGAATCCAAGACCGTATTCAGGATGCTGACCTGACAGTTCATCCCAACCCCACATCGGGATTGCTTGATATTGAGACGGGCGACATCCCCATCCACGAAGCCTTCCTTTATGACTTGATGGGCAAATTGGTGATGCACATTTCCGTGAACGACACGCGTGCACAGTTGGACTTGACGGACCTCACGGCTGGAACCTATCTGCTGAAAATAAAAACCGATAAAGGCGACCTGAGCAGAAAAGTTGTGAAAAAATAATTATTTCACCATAATGAGAAAAAGTATTTCTTCATTGTTGTTCCTGTTCGCTCTATTCTGTATGGGTAGTTTGTTGCAGGCCCAATCCCCTTGCAATTTCAACGGTATTCATCCTGTATGCCTCGAAGACACTACTTTGGACATTACCTATCACTCTTGTACAGGCAGTGTCACTGCACAACCTTTTCTGGGGTCAAATGCTGTGGGATGTTTGTCATTAACCCTGAGGCCGGCTTGGTTTTATGTTAAAATTGCACACCCGGGAAACCTGTTGATTTACATTGAACAGTTCTCCCTGGCCAATGCTGCGATTGATGTCGATTTCGCTTGCTGGGGACCTTTCCCCACGACTGATGTCCCCACTTTTTTGACGAATCTGTGTGATGGAACCTACAGCCTGTTTACGAGTACTTCAGGCCACCCCGGTTCGCACCATCCTGCCAATGGGGACCATAGCAATCATCAAACAGGTGGTTGGCCTTATCCTGCCAATGCAACAGGGAATAATATCCCGATGACGGACTGCAGTTACGCTGCTGAGGCTACGGAATGGTGTTATATCCCAGATGCTCAGGCGGGCCAGATTTATCTGTTGATGGTTACCAATTTTAACGGCAATGCCGGCACCATCCATTTTACCCGTGTGGATGTCCCCTACGCCCAGGCTACCACGGACTGTTCTGTTCTCACACCTATAACATACAATGATTCCTGTTGCGAGGGGCAGGTGTTAATGCTGGAATATAGTGATCCCATTGTTCCGCCCAATGTATCCTATACTTGGATTTGCCCCGACGGCCCGACCTTCACAACAACCATTCCGCAATTGGACCGTCCTAACGCCACCTCCGCAATGAGTGGACGCTACAAACTTTTACGCTATTCCGGCACACAAAGGGGCGACACCATCTATTCTGACTTGGTTGTGGTTGGTTCCTATCCGCAAATTGAATTGGTTGACAGCGGCCCGGAACACTGCGGTCTGCAGGATGGTTTCCTCGCCGTTTCAGTGACCGGTGACGCGGCCCCGTTCCAATATGAATGGTCTCCGGCTATGAATGCCACCGACACCCTTGTCAATTTGTCAAGCCAAGACTACACCCTCACGGTAACAAGCAGTCACGGATGCTCCTCTACCCGTACTTTTACGGTTGACTCTTTGCAGATTCCCATAGCCTGCTTTACCATCGACTCTGCGAATTCCTCATTTGTGGTTGGTGAAACTATTGTCTTCGATAACTGTTCCCGATGCCAGACTGACAATTACTGGGATTTCGGTGACGGGACATCCTTGTCCACGTTGCTAAACCCCACTCACAGCTACAATATCGCCGGCACCTATAGGGTCCAGCAGATCGCGACCGGTCAACAGGGTTTTAGCGCTGATACGATGGTGAAGTATGTCACAGTGACCGAGGTGGGTGTTGAATATTATGATTCCGTTCAGGAAGAAAACCTGAGGATACATCCGAACCCTGCTTCAGAAACGCTTTCCATAGAGGTTGCGGGCATTACCATACAAGAGGTCTCTTTGTTCGATCTGAATGGGAATCTTCTATCGCGCATTTCTGCTTCAGACTCCCAAATGCAAGTGGACCTGACTGGCTTTCCGGCAGGAACCTATTTGTTGAAAGTGAAGACTGTCAAAGGTGAGTTGACTAAGAAATTTGTAAAAAAATAACAATGATGTGAAACATTTCTCTTTGTAATTTCGTTGTTGGATTGGTTAGTATAAACGTATCAGATCAATGGAGATGAAAAAATATTTTTTGTTACTATTCTCAACTATAGCCCTGTTCGGCATCAATGCCATTAAAGCCCAGACCAACGTCCACCAGGGCTCACCCGCATCCTTTATGTATTTGCAGGGACAGCCTTGGGTGGAACCCCGTTATGGAACCACATCGGGTGGCACGACCACCACGAACTCCGGGGTGAACCAGCTGACCACGACCACCGACGGCAGCGGCAACCACAGTCACGCTTTCGTGGTGAGAACGGCCAACGGACAGTCGGGCACTGACTGTGCCGCCTGTTACGGTTTCGGGAACAATTACAATTACCATATGAACGTGATGGCTCCCGCTTGGGACGGCTCCCCGGGTGCGTTTGTGGACACCGTCATCCAAATTGGCGACCGTTACACGACTATTGGTGGAAACAGATGCCAGGAACTCATCTATACTTTTAAACCGGATACGATAAACCCTGTTTTGCTTTTGAACTATATGACCGTGTTGCAGAATGTGGTGAACTCTTCCCATCACTTCCAAGGCAACCCCCGTATCGAGATTTCCGTGACCAATGCGAACGGGCAACTGCTGCCGTTGGGCTATTATCCCAACGACTACTATACAGGCTATCAGCAGACTTCCCCCACGAGCAGCGGTCCCTTCACGTACAATGTGAACCGCCCCATCAACGGCAATTTCGGCCCGCACGGTCCTTGGACAATCGACTACAACGACAATCCGGGCTATCAGGCGAATACGGCTTGGCCCTATGCCAAGTATGTGTTCGCGGCTCCTGGAACAGGAGGTAGCGCCTATGCGGAGATGACACCCTCGTGGGTGGACTTTCAGTATTATACTTGTCCTCAGGGACAAGCTTCGAGCGGTTGCCAGTCGGGAAGCTACGAGGTGGTGTCATATCCCTACACCATTGTGGCCTTCAACCTGACAGAGCAGGCCAGACTGGGCCAGACCGTCAAGCTCAAGATCTATAAGCGTGGTTGTACGCCGGCAGCCCACTGGGCGGAGATGTATTTCACGGCGAAGATGGTGCCGGGCAAGGTGGAGGCCGATGTTTGCAACAATGACGATATCATCACCCTCGATGTGCCCTGGGGATTCAAGACATACCAATGGTGCTATGGATTGAACGAGAACTCGCCGCGCTACCTGCTGGACAACCAGACGCAGCAGTTGCAGATTATGCGTAACGACCCGAACACGACGGTATGGCCCTACTACTGCTGCGTGATGGAGTCGTGGACGGGCGTGCCGTTCGTCTATAAGGCCAAGCTTCAGATCTACGATATGGTGCCCCATTTCAACATAAAGCAGGTCAACAACGAGGACTGCAGCCTCACGTTTGAGTTCACGGACAGCAGTATGGCCAATATGTACGTTCCTTCCGTGGGCGCCGACAACCAGCCTACGGGCCAGTACGACACGACACATCTTACGAACTGGCACCGCACGTGGCTGTACAAGGATGCAAACGGTGTGGTCCACGAGTTCGGGGGCGCGAATGCCCACAGCCGGAACTTCACGATCACCATCCCGGCGGACCAGGTTGACCAATACCGTCAGATCGGCCTGTCCATCAGCGACGAACACGACAAGTGCTTCAGCGTGGACAGCGTGTGGAGGAATTTCGAGTACGACGAGACGTATCTGGACAGCGTGGTGGTGACGGACACGATCATCACGTGCGAGGAGAAGATAGTGTATGACGCGGCGACGTTCGGCGACCAGTACACTTGGACGACTCCGGGCACGCGCCTGGTGCGCTACCAGGGCGCGGCGTGGAACGGCTGCGACAGCCTGGTGAAGGTGACCTACATCATCCAGAAACCCCATATCAACCAACTGTTGTACACGGACGAGTACTGCGACGAGTTCAGCACGACATTGTACGCGGACGCGAATATGATTCCGTCGAGCTATCGCTGGAGATACCAGTACCATAGCGACACGACGTTCGAGGAGACGGTGGACCCGACGGCCGACCGGATCACGATAACCAAGCCGGGCACCTACACCTTGACGATCAGCGACACGTCGGGCTGCGAGGCCACGGCGGAGATCACGATAGACCCGTGCAAGCCGTTCATCAACCTGCCGAACGCGATCACGCCGTCGAAGCCGGACGGACTGAACGACTGCATCGAGGTGATCCAGCGCGACCTGCTGGAGTCGTTGGAGTTCACGGTCTATACTCGCAGTGGCGAGCTGGTGTACCGCACCACGGACAAGAACTTCTGCTGGGACGGCCGCATCGACGGGAAGTTGTACACCAATGTGACGTATGTCTATGTGCTGAAGACGGTGGACTACAACGGGCAGTCCTCGATGTTCAAGGGCTCGCTGCTGGTGCTGTAGAATGGAGAATTGAGAATGGAGAATTAAGAGTGGTGGGAAACAGGTCTTTTGGGGCTTGTTTCCTACTCTTTTTTTTTGTATGTTTGCGCTTTGAAAAATTTAGGATTGTGAATATCTATAAGGCTGATTTACACACTCATACGTTGTTGTCTCCTTGCGGGGACCTTGATATGACACCCGACAATATCATCGCGTTGGCATTGGAACGTGGGGTGGATGTGATCGCCATCACGGATCACAACTCCACTCGACACTGCCGTTTGGCGGAACACTATTCCCACAACCGCAACATCTTTGTGCTCTGCGGCGCGGAAGTGACCTCCAAGGAAGAGGCCCACTGCCTCTGCTATATGCCCGACCACGAGCGCCTCGACATCCTGCAGGAGTATCTGGACAAACATCTCCCCGACATACCCAACGACCCCGAGTTTTTCGGCGACCAGGTGCAGATTGACGAGAATTTCAACATCGTGTATGAAGAACCCCGCCTGCTGACCTCCGCCATCGACCAGTCGGTGAACCAGATCGCCGATTTTGTGCACTCCGTCGGAGGACTGTTTGTGCCCGCGCATATCGACAAGACCAAGACCAGCATCATCAGCCAGTTGGGCTTCATCCCCTTCGACTTGGACTATGATGCGGTGGAGCTTTCAGAACACGGCCATAAGGACGAGATACTGAAAGTGCACAAATATTTGAAAGGCAAAACCTTCACCCGCAGTTCCGACGCCCACATCCCCGACAGGGTAGGGGTGTCGCCCTGCTATTTGCGGCTGGAAACCCGCAGTTTTGAGGAGATAGCCAAGGCGTTCCGTCAGGAGGAGGGGAGAGAGGTGATGCTGGATTTGAATTGAGAATTGAGAATGGAGAATTGAGAATGGATAATTAATATACCTTAAGCGGCCCCGAAGGGGCAAGAGCCAGGTAGAACCTGATAATTTAATAGTTTAGCAAATATTACAATGACAGTAAAAGATCTTATCGAAAAAATGAATCTTACCGTGTTTTGCGGTGAGCAGAACCTGGATAGAGAAATCAAGGGCGGCTATGTGTCCGACCTGTTGAGCGACGTGATGGGCTTCGCGCAAGAAGGCAATGTGTGGGTCACCTTGCAGACGCACAAGAACGTCATCGCCATCGCTTCCTTGAAAGAACTGGCCTGTGTGGTGCTCGTCAAGGGCAACCAACCCGACGAGGATATGCTGGAGCAGGCCAAGGAGGAGGAAATTCCTGTGCTGGGCACAGCCGAGCAGACCTTTGAGGTGGCCGGCCAGATCTACAAACTCATAAACGAGTAGCAATGAAGGATTTGTCGATGCATATTATGGACATCCTGCAGAACTCCACGCGCGCCAAGGCTACGGAGATTACGCTGGAGGTCCTCGAAGACAGTGCGCAAGATACTCTGACGCTGGTCTTCAAGGACAACGGCTGTGGGATGGACGAGGAGACGGTGCAGAAGGTCATCAACCCCTTCTTTACCACCCGCACCACCCGCAAGGTGGGTCTGGGCCTTCCGCTGCTCAAGCAGAATACGGAACAGACCGGCGGCTCCCTGAAGATAGAATCCAAGGTGGGCGTGGGCACTACGGTCACCGCGGTGTTCGGCCTCACGCATCTTGACACACCCCCGATGGGCGACCTGGCAGGCACGCTGGTGCTCACCATCTCGGCCTATCCCGATATCCGCTTTATCTTCCACTACAAACGCGACGATGAGGTGGACTACACCCTCGACACCAACGAGGTTTATGAGATCCTTGACGGGATGTCCATCAATGATCCCGACGTTATCGCCTCTCTGAAGGAAATGATTGTGGAAAATATCCAATAAGTTAGGGAAAAAAGTGTATTTTTGCGAGCTTTTTTTCAAACCTAAATGTTTAGAGAAATGAAAGTCATTACATCAGTAAATGAATTAGTTGAAAAAGCCGCCGAGGTTCGGGCTGAAGGTAAGAGCATTGGTCTGGTGCCCACGATGGGCGCCCTCCACGAGGGACATCTTTCTCTCATCAGACGGGCCCGTGCCGAAAACGATGTTGTCTTCGTCTCCATATTCGTCAATCCGGTTCAGTTCAATAACCCCGACGACCTGGAAAAATATCCCCGCACCCTGGACCGCGACCTGGAACTCATCGGCGATGATGCCGACTATGTGTTCGCTCCGTCTGTGGAGGAGGTGTTCCCGACTCCGCCTACCGAAGAGTACCATTTCGGTCCTGTGGAGGAGGTGATGGAAGGCAGTGCGCGCCCTGGCCATTTCAACGGCGTGGGCGTCATAGTGGGTCGCCTTTTGCGCTGGGTCAATCCCGACAAGGCTTACTTCGGCGAAAAGGACTACCAGCAGATTGCGGTCATCCGTGAGCTGAAACGCCAGTTGGGCGTGCCGGCAGAGATAGTGTGCTGTCCCATCGTGCGCGAACCCAACGGATTGGCGATGAGCTCCCGCAACCGCCGGCTTACCCCGCATCAGTTTGAGGTCGCCGCCCAGATTCACCGCATCCTTGAGGAGTCCAAAAAACTGCCAGACGTGCCCCAAATCAAGCAATTCGTGGAGGAGGAAATCGCCAAGATCCCCGAATTCAAACTCGACTATTTCGAGATGGCCGACGACCAGACGCTGCAGTCTGTGCAGTCGTTTGACGATGCCGAGGGCGTGATGGGCTTCATCACCGTTTATGTGGGCGACGTTCGCCTGATTGACAATATCCACTATTGCTAATTTTTTAAGAGACTCATCCTAATGAATATAGAACTGTTAAAGTCCAAAATACACCGGGTTACCGTCACGGAGGCCAATCTCAGCTATGTGGGCAGCATCACCATCGACGAGACGCTGATGGAGGCCGCCCATCTGATTGAGAATGAGAAGGTGCAGGTGCTGAATGTCAACAACGGCGAGCGTCTGGAGACCTACGTCATCAAGGGTGCCAAGGACTCCGGTATCATCTGCCTCAACGGTCCGGCCGCCCGCAAGGCCTGCGTCGGCGACGTGGTGGTCATTATCTCCTACTGCTCAATGGATTTCGAAGAGGCCAAGACCTTCAAGCCCTGGGTCATCTTCCCAACTTCCGACAACAAACTGCCTTAATCCGGCATCGTTTTTAACAAATTATCATATTGAATCTACAAATTAATGTATAAGCTTATTTTAATACGGCACGGACAGAGTGAATGGAACCTTTCCAACCAATTCACGGGTTGGACGGATGTGGACCTCACGCCGCAGGGCGTGGAGGAGGCCAAGCGTGCCGGCCGAATCCTGCGCGATTCCGATTTGGATATTCGTTTCACCTATACTTCCTTTTTGAAGCGTGCCATCAAGACGCTCAACTATGTGCTGGAGGAGATGGACCGTATGTGGCTGCCGGTGGAGAAGACTTGGCGGTTGAACGAGAAGCACTACGGTATGCTTCAGGGCCAGAACAAGAAGGAGGCCGTCTCCGTGTATGGCGAGGAGCAGGTGCGTTTGTGGCGCCGCAGCTACGATGTGGCCCCGGCCCCCATCCCTGACGACGACCCCCGCCATCCCAAGTACGACATCCGCTACCAGGACATCAAGTACAAGGCGGCACGTCCCGGCACGGAGTCCCTTCAGGACGCCACCCGTCGCATCATCCCCCTCTGGAACGTCAGTATTGTGGATAACCTCCGCAAGTACAAACAGGTGATGATAGTGGCCCACGGCAACAGTATCCGCGGCATCATCAAGTTTATGAAGAATATGTCGAACGAGGAGATTGTGAAACTCAACATCCCGACAGGTATCCCATATCTGATGGAACTGGACGAGGAGATGCAAGTGGTGAGCGACCAGTATATCGGCCTTTCGGAAGAAGAACTGAGGGAATTGCAGGAGAGTGTGGCCAACCAAACCAAGACTAAATAAAAAAATGCGGATGTTGAATTGACATCTGCTTTTTTTTGTTTTTCTAGAGAAAATTTACTATATTTGCCCCGCAAAATTTGAAGCAACAAACAAACTCTATTTTAATAACTTAAATTAATTTTTCTATGAAAAAAGTTAGAAATGTCATCATCATTGGTGCTGCTGGAAGAGACTTCCACAATTTCAACACCTTCTTCCGCCACAACAAAAACTACAACGTCGTGGCTTTCACGGCTGAGCAGATTCCTGGTATCGACGACCGTATGTATCCGAAGGAACTGGCCGGCGAAGATCTTTACCCGAAGGGCATTAAGATCTATCCCGAATCTATGCTGACCGAGTTGATCAAGAAATTTGATGTTGACGACTGCGTTTTCGCATACAGCGACAAGCCCTATTCTTATGTGATGGGCGTGAGCGCCATCGTGAACGCCGCTGGCGCCAACTTCTGGCTGATGGGCCCGAAGGACACGATGATCCCCTCCAAGAAACCCGTCATCGCCGTCGGTGCTACCCGTACGGGCTGCGGTAAGTCCCAGACTTCCCGTAAGATTATCGAATACCTCGTCGGTATGGGCTTCAAAGTGGTCGCCGTGCGTCACCCGATGCCGTACGATCCCGATCTGAACAAGCAGATCGTCCAACGTTTCGCTTGCGTTGACGACCTCAAATATCAGAACTGCACCATCGAGGAGATGGAAGAGTACGAACCGCACGTGGTTACCAAACGTAACGTCATCTACGCTGGTGTTGACTACGAAGCTATCCTCAAGGGCGGCAAGACCAAAGATCCTCAAACCGGCAAGTGGGTTGAGATGGCTGGCGCTGAGAAGGATCCCGACGGCTGCGACATCGTGCTGTGGGACGGTGGTAACAACGACTTCCCCTTCTACAAACCCGACCTGACCATCGGTGTGGCCGATCCTCTTCGTCCCGGTGCCGAAGTCAGCTACTATCCCGGTGAAGTGGTTGCCCGTATCGCTGACGTCATCGTCATCAACAAGATTGACTCCGCTTCTCTGGAGAACATCAACACGGTGCGTGCTAACCTCGCCAAGATCAACCCGAACGCCAAGCAGATCGACGCTGCTTCCATCCTGACGGTTGACAAACCCGAACTCCTGAAGGGCAAACGCGTCCTCGTTGTGGAAGACGGTCCGACCTTGACCCACGGTGAAATGAAGATCGGTGCCGGTACGGTTGCCGCTATGAAGTATGGCGCTGCCGAACTCGTTGATCCTCGTCCTTACACCGTTGGCGAGCTCACCACCACTTTCGAACGCTACCCGAACATCGGCACGCTGCTTCCCGCTATGGGCTACGGCGCTCAGCAGATGAAGGACCTCGAGAAGACCATCGCCAACACCAAGTGCGACGCCGTCGTCATCGGTACCCCCATCGACCTGCCGCGTTTCATCAAGATCAAACAACCCGTTGTGAAGGTTGGTTATGAACTCCAGGAAATCGGCACCCCGACCCTGAAGGAAGTGTTGGACGATTTCGTCGCAAAACACAACCTCAAACCCAGAAGAAGAAGAAAATAATCCTTTCGACTATAACTGAAAAAAAAGCGCGTCCAAACGGATGCGCTTTTTTTTTACTCTAACTCTTTCTTCTTTTTCTTTGGTTTGGGAGTCTTGCCGCGGCGCCTTACGCTGTTGAAATCCTGCTTGTAGGCCAGGGCGACGCCCGCCGTGTAGTTGATCTGGTCATTCATATAATAGTTGTTCTCGTCACGCTCGCCAATGTAGGTGTAGGCCTTGACCTTCCAAGTGCCCGACTTGTTGATGTTGTACCCAACGGTGAAGTCACCATACATATTATATAATGCATCGGTGTTGCGGTCGTCATAGTAGCCGATACTGGTCTCCACGGTGATGCGGTCCTTGAGCAGGTTGGCGCTGCCGGTCACGCCGTATTCGGCCGAACTGGTCTCCGTGGCCTGGTTGTAGGTGATGCCGAATGAACCGTTGCGGGTGGCAAACAGGTCGCCGAGCATATTGTTGACGATGTTGCTGAACATATTGAGCCCCGGCACGTTGTTGCGGTCGGAGTTGGAGAACATCTGCGCCGGCATAAAGTTGTTGGTGACCATAAAGTAGGCAAACTGTCGGGTGAGGTTCTCCTTGTTGGTGGTGTCAATCGAGCTGAAGAAGATGTTGTTGACCTCCTCACTGCTGTTGGGGAGCTCGAAACTGAACGTGGGCTCAATGCGCTGCATAATGGGGCCGTTCAGATGGAGATAGGCGTTGACGTTGGTGCTGCCGCTGTTAAGATACTCGGCAGGGACAATGTCCGACAGGGAGGTTTTGGAACCCTTATACGCACTGACATTCACCACCATATCCTCCAGCGGTCCGTCGAAAAGGATGTTGCCGCCCGGCACGAGCGTGAAACGGGAGTTGACGACATTGAAGAGCGATATCTTGAAGTCGCCGGAGTGGAGAGCAAGGTTGCCGTAGAGGTTCAGTCCGTCGTTGTCATTATAGGTGAGTTGGAAGGGGCCGTCGGCGCGGGCGTTCATCGTGCCACCGATGGATTCCAGATAGAGCACGATATCGGCATCGTTGGTGATGTCGAAGGTGAAGTCGAAGTCAAGGGCGGTTTTGTCATTGTTGAGGACTTGCGACTCGGGGATTACCGTTGTCGTACTGCTGTTCTTGGGCGTGAAATGGATGGCGCTGGACTGGGATGCGGAGTTGGCTGAAGTGACCTGCAGCACAACGCGGGAACCGTCGAGCGTCTTCAGGTTGGAGCCGAAGAAGCGGATATGGTTGCCGTTGCCCTTGATGCTGACATCGCCAGACACGATGCCGTCGCCATAGAAGACCGAGGTGGCGTCTTTCGGGGTGTGGAGCACCATTATGCGGTCGGTATGGATGCGAAGGTCTATGTCCATATCCTTGAAGAAGTTGTGCTTGATGCGCCCGTTCATAAGGGCTTCGTTGCCACTCTTGTCTTGTATGAGCATATTGTCGAAGAAGATGCCCTCGCGATTGAACCGGATGTCCTGGTTGCGCACGTTGTATGTGGTGCCCAACGAGGCGATACCCATCTGCACGTCAATTGCTTTGACCAGCCCGTCGAAATAGGTGGCCTTGGGGTTGGCGTAGAAGGAGAGATTGCCCGAGGCAGTGCCTGAGAAGAGATGGCTGAATCCGGAAAGGAACGGGGCGATGAATCCCGCCTGCAGGGTGTCAAAAGTGGCGTGGGCGGAGAAGTCCTTCTTGTCGGTCAAGTACTGGCCGTTGAGATGGGCTAACGTGTTGGGCTCTTGCTGGAAGTCGCGGAACGTATAGTCCTCAATCTTGATGGTCGTGGTGGTGTCGTCCTTAAAGATGCCTCCGGAGAATCGGATATCGCCGACGGTGTCAAGTCCGGCGAAGAGGAAGACATTGCCCAGGGTCTCCTGGTTGAAGGCGAAGTCCTCGGCCAGGGCCTTGCCGAAGACCAGCACCCTGTTGTTGGGGTTGATGAGAGAGGCGTCGGCGGAGAGGCGGCCGCCCAGGTCCATATTGCCCAGCATCGTGTTGAAAGTGGAAAGGTCCACGTTCTCGATTTGGGCTCTCAAGCGCTCGCGGGTGCCCTTGGCGTATTTCCCGTTCAGCATAATCTTGCTCTCCTTGTTCTGGATGCGCAGATTGTTGACCTCGATGCCGCTCTTCTGGAAATGGATTTCGTTTTGGTTGTTGAAAAACCACGCCAGGTCGTTAAGGTAGAATTTGGAGTTGCGCAGATTGAGCCGGATGTCATCGGTGTTGGACACGTCCACCCGTCCCGCCAGTTTGGAGTGATGGCTCTTGTCTTTGTTGAAAGTGTTAAACCAACTGAGGTCATATTCAATGGAGTCGCCAGTGGTGTTGGCTTCCAAGTTGATGTCGTGGAAAGGAAGGCGCTGGGTGCCCAGAGTGGCCACGGTGGAGTCACTCTTCAGGTTCAGGTCAAGTTTTCCTAAACCTGTACTGTGGCCGTTGAGATGAAGGCTGTAGGCGGCAAACTTGTTGCGCAAACCTAGGAAAGGAATGTCCGCATCAATCTTGTCGTGGTCGTGGCGTGCTGTCAAGTCGATGTCAACGGTGGAGTTGGGCGCGATGAAGAGGTTGGGCATCAACAGCCGTGTGATATGCCAGGTGCGGTAGGTGTCCATACGGAACCGGATGTATCCGTTGTCCGCAATCTCGTCGGGAACCTGCGGCGTGCCTTTGGCGGCTGCGATGAGGGTGGGGAAGTAGGCGTGGGCGATGTTCTGCAGCGAGTCCTTGATGCTGGCCACGGGGTAGCTGGTCTCCAAAGTGGCACTGGCAATACCGGAGGCGAGGATGTACTTGTGCGCCCGCTCGTTGTTGATGGCGGTGAGGCGGAGACGGTCATTGATGATGCTGTCGGAACCATTGTAAATGCGGATGTTGTCGCATCCGGCATAGCCGTTCACATTATCGAGGTTGCTGCCGCGCAGGGCCACCGTGAAATTGTCGAACGCGAAACGGAGGTCCGGGTTTTTCTGGATGGCGCAGATGATCTTGTCGAATCCCTTGGCGGTGGCGGAGTCAAGGCGAGGCATTCTGGAGGCGATGGCGCCGGCGTCAAAGTGGGGGAGGGAGATGCTGCTCTGCAGGGCGGGAGTCTCCTCCGAGAGGTCCAACTGGGCGATAATCTCGCTCTTGAAGTTGGGGTCGTGTCCTGTGAGGGTGCAGTTGTACAGCTGGTTCTGGTAGTCGCCCTTGATTTGGGTGTTGCGCAGCCGGTAGCCGTACAGGTCGATGTGCTTCACGTCGCCGGAAAGATGGGCCTGCAGTCCTTGGAAACTCTTCTTGTCGAGGGTGGTGGATCCCAACTGTCCGTCAAAGGCCAGCTGGGCGTCGGTGGTGCCGAGCAGTTTGCCCTGCCGGGTGAGTCTGGCGAGGTTGAGGTTGGGGGAGGCGAGGGTGCCTTGGAACTGCAACTTCCCCTCCTCCGTGAAGGTGCCAAGGTCGGCGGCCACCGCACCAAGGGCGGTATTGGCTTTCAGCGTGGCGTCAAATTCCGACGGGGTGCCTGAAAAGACGCACTTGAGCGAGGTACCACCCAGTTGGGCGAGGGTCTTGTTCACGGGGATGGTTTTGCCGTTGGGCAGGGTGAACGCCGCCAGCTCCGGCACGTTGATGTAGGAGGAGTCGATGTTGGCGGTGATGTGCGCCTTCTGGAAATGGGTGATGTCCTGGAAGGCAAAGTCGCCGTTGATGTGGGTGTCGTGCCCCCATCCGGCCTGCAGCCCGATGAGTTTGAAATCGCTGACCGGACCTTCAAAGCGCCCGCTCTTCAGGTGAAAGGTCTCCTTCATCTGACGCAGAGCCGGGGCAAAGGCAGCCACGTCCTGCATACAAAGGTCGGTGGGACGGATGTCGGCGACAATGTTGACGGAGTCCACAAAATCACCCAGCTGGCCCCACGAATCGTAATGGAAGGCCAGGTCCATATTGAGACGGCTGTCCGGGGTGATGAAGTTCATCTTGTCGAACACCATCGCGGTGTCGCAGATGTAGAAGTCGGCCTGCCCGTCGGTGAGGGAAAAGCCTCCGTACTGGTTGAGCGCCAGGTGCTTGAATTTTGTGGCTATCGTGGTGACCTTGTTGCTATAGACCTTGAAATCCTTGCTCTCCCAGTTGATGTCCTTCAACTCCAAGAAGGCGTAGTCGATGTCGGGATGATCTTTGGTGTCGAACACCTGCCGCTTGTCGTCCATCACGATGGCAACGCGGCTGTTGGCCAGCTTCAGTTTGGTGGCGGTCAGCAGGAACGACTTCGGAGTGCGGTTTTCTTTGTGGAAGACCTTGGCCCATTTGGAGATGTTGACCACATCCTCCCCCTTGTATTTGCGGATGACCACGTTGGCGTGGTCGAGGTCGATATGCCCGAATTTGAGTTTGGTGGGTTTGAGACGGAAAGAGAGCAGCCGCCCCTTGACCGTGCCCACATAAATCATATCGTTGTTGTGATGGTCGCGGATGCGGAAGTCGTGGGCGACAAGCTTGAGGGTGGGGGTGATGCGGATGTCCTTCATCGAGATTTCGGTGCCCCATTTCTCGCTCAGAGCCTGCGTCACCTTGTTCACCGCAAAGGTCTGGATGGCCGGCACGAACAACAGTCCTACTAGGGTGAGGTCGAGGAGGAGAAAACCTGCCAGCACCCAGAGTATCACTTTCCCGATTTTTTTTCTACTTTTGCCGCTCAAAACTTAGAGGTTATGTCAGTGTATATTTTAGGTATCGAATCTTCCTGCGACGACACGTCTGCCGCGGTCATTGAAGACACGACGATTTTGTCTAATGTCATTGCGTCACAGAAAGTTCACGCCGAATATGGAGGCGTTGTGCCGGAGTTGGCATCACGTGCCCATCAGCAGAATATCATCCCTGTGATCGATACGGCATTAAAGCGCGCAAAAATAAACAAAAATCAGTTATCTGCCATCGCTTTCACCAATGGCCCCGGACTTTTAGGTTCTTTGCTGGTGGGGAGTTCTTTTGCGAAGGCGATGTCCTACTCGCTGAACATCCCTTTGGTGGAGGTTGACCACCTGCAGGCGCACGTGCTGGCCAACTTCCTCGACAAGCCCGGGGAGGAGCATCCGCACCCGCAATTTCCCTTTCTCTGCCTGACGGTTTCGGGCGGCCATACCCTCTTGCTGCAGGTCAATGACCATTTCGATATGCAGCGTCTGGGGGGCACCATCGACGATGCCGCGGGCGAGGCCTTCGACAAGGCGGCCAAGATACTCGGCTTGCCCTATCCCGGCGGACCGGTGATTGACAAGTACGCGAAAGAGGGCGACCCCAAGCGCTTCCAGTTCGCCATCGCCCACGTGCCCGGCCTCGACTACAGCTTCAGCGGACTGAAGACCTCATTCCTCTATTTTGTCCGCGACCGCCTCAAGGAGAACCCCAACTTCATTGAGGAGAACATCCACGATTTGGCAGCCTCCATCCAGTATGCTATCGTGAAATCGTTGATGGACAAGGTGGTGAAGGCCCTGAAGAGCACCCAGTGCCAGGATCTGGTGTTGGCGGGCGGAGTGTCGGCCAACTCCGGATTGCGCAATGCCGCCGCCGATGTGGCGCGCCGTTACCACAAAAACCTCTTCCTGCCCACGTTGGACCTTACCACCGACAACGCCGCGATGATTGCCGTGTGCGGCTATTTCAAGTTCCTGAAAGGTGAGTTCGTCAATATCGACGCCGTCCCCTATAGCAGCCGAGTGCTGTGATGCTAACTGTTAGCCGTTAACCATTAGCCATTAGCCCAAAAAAAAATCCCCACTTTCCAGCGAGGATTTTTTTTATCATTTGGCAATTATCCGATTAACGGGCGATCGTGAACTTCTGGTTGACGACGCCTTTTTCGGTGTGGAGTTTCAACATATACATACCCTTGGAAAGGTTGGAGGTGTTGAGTTTGGCGTGGTTGTCGTTGGCCGACACCGTCATCACCTTCTGGCCGAGCGTGTTGAAGACCTCGATCTTGCTGATGTTGCTCGTGGCGTTGACATAGAGCGTGTTGTTGGCGGGATTCGGATAGACATTCACGCTGGCCTCGCTGATTTCGTTCACACCGGTGAGGTCTAAGATGTTCACGTTGTCGAACATAATCTGGCAACCGTCGAAACCGACGTAGTTGAACATCAATTTCACATTGGACTGGCCGGCATAGCTGCTCAGGTCAACAACGAAAGGCATAAGAGTCCAGGTCTCGTAACCCTCATCGGTGTAGTTGCAGAGGTCGAAGATGGGTGCGGACCAGTTCGAGCCGCCGTCGGTGCTGACGAGCACCTGCAAGTTGCAGGTCTCATCCGGATTGTCGGTGCAAACGTAGGTGTAGTTGGTACCGACCTTGAAGCCGAGGGTAGGAGTGTTGAAGCCGGAAAGGTTGATGCGCGGGGTGATGAGTTTCTCGTCTTGGTTATCCGTTGTATAGGAACAGGAAGCAACGCTGTTGCCGTCACTTTGAGTGACGTGACTCCAAGTCACATCACTGTTAGAGATGAGGTCCCAGCAAGTGGGCGGGAAGGACTCGCCTTCAAATTCTTCGAGCCAGAATCCGTTGATGGCAGTGGAGCAGTCGATGGCATTGCCGCTGAGAGCCACGGTGTGGGTGAGGGTGCCGGAAGTCAGGGTGACATTGCCGGTCTGGTTGCCCGGAGTGGTGGGAGCGAAACGCACATAGACAGTGGCGTTGGTGATACCGCCGGTGGAAGCCGGGATGGTGGCCGTGGCGCCATAGGTGTTGCCGTCAGCAGACACAGCAAACGGAGCAGCAGTGGAAACGGTGATGTCGGAGGCCAAAGCAAGACCCGTGATGGGGAAGCTGAGGCTTTTCGTGCTGCCATTGTTGATGGAACCGAAATCCAGGCTGGTGGTCGTGATGTTGAAGGTCGGCGTGGTCGGCATATCAATGATGGAGAAATTGTCGATCAACAGGTAATAAGCATAATTGGAAGTGTATTTGATGGCCACATACTTGGTGCCGGCCGGGAGGCTCTGGTAGTAAGTCGTGAAGGTGGTGCCGGCTGTGATTTCAGAGCCCCAGGTGAAGGCGGAAATGTCGCTGGTAGTGGAGGAGTAACCTACCATAAAGGTCTCGTCATAATAGGCGGAGTAAGCCGAATAGTCGAAAGAGAGCAGCATAGTGCCGTTGCCGTGAAGTTCGGGCGTGATGAGGAATTCGGTATAGTCGTCGCTGCTGACAGAACTAAAGGATGAGAAAACAAAAACGCCGGAAGCGTCAACCCACGGGGTGTTGCTGTTGTCGGGGTCGTTGACTAACACCTGCCAGCAAGCGGAGAGCTCGGAGCTGAAATCCTCGTTGATGGGGTACGGGTAGTTGGAGCAGTCCACGGAAGAGCCGGTCACGGCAAGGGCCAGGTTGGGGGCGCCTGCGGCGGAGAGCACCACAGAGTCGGTGTGGTTGCCGGCAGCGGTCGGGGCATAACGCACATAGAGGGTGCCGCCAGCGGTGTCAAGGGTGGCCGTGCTGGCAAAAGTGGTGCCGTCAGCAGAAACCTCGAACGGAGCGGAGGTCGTGGCCGTGATATTGGTGGTGAGGTTGTAAGCCACGATAGCGGTGGAGGCAGCATTGCTGGTGTTGCCGGCAATGATGTTGGTAAAGGAGAAAGAGGTGGGGTTAGCCGTGATGGTCGGAGTGGTCGGGTTGGCCGTGATGGTCACATCGTCCAGGTTCAGAAGGAATAGGTCGTTGCAATTGAAGTGACGGAAAGCGATATAGACCGTCTGTCCCGTATAAGCGGAGAGGTCAACAATCTTCTCTTCCCAAGGGCTTTGGGTTTTGGAAGAACCAATCGTCCACTCGTTCAGCATCGTGAACGCGGAGGTGCTGGTGGCATTGGTGGTGGAAATGAACACACCGTAATGCTCGGCTGCATAGTCGTCGTCCTGAGCGCAAACGTAGAACTTGAGTGTGCTGTTGGCTGTCAGGTTGATGGCCGGGGTAATCAACCAGTTGTCCGGAGTAATGGCAGTGTGGGTTACATTGCTGAAAGAACCGGAAAGAATGAAAGCGGTGGAACCGTTGTGGCCGGAACCCGTGAGGTCTACTCCAGCATCAAAGTAGGAAGCAGGATTGGAACTGTGTTCCCATCCCATACCATCGTTGTTGGCATCAATCTGGGTCCAGCCAGTGGGCATACCCGAATCGAAGTTCTCCGTGAAAAGAATCTGTGCATTTGCACAAATACTCATCGCCAAAATAGCGATAAAAAGCGTAAAGATTTTCTTCATTTTTGGTTGTTTTAAGTGATTAATTAAGTGAATAATAAATATTTATGATTTAATTTCTAAAAATGAGCATTAGAGCGATTTTTTTGATATTTACCTGCATTTTGCACCGCAAAAATACATTTTTTTTGTCATAAAAGACGTTAAAAAAGCAAAAAAACACAACTTCTTTTTTTGTATTTTTGCAGCCTCTTGATGAATCATAATTTTATAATAAAAACATACCTCTATGAAAGACCTTAAAGAACAATTGAAAGCCCTCGGCGTGCTCGATCCCGTGGAAATCTATCACAACCTTTCCTATGACGAACTCTACCAGCACGAGACCGACCCCTCTCTCACTGGCTATGAGAAAGCCTATAAGACAAAATCCGGCGCCCTCTCCGTCGATACCGGCATCTTCACCGGCCGCTCGCCCAAAGACAAATACATTGTGATGGACGAGAATACCAAGGACAACGTCTGGTGGGCCGACCCCAACAAGAAGGGCTCCGACAACAAGCCCATCGACCACAAGACCTGGGAACACTTCCGGATGCTCTGCCAGAAGGAACTCTCGGGCAAGAAAGTGTATGTGATGGACGGCTACTGCGGCGCCAACGAGAACTCCCGTATGAAGGTGCGCTTCGTCTCCGAAGTGGCTTGGCAGGCCCATTTCGTGAAGAATATGTTCATCCGTCCCACCGACGAGGAACTGGCCGACTTTGAGCCCGACTTTGTGGTGCTGAACGCCGGCAAGACCACCAACCCCGACTGGAAGGAGATGGGACTGAACAGCGAGGTCTTCGTGGCCTTTAACCTTACCGAAAGAATGGCCCTCATCGGCGGCACCTGGTACGGTGGCGAGATGAAGAAGGGCATCTTCTCCGTGATGAACTACTTCCTGCCTTTGCGCGGTATGGCTGCTATGCACTGCTCCGCCAACCAGGGCAAGGCCGGTGACACCGCCATCTTCTTCGGCCTCTCCGGCACCGGCAAGACCACGCTCTCCACTGACCCGAACCGCGCCCTCATCGGCGACGACGAACACGGTTGGGACGACAACGGCGTCTTCAACTTCGAAGGTGGTTGTTATGCCAAGTGCATCAACCTCAGCGAAGCCAAGGAACCCGATATTTTCCACGCCATCAAGCGTGACGCCCTGCTGGAGAACCTTGTTGTGGACGCAGAAGGCAACATCGACTTCGACTCCGCCGCCAAGACCGAGAACACCCGCGTGTCGTATCCCATTTACCATATTAATAATATAGTGAAGCCGGTCTCGCGCGGCACGCACCCGAGCAAGATCATCTTCTTGTCCGCTGACGCTTTTGGCGTGCTGCCTCCTGTGGCCGTCCTCAACCGCGAGCAGACGATGTACTATTATCTCAGTGGTTACACCGCCAAGTTGGCCGGCACCGAGCGTGGCATCGTGACTCCGCAACCCACCTTCTCCTCCTGCTTCGGCGCGGCTTTCCTGTTGCTGCATCCGACCAAATATGCCGAGGAACTGGCCAAGAAACTCGACCAGCACAACGCCACGGCCTATTTGGTGAACACCGGCTGGACCGGTGGCGGCTACGGGGTAGGGGAGCGCATCTCCCTGAAGGCCACGCGTGCCATCATCACGGCCATCCTCAACGGTGAGCTGCTGAATTGCGAAACCGAGTTGGTGAAACCCTTCAACCTGCGCATCCCGAAGCACGTGACGGGTGTAGAAGACAGCATCCTGAATCCCGAGAACAGCTGGAGCGACAAGGCCGCATACGCCGAGAACGCCAAGACGCTGGCCGCCTCCTTCATCAAGAACTTCGAGAACTTCAGCGACACCGAGCAGGGCAAGGCGTTGATTCCGTTCGGACCGCAACTCTAAAGAATTGAGAATGGAGAATTGAGAATGGAGATTTTCCTTGAGCGGCCCCGTCAGGGGCAAGAGCTAGGTAGAGATGATTGTTGATAATTATCCTTTATTAGCCCGTAAGCGCAAGAGTCAGGTGAAAACCTCCGATTGCTAACAGCCAATGGCCAATAGCGAATAGCTAAAGGCCATTGGCATATTTTTACATTTATGAGTATTACAACCGCTTTTGCCACCGCATTCGGGAAGAAAGTCGCCAAGAATTGGGATAAAATCTTTGTCCTGGTCGATATTCACGACACGATTTTGAGGGCCTGTTACGAGAATGAGGAAACGTACGATTACTTCCCGCAGGCCCGGGAGGCGTTGCAGATGCTTTCCGACCGTCCCGATGTTTGTTTGATTTTGTGGTCGGGTTGTTATCCCGACAAATTGGAGGCTTATCTCCGCCAGTTTGAGGCCGACGGCATCCATTTCGACTATGCCAACGAGAACCCCGAGGTGGGCAACACCCCGATGGCCTGCTTCGACGCGAAGCTCTATTTCAACGTGGGCATTGACGACAAGTTCGGCTTCGACCCTGTGACGGACTGGGCGGAGGTGATGGAGGCCGTTGGTGAATGGCCGTTGACCAACGATTGATGGGTGCGGGGGACGGAGGAACTAAGAAACTAAGAAATTAAGAAATTAAGAAACTAAGAAATTAAGGGGTGTAATGGCTTAGGGACGAGGTTTGAACATTCGCTTCGATATTTCAGCCCGTTAGGGCTGAAGGGCTCGGTAGAAAAACGGATACCCGCGCACGAACGGTCGCACGCCGTAGGTGTGCGGGGCATAAAAGGGCATTGCGAAGGCGTTAATTCTCCTCGTCTGGGCGAATGAAACCGATGGGCCTGGACGGGATAGGCTCTGAGTCGTTTGCGGCTTCCTCCCCAACTTGAGATGCCAATTTGGCATCTCAAGAGTTCTTCGTGCGAAATTTCAAACATAAAATCATCTCCCTCAAATCGTTCTATGTTACGTCGAACCTGACGTTTTAGCTCGCCAGTTTCCACGTGATACAGTCGTGCGAGGTCGTAATCAAGCATCACGCGCTGACCACGGATGGTGTAGATAAGATTTTGGATGTTGTCAAGATGTTCCATAATTTTTTCTTTTTTTAATTCTAATTAATATCAAAAAACTGCCGCAAAGATAATATTTATTTTTTAACATATTGATAATCAATGATTTTTAACTGTTGATTGTTAAAAAACTTACGCTTGTGTACATAAAGGCACAAGGTCGGCATCAACAGTTCTCCAAACAACGTTTTTCAAAAGCCTCCCTTTCGCGGCGAACTTATCTACAACCTCCTGGCGGACCATCCCCGCGCCGTAAATCGCAAATCGTAAATCGCAATCGCAGGTCAGCGGCCAGCGGGGGTGTGCAGGGTTTGTCGGTGGGTCGTTTTCAGCCCGTTAGGGCTGAAGGGCTCGGTAGAAAACGAATGCCCGCGCACGAACGGTCGCACGCCGTAGGTGTGCGGGGCATTTTTTTTGTGTGAGGGAAAGATTAATTAAGGATAAATTGTTATTTTTGCAGCGCAAACCGAGGAAAGGTCAAGGATGACAGGATGGTTTGCAGACATAGAATAAAGGCGTTTATTGACGCTTTGTGGCGGTCACTTTGAACTTCGCAACTTCAATCACCAACCCGCGCAAAGCAGCGATGAATGCCCCGCGATGTGTATTCGTCGCCGTATCTGATACGGTGATGTGCATACTCGGCGTGGGCTTCAAGTTGTTTGTTACGGTTGGTGAAGGCATTGCGAAGGCCTAAAGTGAGCGTGACAAGTCAATGAGGACTCCACGCTTTTTTTGTGTCTATGCTTGTCATTGTTAAGTTTCCGCAGCAGGGGCCCGGCGGAGGAGAAGAAGGAATTAATGCTGAATTCGTGAAACGAGAATGATTAAAGACCAGCACATATCCGATGCCGACCTCGTGGAAAGAGTCCTCGCCAATGACGAGAAAGCCGTACTGTATTTCTTTTACGAGAAATACTACAGTGTTTTCGAGTACCATATCTATAAAATATATGCCTATGAGGTGAGCGTACAAGGTCTTGTGCACGAGTTTTTCTTGCATCTTGCTGACAATGATTGGCGACGATTACGCTCATTTGATGCATCTAAAGCGCAGCTGAACACTTGGGTGTCGGTAGTGTCGTTCCGTTTTTTTCTGAATTATAAGAAATCAAAGATAGATTCCAACGGGCTTGTCACTATATATGAGCAATGGGATGAGAAGATATTGAACTATAAGCAGGAATGCCATAATCAAGTGAAAATGGATGTGATGAAGGCAATTGAGAGTCTGAAAAATGCTACCGAACGGGATGTGGCTAAAGAATTGTTGCTTGATTGTGTTGAGATACAAGATGTTGCAAAAAAACATCAATTGTCCGTGGATTATGCATATACGGTAAAGAGCAGAGCAATGGCACATTTGAGAAAAATATTAAAAGATTACAGGTTATGAAGGAAATGGACATATCAGACGAGATGCTCTCCCGATTTGTGGAGGGAACGACCGATGAGGCGGATGAGAAGTGCATCCTTCATTCTCTGGAAGACGATGAATTGTCGGCTGAAGACTTGGCGGCCATTGCGGAGGCCGCTAAACTGGTAGATACGGCACCTCAGCAAATTCCGAATCTCTTTTTGGCGAAAAGGCAAATTGAGGATACGTTGAAAAATGATAATAAAAAGTCCGCTGCCCCAACAAGTGGACGTTCCAAATCACGTGTCTATTGGGCGGTGGCGGCTTCCATTGCGATGTTGTTGTGTGTGGCCCTTTTTCTGCTTTTCCGTCCTGACGGCTCTGACCAAAACTTTGTACAGAACGGCAGCGACACATCTTCCGTAACCATTACTCAGCCACAGCAGGATGGGAATTTAGCGCAGACTACAATACAAGCAGACAATACTCTTGCCCAACCTCAGAAAACAAATGATACTGAGGAGGAGACAAATGTGCAGGAGGAGGGAGTGATACACTCTTCTCAGATAATAGAGAAACAATATGCCGGCACGAAAACAGCCAACAGCCTGACGGTGAACAAACCTGGCAAAGAGAATTACCGTGTGCTGTGCAAGAACTTGGAAAAAGCGTTCAACTTCGAGTGGGCGGCAATAAATGTGCAGAGTTTGAACTTTTCTGTAACGAATACGCAGGGAAAGACTATTGCCCAGACGTCTTCCATTTCAGACAGCCATTACCAGTTGAAATATAGTGATATATATCCCGAGAAGAAATTGTCTTGGTCGCTTGAGGTTGTGTTCAAGGATGGCGCGCGTGAGAAGCGTAGCGGACAAATACAAATTGATTATGATCTTTAAAAAATAATACGGATGAAGAAATTGAATTACTTTTTGATGCTGTTGTCGTTGTCGTTGCTGTGTCGTGTTGACCTTTCAGCCCAATCGGAGGCCACTTCCCCGCGTATGAGTTTCAATATAGCCAAAGAGGTGAAACCTCCGTTGTGGGAGATGGTAGAGGAACCTCGCTTCATTGACGAAGACGGCAACAACGCCATCGATGCCAACGAGACCTGCAAGATTGTGATGAAAGTGAAGAATGTTGGTATGGGTGACGGACTTGGGCTTACCGCAAAGATTACTGCCGATGGTGCCACGAACGGTATCCAGTTTTCTGACAAGAAACTGTCCACCATACCGGCTGGCGGGACCGCCACAATAGAGTACCCCATCAAAACCAATATGCAAACGACCGATGGGGTGGTCAGTTTTACGGTGTATGTGGACGAACCGATGGGATTCAACACCGACAAATATATGTTGCGGATCCAAAGCCGCAAGTTCCAGGAACCGCTGATTGTGGTGAAGGATTATGTGGTATCGGGCGACAAAGGGGGCAATCTGGAAAAACAGAAACCGTTCAACCTGCAAGTGCTGGTTCAAAATGTGCAGCAAGGCGTGGCCAATAATGTACGGGTGGAGTTGAAACATCCAGATAATGTTTATAATATAAATGGCCAAGACTTATATACTTTTTCTGAATGGGCGCCAGGAGAGACGCAGACGCTTACGTTCCCGTTGATTGTGAATGCCAGATTTGAAGGAACCACTCTGCCGTTGACAGTGAAGATTAGCGAGCAATATGGCAAGTATGCTCAAGATAAAATCATCAACTTGACATTGAACCAACCTTTGGCCAGTCGCACCATTAATGTGGAGTCGCAAATTTCCCAAACTAACATTCAGGATGCACAATTGCGTTCTGATGTGGACCGAAATATTCCGAATGCAACAAACACATATCCATACCGATATGCCATTATTATCGGAAACGAGGATTATCATTCCTATCAACAGGGTTTAAACACCGAACAAGATGTGCCTTTTGCCGCAGAGGATGCCAATGTGTTCAAGCAATATTGTGTGAGAACGCTTGGCGTGGAAGAACGAAACATAGTGCTGCTTAACAATGCTACCGGAGCAAAGATGAATCAGGAGATAGATTTTATCACGCGATTGGCCGCAAGGGATCCCAAGGCAGAGATTATCTTCTATTTTGCGGGGCACGGATTTCCGGACGAAAAGACCAAGGAACCCTATCTGATTCCGGTGGATGTGAATGCCTCCAGCTTGAATCAGGCAATCCCATTGTATGACTTGTATGGTAAGTTGAGCGGCACTGGAGCACAAAGGGTGACCGTCTTTATGGATGCCTGTTTTACGGGTGATGGGCGAGATGAAGGATTGGTGGCGTCGCGGGGTATCAAGGTGACACCTAAAAAAAACGCGCTTACGGGCAACATTGTGGTCTTTTCAGCAACTTCTGCCGACCAGACCGCACAGCAATATGCGGAAAAACAACACGGGATGTTTACCTATTTCCTGCTGAAGAAACTGCAGGAGAGCCAAGGACAATGTAACTACTCCGAATTGTTCCAGTATCTGAGCAGAAATGTGGGTGATAATAGTTTGCGAGTGAATAGAAAAGATCAAACTCCAGAAGTGAACACTGCTCCGCAGGTGCAAGATGTTTGGGGAAGTTGGCAGTTTTGAAGAATTGAGAATGAAGAATTGAGAATGAAAGATACATACATTATTATATTGTGTTGTGTGGGATTATGGTTTTGCGCGGGGATTGTCTCTGCCCAAACCGTCTCCAACGTCACCGCCGAGCAGGTGGGCAAGACCATCCACATTCATTACGACTTGGACAGGGCGGCTGACATTTCCGTGTACTTGTCCACAAATGGTGGTCGTTCCTACCGCGAGTTGCATCAAGTGAGCGGTGATGTGGGCTTGACGGTGGGCCCTGGCCACAATACTATTGTATGGGATGTGATGGAGGAAGTGGAGGAACTAATAGGGGATGACATTGTGTTTATGGTACGAGTGGATGGCAATGCGGAGGCGCGATGGAGAAAGAAGCAGCGGGTGGAGTATTTGACAGACAGGTCTCTTTGCACCTTTGCCACGCTGAATGCCGCATACAGTCCCCTGCCTCAATGGTCGTATGGTTTCAAAGTGGGACAAGTGAAGATTGTGGGATGGTACGTCAGCGCGATGACGAACTTCCATTTCAAGGGTATGTACCATCCGTTTGAGGAGGGGAGTTTCTATGATTTGACAGGAAGAGACAGGACTGCAAGATTCTCAGTTGAGGCGGGATTTGTGTATAGACCAATCAGACCTTTCTCTATTATTGTGGGAGTGGGTTATGGATATCGTGCCTATTTGTTGAATACAGTGGACGAAAAGTGGTATAGTTATCCTCAAAGAACCTATTCCGGTGTGAACACATCGTTGGGTCTGAAATTCGACATAAAGGGATTTGTACTTACTACAGAAGTTTCTACTCTGAATTTTAAAACACTTGAAGGCAGAGTTGGACTCGGATTCTCAATCACTAAAAAATAGCAACGGTTATGAAGAAACAATTTTACATTTTTCAACTGTTATTGATTTGCTGTTTGATGGTGTCTTGTGAGAAAGATCCGTCATATGATAGGGGATGTTACCTGTTTGACAATCAGGTTTTAGAGCCGGCAAACAATATTAATGGGATACATTTCATTTGGACAGAAGAGAATATTCCTGACAACATAAAAGATGTTGTCGGTGAAATATTATCCTCGCTTGTTTTAGTTGAGGGCGGCACGTTTGTTATGGGGGATAATAGTTTTGCAGAGAGTCAGGAACATACCGTGACAGTATCGGATTTTTACATATCCTCAATTGAGGTCACTCAAAAACAATGGAGGGTGATTATGGGGGATAATGAGTCGTGGAATTATAACTATGGGATAGATGACCATTATCCTGCAAACTTTATTTCATTTGACCAAGCTGTGCTCTTTATTGATAAACTGAACCATTACACAGGTTTATCATTACGAATGCCAACTGAGGCAGAATGGGAATATGCAGCACTGGGAGGCAAATATTCTCTAGGATATGATTATAGTGGAAGTTCAAATGCAGATGAAGTAGCTTGGTACAGGGATAATTCAGGTGGAAGGATGCATCCAGTAGCATCTCTTGCAGCCAATGAGATAGGCTTGTATGATATGAGTGGCAATGTCTGCGAGTGGTGCTCCGATTGGTATGGTGTTTATGTGAATGAACCATCTACTAATCCGTCGGGGCCGGCAATGGGAGAAAAGCGGGTGGTGCGTGGTGGCGGTTTTACACTCGGAAATGAACACGCCCGCTGCAAAGCGCGTAATAGCCTAAAACCACATAATCAATCGTTGGCTGTTGGATTGCGTTTGACTATGGATGTTCAAAGATAATAATAAAAAAAGGAGGACTTGTGTTATGTATTTTTTACGAAAAATATTGGCGATAGTTTTTTCTGTGTTTATAGTATTACAAGCCTCGGCACAGTTGTGCACGGTTAAGTTTACGGGCAAAGACCGAACAGGACGGTATAGGATTCCATTGGACCGTGTTTGTGTTATGAATAAGGATCAATTATGGGAGGAAGTGCTCTATTATCCTGATACAATTCTGACAATGGGAGAAGTGGGCATTAATGATTATCGCGGAGAATACGGTTTTCAATTGCATCAAAACGTGCCCAATCCGTTTGATGGTGTTTCTCGCTTTGCCTTGACAATGAAAGAATCTGAGGATGTGACGTTAGAGATATATGACTTGTTGGGGAGAATGGTGGCAGGGGAAAGTTTTTCGAGTTTGGCGGTAGGGACACATCTGTTTACAGTCGCACTTTCCTCGCCCCAAACATATATAATGAGTGCGAGCGGTCATAATGGTCATATTACAATCAAAATGGTGAATGAGGGATATGGTGGTGGCAATACTATTCGTTATATGGGAATGACAGAAGACAAAAATGCTGCATTAGAGGGCGTAAAGGATGATAAAGGTGCAAGTTATTTCCCTTTTCATTTTGGTGATGAAATGCGATATGTGGGTTATGCTATGATAGATGGGACCGAAAGGTCCAGTTCTACCATTATTCAGCAACAAACAGAGAGTGAAACTGTTTCTTTGCTCTTCGATGTGACAGTTCCATCTGTAATAACAAATAATGTATCTGAGGTGACGACTAATTCAGTCTTGTTGTCGGGGAGGGTTGAGAATGACAACCAATCCTATGTGTCACAGAGGGGGTTTTGTTACGACACATCTGAGAATCCCACACTGGGGAACAACTATGCGATATGTGGATCTGGAGAGGGTGACTTTACTAAGAATCTTATGATTTTGTCTCCTAATGTGACTTATTATGTGCGTGCTTATGCAATCAATAGCGTAGGTGTATCGTATGGCGATCAGAAGAGTTTTACAACGTTGACGGCCCCTCCTGTAGTAGTGACTTCTTCAGTGAGTGGCGTTTCGAGTAGCTCTGCGGTGTGCGGTGGTGACGTGACGTCTTCGGGTGGTGCAACGGTGACTGCTCGTGGTGTATGCTGGAGTTTGTCCCCTAATCCCACCATCAATGATTATCACACATCCGATGGCACTGGTTTGGGAAGTTATGCGAGTGATATTACGGGATTGGAACCCGGAACCACATATTATGTGAGAGCCTATGCCATTAATAGTGCAGGCACCTCTTACGGACAACAAAGAACGTTTACAACTTTAGTGACTCCACCTACGGTTCTGACGCAAGATATTTCCAACATTTCCAATTGTTCTGCGATGTGTGGCGGAAATGTGGTGAATTCTGGCGGTGCCAATGTTATCGCCCGTGGTGTATGTTGGAGTACTTCACAGAATCCGACTATAAACAACAACCATACGACTGATGGTGCAGGAATTGGGGCGTTCGTAAGTTCATTGACCAATCTCCAAGAGGGCACAACCTATTATGTGCGGGCTTATGCCACCAATAGTGTTGGAACTGCGTATGGGGCAGAACGTTCTTTCACTACAAAAGAGATGCCCACAGTAAACACAAATGGTATGATTGATGTTTCTGATACATCTGCGGTGTGTGGCGGTTATGTTTATTCTGACGGAGGTGATACGGTGATGGCCCGTGGTGTTTGCTGGAGTACGACACAAAACCCTACAATAAGCAATGACCATACTTCAGACGGCAGTGGTTTAGGCATCTTTAGCAGCCAAATGACAGGACTAACGGCAAATACAACTTACTTTGTGCGTGCTTATGCTACAAGTGGTGTGGGAACGGCGTATGGACAAGAGATTGCTTTTGAGACAAAAGTGCATGACGGAAGTCCGTGCGCTGGATCTGCTACAATGACAGACTATGATGGAAACATTTACAATACAGTGAAAATTGGAAACCAATGCTGGATGAAGGAAAATTTGAGGACTACACATTATGAAGATGGAAATGATATTGCTTTAGGGACAGGAGCTTCCACTGATACTTCTACTTTGCAGGCTTATAGATATTATCCCAACAACAATCAAAGTACTGTTTCGGTATATGGATATCTTTATAATTGGAAAGCAGTAATGGGGAATAATTCATATCCTTCTGCGAATCCCAGTGGTGTGCAGGGAATATGTCCTTCGGGTTGGCACGTGCCAAGTAGAGCCGAATGGAGACAGTTAACCGATTACGTGAAAAGTCAAAGCCAATATTTGTGTCCTGACAGTATGGGCAGTATCGTTAAGGCATTAGCTTCTACAATTGGTTGGGTTACATCTGCAGTGACTTGTGCCCCAGGAAATAATCCCAATGCAAATAATTCTACAGGATTTTCCGCTATGCCAGCTGGCCAAAAATATAACTATACTACATATTTTGCCCAAACTGGTGAATTTTGGTCTTCGGATAATTATACATATATTTTTAGGATAAAGTATAATTCATCAATGGAGGAATTCACGTCATATAGCCCCGAGGCGGGGCTTTCAGTTCGTTGTCTCCGAAATGAGACTCTGTCAGACGGTCAGCCTTGTCCGGGTTCGGAAGTGATTATTGACTACGACGGCAACAGTTACCCTACGGTTCAATTGGGCACCCAGTGCTGGATGGCGCAAAACTTGCGTGTTACACACTATGCTGATGGTGAGAGTATCGCGATGGGTGACACCGCATCTGGTCAAATACCTTACCGATATTGCCCTAACAATAGTATGTCAAATGTGCCTGATTACGGTTATCTTTACAATTGGATGGCTGCAGTAAGAATTTTCTCTGGTAGTAATAGAAACCCATCCGGTATACAAGGTGTATGTCCCAATGGTTGGCATATGCCAAGTGAGGCGGAATGGAAGCAGTTGACAGATTATCTAAGTGGTCAAAGCGTATATGTGTGCGGGGGTGATAACGCAAACATTGCCAAGTCGTTAGCCTCCTCTTCGGGCTGGGATACGTCGACCAACACCTGTGCTGTCGGCAATGACCAATCATCCAATAATAGTACAGGGTTCAATGCTTTGCCAGCGGGCACATTTCGGCATCAAACATACAGCACCACGTTTGGTTACGAAGCCTCTTTTTGGGCACCCTATTGTGATAATATTTGGTGTAGAGGTTTGAACTATGGAGGATTTCAGATGAGTAGGGTTGGATATGGGATTTCCGGACTGTCTTTCGGAAAATCCGTCCGTTGTGTAAAAGGGGGAGAGTATCTTCCTGTGGTGCATACCTTAGGTGTCGGTTCGGTTACTCAAACGGATGCAATCTGTGGCGGAACCATCTTTAATACAGGTTCATCACCTGTAACGGCAAGAGGTGTGTGCTGGGGCACAACGCCAAATCCAACCCTATCGGACAATAATTATACCACTGATGGGACAGGGATAGGAAATTTCACCTCTACGATAACAGGGCTTACACCGTACACAATCTATTATGTACGGGCCTATGCTACCAATAGTGCTGGAATAGCATATGGGGAGGTACAACGTTTTGCCTATGCCAATCCCTATAATGGTCAACCTTGTCCTAATGCACCTTCTGTTACAGACTACGATGGAAACATTTATCCAACGGTACAGTTGGGTGCTCAATGTTGGATGGCGGCCAATTTGCGCACTACCCATTATGTGGATGGGACAAGTATAGCATTGGGAACGGACACATCTTCCTCTATTTCTTACCGTTATTATCCTGCTAACAATTCCACTAATGTAAGCACATATGGATATCTTTACAATTGGAAAGCAGTTATGCGTAATTCTTCCTCAAGTAGTGCTAACCCCAGCGGGGTGCAAGGAATTTGCCCTACGAGTTGGCACGTTCCGAGTATTGCTGAGTGGACGCAATTGAAGGATTATGTGAGCAGTCAAAACACATATGTGTGCGGAGGTGATAACGGGCGCGTTGCTAAGGCACTAGCCTCCACTACGGGATGGCAAAACTCCACGGTCACTTGTGCTGTGGGGGATAACCAAAGTTCAAATAATGCTACAGGATTCGCAGCCCCACCCGCAGGCCGATATATTAGTGCTTTTTACTTAGGAATAGGAGACTGTTCGTGTTTCTGGAGTACAACTGGTCGTGGTGACAATTATTTTTATTACAATTATTTTTATTATTTCATTCTTGATTTTTCTAGCCCCGACGTAATTGACAATTGTTTAAATAATTCTTGTATGGGATTTTCTGTTCGTTGTTTAAAAGATTAATGAAAAAAAAACTATGTATGTAATCAAGAATAAACCGAGTAATATAACGGATAATATGATAATGAATCAAAATATATATCAAATACTCCCATTAGAGTATCTTGATGCTATACTTGTGAATAAAAAACTGCGATTTAATAATATTTTTAAGTCTTGGGACGATCCGTATGAATTATTCTTGTTCCGCAATATGTTTAAAAAAGATAATTGGTTAAACGGAGAAATAAATAGAATACAGAATTGTTTTTATGGACAATGTTGGAGTTTTTTGAGGAATTCGGATGCTCTATGGCAAATTTATTCTAAGGACAAAAGAAGTGTTCGCATTAGAACAAAACTCCAAACATTAGTGGATATTGTAGCGCAAAATGCTTTGGGAGAATATATACCTTCTTATGGTTGGGTCAAATATGAAACTCAAAAAGCTATAAATGAAAAGAGAAAACAGTTTTTAAATAATAGTAATAATTGGTTTCCAGATTCTGCTGCTGTCAAAGATTCTTTATTCGTAAAGAGAAGTGCTTTTGCTTATGAAAAAGAATTTAGAGTTATATTACAAACCACATTGAGTGTGAAAAATCGTTCATATATAGAAATCAGTGTCGATCCAGAGTTTTTTATTGACCAGATCGCATTTGACCCCCGAATGGATTTCAAATTGTTTAGATGTAAGAAAAAAATATATGAGAAGTGGTTTCCATCTAAAAAGATAGTCCGCTCAGACTTATATACAAATCCAAAATAAACAATTAATTAAATCGACCTATGACTTATAAGGTGATAATTGAGGATGTTGTCAAATGTCCGTTATATAAAAAGTATTATGAAGTCTTGCATAATAATGATTTGATAGACGTGGGAGATTATGCTGAAGTAATTGAGAAATTGATGCAATTGTATGCTAAAGACACTTCAGCCAACACACTACTAAATGATATTGAAGAAATTTCTAAAGTCCGCTGCGCCCATATCATTTTTACTTTTTTGTTAGGACTCTTTATTTATAAACAATCGGAACCGATTAAAAGCGCAATTGAGAAGACTACGGAGAGACTATTGACTAATGCAGGTCATCCCAATGATTTTCCTTTTTTATGGTTCCTCATTTGTCTCTTTCACGATTTAGGATACTCTGAGGAAAACAAACAACAAAATAGTAGAATTAGGGTCGACTGGGTCAATAACCAGAAAAAACTAGCAGCTTTTGATGGTGTCCCTGAACTATACTCGAAAATCTACAGACAGTATTTTCTTTATCGGAAAATAGAGCACGGCAAAACCGATCACGGCATCTATGCGGGGCTTAAAATGTTTAAAATTTTATGCAATATCAGGAAAAAGCATACTGATAACTCCAAAGGTGGGTGGAAAAAAGAATTGGAAGATTTGTACAATCTCGCTTCTTGGGTGGTGCTGGTACATAATATGTATTTCACAAAGGACACGCAATTAGAGACGTGCGCTTTGTACAAGAAATATTCATTAGATGAGTTGATTTTAGAAACCGAAGGTGGCTCAATCAAGAATTATCCTATAAAACTTTCCGAATATCCCGTACTCTTCCTTTTCTGTCTGGTGGATCTGATTGAACCAATGAAGAGAATAGAGAAGATAGAATGTTGCGATGAAATAAATTTTGAGATAAAGGATGACAAGTTGGAGATTTCTTCTAAGTTGGAGTGCGCGTGCATAAAGAAATATTTTAAAGACATAGCTGATGCCAAAGATTGGTTTGCTGATGTCAAATTTGATGATAAAAATAAACGCATAGAAATCCCTGTCGGATAGTTGCTGTGCATATATCAATTAGGTATGAAAGGTAATAATATGTTTAGAAATATCATACTAGCAATTGCCATCCTGTTGAGTGTGAGCGGTTCCGCCCAAACCGTCACCAACGTCACCGCGGAGCAGGTGGACAAGACCATCCACGTGAGTTATGACCTCGACAAGGCGGCGAACATCACACTTTTCCTCTCCACGGATGGAGGGAAAACTTATAAGGAGTTGTATCGGGTGGATGGTGCCGTGGGAAAGAATGTCACTCCCGGTCATCGGACAATTATTTGGAATGTCTTGGAAGAAGTGGAGAACCTCAAAGGGGATGATTATGTTTTTAAGGTGAAAGCAGAACCTATGATAACCATCCCTGTTGTAGCAACTGGTGATGTGGCCGTGGATATAACAACAATTACAGCTGTTGTGGCGGGGTATGTGTCGTCTGATGGTGGCGCAAGTGTTACCAGACGAGGCTTCTGCTGGTCCACCTCTCCAGTTCCAACGGAATCAGATGCCCACTCCACCAATGGAAACGGAACAGGTGCCCTTAGTGCGACTATCAACGGATTGAAGCCCAACACCACTTATTATGTTCGAGCCTACGCCACCAATAGTAAAGGAACGGGTTATGGAAAGGTGATTTCTTTTACGACAAAAAAAGTCCCCTCTTTTTCGTGTGGGTCCTCTACAATAAAAGATTATGACGGGAATGTATATAATACGGTGTTGATAGGGGAGCAATGTTGGATGAAGGAGAACTTGAGGACAGCTCACTATAGTGACGGAATTCCTATTAGTTTAGGTGACAAGAACTTGTGGAGTCAAACCATTGCCTACCGCTATTATCCTAAAAACAGTAGTAGTTATGTACCCACATATGGCTACCTCTACAACTGGAAAGCGGTAATGCGAACCTCGACGTCCAGCGGTGCAAATCCTTCGGGAGTCCAAGGCATTTGTCCCAACGGATGGCACGTGCCGAGTGATGCTGAATGGTCACAACTAGAAGGCTGCGTGAGTGACCAAAGCAGGTGTGTCTGTGGAAATGATAATACAAAAATAGCTAAGTCGTTGGCTTCCACATCAGGCTGGAATTACGATAGTTACTTTTGCAATGTGGGTAACAATCAAACTGTCAATAACGTCACTGGATTCAACGCTCTCCCCGCTGGTTACTGTGGTTTTACATTAGGCAGTTTCGATTTTATATGGCATGGCTTCGCTGCCATCTACTGGAGTTCTACGGTAGATGTTATGATGTCGAGTTCGTATGGTCGCTATGCGTTTATGATCTCTCTCTCTTCTAACAGCGCCTATGTGCGTCAGAGCAGAAGTTCGACGTCTGATGGTTACTCGGTCCGTTGCCTCCGTGATTAACTAGTATTATTATATATTCACAAAATAATTACAATATTTTTATAACAAAATAATAAAATAGCATTTTTGGAGTTGTAACACAAGACAGTATTAAGAAGCAAGACAAATTAATGAAACAAGAAGACATACTCCATTTAAGGGATTCGGCAGAACAGACTCGGGTGCAGTTCAAGGAACGCGTGACGCGTGACAATAAATATGACGTGTGTTGCGAAATGGTGGCGCAAAGCAATACCCGCGGCGGCACTATTGTAATAGGTATTGACGACAAGTCGGGGCGTATCAATGCGCTCTCATTCAAAGAAGCCCAGGAAACTACAAATTTGTTGGGTGGTCTGGCATCAGAGAGTGTGGTTCCTCAAATCTTGCTCGATATTGAGAATGTTCAATTCGATAACGGCATCGTGGTGGTGGCTACCATTCGCGAAGGGAGAAACAAGCCGTATCGCGACAGCAAAGGCATAATCTGGGTCAAGCAGGGCGCCGACAAACGCAAGGTGTTCGACAATGCTGAACTGGTGTCGATGTTGATGGAAAACGGTCAGGTGCACCCCGACAGTATGCCAATTACGGGTGCAGGACTTGCCGACCTTGACGAAGATATTGTGAAAGACTATCTCTTAAAGCGTTTCCGCAATGACTTTGATCGGCTGGAACTCTCTGTCACAGGCCTGCAGCACAGTACTCTCGGGGAGATTTCTGCAATGATAAACCAAACTCCAGAAAGGATCTTCAAAAACTACGGTCTGGTGTTGCCAGATGGCCGGCTGACGTTGGCTGCCCTGATACTGATGGGAAAATATCCGCAAAGATGGTTGCCTGCTTTCACAGCGCGGTGCGTCAGTTTTGTGGGCAACAGCATCGGTGGCACAGAATTCCGCGACAAGAGCGGGGGCGATGCAGACGGGAATGTGGTCCATCTTTACAGATACATTATGTCCTTTCTGACGCGAAATTTGCGCCATAAGCAGGTGGACAAAGATTTTAACAGCACCGGAGAGTTGGAGGTGCCTGTGGCAAGCCTTTCCGAACTTGTTGTTAACGCATTGTTGCATCGCTCGTATGTGATAGAGACCCCATTAAGAGTTTTCATCTTCGACAATCGAATTGAAATCCGTAGTCCTGGGCTTTTGCCAGAAGGAGTGAGCATTGAGAATATAACACAAGGTGTGTCTGTCCCAAGAAACAAACTTCTCTTCAATCACGCAATACACCTGCTGCCCTACACAGGCGCTGGTAGCGGAATTACCAGAGCATTGCAGTTTGCACCAAACATAAGATTCGAAAACAACGAAATGCTTAATGAATTTGTGATTGTAATAAGTAGAGAATCTGATTTGAAGGAGATGAAAAGTGCCCAAGAAAGTGTCTATGAAAGTGTCCAAGAAAGTGTCTATGAAAATATCCTGACAACTTGTCATAAGGAACTGTTGACAAAGTCGCAGAAGGACATTATAAATTTCTGCTCGGTTCCGAGAACCGCACAAGAAATTCTTGACAAATTGGGGTTGTCACATCATTCAGCAAATCGAAGAAGACACATTATGACACTTGTAAAAATGGGGCTCCTTGAAATGACTATTCCAAACAATCCAAAAGATAAAAATCAAAAATACCGCAAGGTGAGGTAACTAGTAAAACATAAAAAAATGAAGCATATATATCGAATAGCAATCATAATGGTGTGGGTGTTGTGTGCGATATGCACCCTTTCCGCTCAGCGCGAGCGCACCGTTGTTGTGACCGCAACCGGCAGTTATGTCGGCAGTCAGAACGAGACTCCTGCCTACGGGCAGGCGCAAGCTCTTGCAGAGGCCAAGAAACAGGCCCTGCGCGAGGCAGGCGTTACGGAGGATGTCTCCTCCACCGCTATTATCGTGATGGGCGGCAACGACAACGATTTCCGCGAAATCTCATCTGAACTGAGTCGCATCGAACTCGAGGGCCGCGTGCGCGTGAAAGAGCAAATAAATCAACAACCTTCCTTCACGGCGGACAACCTTGTGAAATACACCACCACCATTCGCGCTGAGGTGGTTCTGGAGGAGAACGAAGAGGATTTGACCTTCCGCTTCAGAACGGACGGACTCAAAAGCACTTATGTCTCGGGCGAGACGATGACCTTTACTGTCACCCCCACCGCTGACTGTTATCTGCGAGTGTTCCTTCTCGGCAAACATCCTAATAGCAATGCCCAAATCTACCCGCTGGAGGGAGTTTTCAAAGACGTGCACTTGAAAGCGGAAGAAAGCGTCTCCTTTCCTCCTTCTCTAAGAAAATTTCTGTATGATCGCCCTTTTGATTACACCTTGGAAAAGGAGGACAATAACGGGAGTGTGGAGCAGGATGTGCTGTTGATTGTTGCCCTGAAGAAACCATATCCATTTATAGATGATGTTAGCTATGAAAGTGTCATCCGCTGGTTGGCAAAAATCAAGAGAAATGAGAAATGTGTCCTTTGGCAAGGTGTGAATATAGTGGAGAATTGAGAGCGGAGAGTTTAGAGTTTACAGTGGAGTAGGGGACAAAGAGCATACAATCAGTCAATTGATTGTTTTCAGAAAAAAAATGAAGGGGTTGGATAGATTCCGATGAACTCGAAACTATATAGGAGAGTAAAAACAATTGAATTATTCACTTTTAAAAATTAAGAAGATATGAAAATCGCTATGAAATTATTCGCAATGTTCATTTTGGCTGCTGGTATGTTAATGACAGTTCCTGCCATCGCTCAAACCGACAAACAGCAAAAAAAGGAAAAGAAGGAATATCAGAAAGACCAGAACCAACTTCGCAAAGCCTTATACCAGAAGGATGAGAAGCTGGCAACGAAAAAGGCCAAAAAATTGGAAAAAGAGGGTTGGAAGACTATGGGACTGCCCATTGCCAAGCAACTTGACAGAACTTGGATGAAGGAAATGGAGGAGGAAACCCCGGGCATTCCTCGATACATTGTCGGACGCGTGGAGGCCACGGCCAATACTTTTGCCGCAGCACAGTCTATGGCAGACAACGTGGCGAAGCTGCGAATAGCCTCCCAAGTGAGCAGCAGCATTGCAGCCCTTACGGATGTGGCCCTTGCTAACAATCAGATCAACGCCGAAGAGGCCGCTTCCCTCACTAAAACGGTTGAGAATGCCAAGGTGATTGTATCGCAAAAATTAGGTCGTACGTTCAAGACACTGGAAATCTACCAACAATTGAGAAACGGTAACTATCGTGTGCGTGTGGCGGTTTTTTACGATATGAAAGCTGCCATTTCCATTGCCCGTGAGGTAATGTTGGAGGAACTTAAAAAGGATTCTGAACTGAACAAGGCGCAATTGGAGAGTCTTTTGGGAATGGACGAAATTATGGAACAGGTGGCCAATGATATGCCCCAATACGACGAAATTGCCGAGTAAAACAACAAGGGACTGAGTTCCACGACACCATAAGGCCCGGGGAGTTCACCAAGCCCTGGGCCTTTATAAAAATAAAACAATGAAGAAACGTCTTTTTGGAATACTAGTGTCGTTTTTGGTTGGGTTGATGCCGAATGCGGTTGGCCAAAACTATGAAGATGCCTTTAATGACTTTGTTCGACAAAACGAACAGTCCTTCAACCGCTTTGCCGACAGTATAAACCGACAGTTTGCAGCAGCATTGGCGGCAAACATCAAGAGTTTTATGGGGGAGACACCTGTGGTGAAGGATGCCAACCCGAAACCGGTCCGGCAACCGCAATATCCAAATGGTGACACACCGCAGAAAAAAATAACTCCACCCTGTCCTGAAAGAGATCCTGAACGGGCTCCCGGAAACGCACCGGAAGCAAATTCGGAACCCGAAGAGGTGCAATCTCCAATCGAAACACCATTGCCAAACAACTTGAAATCCCTGTCTTTCACCATTTTTGGTGAAGATGCCAGAATCGCAGTAAGACCCTTCCAGGCTGAATTAAAAGGCATCAGTGCGAAAGATGTTTCCGATTTTTGGCTCCAATTGTCAGAATGTGATTATGTACAATTGTTGCAATATTGTCAGGCATCACAAAAAACGTTAGCCTATAATGATTGGGCCATATTCCAACTCGTGCTTCGAATTGCGCAACAAATTTATCCCAGTCAATACAATGAACAAACAGTACTGACAGTCTTTTTGCTCAATCAGTTGGGCTTGGAAGCGAAAGTGGGTTTCGAAGAGTCCCATCTTTTTGTCCTGGTGGCGATTCAGCAGCAAGTGTATGGCGTCTCCTTTTGTGATATATCTGGCTTGCGATATTATATCGAGGATTTTAATCCGGCATATCATTCTAATAATAAGAGCTTTTCATTTCGCACCTATGATGTGAATTTTCCCCAAAAGACGAAAAATCTTGATATGAATTTGAAGAGGCCGATAAAAACGCATTCGGTGAATGATCGGGAAATTAAAGATTCAATCATCAATATCAGTATGAATATGGTGCAATTGTTTAGTACTTATCCTCAGGTTGATGTTGACGTTTATGCGAATGCAATCCCTAGTGAGGAGTTTTGTGCCTCTCTCGACAGACTTCTCGTACCTGTGTTCAAGGATTTGTCGGAATATGATGCAGTAGCCTTGTTGTTGAAATACTTGCAATATGGTTTTGACTATGCAACAGACGATGAACAATTTGGCTTTGAAAAGCCGTTTTTCTGTGAAGAAAATTATTTCTATCCCCAAAATGATTGCGAGGATCGAGCCGTGTTGTTCTCTTTTTTAGTCCGTTATCTTCTTGGAATGGATGTGGTGTTAATTGATTATCCCGGGCATTTGGCCACGGCAGTATGTTTTAAAGAGAATGTGTCGGGTGCCTCATTGCTGCATAGAGGTAAAAGATTTGTGATTTGCGATCCTACATACGTTGGTGCACCCATAGGAGTGGAAATGCCGGAATTCACGCAAGATGACAGGAATGTGATTCCTTTAAAGCGTATTCGGTAATAGTATACAAAGAATTCCCATACTCGTTGTCAACCGCACCCCGCACCTCGCACCCCGCACCCCGTAAATCGTAAATCGTAAATCGCACCTCGCTCTAGTGCCTCACCTTCTCCAGCCAGCTTCTGTCGTTGCTGTTCTGGTAGTTGTCCAGGCCCGTGAACAACTCCTCCAAGGTGTTGGCGGTGATGAGCAGCTCGTGGTGGAACAGGCGGAGGAATCCCTCGTCGCAGAAGCGCTGCAGCTGGGCGATGAGCAGGTCGTAGAAGCCGTTGGGATTGAAGAGCGCCACGGGCTTGGTGTGCATCCCCAACTGGGCGTCGGTGATAATCTCAAAGAGCTCGTCCATCGTGCCGTAGCCGCCGGGCAGCACCACGAAGGCATCGGCGCGGCTCTCCAACAACTGCTTGCGCTCGCTCATCGACTTCACATAGATCATCTCGGTGATGTTGTCGGCCAAAACGGCTCCTTGTTTGAAGAAGTCGGGAGCCACGCCGATAACGGTGCCGCCGTTGGCCATCGCGGCGTTGGCGGCCTCGCCCATCAGGCCGATGCTGCCGCCACCATAGTAGAGTGTGAGTCCTTTCTCGGCGCACATCTGTCCGAAACGGCTGGCCAATTCTGCATATAAGGGGTTGGTGCCTGTTGCGGATCCGCAAAACAGGGCCACAGATGAGATTTTCATAACACTTGCAGTTTTTGTAAGGTGTGGTAAAACAGTGAGATAATGATATATGCCAGGATAATCAGCGGAAAAGCGCCCCACTGGAAGAAGGGGATGAGAATTAGTCCCGTGAGTATCAGCGCATAGCGGGCGATGTTGATGCCTTTGAATTTCAAGTCTTTGAATTTCAGTGACATCATTGAGATGGGACTGACCAACAACAATGCGAAGATAAGGGTGAGAATCCATACCATCCAGAAGTTGTTGAGAAAAACCAGCTTGTCGGCGGTCAAGGGTATGAATCCGAGGAACAGAGCGTTGGCCGGGGTGGGGAGTCCGATGAAGGTCGTGGCCTGCCGGTCGTCGATGTTGAAGCGCGCCAGACGGACGGCAGACATCGCGGGCACGAATAGTGCCACATAGGGCAGCAACTCGGTGAACCAGCCGATGCGGGTGGGGGGCAACTCGTACAGGCAGCGGGTGAGCCACGTGAAGATGATCATCGCCGGCGCCACCCCGAAGGAGACAATGTCGGAGAGCGAGTCCAACTCCTTGCCGATAGGGGAGACCACCTTCAGCATCCGGGCGGCGAACCCGTCGAGGAAATCAAAAACGGCGGCTATGATGATCCAGATGGCGGCCATCTCGAGGTTTCCCTTCAGAGCGGCCATCGCCGACAGGGTGCCGCACACCAGATTCAGACAGGTCAGCGTGTTGGGGATGTGTTTTTTCATATTGCTCTGCAGATAGATATCGTTATTTGAGAATCCAATACTTGAGTCCGGTGCCCTTGGCAAAGGCCTCGGCCTCCTCTTCGCTATCGAAGATGCCGATGCAGACGCGGATGTTGCCCACGCCGTTCTGCATCACCAGCTTGGGCTCATACTGGTCCAGACTGCGATTGCGGATGTGCCGCACAGCGTCGCCCTCGGAGGGCAGACTGCCCACAATGGCGTAATAGTGCCCCGACTCGTATCGGATGTACGGGTATTTGTCGTCGGCGGTGCGCTTCACCACCTCGGGCGTGTAGGCAGGCGTCTCCTCAGCGACCTCCTCCACGGGCTCTTCCGCCGGCTCCATCTCCTCCGCTTCTTCCACGGGCGTTACGACCTCGATGGTCTCGGCCTCTGTGGGCGTCTCCACCTTCTCCTTCTTGGAGAACTTCTCCTTGACATTCTCGTACACGGGCGTCAACTTGTCGCGGAACAGATACCCGGCAGCGCCCAGGGCGGCCAGGAGCAACAAGGCTATGAGCAACCACAGCCACCAACGGGAACGATGGCGCTTTTCGTCGTCATCATCGTCGTCATCATCGTCGTCGTCATCGTCGTCGTCATCGTCGTCATCATCGTCGTCGTCATCGTCGTCGTCATCGTCATCGTCATCGTCATCGTCATCCTTATCCTTATCCTCGTCTTTATCTTTTTCCTCTTCCTCTTTTTCATCTATGCTATCACTTGAGTCTTCGGATGAAACGTTTTCTTTTTCAATCTCTTCTGAAACGATATTGTCTGTTATTTCGAGGGCCTCGGCAGGCACTTCCTCCATTGGCTCAGGCTCTTGAACCAGTTCAGTTTCAACCTCCCTGATTGGCGATTCCTCGTCGTCCGCAAGGCTACTCCTGTAAATCACGGGCTCCTCGTCATCCGTCTCCAGTTCTTCGATTTGCGATTTGCGATTTGCGATTTGCGATTCCTCGTCTTCAGTCTTACGTCTTAAGTCTTCAGTCTCCGGTCTTGTGTCTTCAGTCTCCAGTTCTAAGGTACTTGGCTCTTCAATATTACTACCCCGCCCTTCGGGCACCCCTTCTGCAACAGAAGGGGAGTTGGCGCCTCCGTTCTCCAGTCTCACGTCTTCCGTCTCCAGTCTTCCGTCTTCAGTCTCTGGTCTCAGTTCTTCGGTCTCAGGTCTTTCGTCTTCAGTCTCACGTCCCTCGTCTTCCGTCTCCACTCCCTCGCTCCAAAGCTGGTCCGTCCGCAGATCCTCGAGTCCCTCGAACTCCAGATTCAGCTCAGGGATGTGGTCGCAGGAGAAGGAAATTTTGCCCTTGTCGTTGAGTGAGAAGGTGCCAAAGCCCTCGAAGGTGACGCTCTTGTTGTGGTTCAGGGCTTGCTTGAGTTCCTCCACCCATTGGGTGATGTCGTTGCTGGCTTGCGTGATCAGGCATTTTTTCTCAAAGCAGACCAGGTCAGTGAAGGCATAGTCGGCCGAGCCCGTGTGGGCGTCGAAGGTGACGATGTTGTGGGGCGCAGAGATGACCTTGCCGCTGATGTTAGCGGGCACATAGTGCAGTGAGAAGGTGCCGAGGTCGTTCACGCAGATGGATTCGCCTTTTTGGAGGGCCTTGATGATATAGGGGGTCATAGAGATGTGGTGTTAAAGGTCGTTGTTTTGTTTGGCCAGCAGGTTCTGTACGTGCTCCAGGTCTGCTGGTGTGTCGATGCCGATGCCGTTGTAGTGGCAGGAGGCGGTGTGGATGCTGTAGCCGTTTTCGAGCCAGCGCAGCTGTTCCAGCTTCTCGCATTGCTCGAGGGTGGAGGGGATGAGCCGGACAAGCTCGCAGAGGGTCTTGTAGCGGTAGGCGTAGATGCCGAGGTGCTGCAGGTAGGTGGGCGCGGGACCGTTGGCGTCGCGCACGTATGGGATGGGCAAGCGACTGAAGTAGAGGGCCTTGCCGTCGCGGTCGGTTACCACCTTGACCTTGTTGGGGTCGGTGGCGACGGCAGGGTCGTCGATGGGCTTCACGAGTGTGGCGATGTGGACGGCAGGGTTGTCGAACAGGCCAGTCAGCAGGCCGATTTCGTTGGCGCTGATGAAGGGCTCGTCGCCCTGGATGTTGATGACTACATCGTCATCGTTCAGCTGGAGTGCGCGGGCGGCCTCTCCGCAACGGTCGGTGCCGGAAGGGTGGGAGGGGGCCGTCATCACTACCTCGCCCCCGAAGGAACGCACGCACTCGAAGATGCGCTCGTCGTCGGTGGCCACCACGTATTGGTCGAGCGTGGATGACGCCACGTGCTCGCACACGTGCTGAATCATTGGCTTGCCCTGGAGCAAGGCCAACGGTTTGCCGGGAAAACGGGTGGAGGCGTAGCGCGCCGGGATGATGCCGATGAAACGGGTGCCCATATCAGAACAGGCCGAACAACTCGGCGTCAATCTTGTTGATGATCTCCCCGAAATCCTCGGGCTTCTCGGCGAACTTGATGGTGTTTACGTCCACCACTAACAGTTTGCCCTCCTTGTAGTTGGATATCCATTTCTCGTATTTCTCGTTCAGATTCTCGAGATAGGAGAGCCGGATGGAGTCCTCGTAGGCGCGCCCGCGCTTGTGAATCTGCGTTACCAGGGTGGAAACGTCCGCCTTCAGGTAAATCAGCAGGTCGGGGGCCTGCAGGAACTGGCTCATCAGCTCGAACAGGGAGGTGTAGTTCTCGAAGTCACGGGTGGCCATCAGGTCCATCTCGTGCAGGTTCGGGGCGAAAATGTAGGCATCCTCGTATATGGTGCGGTCCTGGATCACATCCTTCTTGCGCTTCCGGATGTCGATGACCTGACGGAAGCGGCTGTTGAGGAAATAGACCTGGATGTTGAAGGACCAGCGTTGCATATCCTGGTAGAAACTTGCAAGATAGGGGTTGTTGTCCACGCTCTCGTAAAGCGCGTCCCAGCCATAATGTTTGGCCAGCATTCCGGTCAGGGTGGTCTTGCCGGAGCCGATGTTGCCTGCTACTGCTATGTGCATAGTGTTGTGTTCTTTTAATATAATAGGTTTAGATGATGGTTTTTGTCGGGGTTAAGATTCCTTCACATCCACTTTGAGGGCGTGGAGGACGAGATAGACGCAGAGGGCTGCGAACATCACGATGGCGAGTATGTTGTAGAGGGGCGTTCCGATGTAGTCGGCCATAAAGGTGGGTTCGACGCCGCAGTATTTGAGGATGGCGCTGACCACGCCCATAATGGCGCCGCCGGCCAGCAGACCGGAAGCGAGCAGGGTGCCCTTTTCGCCGCGCAGCTTGTTGAGAGTCTCGTCTTTGCTGCGGTTCTTGATGAACCAGGCCAGGAAGCCGCCCACGAGGAGGGGCAGGTTGAGTTGCAGGGGAATGAACATACCCAGGGCGAACGCGAGGGCGGGCACGCCGAGGATGTCGAGGAGGATGGCCAGCACGGCACCGATGATGTAGAGCAGCCAGGGGGTCTGTCCGCCGAACATCAGGGGCTCGATGATGGCGGCCATTGCGTTGGCCTGCGGTGCCACCAGGGCGCCTTCGCCCGTGTAGCCGTAGGTGTTGGAGAGCAGCATAATGACGGCGCCCACGGTCAGGGCCGACACGAGCGTGCCCACAAACTTGAAGGCCTCCTGCTTGAAGGGCGATGTGCCGATCCAGTAACCGATCTTCAGGTCGGTGATGAAGCCGCCGGCCATTGAAAGTGCCGAGCAGACGATGCCGCCCACCACCAAGGCGATGACGATGCCGGAGCCGCCCTTGAGACCCACGGCGGAGAGGATAAACGAGGAGAGAATGAGCGTCATCATCGTCATTCCCGACACCGGGTTGGTGCCCACCGTGGCGATGGCCGTGGCGGCCACCGTGGTGAAGAGGAAGGCGAACAGGAACACCACGAGGATGCCCACGATGACTTGCAGCGGACTCATCTGCATACCGCCGGTGATGAAGAATATGGCCATCAGCACGATAACGGCGAGGAAACCGAAGAGGATGATCTTCATCGGGATGTCGCGTTGGGTGCGCAGCACGGAGTTGTCGGCGCCCGCTTGCTTGCCGGCCTTGAGGGCCACGCCCAAGGATTTCTTGATGACGCCGGCCGACTTGGCCACGCCCAGGAGTCCGGCCATCGCGATGCCGCCGATGCCGATGTATCTGACGTAGTTGGCGAAGATGAAGTCGGGGTCGAGGGTACTCATCGCGGTCATTGTGCCGGCGATGTCGGCGGAACCGTACTGGCCAAGCAGGGGCACGAGCACCCACCAGGAGAGGGCGGAGCCGGCGCAGATGACGGCAGCGTACTTAAGGCCGATCAGGTAGCCGGTGCCCAGCAGGATGGACTCGGCGCTCATCTTGAAGACGAACTTGTGGTTCATCGCCAGTCGCTCGCCCCAGCCGCTCATACGGGTGGAGATGGTGTCGGCCCAGAAGTGGAAGGTGGTCATCAGGAAATCATACAAGCCGCCGATAAGGCCGCTGATGAGCAGGAGCTTGGCCTGGTTGCCGCCCTTGGCGCCCGAGACGATGATCTCCGTGGTGGCCGTGGCCTCCGGGAACGGGTATTTGCCGTGCATCTCGGAAACGAAGTATTTGCGGAAGGGAATCAGGAACAGGATGCCCAGGAAGCCGCCGAACAGCGAGGCCAGGAACATCTGCCAGAAGCTGACCTGTATGTCGGCCCCGATGGCGGGGTTGGTCTCCTTGATGATGTAGATGGCGGGCAGGGTGAAGATGGCGCCGGCCACGATGACGCCGGAGCTGGCGCCGATGGACTGGATGAGCACGTTCTCGGAGAGCGGGCTCTTGCGCTTGGCGAGTGTGGAGATGCCCACGGCGATGATGGCGATGGGGATGGCGGCCTCGAACACCTGTCCGAACCGCAGGCCGGAGTAGGCCGTGGCGGCGGAGAAGATGATGGCCATTATGATGCCCCACGTGATGGTCCAGGCATTCAGTTCGGGGTACTTCTTTTCCCCCAACAGGATGGGCTTGTAGGTTTCGCCCTCCTTGAGCTCGCGGTACGCGTTGTCGGCCAACTTGATGTCTTCCGGTTGCGTGGCAGCCTCTTGAGCGACTTGGGTAGATTCTTTTTCTTCCATATTTTAAAGGTGTTAGAAATCAAAAAGGTTTTTGCAAGGAAGTGGCAAAAATACAAAAATAATTTCTATTTGAGAATATAGTGTCTTCTGCCTGCAGGATAGTATGAAAAACTATTCGTACACAAAAACCGTAATCTTGTACAGAAAGAACCTACATCACTGTTTTCGAATTTACGAGAAGGCTATCTTTGCGCTGTTTTTTTTACAAACAGGAGAGAAATGTTGGGGGGACAAGTCATATAACCATAAAAAAATAGTTATGAAAAAAGTTGTTGAAAAAGGAATGCAAGAAGAAAAGAAGCAATCGAATCAAACATCCGAATACTTCTTAGGAATTGAGTTTCAGGCTGACACAGTGCAAGGAATGGACCATCGGGAGGTTGCTGTACGAATCTTCCTTTGTCCAACAATATCGTGCAAGAAAGTCAATGCGGTTGTGAAAAGTTTGGAGACAGGTGGGATGTCGATCGACACTTTCTTGAAACGCACTGATTCGCAAATTTCACGATTGCGGGAAAAGAAAGAAGATGACAATATTCTAGATCTTATGGTTGACAGGATTGAAGGTTGGCCAATGGATTTTGGATTTCCCGATAAAGATGAATGGACTTTCATTACCAATCTTTTTGGCTTTACTTACGATGAACTTTATACGAGTCGTGATACAACAAATGAAATTTTATCGGCAGAAGAGATGGCTGATTATGTTAAACAATATGTCTTTGGACAAGATGAAATCATTGACAGGCTTTCGGTCCCCTTTTGGCAGCACCTTGAAAGCAAGCGCAATGGTTTATGTTGTCCAATCAAAACACCAGTACTGCTTATTGGACATACTGGATGTGGGAAGAGTGAGATTTTCAAACGTTTTTCTGAAGTGTGTGACGCCTGTCCTGTAATTTGGATTTCCTCAAATGAGGTCACACCGATGAGTTGGAAAGGTCTTCATATCACAGACTATTTCTTGAATGCACTGAAGTCAGGCGTTGATAAGGATAACCTTGAACATGCTGTGATTGTTTTCGATGAATTTGATAAAATCACCCATTACAAAAATAGAATTGTCGGAGACAAAGGTGCAGATATGGATGATGATCTGCAAAGGGACATTATGCACATTCTAGACCGTGAATTTATCACTATTTTTGACGACAATCCTCTTTCTCATTCACAATACAACGGTCTGCGACTGTCAACTAAAAATCTGATGATTGTGTTCGCGGGTGCTTTTAGTGGCATTGAGGAGATTGTCAAAAGACGTTGCAAAGTGGGTAATACTATTGGTTTTGTCAGTCAAGGTTCAGTTCAAATACAGACAAATTGGATGAAATGTATTTGTGAAAAGGAATTGGAGGAGTGGGGCTATCTCCCAGAATTGATTGGTCGTATTGGCTCTATTTGTGTGTTGAACCCGCTCTCGTCCGATGTTATGATGAGAATTATGTCGTCTGCAAAAGATAGTATCCTTCAAGCGCATATTGATTATTGCAAACAACACAATGTGAATCTTGTCTTTACAGATGAAGCAATTCGCTATATTGCCGATTTGGCCTATGACTCAGGGCTGGGATTTCGTAACGTGAAGACTCTCTTGGCTCGTTGTCTCTTCCCTATGTACTTCCAAATGGGACGTGTCATCGATAATCACGAACAGCAGGTGAATGTGGACAAAGCGTACATCGAGAATGCATTGAGTAGGTAATTGCATTTTATTAATTAAACAATCAATAAAAACATATTATTATGGCAAAGTGTAGAATCGTATCTAATAATTTGACGGGCTTGGCAATGCAGAAGCGTTCGGCAGAGCCAGAGCAGTCCTTGAATCCCATAGAGATGGCGGTGTCTGATTTTAAAGATTTAGATGATGGTTTTTACGGGATGGAAATAAATGTCACAGTGTCCAAATATATTGAGGAGAGTGAAGCGACACTGTATTTGGAGTTAAGATATGCTCCTATCGTCTATGTCGGCGACGAAGAAGATCCGATTGCGATTTTGACAGATTATGTTCCGCATCGTCTATTTGATAATGTGAGAGCTTTGGTATGGAATTTGTCTTCTGAAGCCAATATGCCTTTGATGCTGGATGATGACGTTTGTATCTTTCAAAAATCGAGTGACAATCAAGAGGATGAAACTCAATGGAATGAGCAGGGCAACTTTAATTCGGACAAACAAAAGGATGTTTTCGGAGATATTGTGAAAACGTTCAAAGATATTCCATCTTATGACTGTTATTATCGTTTTATCATTCCTATAACCTATGCACATCCTGATTTTGAAGAATGTGACGAGGAAATATGGGAGGTCTTGTACAGGCTCTTGTTCGGTAGTCTCTCTATGAATTGCCATTTGGACGAGCGTGCTGATGGCTCATTGGATCTTCGTTTTTGCGATGTTGATGGTTGTGGTGATATTGTTTCAGATCTTTCTCTTTATGAGTTGAATATTCTTTTTATGCGTTTGTGGGTTGAATTGAGAAACAATGAGCATTTAATCCTGAGATCTGATAATCTAAACCAAGAGGTAGAATGTGAATTTGACGAATACAATCTGATTTCGAAAGAAGATTTCTATTCTCTTTATAAAATAAATGATTGTAACGTGGACTACTTGTCAGTAATGTTGGATAGAATGTATGACAAGATTGTGAGGTGTGACGCTGAGTCTTTTCCGTATCGTTGTTGATCTGTTTTCAGTTGAAATGATAATATAATCAAGGCAAGGCCTGCGAAGCCGAAAGAGCAGGAGAATTAAAACCGACGAGCCGACGGGATAAAACAGGCAAAGATAGTTATGGATAATAAACTATGAATGAATTGAAAAAAATGTATTTTTGCAAAACAGTTTTACAATTTTATTAACACCACCTCGTTTTCCTGAGGCCAAAAACAGAAAAAAATGAAAGAATATCTTATTATTGGAGATAGCAGAGAACTATTTCGCATTGCCACAGAGGATATTTTGTATGTCTTAGCAAATGGCAACTATTCGGTTTTTTACTTTACTTATGGTGATACTGTAGTTATGACCTTGTCGATTGCCAAAGTTGGGGAGTGCATAAATGAACTATGCCCGCAAACAAGCAAGGACTTTGTTCGTGTGGGAAGGAGTTTGATTATAAATCTATCACATTTACTTTATATCAACTTTTCTGACGGGAAGTTGGTGCTATTAGACAGAAACAAAGAAAGAAAAGAAGTTAAAGCATCCACAGCTTCATTGAAAGAGTTGGCCGATTTTATTAGAGGCATTGCGATGAGATAATAATAACACTCTATTTGCGGAACTCTTAAAGAATGAGATAGAATAACCTGTTAAATGTGTCATTACAAAATACGAGCAATATGGAAAAAGAATATCTATTATTAGGTAATACTAGAGAGACGCGGCGTATTGACAGCTCGGATATATGCTATATACGTGCCGTTGGGAACAATTCAGCTGTTTTTCTAACAAAGGGTGATTACATTCTGATCACGATGCAATTAGGAATAATCAAAGAAATAATGTCCAAAAACCTCAAATGTTTTGAAAAAGATTTTTTTCCTGTTGGTAGATCCTTTTGGGTTAACAAAAAGAATTTGTCTTATATAAATACTACTAAACAAAAATTGGAGTTTTATGGTAAACATACAGAGGATTATTTGAAAGGTTATAAAGATGGATATTTGGCAGGACATAGAGATGGGTTTGTGAAATCGTCCCCTTCTGTTACACCTCCGGATGCGATGGTTCTTAAGGCGGACAAACACACACAATTACCTAAAGAGGATTTGAAAGATTTAATGGATAGTTTCAAAGAAAACATAATTGCAATAACTAACGAAAAATAACAAAAATGAACACAAATAATAACATTAAAGATGTAGAAGAGGGCTTTTATATTTTAGGTGTTGAATCCGAGCGTATTTCAGAAGACAACACCAATAATAAGCGCGCCCCTTGGTGGGTGTGGGCCATCATAGGAACAGTGGCTCTTGCCACTATCGTATTCCTTGTTGTCCATTTCGTGGACAAGCCCTCAAATGACAAAGTGACAGTAACATCTTCTTCTGTAGGTGAAGAAAATGTTACGGATATTTGGTATAACAATTCAGACGCAAAGCTTCCGTCCTGCACGATGATGTCTGACACACTTATTGACAGCATTCATCTGCAGATTTTTACTCCTTACAATACTGTTCCCATGCTTCACGTGGGACCATTCGACACCACAGATGCAGACATCGTTTTTGCCACCATGGGCGCGGATTTAGGTTATGACAAGGGAAAAATCATAGGACCGTTTGTGTGTGAAGGAGAAGTCCTTTCGTATGGTGGAGGTCGTAAACTTGGCTACTGCGCGATTATTGATGATAACATTACTTTAGGCGTGTCGGAAAATTCGTCACTATTCGAAGAGGCTATCGAGAGTGGTGGATATTTTTTCCGTCAATATCCTGCCGTAGATAATGGTGTTATGGTGGAGAACAACCCAAAGAATGCAGCCTTCCGACGTGCGCTCTGTATGTTGGGTGGTAAAGTTTGCATTGTTGCAACCTTTGACCGAGTGTTGATGAATGATTTCGCCACGGCCCTTGTAAAGTTAGGGGTGGATAATGCCATTTTTCTCGTTGGTGGTAATGCTGAAGGATGGTACCGAACCCAAGATGGTGAATTGCATCAGTTAGGCGAAACGTACGTAAAAGGCAATCCCAACATCAACTACATTGTCTTTCGCGCACAGTAAGATTTAGACTCATTTTACAGTTCGACCTGACTTAATACAATATTTTAGGGGGTTCATACAAAGAACTCCCTAATTTTGTTTTGAGCATTATGCATTTATCTACCTTTGCCAAAAATTTGAAAATTCAAGGCAATGAAAAACGTCAAGATGAATGCAATCAAAAACCATGCAATGGCCATCTCCACACTTGTGTTGTGTGGTATGATGCTGCTTTATTTTCATAATCTTCGTCCGCAGTTCCACAAGGTGAAGGAAGATTATAAGGAATCTCGTTCCGTCAATCTTTCACAGGAAACGGACAAACAACAGTTGTCAAAAATTCTGATAACGAACGGCTATGTGGCCAACCAACAGGATGCCGACTTTGTGGCCGATACGTTGGTCGCCAGATTAAAAAGAGGGATGGTCTATACAAATCTGTATGATCTCAAAAAACGAGATTATGGCAAAGTCCCTGCATCTGTTGTGGAAAAAGAAGGTGTGCTGACCAACAAACTGGCACTTTCTTGTGAAGGATTGGAACTGACAAACGCTTCGCCTGAAACAAGCACCCTTTACTCAAAATTGAATTTGAAGCGGGAAGGTGGCAACGGCAAGATAATTGTGCGCGTGTATGAAAAACAGACTCGGGGTAAGCTCCTGGACAAGATATCGGGAGCAAAGAAAGTATATTGTAAAGATGTACAGGTTAGTTTGAGAGAGTACTATGTGGATTCGGTGGAGCACACTGAGGTGGTGGGGTATGCCAAAACCGACAGTAAAGGCCGGGCTGTCTTTAAAGGTTTGAACAGAACGTATGGTTACAGTGTACTTCCCATAAAAACGGGTTATGAGTACGGCTCTTCAAAAGGGATTGTGAGAGGCGAATTTAACAAGCATACTCTTTGCGGCAAAAGGCAAAAGTTCCAGTTTGAGCAGCAGGATCACTGTATTCAATTGATTGACGATCTCACGATCAAACAGATAAAGAATGATGTAACCATCACTGTCCGTACGCCCGAGGAATTCAAAACAAAAGTTGTGATGTGGTTCTTGCTCGTTGTGTTGGCGTGGTGGCTGTTGGTCCTCATTATGCGTCTTTGCAAGCGCAATTTCGATTCCGTTCTGATAGCAACAGCCTTGTTCCTTACTGGATTATGTGTTATTGTGATGTCCGCGATTCATAATCCATTTACTGAAAATTTGGAAGGTGTTGTGATGGCTAAAGGCGTGATAGGAGGCATCTTTGTCATTGCCTTGCTACAATTAGTGGATTTCGTGAAATTGTATCAAAATCAATATCGTTTTGGTTTTGATTTGCCGATAGAACTGACCCAATGGAGCTTTTCACCATTTGCGAAACAGACCCAATGGTCCAGATCAACCATACGCAGTAAAGTAGTATGGTATAAAAAGGCTCTCGCTGCAATGGCTTTGGTTGTTACCGTAATGGTGGACATTCTTATTTTTCCGCTTAGGCTACTGCTTAAACCGTTCATCCCTGTGTTGGTGTCACTTAAAGTGAAATATATGAAAAATCGGCCTGCTCCTGAAGGTGTCGGTTGGTTGTTGCTTGCCCTCTTTTTGACCTTCTTGTTGTTTTTCTTCGGTAAAGATGTTGGAGGAATGAAGGTCAATTTAGCGTTGCCGGGACTTCCCGTCTTTCAGCCAAGCGAGATTGTCAAGTATCTGATATTGATCTTTATGGCAGCCTTCTTCACGCAAAAGGCAGATTTTATCGTCGCTTATTCGCAACCCAACGTGAGAGGGTTGCGGGATAAGGTGAAAACGATGGGCTGGGTCATTGGTGGCTTGCTGCTGCTTATGTCTCTGTATCTTTTTTTGGACGATTTGGGACCGGCATTGGTCATCAGTGTTACATTCATATTGCTCTATTCCCTGGTTAAATCCAAGGTCAATCTTGACAATCTGACAGAAGGCGAAAAGTTGAAGAGGATTTTCACGTGCGATTTTGCTATGTTGGTTTATGGTGTGGTATCATTTTCCATTTTTATCATTGTCGGTTACTGGTTGGCGGGGCCAAAAATATCGATGTTGTTCGCTTGCCTTTGGTTTGTATGTTGGATTCTATATGGTAAATTCCGTATGAAACAGGTTGTTGAGTCCGCATTGATTTTCAATGTGCTTGTGTCCATCTTTGTTTTCGGTGGTGTTGTTGCTAAAAACGTGGATACAGGTTTGGGGGAACGTTTCGAACAGCGCACCAGTATGTGTGTCAATACGTGGGGCAACTTGGACATCAATCCGGACAACCCGAATTATGAGCAAGGGAAAGATGCAACTCCCGTGAGTAACACTCAAGTTGCCAATGGTTTGTGGGCTATAGCGACTGGAGGATTTGCTGGACAAGGCTTGGGGGACGGTAATCCTAATCTCATCCCTGCCTTTCAAACAGATATGATTCTTTCGTCAATGGCCGAACAGATTGGATGGATCGGATTGCTGTTTGTAATGATTGCCTTTTCAGTGCTTTTGTGGCGCATTATCGTTATAGGCTATCGGGTTGGAAATTCGTTTGCTTTTTTCTTTTGTATGGGGATGGTGATAGTGACGGCTGTGCAGTTCTTCATCATCGCATTGGGTAGCAGCGGTATGATACCTCTTACGGGTATCACGGTGCCGTTGCTGAGTTACGGACGTGTTAGTATGATTCTCAATCTTGCTGCGCTGGGTGTTGTGCTTTCTCTTTCCAAAAACACCAAGCAGGAACAGTTGACGGAGACACAGCAGCGAATCCGTAACCGCAGTGTGGGAGACTATAACTACACCACTGGTATTGTCAAATACACGTATGGAGGGTTGGCCATTTTCATTCTTGCCGTATGGGCATTCTACGGCTGGGGATGTCTTGGAAGAAATGAAACTCTTGTGAAACCCGCATACGTGCTCTCTACTGATGGAATGCCTAAGATAGAATACAACCCTCGCATCAACTTGCTCATTAAAGAGATGCGGGCAGGCAATATTTATGACCGGCATAATGTACTCCTTGCAACAAATGACAAAACCAACAAACGGTGCTATCCTTTTGCTGAACATCTGTTCTTTATGATTGGAGATCAAAATTCAGGTTCAATCTTTAGTTATAATGAAAAATATCCCATAGGATACTTGGCCGAAGATCAACATAAGTCCTATTTGCGCGGCTTTGATAATCTGTATGACCAAAATGGACAACCTACAATGGAGGTTGCGTTGCATAGTGATAAAGTGAAAGCCTCCTCCAAATATCTGAACTATTATAAATGCGGCTCCATCAAAACCCAACTGGAGGACAACAGAGAGTTGGTTAAGTACCTGAAAAACGGTATCCAAGGCAGAAAACTTAAAAAGCATAATCTTTCCGTACAGGAGGGGGAAAACGACCTCTATCTCACGATTGATGCCAAATTACAAACAGATATGCAGAAACGTATTGAAGATTATGTGCAATCCACTTCGTTGAAAAACAATAATTTATTAAGAATCTCAGTCGTTGTGTTGGATGCTGAAAATGGAGATTTACTAACCTCTGCCAACTATCCGTTACCGGATTACCAACGATTACGCGAAGAGGCTTCTCATGGATATTCAGACAATTATAAAGACAGTCAATGGCAAGCCTATACAGATCGCGATTTGGGGCTGACCTATCAAACTATGCCTGGAAGCACTGCCAAAGTGATGTCGGCAATAGCTGGATTTCAGAAGTTGGGAACCGCTGCCGCTAACAAGACCTATTTGGTGACCAAAGATGATATTATTGAAAGAGGTCGCGCAAAAGAGCCTTATCAGGGTCTGTCTTACCCAAGACATAAAAAAGCGGTTGACAAAGTGGATATGTGGTGGGCAATAGTCGAATCCTCTAACTGCTACTTCATCAATCTTGTGAATGACAATGATCTCTATCGTGAGCTGGATCAGGTTTATGAATCCACAGGTGTCAGTATTGGCAACATAATACCCTATGTTTTCACCAACAAGGTCAGTGTTGAAAAACAAAACCTCTTTCGTGAGAAAATAAGTGATAATCAAAGTGTTGCTCTTGCTAAATACACAAAGCGGAAAGAAGAGGGTATCCATGGGAATATGAATGAAGGAGAGTGGCGTTGGGCCTGGGGACAGGGATACAAAGATTTTGAACTACAGGCTTCACCGCTTAACATGGCACGCGTTGCTTCTGTGGTTGTGAACAAGGGGCGTATGCCATTCACGCAATATGTACTGCCCAAGGGTAAATATGCAAAAAAACTGAGAAAAGAAGATGAGGTCAAAATAATGTCTTCAAAATCTGCCGAACATTTAAAGGGTTATATGAAAGCGGAGTCCGAAAACCAAAAAAAACGTAATGGTGTCACGCTGCCAAATACGGTTGGAGGTAAAACGGGAACCCCTGAACGGTACCGCTACAATACTCGCTCCATGGTGGAGAGATGTAACGATGGATGGTATATGTTCTTCGTGGATGGGCAGAACGGCAAACACCCATTAGCAGTATGTGTCCGGATGGAACGTGGCTCAGGTTCAAAAGATGCTGTGATTTTGACCAAGGAAGTCGTGTTGAAATCATTGTCATCAAACGGATATATTAACAAATAAAATCAACAGTAATGAAAAATTTTCTATTTACAGTAAGTCTGTTGTTTGTTGCGTTGTGTATTACAGCGCAAACAGAAGACGACTATTCATGGTATCTCAACAAAGCGAAAGAGCAACTTGCTAAAGGTGAATGCGAAAAAGCCGAAAGAAATTACAATCATTATAAAAACCTTGCTCATGATTCGCTTCCACAGCTTTACCACCAAATCCAAGAATGCCTCAGAGTTCAGTCTCAAGCAAGTCGAAAAACTGACACTGAAGTTGTGTTTGTTCCAGTGCAAGTACCAGCTCCAGAACCAAAAATAGAACCAAAAGAGGAGCGAAAGATAGAGAGTAAATTTAAAGATTTATTGAAAGATAGGAACAACCCATACTGCAAGGCTAAAAGAAACAGATATATCGCCTGGGCAGTCGCTGGTGCTGGCTATCCTTGGAATGTGGTGACGGGTATAGAATTGAGAGGAGGTGGCATATTGGGACTTGGCGGTTATGCAGACATCGGTGTTGATTTTTCAAGTATCAATGATTACGACAATTACCATAGATATATAGATAAAGTTACTTTTCACTGGGATGGAGGATTCAGATTCTATTATAAGGGATTGTTTTTATCTTTTGGATATGGAACAATTGGAAGAAATGGTGATGTTGAAGTTTCATCATCATTGGAAGAAAGTTTTAACGATGACGCAATTAAGAAAAAACTACGTGTAGGAAATGGCCCAAATTTCAATGTTGGATATAATCTGGTTACTTCAGAATGGGGCTTTTTCCTTGGAATAAGTGGCGGCTTCGCTTATGATATTGTAAACAAGGTGGTTGTCCCAGCCTTTAATCTAAAATTGGGTATGTCTTTTGAATGGAAAAAATATTAAAAATCAGAAAGTTATGGAACCGTTATTAGGAGAGTATATTAACTTAGGTGAATTAGGGCAAGGTTCATTTGCCAAAGTTGTGTTAGTCCGTCATATTGATTTAGGGTATGTTCGTACACTGCGTGTGCTAAAAGACCTCATTGTTGCCCCAAATGGCAGCAATGACCCTAAAAAAAGTGAAACTTATCAGAATTTCTTGAAGGAGTGCGAAAAACTTCTCCAGCTTGGTAATGGATGCCATCCCAACATAGTCCGTATCTACAAGCCTGATTTGCGTCAAAACAAGGCGCTTGTGGAGATGGACTATGTGAGAGGGAACAACATCCACGAATTTTTGGAGCAAAACCAAAACTTTGTAGATTATGAAGAGGTGATTCGTTTGGCAACGCAGATTAGCAGTGCACTTGCCTATTGTCACGAGGACATTTATCGTTTTCGCATGGATCCCGACAAAGATAAATTGCCCGAAGGTTGTCTTGTCGGTTCCATTGTGAATGATGCTGAAAAGCGCAAAGAACTGATTGACACATACAAGATTATCCACAATGACATTCATTCCGGTAATATCATGCGCCGTGAGGATGGCAATTATATCTTGCTTGACTTTGGTCTTTCAATTGAGGGTAAGGAATTTGCACCCAGTAGCACTCGTAGTCATGGAGGTGCGCTTATTACAAGAGCTCCCGAATTGTGGGATGAGAAAACTATGCCGACAGAACAATCGGATATTTATAGTTTCGGGGTAGTATTGTATCAATTTTTGGCGGGTCAGGTCCCTTTCCCAGGCGACATCAAAAAACTCAAAGAGAATCCCGAAGCTCAAGTTGAACTGAGAAAGATGCACAAGGAAACGCCCCCGCCTCCAATTGAGGCTATCCGAAAGGAGTTCTATGAAAAGAAATATCCTGGTCAGACCTATAAGCGCGACTATCCTCAATGGATGGAGAATGTCATTATGAAATGTTTGAGCAAGTATTCGGCTGACCGATTCAAAAATGGCACAGAACTTTATGAGACTATTATGCGCCAGGAGGACAATCTGCCCGAAAACCGCATTAAAAGATTGAATGAAGAGAATGAAGAACTCGTCTCGAAAAATGATACGTTGAACAGTGCCAATCGTTCCCTCGAACTTAAGCTTGACCAATCCAATGTCTCATTGGAATCGGCAAAAGAACGTATTGGCACATTGGAGAAAAAGGGAAGACGTAATCGCCTGATGAGTATTATCCTGTCTGTTTTGTGTGGGATGTGCACCGCCCTGTGTGTGTACTTGTACACTAACTGGCCAGTTTCGACCGATGATGGGGAACTTGCTGAATACAGGAAGACAATCGACCAGAAAAATGATACAATCGCCAAATTGAGAGACCTGCTTCAAAGTGGCGAAGATGGTATCCTGGCACAAAAAGATGCAAGGATCAGCGAGCTTGAAAGTACAATTCAAGATTTGACCAAAAATACGCCCAATGTGGCTTCATTGGAGGAAAAACTCAGGAAGAAAGATGCGCAAATTTCCAAGTTGGCAGGTCAACTGAATGATGTGAAAGCATCTCTTAACACACAGATTGCTGCGATGACTTCGTTGAAGGGACAACTTGACAAAAAAGATGCGCAAATCAAAGGTCTGCAAAAGCAGGTGAGCCAAAAAGACAATATCATTCAACGTAAAAATGATGAAATCAAAGAATTGAGAGAAAGTTAATCTAATATTTTAACAAAAAGATAGGAGCTATGCAAAAAATAAGTGATTTAATAAGAAAACTGACGAGTGAACAAAATACGTCAGCAAAGAAACCAAACACATTGGACGATAGGGAATTGTTGTGCCGAAATATCCGCTCAGCACTTGCTGGAGTCATAGCGGATATCAACACTACAAAGGGAAAGAAACTTGTTGTGTGGCTGAATTGTGGCCAAAGGATTGTTTTCGACCAATACAATAATGAGAGCTATCGGGACATAATACTTAAGGATTTACTAGAACATGGTTATAAGTTCCAACAAATGACATTCATAAAAGGCGAACCCGAAGCGGATAATCATAATGTCATCAAAATCTGCGACAACGACCTGGAGTATCTGGAGGTATCGGATTGCGATGCTTCCCAACAACCGTCTGTCGCCAAAAAGGCCAAAATCGTTATCATAGAAGGTCTTTATGCCGTTAATCCTTTGCAAAAGGAATATGAGCTTTCGTCGGAAGAGATTACAAGTGGAAGAATACCTGCATATAATATCGGACGAGGGGAAATAGCCAAAAAAGATGGTGCCTTTCGTGAAAACCATATCATTTTTGATGTCAGCCCCGACTCTCCGTTAAGAGAAGAATATCGTTGCATCAGCAGAAATCACGCACACATCGGATTTGATTCGAAGAAAGGCTTCTTTTTTCAAGTTGATGAGGGTGGCGCATATCCAGGCAAAACGCTCCTGATTAACGGGGGAAGAACCATCAACTGTGATTGTGCCGACACCGTATTCCCGTTAAAAAATGGTGCCAAGATAATCGTGAAAGACGGCATGGATTATAAAGCAATGTTAATATTTGAACAAATAAAAGATTAGTAATATGAATATTTTAGACAAATTGTCCATCGAATCTGATGGATTAGTGCAGTCAAGAACCGGAAAGGTGACATTAGAGTTCTTAAAGAAGGTGTTAGGGGGAGCATTCAAGCAGGAGATGGATTGGGAATCAGATGTTGAAAGTGGTGAGCTGATTTTTCCCAATATGTTTTGCATACAGATGCATCCTGACGACTACGAAGCCAGAACGCCCTTTTTTGAAAGATGGGGGCCGATTATTTTGGCAAGAATCTATTCCATCATTAGGAAGAAGAAGCATCGTATGGAACTCAAGCACAAAGTATTGGGATGGTTTGGTAAAAAATGCCCGAAGGTGAATTATACTCCCACAGATGCGAGATGGTGCATCCAGTTTACGGTGGACGACCAGTTGAAAAAAGGAGTGATTAATCCCATATTGAGTTATAAGATTCCTTTCAAGGTTGAGTGTGCCGATAATGCGCCCAGAATTGTTCAAGATCCGAACGCTACAATGATGACGCGGAATCCGAAAACAAAAGAGGTAATGCCACAGTCGATGGACGGCATTCAGATTTTGGGAGAAGGTATTCGTCTGTACAGATTTGACAAGAGTTTGCAGGATGATTCTGACAACATTAAGGAGATGTTTTCCAACATAAATAAGGAATTGGCGACATTGCGATGGGACAATCTCGAGTGGACAATGCGTGACTCCTACATAGAGATTTCCGGTTCAGAAGAGGCACGCAATGAAATGCATATCCTCAAAATCAACAGTGACAAGGTAAAACGGACACATGCGGCAATTCGGTACAAGGACAATATGTTCCAATTGGCGGCTTGGGGAACGACAATGCTTAACCAAAGATTTGTGGAGTTGAGTACGGACACATCCAATGTCAAATGGGTGAAATTGCCCAACAACTCTACCATCGTCTTGAATAATAATGTAGTTGTTAAATTCAAAGTTAATAGTGATTTGTAATATGGAAGATAGAGAAAACATAAAGTTTTGCGGGATTACCGATATGGGGAAACATCGCACCAACAACGAAGATGCATTTGTGACGGAAAAGTTGGATGACCACACCGTGTTGGCCATAGTGATTGATGGCGTGGGGGGGTATGAAGGCGGCGAGGTGGCTGCCGAGATTGCACAAAAGGAGATCCCTTCCTATTTGAAAGAGTTCAATCGTGGTGAGCGTTTGGAGCTGCTAAAGCAGGCCGTGGTGTGTGCCAATAATGCCATCTTCGACCGCCGCCAGTTGGATACAGCCAGACCCAACATGAGTTGTGTACTTACGTCCGCATTGATTGATGCGAATAGGATGGTGCTTGATATGGTACACGTGGGCGACACAAGAATGTATCAATATCACAACGGGGAACTTCTCAAACTCTCCCACGACCACTCCTACGTGGGCTATTGTGAGGAGATTGGAGAATTGACAGAAGAACAAGCGATGCACCATCCGCGCCGGAATGAGATTAGTCGGGCAGTGGGGGAAGAGCGGCACGGGGTTAGCGACCTCGGTTTTCTTGATGCGGAAGAGTTTACTTTGTTGCCTGATTCTATTCTGATGCTCTGTTCCGATGGGCTGACCGATTTGGTTACCTCCAATCAGATAGTGGCGATTTTGGAGCAGAATCTTACGCTCAAAGAAAAAGCGCAAGCTTTGATTGACGCCGCCAACGAAGCAGGAGGAAAAGACAATGTGACGGTGGTGCTGGTGGAATATCAGGTGGAGGAAGGTGAGATTCAACAGCAAGCAATAGCTGAAGCAATGCAACAGGAGAGTGAAAATCCAAAGGCTGACGAAGGTCAATCCTGTAAGAAATGCAAAAAGGACATGATACTCGGAGTTGTTGCTTTCTTCATCGTAACATTGTTATTACCTTGCTTTACTCTGTGGTATCAACCAAAAAAGCAGGAAACTTCTAACAAAGAGTTCGATTTAGAGCCAGTGATACCGACAGCTACAATGCCGACAGATACATTGTGGGAAGACAATATTGAAGTGAAAGAGTTTACGTTCATGTATGATGTGGACAGTGACCACCCGTGGAGCAGTTATATGAGTTTGGATTCCAATTACGTGTTGAGACTTGAGAAAGTGTATGAAGATTCATTGGGTAGCGCCTATAGAGCAATCATTTATGAACCGGAATATTGGTGTAGTGGAGGCGGCATGTTTTATCCTCCATTTGGCGAAGATCCGACATACGTGGGATATGGCACCGACTATTATGATGGTTATAATGACCAAGATCTCGAACTCTCCTTTATCCGTGGAGATATAGGACCGACTGGCGATGCATACGCTTTTGTGCTGTCAGGTTACTATCGAGATTGGGACTCGGTGCTCACCTCTAATCCAGTTCCTGCCCCATGGTTGAGTGTCGAGGATGATTACGAGATTACGTTCAAAAAACGAGACTGGGAGGAAATTCGGGAGTGGTGGGATAGAAGGCAGGCGAGAAGTGCGGCAGGAAGAAATTGAGTTGGTCGTTGAGATGCTTCGGAGTAGCTAAAAAAAGGGAACGGCAAGTCAAATCATACTTTTTTTTCATAGTATCTTGCCGTGTAAAAAAAAATGTATTTTTGCAAATGATAAAATATTAACAAAAACCGACGGGGCCGGATGGGATATAACGCGGTAAAATGAGTATGAGTGAACAAATGGGACAATGCAAGTGGTGCGGAAAAAATTTTTCATTAAGCATCCTCGCAAAATTCGGAGGTTTTGTAGTCCGGCACGCTATCAAGCCGGATTACAGAAGGGAAGGTGAAGCAAAAGAAGGAGGTTGGCATGCAGCTCTATATTTTTATATAATTTGACGGGTAGTCATTACAATAATGGATATTCAAAGACTTGATTTAGCAAGGCCTGTAATGGCACAATTAGAAATAACGCACTCTTGTAATCACAGGTGTGAGCATTGCTATCGTCTTGATTCTGGAAGCAGCATCTTAGGGGAGCAGGTTTCGGATGCAATTGTTTTGGCCGTGACGCAAAAGTTGGTTGATTTCCATGTTTTCAATGTTGTTGTTACTGGAGGAGAACCTTTGTTGAAGAAAAATTTGACTCAACAAGTTATTTCGCTTCTTCGAAAGAATGATATCCAAGTTGGTTTAAACACAAATATTACACTTTTATCAGACGACCTCCTTGAATACGTAAAGGGATACAAGATAAACATATTAACATCATGCCCATCCTCAAACAAGGAAAAATACAATCACATGGTTGGTGCAAATATGTTTGATGTTTTTTGTGAACGATTACAAAGAATATACGATACAGGCGCCCATTGTACGGTAAATATGGTTGTTAATAAAGAAAATTTTTATGAAATAAGGACTACTGCAAAATTCCTTAAAAACATGGGGTGTTATTCGTTTTCTGCAACTCCAATGTTTCTAAACATGTACAATCCTCGGAAGGAATTACTTCTTTCAAGAGGTGAAGTGAAGAGTGTTATAGAAGATTTATTATGGGTGGAAACAGAGTTGGGAATGAAAGTGGACATTTTAGAATCATTACCTAAATGTGTGTTTGATCCAGACATTCGCAATAATGATTACTCTTTCTTAAATCGGAAATGTCAAGCCGGACGTACTGTAGTAGGCATTTCACCTAATGGAGACATTCGACCATGCTCAACAAATACGATAGTTTATGGGAATATTCTTCGTGAGGACATTCGAGAAATCTGGGAAAAAATGAAAAAATGGCGTTCTGCTGAATATTTTCCAGACGAATGTAAAAAATGTAGTTGGTTAGATAGGTGTAATGCCGGTTGTAGAATTAATTCAAAAGCATATTTCGGACAATGGGTTTCTCCTGAAATTTGGTATGATGCACCAATACTAGATCCTCCTAAAAGCGATTATCAGAATTATAATATTACAAAAGAAGACAAATTAAAAGTCAACAAAGAATTTGACTACAGAGAAGAATACGAAAACATATTCGTTATTTACAATAGAGTGGATGAATCATTTATGATGGTAAACAAGGATTTGATGGACTTTATCGTATCATTAGTCACATTGGATTTTTCAAACGTGAATGATATAGCAAGGGCTTATAATATATCAGTGACTGAAAAAGAGTTTTTAAATACAATTAATTTATTAATCAACAAAAAAATATTAGAGTATGTATAACATTAAATTCAACAAGATGATTGCTTATGAATTTAGCAGTCTCACCCAAAAGAATCCCCGAAAAATAAGTCATGTGACAGTCTTGGATTGCAAACATTGCAATGACCCTTTCCTGTCTCCTAAAAGCGATATGGGATGTGTCGTGAAATCAAAAAAATGAATTGTTTTTCTTGTGTTGAGTAATGAAGAAACGGAGAAACCGAAAATCCGACAAAGAGTAGGCTAATATTAAAACAATAATTATTATGACAAAAATTGAAAAACTTATGGAGATTCAGTCCAAAATCTCCGTGAATGTGCAAGACTATCTCTGCACAAGCAACAGCAATGGTTGTGGTTGCGGTGGTGGTGCCACCAACTGCAATGGCAATTTCTAATCAATTGTAGGTGTCCCCGTTTTTGTGGGACATCTACTTAATGCTTAATAATGAATGACAAACTATACTATACGGTCTCATTGTGTCTTACACATAGATGCAACTTAAATTGTGTCTATTGTTTTGAAGAGCATGACAGTGAGCATGAAATGACCTATAGGATTGCAATGGGGTGTGTTGACCAGGTTTGCAATCAAGTGGAAGACAAGGCGACAATTGAGTTCCTGTTCTTTGGCGGAGAGCCCTTGTTGTGTTTTGATTTGATAAAGCAAGTCGTTCAGTATGTAATAGAGATACAACCAAAGCAGAAATGTCGTTTTTTTGCATCAACAAATGGAGTGTTATTGACCGATGACATGAAAGAATGGTTTCGGGCAAAAAAGGATATTTTTGTGTTGGGTTTGAGTTTGGATGGCAAGAGGGAAAGCCATAATTACAATAGATCGCAATCCTACGACCAAATTGACATCGGATTTTTCAAAGAAACATGGCCGGAGCAAAATGTTAAGATGACAGTTTCTGAACATACTTTGGCCAATTATGCCAGTGATGTAATCTTTCTTCATTCTTTGGGATTTGGCATTAATGGAGGCGAGATTTGTTTGGGGAATAACGATTGGAAAAAAAGCGGAGTGACGGAATTGTATGCAAAACAGCTAATGCGACTGATTGACTATTATTCTAATTGTAAAGAGTCACACTATAATGCCATGTTTGATGTCGACATAGCACTATGTGCTGCAAAAAACAAATTGCCGAGAAAACAATGCGGCATTGGGGATAAGTTATTCTTTTTCGATACCGATGGCCGGCGTTATCCATGCACATTCATCACACCAATGACATTCGACGAATGTACAATTGGATCAATAATGAATACTGATTTCAAGAATTCAGAAAATTTTACGGATTTGAATTGTTTGAGGAATTGTTATTTGTACCCGATTTGCAAACGATGTCCTGCCGAAAATTATCTGAAAAACAAGTCTTTTAAGCAGTGGAATAGAGAAAAATGCGGCTTTACCGAAATACTGGCACTTGCTGTTTCCGAAATTGAAACAAGGAGGATTATCAATAATCCGAAAATATATGATGATACAAAATTATACTTTACGATTGAGGCTATAAAAAAGATTCGAGAATTATATCAGTCCAAATATGCTGATATAATGGATTTACAATAAATGTACGCGAAGAATGATGAAAGATTTAATCAAAGAACTTTGTTCCGCCTCGTATGTTTCTGGCAGCGAGGTTTCAGATAACGATAATATTTTGTTAGAGTATCTGAACAGTCACAACATACCTTACGAAGTGGACGCTATCGGCAATATCATTTTCCAAAAAACAGGAAATGGAGAAAAAGTCTTAATGTTGATTGCACATTATGATGAAGTTGGGTTTTCTGTCAAATATATTGATGACAACGGATACATATACTTTTCACCCGTAGGTGGCATTGATACTTCAATTCTCCTTGGTCAAAAAGTAGTCATAAATCACGATGGCCTTTCTGTGTATGGTGTGGTAGGAGTGAAGCCTGTTCACATGAAAGATTTAGGACGAAACAAGAACAATGAGCCGGATATTTCTGACATGTGGATAGATATTGGTGTGAAAAACAAAGAAGACATAAAGAAGTGTGTTTCTGTTGGTGATTCCGTGTCGTTTTACCCAAATTTCACAGAGTTAAAGGATGGTTTTTTTACGTCAAAAAGTATTGATGATAGGGTTGGGGTTGCCGTCTTGCTATCTGTTTACGAAAAAATCCAGAATGCAAACGTGAACTATAAATGCATATTTTTTGTGTTGTCCTCACAAGAGGAACTTGGACTTCGTGGTGCGAGAGCTGCAGGATATAAAATCAATCCAGATACATGTATTGCAATAGATGTTACACATGCCACAGATTATCCAACAATTAAAAAAAATAAACATGGTGATGTTAGGTTGAATCGAGGTGCGGTGATTCCTATCGGATCCAACTTTAACCCTTCAGTACAGAAAAAATTGAAAGATGTCGCCTTTGCACATAATAGGCCATATCAAATAGAGTCCCTGCCCTCCTATTCCGGCACAGACATCTCTGAAATTCAATTAACAAGAGGGGGGTGTCGTTCTGGATTGATTAGTATTCCGTGTAGATATATGCACTCTCCGATAGAAGTCGCATCTTTTCAGGATATACAATCAGTTATGGATATTATTTTAAGTTATTGCTTATACGAAACAGAATAATTATGGATTTAAAAGACGATCTCCACATCATTCCAATATATGAAGGAAATATCATATATTCTCCTCTACGCAGAGGAGTATTTTGGGCGAATGAAAAAGCCACGGAATTAGTCAGGCAATACTTGGCAGGCGGACAATTAGATTCTTCTAATGAAAGTCACGTAAAGGAGTATTTGAATGTGTTGTCTAATGCCAATGTTGTTACTCCCACTAGGAACACAAGTCCTATTAGCAATAGTTTGGTCGTTATTCTATCGCAGTTATGTAATCTTGCGTGTACATATTGTTATGCACATGAGGCAAGGTCTAAGGATATTTTGGACAGGAACAAATTGATAATTGCGTATGAGTACATGTTAGCAAGTGAAAGCAAGCATAAGAAGGTCTCATTTATTGGAGGAGGAGAGCCGATGGTGACATGGGATGTTATTGAGTGGTCGGTCAATTATATCAATCAGCATAAATCCCCAGATGACAATATTTCGTACTCTATTACAACAAATGCCACATTACTAACTGAGCATATTATACAATTCTGTAAGGACAACAAAATTCACATAGGAGTTTCTTTTGAAATAATAAAAGATATTCAAGATAACCAACGACCATTTTATAAATCAACCAAGAGCACTTTTAACGTTATTCACAAGAATATTATAAAGCTCATTGACAACAAGGTCTCATTTGGAATTCGTTCTACGATTACAAAGCTTAATGTGGCCCTCATGCCCGAAATGGTTAATTTTGTAGCAGACAACTATTCAGTGCTCAAAAAAGTTCATTTTGAACAGGTTACTGATCCAAGTCAGAATGATTCGGAGTTTTATTCTTTATTTATAGATTCTTTTTTTCAAGCAAGAGAAATAGGTAAGTCCCGTGGTTTAGACGTTTATAATTCTATTACTAATTCAGTTTACCGAATCAGAGAGCGTTTCTGTAATGGAGAAATGTGCATTACACCTACTGGAAATATTGTCGCTTGTCATAGAATATCGTCTGAAAAGGATATGGATTATTCGACATTCTGTTATGGGAGAATCAATGAAGAATCTATATCTTTAGATTTGTCAAAATATCAATCATACTATAATTTTGCAAATGTCAAAAGGCAGGAGTGTGGAAGTTGTTTTGCATTTTGGCATTGTGCTGGTATTTGCCCTATGGAAAGAACGGTGTTGAAAGAAAAGCAATTAGATGCGAAATGCAACTTTACCAAAGAAATCGTGAAACGAGTGCTTCTTGAAAAAATAAATGATTCAAAAATATAAAAATCGTTGTTGATTTAATAAATAAAAGTTGTGAACACTCGAAATCAAATTGAAGTAGGTAGTTTGTTATATTTGAGTAATAGTATTGCTAATTTGTGCTGGTGTGATGATTGTGGCGATTGTGGTTGCGACAATGATCACGGATGTGGCTGTGACAATGATTATTGTAGTTGCGAGAATGATCGATGGGGATAATGGTTATGTTTGCGATGGCGACACATAGATGGATGTATTAGAAGCGGATAGGATTAAACAATATAAACAATTTAATATAGTTGAATTTAAAAGGAGGTATGAAAATGATGAAAGACGAAAAAGTTAGCGAATTAGTTATGCTTGAACAGTTATCTTTTTTTACCAACGGGGGCTGCTCAGGAGGTGATGGCTGCGACTGCGATGGCGATGTTGATGAGTGCATCGGAAACGGACAAGATTAAATAACCTACTTTGAAAATAATGAAAGGAGGTATGGTGATTATGCAAAACGAAAACACAAGCGAATTGTTGTTGATATCAAATGAGATGTTGTACAACATGGATTGTAGCTCCGAAGGTTCTACAGATAGCGATTGTGACTGTGATGGCGTAGATAACAGTTAGATAACAGTTGGCTGTTATGTTCATTGCAAAAGAGTGCTATAGCAAAGAAAGAAGAAGGCTCTCCCTTTTCCTATAGAAGGGCTTCTTCTTTTCTTCGAAGTTAACTTATTGTTGCAGAGTTTAAAAGTCAGCTGGCCGCGGCCAGCTGTCGAATGGCGGTTTTTCAGCGGGGAAAAGCGTGCCATCGGCATCTATCCTGGGCACCTGCCTGCGATAGGATTTCTTGTCCATCGCGGTCTTCCCCATCAGCAACAGCACTGACTCCTCGTTGGGCATCGCACCCCGCATACGCGTCACGCGGCGAAAGTCCTTCTGCAGGCGCTCTATCCAGTTCGTTGTGTATATCATCGACTGTATGCGCCAGTCGTAGTTCAGGTAGGTGAAATACGACTTGTACGACGCATCGTCGCGCCTGCGCCGGAAACTCCTGTAATACCGGCCCCACTTGTCGCAGAGCGACTGCCAGGCCGACCAAGCCTGCTCCACAGTGTAGTTCCGGTCGCCGGTGCGGAACACCTGCCGCATATCCTCAAACACCTCGCCCACCTGCTCCTGGGTCAGGCCGCAGCTGTAGAGCGTCCCGCCAGCCGCTCGCACTCGTCCTCCTGGCTGCGAAGCACCGCCAATATCGCGGGATGGAAGTTCCCGTAGCGGTCGCGTGGTATCCGGAACGTCAGTGTGCGACTCTGGCCGTATGTGCGACCCGGGCGGTAACCGTTCCCCTTGTTGCCGGGCGATGCGGACAGGAACTCCCTGCGCTCTGCCAACATTATGGACTCCAGCATAATCTCCAGCAAGTCCTGTATCCCGTTTTCTTTTTCCAAATGTTTGGAAGTTAGCTCAAGAATTTGTTCTTTAAGTTCGTGCTTTTTTATAGGTTTGTCTTTTTATTGTTTCACTTTACAAAACTATAAAATTCACGAACTTTTTTCTTTCTTCGGACACACTTTTTGAAACAGTATCCATTCGCTTAAAACGGTCACGTTATGGAACCAAATGTAATGCACATTGAAACGCGGCCTCACTTCATACCACAATATGACCATTTCATACACTATTCTGTGTTGCGGCAAAAGTTCATTTAAGAAAAGAGATAATTTTGCCACCGTTTTTGAATTAGTCATTAAAAATGGATCATGTTATGAAACCGACAAGAATTATCCTTATCATCGCGGCAATGCTTTTCGCTGCTGCAGTTGCCTCCTCTTGTGGCAACAAACACAACAGTCAAACAGAGACTGATATGCCCAAGTTCGCCCCGAAGTTCCCTCAAAAGACCGTGTGGATTCACCATGGCGGCAATGATTCCACCGCAATCACCTTTTCCTCGATGGAGGAGGCGGAATGGAAGTTGGTGCATAATGTTATGCGTCACGATTTTTACGATGCTTTTGTACAAGTCCTGCTATCGGATCCATCATCAATGGGTTATCCGTTCGATTCATTGTCAAATGAACACTTTTGTGGAATATTTCCACTGGTTGTTTCCGATGACGGCAATGTACGTTTTATTGGTCTTGAACCGGAGGCTGCTCATCAGGTCCCGCACATGATTGTCCAATACAGAATTAACAACGAGGTGCGGGTTGCCGAAGAAGGTTTTCCGTCCGACAATTGCTACTATTGTCTTGCTCCAGATACTGTGTTTACTTTAAGTATAGGAGAATCCACACTGTATCTTGTGTCAGGGTATATTGGTTATACCGGACATGGACATTGTTATGGTTTGATGGCTTATGAACTGGATGCAAAGGATTTTCATCCCGCATTTGTTTTCCATACGGATACCACGTGCGCTGATTATTTGTGGGAACAACATGCTATAAATATGGAAATCTGCTTTAATGCAGACACCGTGTCAGGAAAAGATTTGTTCTATTTTGACAAAGATAAATCAACCATTTATGTTCGAGAGATTGCAAACAAAGAGATGGTTGAAGAATGTGGTTGTATCACAAAAATAACCGACCTCTATTGGAAATATGTTTGGAATGGTAAAGAGTTTGTGGAGAGTGGTTTCGTCCACAAAAAATAATACTTTTGCCGCCGTTTTTTAATTAGTTGTTGTCAAATCAAGTAAAATTATGCTGTATTCATTATTCACCCATTTCCACAATTTTCCCGGCGCACGCCTGTTCACATACATCTCCTTCCGCGCAATCATAGCCGGGGTGTTGGCGCTGTGTATCAGTATCTGGTTCGGGAAGTGGTTCATCCGTTGGATGAAACGTCATCAATTTTATGAAACCCAACGCGATGAGAAAATCGATCCGGCGGGCAAGGAGAAAAAAGATGTCCCGACTATGGGCGGCCTCATCGTCATCGCGGCTATCCTTGTACCCTGTCTGCTGTTGGGCAAACTGTCGAATATCTATATGATTCTGCTTTTGGTCACTACACTGCTGATGGGCGCAATCGGATTTTTGGACGACTATATCAAGGCATTCCGCATGAACAAGGCAGGGCTGAATGGCTGGCTGAAGATTGCCGGGCAGGTTACGCTCGGGCTGATTGTCGGGCTGACCCTCCGTTTCAGTCCCGCAGTGACGATGAACGAAATCGTGAGCAGCAGCATCGTGGACAATACCGTGGTGGTGGAGAAGAGCCCGGAAATCAAATCGACCCAAACCACCATCCCGTTTGTGAAGCACCATAACTTCAACTATGCGGACTTGTTCTCGTGGCTTGGAGAGAAGAACATGTACCGCGCAGGCTGGATCTTTTTTGTGTTGCTGACTGCATTCGTGGTGGCTGCGCTAAGCAACGGGGCGAACCTCAACGACGGGATGGACGGTATGTGTGCAGGCAACTCGGCCATCATTGCCATAGCCCTTTTGGTGTTGGCCTATATGAGCGGCAATGTTGTTTTGACAGAGTATTTCGATGTGATGTATATTCCCGGTTCCGAAGAACTTGTGGTCTTTCTGGCATCATTCGTGGGTGCATTAGTGGGCTACCTGTGGTGGAACGGTTTTCCTGCGCAGGTGTTTCTTGGCGATACGGGCAGCCTTGCCATCGGAGGTGTCATAGGCGTCTGTGCGATGGTCATCCACAAGGAACTGATGATGCCACTCCTCTGCGGCGTGTTCTTTATGGAGAGCGTTTCGGTGATTCTGCAAACGAGGTATTACAAGTATTGTAAAAAACACGGACGTCGTGGGCGAATCTGGAAAGCTACCCCCATTCACGACCATTTCCGCACCTCTATGGATGATGTGCGGAGAAGGGATCCCCAATGCGCGGTTATTTTCAAAGGGAGTAATGAAAAGCATCACGAGGTGAAAATTGTGCTGCGTTTTTGCATCGTCACGCTCATTCTCGCTGCGTTGACAGTTTTGACACTAAAGATTAGATAAAAAGATATGATATGGAAAACGAGGATAAAAATTATATCGAAGAAAGATCCAAAACTCTTGCATTTCTCCTGAGGCATGACAAGACGTATGCCTTTTTGGAGCACGGATATCGGGATGTGAATGATTTAGCGGCTAATCATGGGTTTACAAAGGAAGAATTGCGTGAGTTAGTGGCCACGGATGACAAGGGCCGTTTTGAATTCTTCAACGAACAACAACTTCTTGTGCGGGCAAGATACGGGCACAGCGTGAAGGTTGATATTGAACTGCCTGAAGCAGTTCCGCCTGCAGTCCTATATCACGGAACAGCAAAACGTTTTGTTGAATCCATTCAACAGCAGGGCATTCTGAAGATGAGCCGATTATATGTCCATCTGTCCGCAACTGTGGAAGAAGCCATTAAAGTGGGCAAACGACACGGAGAACCCACTGTTTTGGAAATCGATGCCCGTAGGATGAGCGAGGATGGAATTAGGTTTCTCGTAAGCCGTAACGGCGTTTGGATGACCGATTTTGTGGAGCCAAAATACATTCGGCAGATTTGAAAATGTCGTAGTTTTTATTTCCCCTCTTTCTTCAACACGATCATCACCGTGTAGATGAGAATCTTGATATCCATTTCGATGGACATATTCTCGATGTAGAGGATGTCCCAGCGGAGACGCTCGATCATCTCGTCCACATTCTCGGCGTAGCCGAACTTGACCTGCCCCCAGGAGGTGATGCCGGGCTTGATGCCGAGCAGCAACGGGTAGTAGGGTACACGCTCCGTGATCTGGTCAATGTAGTACTGGCGCTCGGGGCGCGGGCCCACTAACGACATATCACCGATAAGCACGTTGTAGAACTGCGGGGTCTCGTCGAGACGGTATTGGCGCATAAACTTCCCGAAGGGGGTGATGCGGTCGTCGGACTTGGAGGAGAGCATCGGCCCTGAGGTCTCAGCATTGTCCTTCATCGACCGGAACTTGATGATATGGAAGGGCTTGCCGTGGTAGCCAATGCGCTCCTGCCGGTAGAAGATGGGGCCGGGCGACGACTTCTTCACGCCGATGGCCAGGAAGATGTACAGAGGTAGCAGGAGGATGAGGGCAATCAGGGAAAACACGATGTCGAAGCCGCGTTTGAGGATGCGCTGCCACGTGGGCAAATATTCCGGTGTGATGTCGATGAGCGGCTCGTACATCACGGAACTGGTCTTCACAGTGCCTAAAAGGACGTCCTGCTGCTGTGGCGCGATGCGGAGGGAGATGTTTCCGTGGTCGCGGGCCAGGACGATGAGGCTGTCGATATGCTTGCGCTGCCCGTTGTGGAGGGTGACGATCAACTCTTCGATATGGTTCTGGCTGACGATGTCAGGGAGTTGCGCGATGGTGCCGAGGTAAGTGAGATGCTCGCCAAGCAGGTCCTCGGAGTTCTCCTCCACCTTGACGTATCCAATCAGGAAGTTCCCCGGGGCGGGCAATTTCTGCTGCAGGGAGTTGTACACCTGCAGCGCCTTCGCGTCGCTGCCCACAATGATGGTGTTGAACCCGATCAACCCCCTGTGAATGCGACGGTTGATGCGGGTGGTGATGCAAACGCGGGGAATGTAGGTCAGGAGGAACTGCAAGGTAAAATAGCAGAACATATATTTTATGTAGTCGCGGGGCGAGGTCACAATGTCGTCGAGGATGAACAGGAAGAAGAAGACGAGGACGCCGAAGATGGTGACGCCGATGGTGGTCTTCAGCTCGTTGAGGCGCGATTTGCGGTACACTTTGTTGTAATAGCCGAAGAAGGCGTGCAAAAAGACCCAGAAAGTAGGCGCCAGCAGCAGTCCCCAGAAAAAGGTGGGGTCGGCCATCATCGCATTGCCGATGGCCCCGAAGGACATCGATTCGCCCACGACCTTCCGGTACACATATAGGCATACCCACGATGCAATCGCGGCCAGTATGTCAAAGGCTATATAGGTGAATAGAAGTCTCTTCTTGTTCATATCAGACTATGAGGCAGGTTGGTAGATGACTTTGATGTTGTCGATCTCGAAATGCGTGGACGGCAAGTTGGGCTTGCTGTTGCCTGATAGCACAATGTTGGCCGTGGTGACGGATGCCCCCGTGTAGTTGTAGGCGAAAATGATGCTTGAGATGTCGAAATAAATGGTCTTCCACTCCCCGTTGGAGGGATAGATGCCGCCGATTTGGTGCACGGCGTTGGGACTGGACCCTGTGGAAATTTTCAAACCCACGTCGATGTTGTTATCCGTCTTATAGGTGACTTCCAGATAGATATAGTGATTGTACACCGGCAGGTTGATGCCCGTGGAGACCACGTCAAACTTGTCGCCGGAGCCCTCCAGTACGATCTGGCCAGCCGAGCGCCCGTCCACGACGGTGGGGTAGAAGCTGTGTGTGCTGAGGCCGGTGTCGGTCGGAGAGAACGAGGAACTGTTGGAGAAGGTCTCGAAATAGGGGAAGCGTGCGTAGGGACTGTATTTGTACACAGGAGGGTCGTCGGATACGTTGTAGGTCTCGCCCGGCACGAGGAGCTTCTTTTTCCGCAGCACGTTGAAGAAGGGGTAGCCGCTGATGGTGCGGTTCATACCCGTCTTGCGGAAGGCGGGCAGCAGCACCACTGTTGCGGAGTCGGTGGCGGAGGTGTGCAGCACCGGCACCTTGCAGGGCAGTTGCCAGCACCCTAAGTTCTTGTTGTTCACATAAACGTTGACGTGCGAGAAGGAGTGCTTCGTCAGGTCGTTCAGCTGCTCAATGTCAAAGTTGAGGTCGTGGTCGGCATTGAAGGCGCTGACATCCACGCAGTTGTTCAAGTCATCCTCCGTAATGTACAAAAACGACGGCGTCAGGTCCGTCCTCTTGCATCCGGTGAGTAAAAGTATGATTGATAGGAAGATGGGTAAAAATAGTTTTCTCTGCATACATTAAGGTTTACAAATTGCCAAACGATGATTCGGGCGTATTATTGCAAGAAGGATGTATATTTTTAATTCTTTTTTGTAGATGATTCTTTATGAGGAAGTTCCCCTTTCTTTCCTGCGGGAACGGAAAACTCCACGACGATGGGATAGTGGTCGGAAATGTAGGGCACCCCGTAATATCCAACCAAGGTTTTGAACTGTATGGCAAACAGGTTTTTGGCGAAAAAGTGGTCGATGACGTTGGCTCCGGTGTTGTTGGCGAAGGCGTTGCTCACGATTCCGTAACCGTTGAAGGAGTCCTCCTCGTCCGTCTGTGGGGTGCGCCAGCGGAGTGGGAGAAACCCTGCCTGGAGCAGGGGCGTGAAGATGGTGTCGGCCAGCGAGGAGTTCATATCGCCGCTGAGCAGCACGGGCACGCTCTCTTTCGAGGCCTCTTCCATCTGCCGCACCAGCAGCAGCACCGACTCGCGGCGCGCCACTTTCCCCACGTGGTCAAGATGGGTGTTGAAGTAGTCGATAACGCACTTGGTGCGCTTGTCCTGGAGCAGGGCTTCGGTGACGGTGCGACGGCAGGCGGCATCCCAACCGAAGGAAACAGAATCTGGCGTTTCGCTCAGCCAGAATGTACGTTCCTTTAGTATTCTAAAGCGTTTCTTTAGATAGAAAACGGCCATATTCTCGCCTTCATCGTGCCCGTCGTCACGGCCCACGCCCACCATTGCGTACTCGGGCAGATGTTTCAGCAGGTAGTCGCGCTGTTCGGGTAGCATCTCCTGCACACCGAAGGCGTCGGGCGCTTCGTCGCGGATCATCTTCACCACAGTCTCCTTGCGGTTGGGCCAGGCGTGTTCGCCGTCATACTCGGGGAAGCCGCTTTGGCGGATGTTGAAGGATATGAAACGGTAAATGGGCTCGTTCCGCAGCCAGGCGCCCATCCGCACCGGCTCGTTGGTGGTGATCCAATCGACTCCAAGTTTCGACAACTTCTGGGCGTCGGCTTTGTCGTCCACTGTCCAGGCATTCACGCTCATCCCCAAGGTGTGCGCCTGCTGTATCCATTCCGGATGGCGCAGCAGGATGCTGTAGTGGTAGTCGATGCCGTCGATACCGAGGGCGTGCAGCTCCTCGGGCGTGCGGTTGCCGCCGAGGTAGGCTACGGGTATGTCGGGGCAGCGTGCGGCCAGCATCTTGCACATCTCCAGGTCAAAGGAGATGAACTCTGTTCTGTCGGCCATCTGGTGGCGCCGCACGAGTTCCACGCATTGGTTCACGTAAGTGCCCCGCTGCGACTGGGATTGGGCGGGTTTTATCTCAAAGAAGAGTTTGAAGGTGTTGTCGCACAGCAGGGATGCCTTTTGCATATAGGCCTCTGCCGTCGGGATTGTCTCCCCGTTGATGCTCCGGTAGCGGGCCACCTCGTGGTAGTGCATCGCGTCGATGTGTTTGCCGTCGAGGTCGCGGTCGTGGACGATGACGAGCACGCTGTCGGCGGTGAGCCGCGCGTCGCACTCCACGCCCCGGCAGCCGCTTGCGTCACGGGCCGCCTGGAGGGCGACCAGCCCGTTCTGCACCGCGCCGTCGGCTTTCCAGAAGCCCCGGTGCGCAATGATGCCCTGCGCGTGGAGCACTCCCGCCCACAGCAGCAAAGCCGCCAAAATACATCCAAATACCCTCTTTCTCACACTTAATTGATTATAATAATTCTTAATTTTTAATTCTTAATTTAAAAACCACACGTCCGTCCCTCAAACTCTCCATTCCCCATTCTCCATTCTCCATTCTCAATTCTCCATTCCCTCTATCTTCCCATCAGCACCAAAATATTCCCATCCTTGTAATAGACGTCCTCGCGGTATTGCACGTCGCCGTTGTCGTCGGTGAAACAGGTGAAATACTCGATATAGAGGGGCATCTTTTTCTTCAGTTCGATGGAGGTGGGGCGCAGTGCGCGGTAGAATTGCTTGTCGTAGTCGGAGAGGCTTTCGTAGTATTCCTCCTCCTTCTCTTGTTTCTTTTCCAGATACTTCTCGCCGTCTTCGGTGGTGGGATCGTGGCCGAGGATGATGCTGATCTCCTCCAGCCGTTTCTCGTCGAAGCCGTTGATCTCGTAGAGGACGGCGGCGAGGTCCATCGGGTTCTCCACGCGGATGCAGCCGTGGCTCAGGGCGCGCACGCGGCGCTTGAAGGCGCCCTTGTTGTTGGTGTCGTGCAGATAGACGGACTCGTTGTTGGGGAAGTCGAACTTCACCAGTCCGAGGGCGTTATGTCGTCCGGAGGTCTGGCGCAGGCGGTAGGGGATGTTGCCGCGGTTCACCTTGTTCCAGTCGATGGAGTCGGGCTTCACGTACTGGCCGGTGCGGGCGTCCTTGATGTAGAGCCGCTCGCGGTTGATGCAGGCGGTGTTGTTTTTGCAGAGTTTGTGGTAGTATTCGTTCTTGATGATGTCGTAGGGGATGTTCCACTCGGGGTTGAGCACCAGGCGGTGGATGCGGCTGTAGAGTAGCGGCGACTCGGCCTTGTAGGCCTTGACCAGCCCGTTGCGCACGCGTCCGGGGGCGTTGGCGGGGTTCTGGGTGCGGCCGCAGCAGATGCGCGTCCTGAACGCCAGCGTGTCGGCCACGAAGGTCTGCAGCGTGAAGTCGGGGATGTTGACGGCGATGTAGGTGTCGCCCTTCTCCGGGGTGACGTGCCAGCGCAGGCGCTCCATATTGACCGCGAGCTTGTCGAGGTAATAGCGGATGGGCCGGTTGAGTTTGCGGATGGTTTCGCTGCCCAGACTGTCGCACTCGGGGATGGCGTTGTGGCGGCGGAAGAGGTTGATGCCCGCCAGCAGTTCGTCGGTGAGGCGGTCGGTGACGGCAAAGTTGGCGGGCAGCTCGCCGGTGAGCATCAGCCGCCGGCAGACGTCGGTGAGCAGGGCGTTGCGCTGTCCTTTGCGCACCATCTGGTCCGGGATGGTCTTCAAGAGTGTGTCTTTCAGGGGATAAAGGCGGAGCAGCTCTTTCTGGAGACGCAGATATTCGGGATGGTTAGGCTGGCTCTCGCGAATGACGGTGGGAAACTGGTCGAGGCGCTCCAGCGTCTCGTTGTGGAACTTGGCGTCAGGTGAGAGGTTGCTCATCAGCCATTTGCCGCCGTTGGCCTTGACCGGGTCGGTGGCTCCGTAGCGCAGGGCGCTGACATAGCGCAGGTAGGCCTCCGACATCTTCAGTTCCAGTTGGAAGAGCGTGTCGAGTAGGGTGCTGTCGTTGGCGACGGAATGGTTCTTGAGCCGTTCCATAGTCTGCTGCAGGGCAGGGTAGAAGAGGAACGTGTCGGGGATGCCGTGCTCGTAGGAGTGCTGCAGGTAGTGGAACAGGCTGTCGATGCGGGCCTCCTGGATGCCGCGGGCGGTCCAGAAGGGTTCGCAGCTGTGGGTCTGGTAGTAGTGCTGCAGTGCGTCGGCGTAGGGACCGCAGGTGTCGGCCAGCGCGTCAATCCTCTTGGCGAAATGCTCGGCGTAGGGCTTGGCGTGGAAGGCGGAGTAGTGTGCGAACCAATGGGGCGGCCGCTCCGTGCCGATGGACTTGTTGTGGCAGGAAGAGCCGAGCAGGATGGCGAAGAGCAGCAGCAGGATGTTGGACAAACGTTTCATAAAAAGTATGGTAGCGTTGGGCTGCAAAAATACAAAAATATTGTGTAACTTTGCCGCGCCTTACATCCGAAGTCCTATCGAAAAAACGTATTAAAATATAGTAACACATAGTACTCAATTCTTAATTCTCAATTCTCAATTCTCAATTCTCAATTCTCAATTCTATGTCCCCTATATCTCTTTCATTTCCCGTCCCCCTCGCTTTCGACACCGTCTATTTTGTCGAGAGCCCTGATAATGAACCCCTGAACCAGGCTATGCGGCAGATTGAGCAGTCGCATCGGCCCTTGTTTGAGAACGCCGAGGTGCAGCCCTTCCCGTTCAAGCTGCTGTGCCTTACCCGCGAGGAGCTGGCCGCCGACCGTCTCCGCGCACGCTTCGCCGGCCTCTTTGCCCCCGAACTGGTGGACGGCACTATCGACGCGCTGCGCGAGTGCCTCCAGGCTGACACCGGCGGCACCCTCACCGCCCGCTGCCTCCCCAGATTCTCTGGCGATGTGCGCGTGGAGGACCGCGCCGTCTGCATCGCCGAGGATTTTGGCAAGACAAGTCCCGAAGAGGCACTGGAGACCGCCCAACTGTTTGCCCGCGGCGTGGCGAATGAGAACTTCTATCGTATGGCCGGCACCTCCTATTACAACTTTATAATGGCCAAGAAGGAGTACGGTCGCCCGCAACAATACTCCGGCTGGGGAGAGATAGCATTTATAACTGTGCCCCCGGATCCCAAGAAAATCATCCAGAAACTGCAAAAGCACCTTACGGATCTCAATGACAGCATCACCGCGCAGACAAATGCCGACGACATTTACAGTGCGCTGGAGAGTGAAATGCAAAGACAAAAAGACGAATGCAAGGTGGCCACCCCTTTCAAACTGAAGGTTGAAGACGAGAAAATTTACGTTATCCTTTCAGAAAACGTGCGTCACGAGGTGGTCTTCGGACGTCGCGGCGTGGCCAAAGCCTTGTATGTGTTCTTCTTGCGACAAATAGAGCGCGCGAAGATGGATCACACAGACCCCATATACATTTCGAAACAGGAATTGGAGAGTTACAAAGAAGAACTCCTGAAAATCTATCAGAGAATCGGCCACAAATATTCGGCTAAGGTTAAAAATATTGAATCCTGGTGGGATCCGTCGTACAATGATTTTGATAATGCGCTCTCTTCCATCCGTAAATTTTTCAACACGGAATTTGACACGGATACCATTAAAGACAAGTATGGCAAGTGCTATAGCGTTCAGATAATGGGCAAAGACCGTTACGGCAACCCACGCTACGGCATCAATCTTGACATTGATGATTTCGACCTCGGCAAGTTCAGCCGCAGGCGGTTCTGACCTGTCGGGCGCTGAATTTGCTGTGTTATTATAGTGTAGATGTTCAATGCACTAGGGGTGCTCTCTGGTTTGCTACTCGCAAAAATATAGCTAGACCCACATTAATAGTATTTTTGCATCGTCATATCTTCGGATGCTGTCTTATGGAGCCTTGCAGGGTCTGAAGATGTGACGAGGAAGATTAAAAACAGAGGCTCCCGATAGAGAAAAGATGACTATTTTGCAAAAACCGAATGCGACGGTCGGGCAGATCGTGAAAGACCTGGAACAGATTGTGGAGAAGAAGCCGGGCATTTTCCTGGAGTACTGTTACGATGGCGAAGATATGTACGTGGAAGGCATCAAACTGCGCAAGGACATTGCCATATTGGAAACCACCGGCAAGAAGAAGCGCGCGGCCACGGCGGAAGACCTCCTGGCGATGTTTCGCTTGCTGGATGCATCGCTCGGAGTGGTGATACAAGAAGGTTGGGAAATGCTGAACTTCGAGCCATACAAAAACGGCGCCATCTTCAAGTACGACGAGGAGGAGGATTTTTGCCAGTTTATGATGGACCGTGATGTGCGACTCCTCACCACGCAACAGATTGAGGCCGAATTGAAAAAGGTTGATAAGGAAGGATTCCTCAATTTCAAGGTGGTGCCCCAATTGTGGCATGGTAATGTGTTGAGAGTGTATCGTGCGAATTGTCTGTGGTATGACTATGGAAAACTCTTCCTGTGCTACGATGAAGACAATGAATCGGACAGCATCACGGTAGGCGAGCTTTTGGAAGAATTTCCTGATTGTGCCGAGTTTATGGTACGAGTAAACGGGAAGTTCTATACTGTCGAAGTGGATGAAAATGGATGCTTCTTCAGTTTCCCGAAGTTAGTCTCAGCTGGTGTGACATTATTTGCCATCCACCTGGGCGAGATGGTGTTTGACCCCAATGAGATGGATTGAAATGGAAGGGCAATAAAAAAACAAAGCGACGAAAGTGTAGGATATTAAAACAAAAAATAATTATTATGGATAATAAAATTCACAAGTACGAATTGTACACGGCAGATTTCTATGCAAGCGAGACTTCAACGATCTATAAACATATCGCATACGCCGATACGTTTGAAGAGGCAATCGAGATCCTTGTCAAAAAACAGGATTGCCATCGAAGCGATCCAAAAGAGTATAATAAGATTGTAAACGAGATTCGTTCACATTCCGAATCTGAACTTGAAGGTTGCGAGGAAATATGCCTTTATGGCGGGTGCAGCTATTACCACGAATATCTGCGTAAAGTCCCGGGTTATGTGGACGCATCCGAAAAACAGACGGACAACATTTCATTAGCGCAAGTACTTTGCCGTGAACTAAAGAATGTTGGCGAGGAAAAATGGGAGCTGCAGATGGATAGTAATAATAATAAATTCACTTTGCGAATTGGGAACAACGACCCTGTTGCGTTACCAAACAAGTATGTAGGGCTTATGGGGCTTCCGCAATGGAAGATAAATGATTATTATGTATATGAGATATCTTATGGAAGAAAGTGTTATGCAGATCGTATTGCCTATATTAATAACGACAATTGGGGCAATATGGATTGGCAGACCGTGTCGGCTGAGCAAGTTGAAATGCGTCTCAAAGAGTGGTGGAAAGAAAAGAAACTTTTCTTTTCCGAACAGGAGGCAATTGAGTCTTTGCCGAATGAAATAATACTCCATTATAGAAGCGGCAACACTTCCATCAGTCCATACGATAGTTATGGATACCATATTGTCAGTATTAGTGCTCATTCTGGAGGGCCAATCGGTAACGATGATGGTGTTTATGTTCACATTCGCAGATAGAGCTGGATGTTTTCCAAGTCAATGACCTGCAACTCTAATAAGAAAGAATAAATACTAACTAGTTATAACACATAAAACTACATAAAATGAAACTATATTTCTGCCCTTCATTCAATAATACGACCTACATTAATTATGAGTCGCATAGCGGCATCTTGTGGGACGAGTCCGTTGTCGGTGCCAGCGCACTATTGGAGCATCTGCTGCTCAGAACAGGACTGACACAAGTCGCTGCCGAAGAGATGGAAGCACGCACCGAATTGCGAAGAAAATCTTACAAGGAGCATATCCAAGGCAATTGCAATTGGATAAGCGGGGCAATGACAGTGGATCCCGACGGAACTGTGGCCAAGATTCTAGAGTGGCGCGACTGCCTTATAATGGAAGGATGGACTCCCGATATGACCAAAGAAGCATCATCTGATAAGTTGAAATCGTTGAGTCGATGGGAGGAAGGGTATGACCCAATGAGTTGTCCGGGTCGTGCGGATTTATGGCAGTTGCTGTACAAAAAGCTACAGACTAATCCAGATTTGCTACAACAGTCGGACCTTGAGGTGGATGTTCGTATTCCTCAGGTATTAGTTCCCAAACTGATTGTAAAGGTATTGGAAAAGGTTGCAAAGGTTACATATTCTACATACGACGAAACTGAATTGAAAACAGAAAACAGGTCAATCTTTCAGGTTCGCGAACAGTATGAAGCTTGGCAATATGCTGCTTTGCAGATTTTGGATTCCAATACGATGGTGGTGTGTGAGGATGTGGAGCGTCTGAACAACACACTCAAGGGACTCAGAGGAGAGAAGTATAACATAAGCAACGCTGGTTGTTTGCACCCGTCAGATGATATCACGAATCAATTGGATGCCCCGAAAAAAATCGTATGGATAGACTGCGATGGGAGCAAAAGGAATGCTTATCGATTCCGTTTCTTGACAATAGAAGAAATGAACTGTCTTGCAGATAAAGGACTCCAACTGCCTACTGCCGAGGAATTCTCACAGGCCTATATGCAATGGGTGATTTCGCTGATTAACAAAGCAGAAGAAGTCGAGCTCTGGTTTTCCCATTACCAAGAGACAGAACTGTTGAGCGAGCATCCGGTTATCACAGAACTCAAATATCGTGGGGTGAGCCCTTACAATCCTACAGGTTTTACACACACACCCACTCTTCCCATCCAAACATTTACCCCTGAACTCGATATTCAGCTTGACACAACACACATCGCCAATCTTCCCAAGCCTAATGACAGCGCATCAACTTTGGAAAAATTGTATCAGCGTCCGTTTGATTTCTTTATGGAGAAGATGGCCGGACTAAGAGCGCCAGAGGACGATTCCGATGAAAACATCTTCCTTCAAAAAGGCAAGGTCGCGCATTATGTTGTGGAGATGATTGTAAATGCGCATCCAGGGGATTTACCTGCGATGAAGGGTTGTTTCTCCACCAACTATTATAATTTGCTGGATGATGCATTGCAAAAAGAGGGATCATTGCTACTAGAGGATGAGAACAAAAATGATTTGGCCATTTTCAAAGAAGAGCTTAAAGAGAGCATCCAAACCCTTTTTGACATCATAACAAACTTAGGACTTACGCCCCAACAATGCGAGCACGAATTTAAGATAGCAATGGATTGTTTCAGAAATGCCCACGGATATATCGATATGATTTTGACGGATAAGAATGGGAAAAATGTGATTATTGATTTGAAATACTCTTCATCCAATAGATATAGTAATGCATTGAAAGAAAACCAAAGTCTACAATTGACCTATTATGAGTATGCGCTGGTTGCGGAAAAGAAAGATGTTGCGTGGAGAGGCTATTACCAATTCCCCATAAAGACACTTTATGTGAAAAAGGGATTGTTGACGAGTCCTGTTCCTAATGTGGTAGAAGTGCCTATTAACGGAAGTGCGCCATTGGATGCTGATTATTGGAACCTGCTCAACATTACCTACAATGCTCGAATGGACGAGATTATGAGCGGACGGATTGAAGAAGGTGAAGGATTTGACGAAAGCAATTTCACAGGAAAAAGCAGCGATACGTTTGTGGACATAGACAAAGACAAAAACAAAGGCAAAAATGTCAAGAAAACAGCCTTCAGCAAATATCCTTCAGACGAGGATTACCAAAATCGTCCGACGACCCATACTATTTTGAAAAACCACTTGAAATAAGATTGTTATGAAGAAAATATTATACATTAGTGCCGGTGCCGGTAGCGGCAAAACCACCGAACTTGTGAATCGGTTAGTAGATGTTTTAAAGAATCACCAGGACATCAAGCCGTCAGAAATTATGATGACCACATTCTCGCGAGCCGCTGCAAACGAGTTGCGTGAACGCACCCGTGCAGGACTCTTAAAGAAGGGCTTAGTAAAACAGGCTTCAGAACTGGATGCTGCTTCTATTGGCACCATTCATTCCATCTGTCTCGGTTTCTTGCAGAAGTATTGGTATCTGGTGGGTATCAGTCCGGAACCCAAGCAATTGGAGGAGAATGATTTTAAGAGTTTTGCCGACAAAAGTATCAATCAAATCGTATCAGAATCTGATATTTGGCAGTTTGAGCAATGGCGCAAGGAGTTGGAAATTACCAAGGGGTTGTTTCACGAGGAGGACTACACCTATTGGCGAGACCTATTGAAAACAATGGTCGAAAAAGTGCGCTATTACAAAATTGAAAATTTGAAAGATAGTTGCAAAAAATCAAAAGATGAAATCCGAAACTGCTTTTCAAGACATCAATTCGACAAAACTCACTACTACGATTCTTTGGTGGCCAAATACCTGGCAGCTAACGCCACAGACGTAAAAAAAGATGGCACGCTAACAGCAAACGCACAAAAAAGGAAAGAAAATATTAATAAATATAACCCTCTCAAAGATGGACCGGAAAACTTTCCAAAATCAGGTGCTGGATGCATCAAGGAGATAAACGATAAAATTGTTGACTACCTAAATGCCTCGTTTAGTTTCACAAAAGCGAAAGAGGATATTCTCTGCAAAATTACAGACAAACTGTTTGAGTTGCTCGCGGTATGGAAGGTTGAATTTGATAAGTTCAAGAAGGAGCACCAATTGTTGGACTACAACGATATGGAACTCTACTTTCAGGAACTGCTTACAAAAAAGGAGTTTCAAGAGGTTCAAGATGAAATTAGCAGTCGCTATAAATTAATTATGGTGGATGAGTATCAAGATTGCAACAGCATTCAGGTGAACATTTTTGACACACTTTCTGACTTGATTGCCGACCACTCGCCACTCGACTACTCGTCAATATGGGTAGGTGACCCCAAGCAGGCTATTTATGGTTTTAGGGGGTCGGATACCGAACTTACCAAGTCGGTTGGTGATGCTATTCGCAAGAATGAAACAGAAGGTGTATCTGGATTCAAGACGGAACCTTTGGATAAGAGTTACCGTTCCCGTCCTGATTTGGTTGCTTTTGCTAATGACATATTTGTTCCCATCTTTACAGGGGGATGTTTTGGTATGGACAAAAGAGAGGTAGAATTGGGGTACGGAAGAACAGATCCGTCTGAGATGAAGGAACAAGATGTCTCCTTGCGTTGGAATTTGACCAATAAAGAAGACGAATTGGCTGCACGCCTCAAACAGATGGTAGAATCGAGGAAATATAAGATTGAGGAGGACAAAATCGTGCGCGAACTTCAATATAAGGATATCGCAATCTTGACAAGGGATAATTACTCCATCGATGGAATTGCAAACAGTATGCGACAAATAGGCATTCCTGTCTGCGCCCCTGAGTCCAAATCATTTTCTCGCACTGAGATACAGCTACTGTTGGCACTCTTGCAATACGCCAAGGAACTGAAATACAGAAGACACCTGCGCTTAGACATCATTCATCTGCTGAAGAATGAATCCACGACCGATTTGCTCAACGACTACATTGGCTATATCGATGGCAGAATCGAAGAAAAGGTCAATAAAGATGGACGTAAGGAGTACATTTACCCTGAAGATTGGCGAGACGACGACCCACTCATCAAATTGGTGGAGAAAATTTCCAAAGAATGTTATGCGAAAAATATGCACGACACTTTAGCAACCTTTGTTGACAGGTTGCATCTAGTGGATGTGGTCAACCGATGGGGTGATGCGGAAATCCGCAAAGAAAACATATCCAATTTCCTTAAAAGAGCCACCAAGTACGATAACCATTGCAATCAGATGGAGTTAGGTGACGACGGCATGAAATTCTCGAAATTTGTACAGTATCTGATTGACACGCCAGATGCAGCGGCATTGGACTTGGATAGGGATGCTGTCAAAGTAATAACCCTGCACAAATCGAAAGGATTAGGCTGGCCAGTTGTTATACTTTATGATTTAGACAATAACGTTCTTACCACGGAAAAGATTGCTGAGCGTGAATTTGTTGGTGTGAGAGAACAGAAAGAGGACAAAGGCTATTGGTTGCGCGTATTCCCCCCAATGGGAAAAATGCTCAACAAGCCAGTGTCCCAAGAATTAAGTAATGAACCTTATTTTATCAGTTCTCGCGAACGCTTGTTGAAAGAGGAGTCAAGACTCTTTTATGTGGGTTTTACACGTGCACGTGACTTATTGGTGTTTGCAATAAATAACGGGAATACCCAATGGATGGACGAAATTTTAAATATAGGGAAATTAACGTCAAAATCCATTATTGACAAAACTGTAGAAGTTGAGTGCACTCCAGATGAGATACCGTCTTGCGAAAAAGAAAAGTACACTGAGATTGACACATCCGCACTTGAATTCAATAAAGAAGAAACACAACATCTTATCAATCCGAGCAAAATGCCACATTGTGATGTAAAATACGATATTGAGTGTTTGGAACTGTCGGGTGCTGCTTTTGAAGTGAACAAAGACAATGAAAGAATGAGCACTATAGGAACCTGCATCCACAACATCTATGCAGCGTACAATGATAATTTGAATGAAGAAGATTCTGTTAAAATGGCACAAAATATCATCACTGCGTATGGTCTCCAAGATGTGATTGTCGCCAAAAAGGTGGTGAACGCAATAAAGCTATTGTACAAAGAACTTAAGAGCAGCTTTGGAGAGCCCGAATCCATTGGTCACGAAGTGCCATTTGCTATGGCTATGGAGGGCGACCAGCTGCTTCACGGAGAAATTGACTTACTTTGGAAAACCGAAAAAGGCGTGGTGTTGGTTGACTTTAAGAACATAGAGAATGAGACGCCCAACCCTGAGCACTATTTTGCACAAATGTCTGCGTATGAAAAAGCCATATCCAAAGCTGGTTTGAACTGTATCTCAATTGTTCTCTATTATGCAAATCACGGGAAGATGGTGGTGCTGAACAGACAATGTATTGCTTAGGGACGAGGATGAAAAGAGAGAGAGATGACCATTGCAAGGTTGATAGACTGCCTCGGCGAAAACGATCCCGACCCCGAAGGCAAAGATACCGAGGTACTGGTGCGTCTTGATAAAGAAGACAACACCATCGACTTCTTGTCGGAGAGCATATTCTTTGAATATACTGTTGGCGGAGAAAAGGTGATAGCCTTCCGCTTAACGGACTTTGCAGGGGCTGGAGATGCGGCAGAAAAGAGTAAAATTATAAAAACAATACAACTATGCCATTAATGATTAAGCGCGGAAATGAACTTGTCCGCATCAACACACAAAAAAACACTATTGAGTTTTCCACAAGCGATGGGAGAAACTGGAACACCCGCTGCTCAAGCGGTTTGTACGGTACATTCTACGACCTAACCGACAACGGCCGTGAGATACTTGTCACCACCTCGAAGGGATTGTACTTCAGCCACGACGAAGGTCGCAATTGGAACAAACGATAAGTAAATACAAGTAAACCTGATGTCAACGAATTCAAAAATATAATTCATCCATAAACACATTATCACTATGAATCTCACTGTGATTTTCATTGCAATTATCGTTTTTGCAATAGTTGTCATTGCAACTATCATACTTGTCTATAAAAAAAGTGGACTTTCCGGAGGTGGCAAATCGCAGGAGGTTAAAGATATGCTGACACGAACACAGGAACAGCTAAAGTCTAAAGAACAAGAGTTGGATCGAGTTTATGCAGAAAATCAAGATCTTCAGAGAAAGATGGGTGAATTGTCTCGTGAATTAGGCAATTCGGAAGCCAAAGCACAAGGCAAAGAAGAAGAGCTGACGGAACGTATGCAGAATATGGAGGTGTGGTACAATAAGATGCAAGTCAAATTTGGTGAGATCGCGAAGAATTTGATGGACGAGAAAGAGAGCGGTTTTGAGAAGAGGAACTCAGAGGTGCTTGAACCTCTTCGGGAGTCGTTGAAGGAAATGCAAGACGAGTTGAAGAAAACTAAGGAACAAGTGAATGTTGACCTCAACAATCAGATTTCCGCTTTGAAGGATATGAACAGAAATCTTTGTGATGAGACCAACCATCTCGCCAATGTGTTCAAAGGGGGCAATGGCGTACAAGGGAAGTGGGGTGAGTCACAATTGGCACGAGTGCTGGAGATTGCCGGCATACCGGAAGGTGAGATGGGCTACACAATGCAGGTCTCTGCACAGAACTCAAAATCTGCTCAAGACCGTCCCGACTGCCTAGTACATCTGCCGGGCAACAAATGCATCATCATAGATGCCAAGACCAATCTGACGGCCTACGAGCGTAGTTTTAATGCAGCCAATGAAGAGGAGCGCATAAAATGTCTCAAAGAGCACGCCAAAGCCGTAAAAGCTCAAATCACAAATCTTTCGTCAAAAAAATATCAAGAGAATAGCGAGTACAATAATCCCGGTTTTGTACTGATGTTCTCACCTGTAGAGTCGGCGATGACGGCAGCACAGCAATACTCTGACGTGGATCTTTTCCAATATGCTGCAGAGAGGAACATATCGATCGTAACCCCTTGGAATCTTATCCCTATTTTGTTTGTTGTTCGCAGTATCTGGAAGACAGAACAGCAAGAGCGTAATGTCTCGAAAATAGCAGAACGAGGACGTCTGATATATGACAAAATATACCAGATTCTTAAAAGTGTAGATAATATCAACAGCAATGTTGTTGCAGCCGAACAAGAATGCCAGAAACTTAACTCGCAGCTCGGAGACAAGAATGGTGGACTGATGCAACAGGCAAAAATACTGGAGGGACTTGGCATAAAGCCGACCTCAACAAATAAAGGTGAAAATAAGATAGAAAACACTGCTGTGTATAAGGATTATTATGAAGATGATGATGTCGAGTAAGATATCTAACATATAAATAAAGTTGTTATTTTTGCAACGTCATATTTTCAGATTCTGTTTAACGGACCTCGCAGGGTCTGGAGGTGTGGCAGGAAAATGGTAATAATAGAGGTGGCCAACAATTTATTTTTTTTCAATTATGGACTTGAATTTATTTTTGTTAAGACGAAAGGAGCAGATGCTTCTTCAGAATATTGGTTTATTTAAGGGCAAAGTATTGGGCAATGTTTTCGAATTTAGAGACACCCGAAACCATGTTGACGTAGAAATAGTTGTTGGTCAAAACATTGACTTTATCCGTGATGATCTGGGTAGCCGTTATACTGATGAAGAAATAGTTCAGATTAAGGAAAATGGAGAAAAAGAAATCGAAAGGTTTCGCAAGGAACTTGATGAAGAAGAAAAGAAGATTCGTAAAGAAATAGAAGATGAAAGGGATAATCGCTCCAGAAGAAATAGCCCTGAAGAGTGGCCTTCCCTACCATATTTCGAAAGTCGTGAACAACCTGAATTTATATGGGAATATAGTGACGACAATTTCCCGTATAATGAAAGTGATAATTTACAAGATTGGCTTGCTTCTGTTGAAAATGAAATCGAAAAGATTACTGATTTGACAGAACTTGAAAACAGTCGTCTTTATCGCGGAAATGGTAAGGAGAATTTTGAGGATGGTTTTGAAAATCTTCTTCCAGGTTTTCTTTCCAATTATCATCTCAAACTTCTCGACGACCGCATCAAACGTATTCGTTTTTATCAAAAGAGATTAAACAGCGGCAGTTTGTTAGGCTATTTTTCAAGGAAATATGATTCTAAGGGGAAGGAAGAATTACGTTGTATCCGACTTATACTTGGCAATATTGATGCATTTGCAAAAGAGAAGGGCGTTGATCGTATGGAAATTCTCGCCCAAGTTTATATCCATGAACTAATGCACGCCTACTATAGCGATATTTTGACGAAAAGGTATTCGATATTAGATTGTGTTACTGAAGTGGAGGAGGCAATGGCTGAATTTGGCATGCTTTGTGTTATGGAGAGTATGGTAAATGTTAGAATGGTGTCCGCGAGTTTTTTGACTACCGCCATAAATTGTGTCAAATCTAAATGGAGTTCAACCGATCCTGACTTGAAATGTTATGGCCTCGGCTATCATCTATATGACGTCCTGTGTAGTGGAGGATACTGCTTGAAAGGCAAACTATTATCCATATACCAAAACGTACAACATTCTGTGATGAATGACAAGACGGATATTTCGTCGTTGAAACTATCTTTGCGGCGAGGTGAACCCCAAAAGTGTGTTGCCATAGTGCATTACATGCTCACTATTTTTAACTTTATCAAAAAAAACACGACCCAGCATCTGCTTTTTGACCATAAGACATTTGGGAAAAACAATATGATGGTTTACGCTTTCTTGGACTATTATATAAAATCTACCAAGCCAAATTTTGCCACGCTCAAGGGAGACTTTACAAATTCATTTAACCCGAAATACACTGACCCCTGCTGCGATAATGCAAGCAGTGCTGATCCCCAAAAATATGATATGAAAAGAAAGATGAAGTTGACGGATGTAGATATTGTTCCAAGGAGAGTCTGGGATTCAGAGAAAGATGGTGCAACATACACTTTCATTAAGGATGTTGATGACCTATACAAGAAAAAGCGTATTGACAAACGTGTTCTCTACTTGGGTTAAATTGGAAGAGCATCATGGGAGTATTAAAGAACTTAACTGACGAGTATTTCGGGAACAAGGTTAGAAAAGAAGATGTGTCATTTAGGTATGACATTGACAACGACAACCCGCCCGAACACACGCTAACCCCGGATGAAGAGGCTTTCTTGCAAGGGTTGGCAAGACACAAGCTGTTTCTCGACAAGTCGCTGTATTTCCAGATTGAAGACCTCCAGCGGCACACGGAATTGGTGCTTAGTCGGAATGATAATCGTTATATGCGTCTGGAATTTCCTGACAGAACCAAGTTGGAAAAAGAGATTGCCGAACTGGAAAAGATGATTCAGGATGTTTCGGACAAATTGGAACGGAAGGAATTGCCGGAAGAATACTTCGGCATGCTTAATGTATGGAAAATACAGTACAAGAAGTTGAACGAGGCGTTGGACAATCCTGTGGATAGTACGAGTTCAATACCATACTTGGGCTTGTACCACAACAATGGTCGGGATTCCAAGGTGATTCTTTTTTTGGACTCCATTGAGGAGGCTGCCAAGAATATTCCATGCGAGCCGAAATTCTTGATGGGACAGGTGCTGCTCCACGAATATTTCCATTCGTTCTATTTTCACGTGGGAACCGGTTTGCGAAATCCGCTGAAATATATGGAAGAACCGATGGCTGAATACGGCAGTCTGGTGGCGTTGGACAGTGTGGCATCATCGGGGGCGTCTGTTGCCGCGGAAGCAGGCGAGGCGCTGAGGCATACTTTAGGTTTTGTCAAAGACAAACAGAAATGCACGGGTCTTACTGCCGCATACGGATTTGGC
>JAEEGG010000576.1_pt1 | contig 114599 bp, 86 predicted proteins | sample 9134161 | NCBI WGS metagenome assembly JAEEGG01 (sample SAMN16246543, study PRJNA631951) | gut metagenome | biome: gut microbiome; feature: rumen; material: CR-attached | host: Bos | place: Iran: Karaj | collected 2018-10
CCGATCCCTTTGTCCTGATTATACGTTATTCTTTTATAGATTTTCTATCTGTATTACACGCAAATTTACTATTTTTGCTCTCGCATTCCTGGTTTGTAGACAAACACGCTGCAAATCTAAGGTTTGCGCCAAAATATAAATGCTTGTATTGCAATGGATACGCAAGTTCTAAAATCTACAATTAGTAGAATAGAAGAAACACTCAACGAAGCATTTGACGACGCAAAGAAATCCTCTCAAGGTGGATTTATAGCTTTTTTGGCATTAGGAGATTATTTCGATTGTGTTGATGATATAGAAAGTGTTTCGAATAGTAATTTAAGACGTTCCCCTTATGTGATTAATTATGTGGATGATTTAAGATATGATACGCGAAGGATAAGTTTTTTAGCGCATTATTTGCAATCTCATTATAAAGAAGGTGGTTTTTTGCATGAAAATGAAGCAGGAATTGATTGCATTTCCACGGAATTGATGATTTATTCTCACATCTGGGAATCATACTTTTTTCTAAAAGCTCTTGTGAGATTATCACAGTTGGCAAGTAAAGGGGTTTACTTATGGGATGTTGTTATTCCCGATGTCGGAAAATATGATTTTATTAATGAAAAAGTTATTTTGCCTCTAACTGAAAAAGGAATTGGTTTAGGAGATTTGGTTAGGAAGAGCTATAGTTCTTATTTGAGAAATAGTTTTGCACATTCAATTTACTCCGTTAATCAAAGCAATAAGCAAATAGAATTTTTCAATGCGAAGATTGAAGTAGATAAAAAAACAGGCAAAAACCGAGAAAGTAGAAAATACTATAGCATTTCATTCGAAGAATTTCAACTAAAGTTCTTTAAATCAGCCTATTTGTCTTATTATCTGAATGAGGTTATGTCTTATTATCGAGATTTATTTCTTAATCAAATTCATTCAATTGAATTTATCAAACTTCCAAATGAACAATTAGCTGGAATTGGAGTGGTTAACGAATATGGAGAGAATAAATTTCAATTATTTAATATAAACGATATTAAATTTAGTGATAATCTTAATATTGACCAATTTGAATTAAGAATTGATTCATAAGCCACTATCATTTCATCTAATCAGAGTACCATCGGCTAATACTTGCAGTTATCGGAAGTGGCATCTAGATAATTAGCGTAAATAATCCAATTCAGCAAGTCTTTTCTTGATGACAGCCTGTGACACATTGAAATAGGCTGATAAATGTCTGATCACCCAATTGGACAATTCAACATTACATTCTTGTCCTGTGAGATATAGGTATGGATAATTTCTTATTCCGTCTAAACGGAAAAGTGCTTTATAGGCTAATTCAAATTGGCATGGAGGAAGCAAAAGCAAAGAGGCAAAACTGTTGGCTTGAATCTCCATTCTCGCAATGGTCTTGTTGCTAATGTTGACACTTTCTGCCATTTCATCGTCTATGTATTCTTCTATGGCATTGATGTTTGATTGCTTTATTGCTTTAGAATGTAATATGATATGTCCCAATTCATGAGCGACCGTAAACCGCCATCGCGGGCTTCCTTCTTGCAATGTATCTGATATGTATATGCTTTTAGTTTCCAAGTTTATTTCTCCCAAGATTTTGTTGGGAAGCGCTGATGGAATAATGATATATCCATTGTCGAATACGAATCTTAATAGTTCTGTGTCTTGAACAATTGTATGGCCGTTTTGTAAAGATAGAAATTCGCTATGAATTATGGTGAGAATCTGCTCATTTGTCAAATAGTCAATGGTTAAGGATTGATGCAGTTGTAATCCAATATCGTCATGGAGAAAATCGAAAAGGTTCGCATAAAAAGTTTTCCCGATTGCAACAAAAGAATAGTTTTTTTCTGGTTGTAATCCTGTAATAATTTTAATGATGTCAGAAACGACTTCGTTTTTGTCTCTTATGGAGATCCTTCGTGTTACCCAATGCAATTCGTCTGCTGTCCCAACGACGGCTAATCCCACATGATTTGTTTTAGCAATTTCTATTGCGCCAGTTTGAAAATGACTTGTCGTAAAGAAATAACCTTTGTTGGCACCGACTTCGTTCATTCGGTAGATAAAGTCGCGGACTTTTGAAACTTCAATTGGTGATTTATAATCTTTACATTCAATTAGAGTCAGATTGGCAATTTCATTTGAATCAGGCATAAAAGATTCAATTGCTAAATCGAATACGATGTCTTTTTTTGATTCTTTTGATTTGTAATTTTTCTTATAATAGATTTGGGACCTTCTACAATTTATAGGTAATGCTTCTGCTTGCAATAGTTTTTGGAAGATATGGAAAACCCTTTCTTCAAAAGCATCACCTTTGGCAGTTGTATTTATGCTTTTTTTAGCCATGCATTTCAATAGTTTTGTTTTTTGCGACAAATGTAATTACATTACCAATCTGTCAAAAACTCTTCCAAATATTTCACGACCGTTTTTAGCATGGCTTTTCTGACTTTTTGGCACGAAGTTCCTAATTCGCTTAAATATCAATTGTTTTTGGTCTTATAATCACAAAAATCCTACGTGCCATCGTTCGCAATAGGATTCTAATTGTCAACCTCTGAATCATAATAACGCAAACGAAACACCCCACTTCGCCACAGGCACAACATCTATCCTATAACCATCTTTTTCTATGATACGCTCCTCGTTGTTCGTCACTATGGCAAGATTGCTGCAATTCAGTTCCTCTGCACATTCTATGAGGCTGTCTACTTCTCGCTTTTCAGTCTTGGCGTTGCTCATATCATAGCAAACCTGTACCAATCTATCTATATGAGCGCCCTTGCGCAAGACGAAATCCACTTCCTTATCATTGCGCGAACGATAATAAAACATGGTCTTATCGGTGTCATACCCTTGCCGCAGCAACTCAACGAAAACCTGGTTTTCGAGCAAACGTCCCAAATTGTCACTCAAAGAGAACGCTTTGGCAGCAACAAATCCATTGTCAACCACATAGACTTTACGTGGCGCTTTCTTCATCAACTTCAGTTTGTTGTTGTAACGCGGCAGATAATAGAACAGGTAAGGCTCGTGCAGATAGTCCATAAACTTCTTGGTCGTGTTGACACTGGAGAAGCCTAATTCTTCTGTCAGTTCATTGGCACTTACAGGATTGCAGAAATTGGAGACCAAATACAGAGCCAGGTCATTTAAGTCCGTGACATTTCTGACACTATGGCGCTTGGCCACATCCTTCCACACGATGGAATCAAACAAGGTATCAAGGTAGGTACGCGTCAACTGGCGCGATGCCACCACCTCTGGATAGCCGCCATTTCTCAGATAATCGTCCATCAGTGCAGAGGCATCTGCTTGTTGCTCAGGATTCAACTTGCTGAGTTCAAGTTTATTCCAGTCAAAGAACTCCTCAAGGCTGAAAGGCAACATTTCAACCTTTAGGTACTTCCCCGTCAGTGCCGTGGCCATCTCACTCGAAAGCATCTTTGCATTGCTACCCGTTATGACAAGGTTTTTTCCCAACCTGTAAAGCTCGCTGACCCACAAATCCCACGCCTCAAGGTTTTGAACCTCATCGAGCAAGAGGTACTCATAGCCCGGGTACACGTCATCCAGCATCCGCATGACCAGGTCAGCGTTCCAAGCATCCAACAGCTGCTGACTATCGAAATTCAAGTAGGCAAAATTCCTATTTCGCAACATCAGCAGAGCTTGCGTAGATTTGCCCACACGCCGAGGCCCCGTTATCAACTTGATAAGGTGGCTGTTCAGCAACAAATCCATATCTTGGTTGCTCCGACGTTCCAGATAAGGACGCGAGAGCAGTTCGTCACGTTCTTTTCGTTGATTCTGAAGGATAGGCTTCATGTCCTTTCATCTTATTTCGCTGACAAAAATACGACTTTTTATTCAATTTATGCATCCTATTGCACAAAAACATACTTTTTTATGCAGTACAGCGTATTTATTGCATAAAATCGGAAGTTTTCGCACGGTGATTTGATCCATTGCCAACATAATAACCATACAAAACAACTACTTTCAACTGCCTTTTTGACACATTTTTCCGACAATTCACGGAAAATCCGTACCTTTGCACGAATTTTGCGCTTAACGCAGACCATTGAATTTTGAATCTTATATTTTGAATCTTTAAATCACTGAAAATAAATGGGATTTTTCAAGAAACTCTTTGGCGACAAGGCCTCACGCGACAACAAGGCCCTGGAACCTATACTCCAAAAGACGCTCAAGGCTTACGACGAAATCGTGAAACTCGACATCGACAGCCTGCGTCATAAGACCGTAGAATTCAAGGAATACATCAAGAACAAGACCGCTGCCGAGGTGGCCGAAATCGCTGAGCTGAAAGCTAAGGCTGAAGCCAACCCCGACATGGAGCCCAACGAGAAGGAAAAACTCTACAACCAAATCGACAAGCTTGAAAAGCTGGAGCTTGACCACATCGAAGAGGCGCTGAACGAGATTCTTCCCGAGGCGTTTTCCGTGGTGAAGGCCGCCGCCAAATACTTCTGCGAGCATGAGACCGTGGAAGTGACCGCCACCGAACTCGACCGCGAGCTGGCCGCTAAATACGAGCATGTCACCATCGAAGGCGACAAGGCCTATTTCAAGAACAGCTGGATGGCCGGTGGTAACATGGTGACTTGGGACATGGTGCACTACAACTGCCAAATCATCGGCGGTATCGTGCTGCACCAAGGCAAGATCGCTGAGATGGCCACCGGTGAAGGTAAGACCCTCGTGGCTACCCTACCCGTCTATCTGAATGCTTTGGCAGGCAAGGGCGTGCATGTAGTCACCGTGAACGACTACTTGGCCAAGCGTGACTCCGAGTGGATGGGCGCGATGTACGAGTTCCTCGGCCTCACCGTCGACTGCATCGACAAACACGAGCCTAACTCAGCCGCCCGTCGCCGCGCCTACAACTGCGACATCACCTACGGCACCAACAACGAATTCGGCTTCGACTACCTGCGTGACAACATGACAGGCAACCCCGATGAGCTGGTGCAACGCAAACATCACTACGCCATCGTCGACGAGGTCGACTCCGTTTTGATTGACGATGCCCGTACACCTTTGATCATCAGCGGACCTACGCCACGCGGCGACCAGCAGGAATTTGACCAACTGAAACCTGACGTTGTCAAGCTATACGAAGCCCAAAAACGTTATGTAACAGGCATCTTGGCCGAGGCTAAGAAGATCCTCACCGACCCCAATGCCACCGAAGACGAGAAGAAACACGGTGCCGACCAACTCTTCCGCGCCTACCGTGGTCTGCCCAAGAACAACGCCCTCATCAAGTTCCTCAGCGAGGAGGGCATGAAGAGCCTGATGCAGAAGACCGAAGGCTTCTATATGCAGAACCGCAACGAAAACATGCACATCATCGACGACGAGCTTTATTTCGTCATCGACGAGAAACTGAATACCGTCGTCCTTACCGACAAGGGTAGCGAGCAACTGGCACAAGCCTACAACGACCCGTCGTTCTTCATTATCCCTGACGTGGGTGCCGAAGTTGCTGATTTGGAGCACTCCAACCTCAGCAACGACGAGAAGGTGTTACGCAAGGCCGAGTTGATGCGCAACTTCGCAGAGAAGTCGGAACGCTTGCATACCGTGCAGCAGCTGCTGAAGGCCTACACCTTGTTCGAAAAAGATGTCGACTACGTCATCATCGACAACAAGGTCAAGATTGTGGATGAGCAGACGGGCCGTATCATGGAAGGCCGCCGTTGGAGCGACGGACTGCACCAAGCCGTGGAGGCCAAGGAAAACGTGAAGGTGGAAGCCGCCACCCAGACCTACGCCACCATCACCTTGCAGAACTACTTCCGCATGTACCATAAGTTGGCTGGTATGACCGGTACCGCTGAGACGGAAGCGGGCGAGTTTTGGGACATCTACAAACTCGACGTGGTTGTCATCCCGACCAACCGCCCCATCGCCCGTATCGACCAGGAGGACATGATCTACAAGACCAAGCGTGAAAAATACAACGCCGTCATCGACGAGATTCAAAGGTTGGTCAATGCTGGCCGACCCGTGTTGGTGGGTACCACCTCGGTGGAAATCTCCGAGTTGCTCAGCCGCATGCTGACGCGTAAAGGCATCCCGCACAACGTGTTGAATGCCAAATTGCACTTCAAGGAAGCACAAATCGTCAAGGAAGCCGGTCAAGCGGGAACCGTGACCATCGCCACCAATATGGCTGGTCGTGGTACCGACATCAAGCTCGGCCCTGGCGTGAAGGAAGCCGGAGGTTTGGCCATCATCGGCACCGAGCGCCATGAATCGCGCCGTGTCGACCGTCAGTTGCGCGGTCGTTCCGGACGTCAAGGCGACCCGGGTAGCTCACAGTTCTACGTCTCCTTGGAAGACAACCTGATGCGTATGTTTGGCTCCGAGCGTATTGCAGGCATCATGGACAAGATGGGCTTGGAAGAAGGCGAAGTCATTCAACACCCGATGATTACCAAGCAAATCGAGAAGGCTCAGAAAAAGGTCGAAGAGAACCACTTCGGTGTGCGTAAACACTTGCTCGAATATGACGATGTGATGAACGCCCAGCGTGAGGTCATCTACAAGAAACGCCGTCACGCCTTGTTTGGAGAGCGCCTCTCCATCGACCTCAACAACATGATGTATGACTTTGGCGAGAAACTCATCGAAGGATACCAAGAAACCAAGGACTACGAAGGCTTCAAGATGGATTTGCTTTCCACCATGGGTATCAACGCGCCATTCAGCGAGGAAGACTTCGACCGAATGAAGACCAAGGAATTAGCCGACAAATTGTTTAACGCCGCCCTTGAGCACTACCGCGAGAAGGCCCGCATCATCGGCGAGAAGACTTTGCCCGTCATCAAAAACGTGTACGAAAACCAAACTCACTTCGAGAACATCGCCATCCCGATTACGGATGGCAAGCGTGGAATGAACGTCATCGTCAACTTGAAGAAGGCTGTGGAAAACGGAGCCCGCGAAGTGAACCTCTGCATCGAAAAGAGCATCACCCTCGGCCTCATCGACAACGCTTGGAAAGAACACCTCCGCGAACTCGACGACCTGAAGGAATCGGTGCAAAACGCCTCCTACGAACAGAAAGACCCGTTGGTCATTTACAAGTTGGAGTCGTTCAACCTGTTCAAGGCCATGTTAGAGAACATCAACGAAGACGTCATCTCATTCCTGATGCGTGCCGACATCCCGGTACAAGACCCGAACACCGTACGCGAGTCACGCCCACAGGGCATCGACAAGTCGAAGATTCGCGAACAGCGTCAAGACCTGCTGGCGCAGTCGCACAGCGACACACAGCAGAAGCAAGTCACCCAGCCCATCCGCAAGGAAGTGAAGGTGGGACGCAACGACCCCTGCCCCTGCGGTAGCGGCAAGAAATACAAGAACTGCCACGGAAGACTGGAAGCGGCAGAGTAAGTGTTATTCAACTATATGAAAAATCGAGCGAAATCTAATTCAGGTTTTGCTCGATTTTTTGTTTCAGCAGTAACTATCTGTTTATAGGTGATTTCTCAACTCAAATAACAAACGACTCTGATTTCGTCGGAGTTATACCAACCACCTGTAGCAAAGTCAACCAACTCATTGACACCATACAACCATTTACCGAACCACATGGCGTCGTTAAGCGACTCCTTTTCCCATGAATCTTCGTCGTCAAACCATTCTTCTTCTTTTTCAAAAGGTTTCAACTTCGCTACTTTCTTCTGCTCCAGTAGCCGTTCCATCCTGTCGAAACGACTATTGATGTAGTCGAAACGCGAGTCCATGCGTCTTTTCATATACCTTTCAAAAGCCTCGTTGTACTCTTGTTTGTAAATCGAATACAACTCAGACAAGAGTGCATACGACTTGCCCCAACGCCAATCACGCTTTTCACCATCTCCATAATCGACAGCATATTTTTCATATTCCTTTTTCAAAATCATATCCAACTCTTCACTAATGTCGGATGGAAATCCTCGGCCTGAGATTTCACCATTTTCGGAAAACAAATCCCTTACTGTTCCTTGAATGGAATCACAATACACCAATTCATACCTACTTCCTTCTACTAAAATGACAGCATCTTCTCCATCCTCATCCCGATAACACCTTCTCTTGTGTATAGGCATCATATAAGATAACAATTTCCATTCAGAATTGCCTTTGTCCCTGAATTCGATATAATAGGTCAAATCTACACTCATAGTTGTTATAGCATTTTTTCTCTAAATGCAAAACTACATATTTTCTTAGAATTATCGTGTTTTTTGAAAGAACAAACTAAAAAAGAATCTTCGACAAAATAGTCCATTTCAATAATAATCATTATTTTTGCAGCATTGAAGAGCCATCTATACCATGCCTGACAGCAACATTTTAAGCCGCATCCAATCTTTAGGCGAGGAAATCATCCCCGCTGGTGGGCATTTGTATCTCTATGGATCTAGAGCACGCGGTGATTTCAAACCTGATTCCGATTGGGATTTGCTCATTTTGCTGAATAAAGACAAGGAAGAGTTTTCCGATTTCGATAACTATTCCTATCCTTTCATAGAATTAGGCTACGATTTAGACACCACGATTTCTGCTCATTTGTATACCATGGACAAATGGGATGAAATGTCGTTCTCTGTTTTTTACCATAATGTCGAACAAGATAAAATCATCTTAATATGAAATACAATAGAGTACTCCTGAAACTCAGCGGCGAAGCCCTCATGGGCAGCCAACAATATGGTATCGACCCGCAAAGATTAAACGACTATGCCGACGAAATCATCGAAGCGGCAAAGGCCAGCGTGCAAATCGGCATCGTCATCGGCGGCGGCAACATCTACCGCGGCCTGCAAGGTGCCTCGAAAGGCATGGACCGCATCCAAGGCGACTATATGGGCATGCTCGCCACCGTCATCAACTCGATGGCCATGCAGTCGACCTTGCAAAGCAAGGGACAAAAAGCCACCCTGCTCGCAGGTCTCTACATCGACCGCATCGCCGACACGATGAGCAGTGCCAAGGCCATCCGTCTGCTTGAGGAAGGCCACATCGTGGTGATGGGCGCCGGCACCGGCAACCCCTTCTTCACCACCGACACCGGCTCGGCCCTCCGCGCCGTGGAGATCAAGGCCGACATCATCCTGAAGGGCACCCGTGTGGACGGCATCTACACCGCCGACCCCGAAAAAGACCCCACGGCCACCAAGTTCGAGCACATCACATACGACGAGGCCTACCAACGCAACCTGAAGGTGATGGACATGACCGCCTTCACCATGTGCAAGGAAAACGACATGCCGATGTATGTGTTCGACATGAACACACGTGGCAACCTGATGAAGGTGTTGCGCGGTGAGAATATTGGCACACTGGTTACAAAATGAGAATCCGTAAAACCCATCTGCGCAAAATCCACAATGTGCCGAACAAGAGGATGGATTACATCCTCTTGGGTGTCATTATGCTGGCGGCGGTGGCGCTGAGGCTGTGGAAACTGGGCCAAGTGCCTTTCATGCACGACGAGTTCAGTGCCTTGCTGCGCACCCGATTCGACAACTTCCACGACTTCATCCAGCAAGGCATCATGCCCGACAGCCATCCCATTGGGGTGCAGCTGTTCCTTTGGGGCTGGGTGAAACTCTTCGGCTGGAGCGAGCTATGGGTGAAACTGCCCTTCGTGCTGATGGGCATTGGCTCCATATACCTTATTTATAATATAGGGCGGCAGTGGTTCAACCGCAAGGTGGGTCTGTTTTCGGCCGCCTTCTTCGCCGTCAGCCAGTTCACGGTGTTTTATAGCCAGCTGGCACGGCCTTATTCGGCGGGTTTGTTTTTCGTGCTGCTGATGGCAGTGTTTTGGCATAAGATCGTTTTTGAGCCGAAAACACCGACAATGAAAACCTACATCGGCTTCGCCCTATCTGCATGGGCTTGCTCGCTGATTCAATATTTTTCCATCGCACAAGCGGGGTTGTTTTTCCTTACGGGCTTGATTTTCCTACCCAAAGAACGCCGCAAGGCTTACTGGCTCAGCGGCATAGCGGCCGTAGTGTTGTTTGCCCCCACCCTGCCCATCTTCTGGCAGCAGCTCTTCGTGAGCGGTAGCATCGGCGGCTGGTTGGCAGCACCCAAGTCCACCTTCCTCGTGGATTTCATCCAATACACGATGAACTACTCCATGTTGTTCATGTTTGCCGTAGGCATCGTCATCCTGTTGCCCCTCATCCTCGGCAAACGCAGCAAACTACGCCAACCCTTGCGTTGGGCAGGTCTTGCCTGGTTCGTCATCATTTTTACCATCGCTTTCGTCTATTCTTTGACCCGAGAGCCAATTTTGCAGCAAAGCACACTGATTTTCAGCTATCCTTTTGTCATCATCGTGGCTTTCTCGTTATTTGGGACGCGCACCTTGTCGCCTTGGCAGACCGCCTTAGTCGTGGCCGCCATCCTCTTTGTAGGAACGGCTTCTCTCATCATGGAGCGCAGGCATTACGACCTGATGTACCACCAAGGTTTCGACCAAATTGCCGTTGAGATGCAGCAAGACAAAGACCAATACGGCGACAGAATCCAGTTCGCCACACGCACCGAAATTGGCGAGGCAGCCGAGTTCTATCAAGCACAAACCAATGTCGAGAACCGCATCATCTTCCACCGCATTTACACTGAAGAGGGCGACTTTGTACGCGAACCCGAATTGAGCGACTTCAACCGTTGGCTCAGTGAGCACAACGAAACCCCAATGCTCGGCTTTGGCTGGACCGACTACGTCAACCCGATTTGGGAAGCTACCGCCGTGGGCAACTATCCTTATCTCGTCGAAAAGAAAGACTGGTTCACCTCGCGTTATCTGACGCTGAGCAAAACGCCCGTCGATGACAGCCCATATCTCCTCAATGATTTGAGCGAAAGTCCCTACTCCTATCAAGACGGACAAGAATGGGGAAAAGGCTTCACCTTCTCGTGCGACTCTCTGCCCGAAGACGTTGAGGCGCTGAGCGTTATGGCACAGATTCAAAGCCAAGCCGAGCTCGAGCAATGCGTCCTCGTCATCGAAATCCATGATGCCGAAACCGACTCTCTTGTGCTTTGGCACAGTTCAGTGGCAACTGAAGGTCAGTTCCTGCCTGGCAACAATGTGGTGGCAGATGCCATCGTTTTCAATGACGGCCTCAGCCCAAAGGGCAAAACCATAAAGACTTACCTTTGGAACCAGGACAAGAAACCGCTCGTAGTGAAGAAGTTGAGTTATTACTTCACTCGCAAGAGCAAGGTCCTCACAGGACTGTACGAGCCTTTAAACTAAGGGGAACCATTTTGGGACAATTTTTCTGAGTCTTTTTCGTTTATAATAAGTAACTATAAATTAAATTTGTTATGAAAAAGACAATTCTGGCTCTTGCCATCTTGTTAATGACCTTTACGGCATTTGCACAAGAAAACAAAGAAACATCAATTCGCGTCCCGAGCGGATACACAGGATTTTTGGAAACAGGCCTTGGTGGCGTTTGGACTCAATATGGAGTCGATGGCTATCTTTACAAGATATCAACAACGCACGGCTATCATTTCAATGACAAGTTCTTCGCCGGTCTTGGTGTCGGATATGAAATCGGCATCTTCAACACTCCTAAACTCATACCATTTTACGGTTCGTTTCGCTATGTGATTTTGCCAACCAAAATTGTAAGTCCTGTAGTAAGAGTCAGGGCTGGTGGCTATCACGCCCAGAAAAACTGGGGACCTTATGGTGACGTGGGCGTTGGCATCCGCTTCGCCACAAAAAGCCGCATTGCCTTCAACTTGATGACGACATATACTTATTACCACAATGTCACCGTCACACACTATCACATGAACTTGATGGGGATGGGATCCGGTTATTACGAAGACAGGCAAGACAACATCTCAAACATCTCGTTGGTTTTCAGCCTTGAATGGTAAAGGACAAAAAAATCACACAGAACTACTTCCGAAACGAAAAAAAAACTATTTTTGCCTTCAAATTTTAAAGCAATGACAGACGATTCCCAATTTGTATTAGACGAAGCCACTGAAAGCATGGATAACACCATCAAGCACTTGGAGCATGAATTCCAAGGCATCCGGGCAGGAAAAGCCAGTCCAGCTATGCTGAACGGCGTTATGGTTGAATACTACGGCACGACGGTGCCCATCGAGCAGACCGCCAACATCGGCTGCACCGACGCCCGCATGATTGTGGTGCAACCTTTCGACAAGAGCGCCCTCGGCAACATCGCCAAGGCTATCTTGAACGCCAACTTGGGCTTCAACCCCATCAACAACGGTGAAATCCTCCGTATCAGCGTACCCGCTTTGACCGAGGAACGTCGTAAAGAATTGGTGAAGCGCACCAAGAACGCCGCCGAGGAAGCCAAGGTCGGCATCCGTGGCATCCGCCGCAACGCCAATGACGACGCCAAGAAATTGGAGAAAGACGTGATTTCGGAAGACGAGTCGAAACTCCTGCAAGAGGAGATTCAGAAGCTCACCGACAAATACATCAAGAAAATCGACGACCTCACCGAGCTGAAGTCGAAAGACATCCTGACCGTGTAATGCGGAATGCGGAATGCAGAATTAAGAATGCGGAATGAAGCGAGGCTTAGCAGCGCATCGCGACATTCCGCATTCAGCATTCCTAATTCAGCATTATCACAAAACGTTCTCAATCGCCATTTCAAACAGCCGTCCTAATGGCAATCCGAAGCATTGTGCCTGCTTGGGGATGATGCTGGCCTCCGACATGCCTGGGACGATGTTGGCTTCGATGAAAAACACGCCTTCGTCGCTGACAATGTAGTCCATACGCACAAAGCCCTTGCATTCCAGTTTCTCATATAGCATCGCCGTGGTGGCCTTGATTTCGATTTCGGTGTCTTCATCCACTTGGGCGGGTGTTATCTCATCGCATTTGCCCGCAGTGTATTTGGCCTCATAGTCGAAGAACTCGTTTTTGCTGCAAATCTCAGTCAGAGGGAAAACCATCATCTTGCCTTTAAACTCCATGGCACCGCAGCCGAACTCACGTCCGTCAACGAACTTCTCGCACATGATTTGACGACCAGCCGCCCGAGCCGTAAAAATGGCCGGGGCAAGTTCTTCCGCCGTCTTCACTTTGGTCACGCCCACGCTTGAGCCATTACAAGTCGGCTTGACGAATAAAGGCAGCCCCAACTTCTTGATGATTTCGTCGGCATCATATTTCTCACCTTCATTGATAAGGATGGAAGGAGCCACCTTGACGCCGTAGGAAGCCACCACTCGTTTGCAAAAATCCTTGTGGAACGTGAGCGCACATGTGGTCAAAGGCGACGAAGTGCAAGGGATGCCTAACAATTCCAAATACCCAGAAAGCGGTCCGTTTTCGCCTGGCTCGCCGTGTACCGCATTGAAAGCCACGTCGAATTTGGTCCTATGCCCGCCCACCGAAATGGAAAAATCATTCTTGTCGACATCCACACGGGTACCATCCTTCAAGAGTCCATACCAGCCATTTTTCGATACTACAATAATCTTGGAATTATATAGTTCCGAATTCAAGTTTTGCTTCACCACTTGAGCACTTTTGACGGAAATTTCAAACTCTCCCGAATCTCCGCCACAAATAATTGCCACGTTTTTCATATTTTTTGTAATTTTGTCGGTTTAAACAACATAACAATAAAAACACTCAAAATCGAGTTGTAAAATCACGGCTAAAATAGTAATTTATGGGACGTCTTCACTTCCTCAGAGAAAAGAAATTTTACATCAACCTGCTCATCATATTGTTCCTATGTGGTGTTTTGCTATGGATAACATTCAGAATATTAGACAAATACACCCGCCACGACCAAGTCTACACCATGCCCGATTTTGTGGGCCAGGACTACAATCAGGTGAAGCATGACTACTCGAAAGATTTCCATTTCATCCTTATCGACAGCGTTTATCCGAAGGGGCAACAGCCTGGAAGCATCTATCAACAAGACCCATTACCTGGCTCGAAAATCAAAAAAGGAAGAAATGTGTACGCCATCATCGTAGCCGTGACACCCGAAAAGACCGTGATGCCTAACCTGAAAAACCTCTCGTTGCGCGAGGCCATCGGCAGACTTGAATCGAGCGGATTAGATGTGGATAGGCTTGAATACCAGGATTATTCCTATAAAAACAACATCATTGACCAATACTATAATGGCCAGCCCATCAAGGAAGGCACCGAACTCGTGAAAGGCAGCAAAATCGTGTTGAAAGTCGGCATTGGGCAAGAAAAGTTGAAAATCAAAGTGCCCAACCTGATTGGTACGCCCGCTACCGAAACTAAACGGCTGCTCAATCTGGCTGGCATGAACCTCGGCAAAGAAGTCTTTGAAGACAACGACAGCCTACAATACATGTGCGTCAGGCTCATGAGTCCCGGCCCAAGCTCAGGCTCGGTCAAGGCAGGCACAACCGTTGACGTTTGGTACCATTCCAGCAAGACCATGGATTTCAAGAAGGAAATGAAGGAACTGCTGCATGAGGACTCCATCGTCAACAGGCCAAAACCCATTGAAATTGACACAATTACAGAATCCGTAGAAACTACCGACTATGAATATGAAGACGAATTTTAAGGTTCTCGTTTTGGCGTTGGCCTTTGGTCTTTTTGCCACGCCAGCGACAGCCCAAGAGATACTGACCAACTTTAGGACCACGACGGAGAAAGCTCCCGTGAACAGAGGCGTTGCCGAGGCAAGGTTTCTTCCTTTCTTCGACGACTTCAGCCAGTCGATCCTTTATCCCGACTCGACGAAGTGGACTGACAACAACGTATTAGTGAACGATGGCTTCCCGCTTTGTCCACCCAACCGCAACGGCGCCACATTCGACGTATTGGATGCCAACGGAAAGGTGTATGAATATGCCATCAGCAATGCTTTTGTGGCGGAGTACCTCACTTCGGCCCGCATCCGCCTCGACTCCATCATGGAGCCTGATCCTCGCGCCCTTACCCCTGCCGATTCGGTTTACTTGAGTTTCTACTACCAGCCACAAGGCAATGGCAATGCGCCCGAGGGACAAGACTCGCTCGTGCTGCAATTCGGCATCACCACCGAGCGTCAGGAGTTTCTTTATCTCGACTATCAAAACGTCACCATCGCTGAAATCTTCGAGCAAATGCAGGTCGACACGCTGTTCCCTGGCGACACCGTTTGGGCTTGGGGAGACTGTAATCCAGACCTTTACTTTCTCATCACCGACACGCTTACTTCCATCACCCAAGGCATGATTTCCATGCCCTGCGACTCAGTATTCGCCACCGTAGCCGACACCACTTGGTACCACATCTGGAGCGTGCCCGGGCAAAAACTTGAGACTTTCATGGGCGAAAACGACGGTCAATACTTCAAACAGGTAATGATACCCATCACCGACCTGAAATTCTTCAAGGACAACTTCTATTTCCGTTTCTACAACTATGCCAGCATCGTCAATTCGTCGCTGCCCGCTGAGCGCAGCAACGAGGACAACTGGAACATCGACTTCGTCTACCTGAATATCCACCGTACAGTCAACGACACCGACTACCCCATGCTGACCTTCTCGGGAAAACGGCCTTCGTTCTTCAATCGTTACCAGGCCATCCCCTACCGCCAGTACCGCGTCAACCCGAATTCCGCCATGCGCGAAAACTTGGATGTTGACATTGCCAACCTTGACGGCATCGACCACGAAGCCCATTATTATTATAAGGTGCAAAAAATCGGTGGCGGACAGCATTACACCCGCACTTTGGAGCCCGTGACCGTACAGCCATACAAAACCAACGGTTATCTGCAATGCCCCGAATATGGCGAGTCGCCAGCCTGCCCGTATGTCGGTGAATTGTTTGCGCTGAACATGTGGTACGACTCGGTTTCCTACCAAATCAGCCATTATGTCTACGACTCCACCGCCAATCCGCCTTTGACAGACTCGATGATTTATCGCGTGGGCATGTACAACTACTACGCCTACGACGACGGCACTCCTGAGTTGGGTTACGGCGTGAGCAATGCAGGAGGCAAGTTCGCCGTCAGGTTCGACATCGGCGACTACGACACTATTCAAGGCGTGCAATTGCTTTTCAATCACACACTTAAAGATGCCAACGAAAAGTATTTCGACATCGTCATTTGGAAAGATGAGAACGGCAAGCCTGGTGAAGAGCTTTACCGTCTATCAGGTCAACGCCCGCAATGGCAAGAGCAAATCTACAGGTTCACCTACTATAAATTCGACCAACTCGTAACTACCACCTCCACATTCTACATCGGCATTGAGCAAAGCCACAGTAGCCTCATCAACATTGGTTTAGACACTTCCACTGACAACATGGGATACAACTTCGTCAACACCAACGGCTCGTGGCAGCAAAGCAACATGCCGGGTTCATTGATGATTCGTCCGGTGATGGGGCCTTCCTATTATATTGGCGTGGATGAGAACGGCTCTTCGACAAGCTCAGGAACCTTAGCGATCTATCCCAATCCCGTCAGCAACACCTTGCATATCGAAAACGAAATCCAAAGCGGACAGGTGAGCATCTATGACCTCACCGGAAGAAAAGTCTTGCAAGGCGAGTATCAGCCCAACATCTCGGTCAGCCAACTCAACAACGGACTGTATTTCATCCAAATCGTCACTGACGAAGGCCAAGTCATCAACCAAAAATTCATCATCAGCAAATGAACGACGACCTCAACGAAACCCTACGTGGGGATGACATGCTTTCTGAAATCGAAGAAGGCAGTGAGCTTTACGAACATGTCCGCATGACGGTCGACCCTGGGCAACAGCCTGAGCGCATCGACACCTACCTGACCAACCACCTCTCCAACATCTCACGCAACCGTGTGCAAAACGCGGCCAAGGCAGGTAACATTTTGGTCAACGACAAGGTGGTGAAGTCGAACTATAAGGTAAAGCCTAACGATGTGATTTCCATCGTTTTCACCTATCCGCCACGCGAGACCGACATCAAGCCGGAGGAGATTCCGTTGAACATCGTCTATGAAGATGATGACGTCATCGTCATCAACAAGCAAGCGGGATTGGTAGTGCATCCCGGTCACGGTAACTTCGACGGCACTTTGTTGCACGGATTGGCCTACTACTTTGAGCAGACACACCAAAACATTGAGAATCGTTTCGGTTACCTCGTGCACCGCATCGACAAGGACACCACAGGTTTGATGATTGTGGCCAAAAACGAGGCTGCACAAGCCATATTGGCGCACCAGTTCTTCGAGCACAGCATTCACCGCCGTTACAATGCCTTGGTTTGGGGTGACTTCGACGAAGATGAAGGCACCATTGAAGGCAACATCGGGCGCAGCACCAGCGACCGCCGCAAGATGACCGTCTACCCCAACGGCGACTATGGCAAGGAAGCCATCACCCACTGGAAAGTGCTGGAACGCTTTGGTTATGTGACCCTGAACGAATACCGATTGGAGACGGGTCGCACCCACCAGATTCGCGTCCACTCGCAATACATCGGCCATCCATTGTTTAACGACTCGATGTATGGCGGCGACGTCATCCTGAAAGGTACCACCTTCTCAAAATACAAGCAATTCATCGACAACTGCTTCAAAATCATGCCGCGTCATGCCTTGCACGCCAAGGAGTTAGGCTTCGTGCATCCCACTACGGGCAAGCAAATGATGTTTACCTCGGAGCTGCCCGACGACATGAAGCAGGTGCTCGAAAAATGGAGGATCTACCTGAAAGCGAGAAATCTATTGGAAGAATGATTTAGCATAGATAAGTAGATGAGCAGATTTAGTTTACATATAGAGACGATGACTTGTGACTATGACAATGACCACCTCCACCAAGAGCTGAAATTTCAGCATTTCTGTTAAAGAGGTCATAGTCAATGGTCATAGTCAATAAGTCCCGTGTCAAAAAACATGTAGTTTAATTTTGATTAGTTACTTACTATATACAACAACCATCAAAAACACTTAAAAATGAAAAAGATACTACTTTTAGCGGCACTCATTGCCGGTTTTGCTTGTAACACTCAGGCACAAATCCTTTACCGCATTTCTGGGAAGGGCCTTGAATCACCCAGTTATATTGTCGGCACCTACCACCTTGCGCCTTCGTCGTTTGCAGACAGCATCCCTGGCATGAAATCGGCCATTGAGGGTACACAACAAGTCTGCGGCGAGCTCGACATGATGGATGCCTTCAAACCTGAGAATGCAGCGCGATTGATGAAAGCACGAATGCTTCCGGAAGGGGTTACTTTGTCGTCCCTACTCACTGCCGAGCAGTTAGAGCGGCTGAATGCGCTACTTCTTGAGGTTATGGGCTCCAATCTCAAAGACGAGGCTTTTGCGGCACAGGTGGAAAACATAACTCCTGTTGCCCTCTCTACCACCCTTTCCTTAACCGCCTATATGAAAGAAATGCCGTCATTCAACCCTATGGATTTGATTGACAACCATTTCCAAACATTAGCCTTGCAAAACGACAAGTCCGTCAAAGGATTTGAGACCGTTGACTTCCAAATGGGAGTTCTCTATGACGTCCCGTTAGAAAAGCAGGTGGACGACTTAATGTGCTTGGTTGACAACTTTGAAGAAGCCCAGAAAATGGCCAACCGCATCACTACCGCGTATTTCACACAAAACCTGCAACAAATTGACGAAGTGTTGGAGGAAGAATCGGAGATGAATTGTGGCACAACAGAAGAGGACGAAGAAACCCTCATCTACAACCGCAACCGCAACTGGGTTGAGATGATGCCCGAAATGATGGCCGAACAGCCGACATTGTTCGTCGTTGGTGCCGCACATCTTTGCGGCGAGAAAGGCGTATTGAAACTGCTTGAAGGAGCGGGGTATACTGTTGAAGGCATGAAAGAATAAGGCATTACGCCTTTTTCTGTTTTTCCGCCAAAGCCTTATCCAAATCGAGGAGGAAACTGCGGGTCTTGTCCAAGGTTTCGAGCATGATGATGCGCTCCTCGTAGTCGCTGAAGCGTTCCTTGAGGGCTTGCTTGGCACCTGCCAAGGTGTAGCCTTTGACCTTGAGCAGCTGATAAATCACATGCACATAACGCACGTCTCGCTCGGTGAAGAGGCGATTGCCTTTCTTGTTCTTGCGCGGACGCAGCACGTCAAACTCCTTTTCCCAATAACGGATCATCGAGGTGTTGACATTGAACATAGCGGCCACTTCGCCGATGCTGTAGTAGTATTTTCCGGTGGTAGTAGTTTCTTCCATGGTTTTAAATTCAAGATTTAAAATTCAAAATTCAAAATTCAAAGATTTAAAATTCAAAATTCAAATTCTTTGGCTTAATCTTGGCTGCCACGATACTTCGACCCTTCGAGAAACCTCAGGGGCCACAAACTCAGCAACCATGTGACAGCCCTACAACTCCCAACTCTTAATTCACACCTCATACTTCAAACCTCCAACCTCCTAATTCACAACTATCAACTATTAACTATTAACTGTCAACTCCAAACTGCCAACTGACGACTAGTCCATCGTTTGTGTAGGCAAAGTCGACTGCTCCAAAATCTGGTCATACTCGTCAGGGGTGAGGTCGTTATAGAAGAAGTTAATGGGATCGACTTGGACGTCGTTTTTCAGCACTTCATAATGCAAATGCACACCTGTAGTCTTTCCCGAATCCCCTATATAGCCAATCTTTTGGCCACGCTTCACTTTTTGACCTTTCCTCACTGCGGCCTTCTGAAGATGGGCATACCGCGTCTTATAGCCATAACCATGGTCGATGGTCACCATGTTGCCATAGCCCCATTCATTTCTTTCCACATCGCAAACCACACCATCGCCCGTGGCGTATGCTTCGGTACCCTTTGCAGCCGAAAAATCGATGCCGCTATGGAACTTCGAAATCTTATAGATAGGGTCAGGACGATTGCCGAAAAACGAAGAGATGTATTTGAGTTCCGTTTCCTTCAAAGGGAAAATGCCGGGGATGTGGGCCAACATGTCGGATTTGTTGCGCACCATAACAAACAAGGTGTCGTATGAGACCGACTGATGATAGAGTTGACTGGCAATGACATCGAGTTTTCTGGCTGCACTCACGACCTGACCGGAATTCACATAGCCGTATAATCCCGCATAACGGTCAGCATCAGAAAAACCCGAGCGGCGCACTGAACTCGGAATGGGGTCGGCCTCGAACATCATGCGGTAAAGGTTATTGTCGCGCTGTTCCATGTCGGTCATCAGCACTTCCATATTATCCAAACGGTCGTTGAGGATTTCGTACTGCAACTTCATGTATTCCAACTCACGGGCCTGCATCTTTTCTTTCGGCGACTTGAAGAAGGTGAACAGCAACACAGCCAACAGGAAAGTCAAGCCCAAAACAGAAAGGAAAATCAACACATAGCGCATCACCGTCTTGGATTTGGAGGTTTCAAGCACCTCAAAATCCTGGGTCAGCTGGTTGAATATGTAACGCTTTTGTTTTGCCATTTATCTGATTGATTGAGCCATAAATAACGCCCAAAATCAAAAACTATTGCGCAAAAATAGAAATTTAGCGTAACTTTGCACGAAATTTTGAAGCATTTTTTAAAGTAAAACCGTATAACTCTCTATAAATGAACGCTTACGAGATTAGAAATAGTTTTTTGGACTTCTTCCGTTCCAAGGAACACGCCATCGTGCCATCGGCACCCATCGTCGTCAAGAACGACCCTACCCTGATGTTCACCAATGCCGGCATGAACCAGTTCAAGGACATCTTCCTGGGCAACCAGCCTTCGAAGTGGAAACGCGCCGCCGACTCGCAGAAATGCCTGCGCGTGTCGGGTAAGCACAACGACCTCGAGGAAGTGGGCCACGACACTTATCACCACACCATGTTCGAAATGTTGGGCAACTGGTCGTTTGGCGACTACTTCAAGAAAGAAGCCATCGCATACGCTTGGGAATACCTTACCGAGGTGGTGAAGATTGACAAGGACAGACTTTACGTGACTGTCTTCGGCGGCGATGAGAAGGATGGACAGCCTGCCGACATGGAGGCATACGGCTATTGGAAGGAACACGTCAGCGAAGACCGAATCATCTATGGCAACAAGAAGGACAACTTCTGGGAGATGGGCGAGACGGGTCCCTGCGGTCCCTGCTCGGAAATCCACATCGACCTGCGCGATGATGACGCCCGCAAGCAAATCCCTGGCCGTGATCTCGTCAACATGGACGACCCGCAAGTGATTGAAATCTGGAACCTTGTGTTCATGCAATACAACCGCATGGCTGACGGCCATCTGGTGGAACTCCCCGCCAAACATGTCGACACGGGCATGGGCTTTGAGCGCCTCGTCCGCGTGCTGCAAGGCAAGACCTCGAACTACGACACCGACGTGTTCCAACCCATCATCCAAGCCATCGCCAAGATGTCGGGCATCGAATACGGCAAGGCCGAGAAGACCGACGTCGCCATGCGCGTCATCGCCGACCACCTGCGTGCCGTGAGCTTCGCCATCGCCGACGGACAGCTGCCGTCGAACAACGGCGCCGGCTATGTCATCCGCCGCGTGTTGCGCCGTGCCGTGCGCTATGGCTTCACCTTCCTTGGCTTCGAAGAACCGTTTGTGTGTCAACTTCTGCCCATCTTGGTTCAGCAGATGGAGCACAACTATCCTGAAATCAAGTCGCAACAAGAACTCGTCAGCAAGGTCATCCGCGAAGAGGAAGCCTCGTTCCTGCGCACCTTGGCACAAGGCATCAAACGCTTTGAAGGCTATGTGGAGCAACATCCTGGTCAGGACATCGACGGCAACTTCGCCTTCGAGCTGTTCGACACCTTCGGCTTCCCCATCGACCTCACCCAGCTGATGGCCTCCGAGAAGGGCATCAACGTCGACATGGAAGGTTTCAAGGCCAACCTTGAGGAGCAGAAGAACCGCTCGCGCAAGGCTGCTGAGAAAGCCAATGGCGACTGGGTAGTGGTGAACGAGAGCGAGCAGCCCACCGAGTTTGTCGGCTACACCGACATGAGCTGCGAGAGCCACATCCTGCGTTTCCGCGAGGTGGTGGCCAAGAAAAAGACCCACTTCGAAATCGTCCTCGACAAGACCCCGTTCTATGCAGAGATGGGCGGTGAGGTGGGCGACACCGGCACCCTGACCTCCGAAAACGAGACCATCAAAATCGTCAATACCGTCAAGGAGAACAACCTCGTCATCCATATCACCGAGCAACTGCCGCAGAACCCCGAGGTGACCTTCACTGCCGCCATCGACGTGGAACGTCGTCAGCGCATCGCCAACAACCACAGCGCGACCCACCTGATGCACGCCGCTTTAAGACAAGTCTTAGGTAGCCATGTCGAGCAAAAGGGTTCTTTGGTCGATGACCAGCGTCTGCGCTTCGACTTCAGCCACTTCGCCAAAATGACGCCTGAAGAGATTCGTCAAGTGGAGAAGATTGTCAACCAGAAGATTCGTGAGAACATCCCGAATGTTACCTACGCCGAAATCCCGATTGACGAAGCTAAGGCCATGGGTGCCACAGCGTTGTTTGGTGAGAAATACGGCGACAAGGTGCGCGTGGTGGTCTTCGACAAGGACTACTCCATGGAGCTCTGCGGTGGCTGCCACACCAGCGCCACGGGCAACATCGGCATGTTCAAGATTGTCAGTGAAGGCGCCATCGCAGCGGGCATCCGCCGTATCGAGGCCATCACGGGCGAGGCTGTGGAGCAATACCTCGACGAGCAACTGGACCTCATCGGTCGTCTGCGCGAGTGTGTCAAGTCGCCCGACTTAGTGAAGGCCGTCACCTCGCTCAACGAGCAGAACTCCGCCTTGAAGAAAGAGGTGGAACACCTGATGCAGGAAAAGGCGCAAAGCACTGCCGAAACACTGCTTGTTAAAGCGGTTGACTATGAGGGCTGCAAACTGATTGTCGAAAAGCTGACTGTTGCTGGTGACCAGTTGCGTAACATCGCCACGATACTCAAACAGATGAACGAGAGCACCATTGCCATCCTCGGTGCCGTTGCTGATGGCAAGCCTTCGCTCTGCCTGTTGCTTCCTGAAGCCTTCGCTGATGCCAAAGGCTTGGACGCCACCAAACTCATCCGTGAGGTGGCCAAGGAAATCCAAGGTGGTGGCGGCGGACAGAAGACCCTCTGCGTGGCCGGTGGACGTAATGCTGATGGGTTGGCTAAGGCGATGGAGCTTTTAAGAGAAAAGATTTGATTTTTTTCGGAAGCAAATCTGACATAAATCTTGCATTAATCATCTGCAGCATTTCTATCTCTAACCGAAATAACCCGAAATAAGCCGATGCCTTTCGGATACTTCGGATTGATTCGGTTAGAGATTGTTTAGCTTGGCATCAGCAGCCATGTCATCCCCACGTTGGTATGTGCGATGGCATAGAATCTATAGCTGCGGACAGTATCATCCATCGTGATATAAAAACCCGACATTGCATATCGGGGTGTGTTAAGGTCGTCCTTTCAGGACTTTGCTAAAAGATGCTGATTCACCCCAAATCCCTCAAAAACGCTATCAGTTTTTGCGTGGCGCGACCACGGTGGCTGATGGCGTTTTTCACTTCGTGGCCCAGCTCGGCGAAGGTTTGGTCGTAGCCGTCGGGCTGGAAGATGGGGTCGTAGCCGAAGCCCTCAGTGCCGCGCTGCTGCTCGGTGATGTGTCCGTCACAGCGGCCTTCGAAGTAATAGGATTTCCCGTCAAGGTTCAATGCGATGCAGGTGCGGAAGGCCGCTTTGCGGTTGGTCTGCCCTTTCATGGCGGCGAGCATCTTGTCCACGTTGTCCTGGTAGCTGCAATGCTCACCAGCATAACGCGCCGAATACACGCCCGGGGCACCACCCAAAGCCTCCACTTCGAGGCCTGTGTCATCGGCAAAGCAGTTCACGTGGAACTTGTTGGTGACAAAGTCCGCCTTGATTTTGGCGTTGCCTTCGATGGTGTCGGCGTCCTCGACAATGTCCTCGTGACAACCGATTTCTTCGAGGCTCTTGACCTCATAAAGGCCTTCCATGATTTCGCGCATTTCGCGCAGTTTGTTTTTGTTATTGGTGGCAAAGACGATTTGTTTCATTGGGTATTCAAAATTCAAAATTTAAAGATTCAAAATTTAAGATTCAAGATTGAGATTCCCCTTCTGGGAATGGAGTATTTTCATTGAGTTAAAATGCGGCGGCATGAAGATTCGATATTACGTAAACGCCACAAGCCGCCGCAGTAACAAAACAACGGCACTTCCATTCCCGAAGGGAATCTCCATTACCTTCAAGGCAATGACCAATCAATCGGTGTAATACCATGTTCTATCAAGTAATTATTCGTTTGTGAGAAATGATGGCAGCCGAAGAAGCCACGGCTGGCTGAGAGGGGTGACGGGTGTACCGACTTCAGTATCAAGTGCTTGAACGGGTTGATCAAGGCCTGCTTGGCGATGGCGTAGTTGCCCCAGAGGATGAAGACGAGATGCTCGCGTTGTTCCGAGAGGGCACGGATGGCGGCGTCAGTGAACTGTTCCCAGCCGTGGCGCGAGTGCGAGGCGGCCTGTCCGGCGCGCACCGTCAGCGAGGCGTTGAGCAGCAGCACCCCTTCCCTCGCCCACTTTTCGAGGTTGCCCGAACGCGCCATGGGCACACCGAGGTCGTCGTGCAACTCCTTGAAGATGTTCTGCAGGCTGGGCGGGAAAGGCACGCCATCAGGCACTGAAAACGAGAGACCATGCGCCTGTCCTGGGCCGTGATACGGGTCCTGACCCAAAATGACTACTTTCACCTTGTCGAAAGGCGTGAGGTTGAAAGCGTTGAAAATCAAAGGACCGGGCGGATAGACGGCATATTGACGTTTCTCGCTCACCAAGAATGATTTCAGGTCGGCGAAATAAGGGGCCTCAAATTGAGGCCGTAACACTTGGTACCAGCTTTCGTCGATATTCGGTTTCTTTACTTCCATCTTTTTCAGTTGTCAGTTGTTCAGTTGTTCAGTTGTTCAGTTATTCAGTTGTTCAGTTAAAACAGGTTGCTGAGCCTGTCGAAGCACCGTCTCAAAAACGGTCGGCCCTTCGACGGGCTCAGGGACCTTAGCTCGTTTGTTCACAAAAATCTCTGCAAAGATGGTAATAATTCGGGAAAAAATGCGTTACTTTGCAAATCAATTTTCATAGCTATGAAGAGAAAACTTGCCATTGCACTGCTAATCGCCTTTGTTTCAGGCATTATCATGACCTCCTGCGGGTCAAACAAGAGCTGCCCTGCTTACGGCGAATCGTCAAAGTACGTCAAGGAAACGCGCTATTAATCATTGGTGTTGGGAGGCATTGCGATGATTGCCCTCAGACAGCCGATTTTGCGCATCCTTATGCTCACGCTTTTTGTAGCGTGCGCTTTTTTGTTGCCTGCGCAAAACATTGACATTCAAAGCGAAGACGACAAACCCATCGAGGAGCGGTTGGTCTACAACCACCAAAACACCTTCAAAGTGGCCCTTCACTCGCAAGGTATCGGGTTGGGCTTCAAAATCGGAAGAATCAAGAGCATACATCTCACCCGAAACTGGGTAGGCGAAGCGGTGTCGCTGCGTTCGCTCAAGGAAATCAAGACCATCACCATCTCGCAGTTCAACTCGCGGCCATTCGTCTACGGCAAGCTAAACTATGCCTATGTGCTTCGCTTCGGTTACGGCGAGGATCGCCTTATCTATGGCAAACCTTATTGGGGCGGCATCGAAACACGATGGACCTATTCCTTCGGCGCGTCGTTGGCCCTGCTGAAACCTTATTATTACTATGTGGTTGGCTACCAGCCCAGCGCATCGGGCGGTTATGTCGAAACCATCGAGGAGCGCACCTTTGAGCAGGGAATCAACATCCTTGGCAAGTCTGCTTTCACCAAAGGCATTGGCGAAACCAAGTTCTCGCCTGGCGTAAATGCCTCGTTAGGTCTCAGTTTCGACATCGCGAAGACACGCACACGGGCACAATCCATCGACGTCGAAGTCAAAGCGGAGTGTTTCCCCTTAGGCATTTCCATCATGGATTCGGAGCGCAAAAAGCGGTTTTTCGTCACATTTATGCTGTCATACAACTGGGGCTCAAGGTTCAACAAGTATTGATAATGAACCAGTTACACAAACCAGCTTAAAGCCGACAAAAAAATCAGAAAAAATTTTCCTCTTTTTCGTTGCAACATTTAAAAAAAGCGTATTTTTGCAGCCGACTTCAGTGCCCAATGGTGTAATTGGCAACACGACTGACTCTGGATCAGTAAAGTCCAGGTTCGAACCCTGGTTGGGCAACAAAAAAAGCCGATCGTTTACGTTCGGCTTTTTTGTTTTTATTTGACTTCCAGTCACTTCCCTAAATGCATCCTAATTCTTGACGCCAAAATATCAACCACCACAGGGCTGGAGCCACGCGGCAGGATGATGTCGGCGCTGCGCTTGGTGGGCTCGATAAACTGCTGGTGCATGGGCTTGACGAAGGTTTGGTAATGGCGGAGCACGTCTTCCCAAGTGCGGCCACGTTCGGCGATGTCGCGGCGGATGATACGCATTAGGCGCTCGTCGCTGTCGGTATCAACAAACACCTTGATATCCATGCGTTTGCGAAGCTCTTCCTGGGTCAACACCATGATGCCTTCCACAATGATGACTTCGGTGGGATGCACATAAATCACCTCCTGCGAACGGGCACAGGTGACGTAGGTGTAGATAGGCATCGGAATGGTTTCACCCTTTTTGAGACGATCAAGATGGTCGATGAGCAGGTCCCACTCTATGGCGTCAGGATGGTCGAAGTTGATTTGCTTCTTCTCTTCAGGCGTCTTGTCGCCGTTGTCGTAGTAATAAGCGTCCTGCGAAATGACTGATACTGAGTTCTCTGGCAACTGTCTGACCAGTTCCTTAACGACGGTGGTTTTCCCTGAACCTGAACCGCCTGCGATACCAATGACTAACATAATCTTGAAGTTTTGAGGTCACAAAGATAAGGGTTTTGTTGAATTGTTGAGTGTTGAATTGTTGAATTGTTGATGGTTTTTTCGCTATTTTTGCACAAAATTTCAAAACCGAAGCAGATGAAAAACCACAAAACCTTTCTTTATGCCATGTTATCCATCGGATTGTTAGGCATGTGCAGTTGCGGCTCCAAAGTCAAATGGCCGGCCCTTCCCATTGAGGAAGCCACACCTTATTTTGTCGAAGCCGCCAAGACCAAAGCTATCGACACGGCTTTTTATGAAGTCAAAGACACGAAAGGCAACAAGTTAGGCACGATTTTATTCTCGTCGCCCTATTCCGACGGAGTGAAAGGCTTCAACGGCCCCACACCTTTATTAATAGCCTTGGATGCCGATGGCCGCATCAAAAACATCGTCTTATTGGAGAATCAAGAGACGCCTAACTTTGCAAAACGTGTAGTGGAAGGCGGTCTTTACGAAGCGTGGAACGGCTTCACCGTCGATGAAGCCTTGGGCAAGGATGTGGACGCCATCAGCGGTGCCACCTACACTTCCAACGGCGTGAAAAAGAGCCTCGTTGCCCGACTCAAAGCCTACCAAAAGCAGCTGAAGAAGTAAATTGTAATTGGTATGGTTTTTGTAACTCATTGGCCAACATCAAAATGATATTGACTATGAAAAAACCCATGCTCGCACTAAGCTTCCTCTTTGTGCTGTCGATGACGACCGAGGCACAAATCCGTCCACCTCATCCTCGCTATCGCCATCCCCACAGGCGGACTGTCGCAAGGCCCGAGCCACGAAATGTCCCTTGTGTCTACACCCCAAGGGGTGAATTCCGAGTCCATGTTATCGGCGATTTAGGCATGTGGGATTGGGGTGCCATCTTTAGGCATGAGATCCCTTACCATTTCAGCGTGGGCGGCATGGCTGAATATCAACTCGGGAATGCCACTAGCATCGGATTGGGTGCCGAGTATTATTCGAGCTATGGCCAGCATTGCCGCTTGTTCGAGAACATGCAAGAGACTTATATCCACACCGTTCCGATCTATGCCAGCCTGAAATTTGCAGTTCCCTATGTCCCCGTCAGCCCCTTTATCGAAGGGCGCATCGGTTTTTCAATTCCCGCAGGCCATGTGACATGCTACGACTACGATGGTGAACATCGTTACATCTCGACGGGCTTGTACACAGCCGGTGGCGTAGGCCTCAAAATCTACAGGGTCTACCTCAGTTGTGGTGTCTCTGTCATCGACGTTGTCGACAGTGCTTTGGGCTTCAACGGCGGACGCAAAGATGTGATTACGGATTTTTACACCAGACTTTCGTTCGCGTTCTGAACCATTTTCAAACGGAAACTGTCTTGCCTATTGATTCCCAAGGGAATGACATAATATGCAAGACAGTTGTTTATTATTCCTCGGAATCGTCATTAGAAGTGAAAGCAGATGCTCCCTCCAAAACGATGACGATTTCGCCTTTTATTTCCTTCTTGGAGAAATGCTCAATCACCTCGGCCAAGGTGCCGCGGGCGTTTTCCTCGTGGATTTTGGTCAACTCGCGGGAGACGCAGACCTTCCGTTCAGGGCCACACACCTCCGCTAATTGCTGCAAGGTCTTCAGCAAACGGAAGGGCGACTCGTAGAGGATGGTGGTATAAGGATAATCGGCCACAGCCTGCAACTTGGTCTGACGACCCTTTTTGTGGGGCAGAAAGCCCTCAAAAATAAACTTTTCCGCAGGCAAACCCGAATTGACCAAAGCGGGAACGAAAGCCGTAGGACCAGGCAGGCACTCCACCTCGATGCCACGTTTCACGCACTCGCGTACCAGCAAAAAACCCGGGTCGGAGATGGCAGGCGTGCCAGCATCGGTCACCAAGGCGAGGGCCTCCCCTGCCTCGATGCGGTCGGCGATACGTTCCACCGACTGATGCTCGTTGCGGATATGGAAGGCCGTCATAGGCTTGCTGATGTCCAAATGGCGAAGTAGATTACCCGAAGTGCGCGTATCTTCAGCAAGGATGCCGTCCACCTCCTTCAAGATGCGGATGGCACGCAAGGTGATGTCCTCAAGGTTGCCGATGGGCGTGGGAACAAGATAGAGCTTCGGCATGGCTTATTCATACTTGCGCGACACCAACTCCCTGAGCTTCTGATAAGCCTCGTTGCTGCTATTCCACTGCAACTCAATCTTCAACTCGTTCAAGTAAATCATCGCGCCGTTCAAGGTCTTCAAGTCGTTAAGATTCTCGATGGACTTGTTGTATTTCTCCATACTTCCGCCAAACAACTCATTGACGAACAAAAACTTATCATTGATTCCGATAAAAGATTTCAAGTCACGGCCAGGAGCCTGTTGCAACTTGGCGGCCAACGAGTTGTCGTTGCCCATCATCTTTTCGCCTAACGTTTCGCCCGTCGACAGCTCAAATTCAGCTTCGTCGTTGCCGAAGACATCCGGCACGCCTTCCGACGATTCACGGCCAATCTCTTCCCGCTCAGCCATTCTTTCCTCGTCCATGCGCGGCATCACCAAGGGATTGTCCGTCACCAAGTCGTCGCCATGCACACGGTCGCGCTCGGGGATTTCCTCCTCCGGGATCTCTTCCATCACATGCACCACCTTGCCTTCCGATGCCACAATGGGATGGTCTTCAACGGGTTGTTCTTCTTTCTCGGGAATATCCTCAAAGCGGAAAAGGAAGCCAAATTCATCACCCAAAGGCTTTTCCTCTGTTTTTTCTTCTGGCACTTCTTCCACCTGGTTGATGGGTTGTGTTTCAACAACAGGTTGCGGCTCCTCCACAGGTATTTCTTCCACAACAGGTTGCTCTACAACAGGTTCGACCTCTTGTTGTGGTTGAACTTCGGGTTCAGGAATTGGTTCAGGCTCAGGCTCGGGTTCGGGTTCAGGCTCAGGCTCGGGTTCTATCTCTGGCTCTGCTGGCACTTCCACCACCACTGGTTCCTGTTCCACGGTTTCTTCCTCCTCAGCGGGAGCCTCTTCCTCGACATTTTCTTCTTCTGGAGCCGCTCCACCAAAGAGGCCCGAGAATGCTTCGGCATCAAAAGGCAGGTCATCATCATTGATTTCTTCACCCAAATTGACTGAGCAAAGCAGGTCATAAAGGGTGTGCGTTCGGTTCATCAACACATCCAAATCAAGAATTCCAAGGGCTTTTTCGTTTCTCAAAAGGTAATTGACCTGTTGGTATAACAAACTGATTTCATGCTTAATAGAAACCAATTTCTCTTTTTGTTCCGCATCAAGTACGGAATCATGCTCAAATTTTTCGTTCATATAAAATTTATCTTTATTTTTGTAACCCCAGTAGTTTCCCTGTTCGGGGGATTTAGAGGGTGCTAAATTACTAATTTTCTAAACACTCAGCTCATGTTCATCGAAAAAGATTCTCACAATAAATCTCAAGGCTGGATTGAAGTGATTTGTGGCTCCATGTTTTCGGGCAAGACGGAGGAATTGATACGCCGTTTGAAACGTGCGAAGATCGCCAAGCTAAAGGTGGAAATCTTCAAGCCTGGCGTTGACACACGCTATAGCGAGGAAGATGTAGTGTCGCACAACGCCACAGCCTTGCATTCCATCCCCGTTGAGAGTGCCAACGAGATTCTTTTCTATGCCACCGACGTGGACGTTATCGGTATCGACGAAGCGCAATTCCTTGATGATGAGCTGCCTAACGTGTGCCAACAATTGGCCAACCAAGGCGTGCGCGTCATCATTGCAGGCTTGGACATGGACTTCATGGGCAAGCCTTTCGGACCCATGCCTACGCTGATGGCCATCGCCGAAGACGTGACCAAAGTGCACGCCATCTGCGTGCGCTGTGGCGGCCAAGCGCAGTTTTCGCACCGCACCATCGCGGGCGACAAATTGGTGGTTTTGGGAGAAACGGAGAGTTATGAGCCTTTGTGCCGCGACTGCTATTTGAAGGCACAAAAAGAAAGGAAATCACTTCCCGCGTCCTTGAATAACGATTAACACCGTGTAAATCAGAATCTTGATATCCAGTGCGAGACTTACGTTCTCAATGTAAAGCACATCATATTTCAAGCGCTCAATCATTTCCTCGACGTTTTCGGCATAGCCATATTTCACCTCGCCCCAACTGGTGATACCAGGTTTCACCTTGAGCAGCAGACGATAATAAGGCGCCTTTTCCATAATCTTGTCGATGAAATACTGGCGCTCGGGGCGATAGCCCACTAACGACATGTCGCCTTTCAGCACAGTCCAAAACTGGGGGATCTCGTCTAAACGGACTTTACGCATGAACTTGCCGAACTTGGTGATGCGCGGGTCGTCGTCGCTCGACAGCATGGGCGTGCCACTCGACTCGGCATCCACCCTCATGCTGCGGAACTTGGCCATATTGAATGGCTTACCGCCTTTACCAATGCGCTCTTGCACATAGAAAACCGGCCCTTTCGAGGTCGCCTTCACGATGATGGCACAGGCCAAAAACACCGGCGACAAAACGATGAGTGCCAAGGTTGAGGCCACAATATCGAAAACGCGCTTTACTACCCTTTGCCAGATGGGCATAAGTTCAGGCGTGACTTGCACCAAGGGCGCCTGCCAGATGGCGGACTGCTTGACGGTGCCGAACACCAAATCCTGCATGGCGGGGATGATTTTCACGGTGGCATCCGTTGAGTCGACCACAGTAAGCAGCACATTCATCGTCTCCACCTCCGAACGCTCGATGGCAATGATGACCTCCTCGACATTCTGCTCCTTCACAATCCTTTCAATCTCGTGGTAAGAGCCCAAGCGCGGCAGATACTCGCCCAACTTGTACTCCTTCTTGTCGTACACATTGAGGAAACCTATCAATCGTCTACCCGAAGGTTTCACCTCGTCTTCGATTTCCTTAAAGATGGCGCAAGCGTTGTCGTTGCTACCCACAATGAGTGTGTTGAAGCCGATTTTCTTGCTCCTAATTCGCGAAATCACCGAAGTGGTGATGATGAGGCGCGGGATATAAGTCATCAGGAACTGGAGCGTAAAGAGCGCGATAAACGACTGGTAATAAGACTTGTAGTTCACCACTTCATCATCTAGGATGACCACGAAGAACAGCACCACAACACCCAAAAGCGTGATAAAGAAAGTCTGTCCAAGTTCCTTCAGGCGCGACTTGAAATACACTTTCTCATAAGCTCCGGTCACGGCATGGAGGATAAGCCAACAAATAGGGATGATTGCCACACCTAACCAAAAACTAGGCGTAACAAACGAATTGGTGATACGATCCCAATAGTTGATATAGAGGTCTTCATGAGCCTTGCGGAAGAAATAAAACAGGGTCCACGCCAGAATGGAGGCAATCCAATCGACGAAGAAATACAAACTGGCCAGTCTTTTCTTATTCATTGCGGACGATAGAACAGTTTCAGATTATCAAAATAATAGTATCTATGCTTGTTAGCTTGAACGTAATCAGGTTCTCCGTATACAGGGGCAACCGACAAGTCGGAAGTGAAGTAAATCTTGAAATAGGAAGCCGTCACGTTTTCGTTCATGATGGGTCCGATGTTGACATAAATCTTGTTCCAACGTTGCGGCATATCGTTGACGGTATCCGTAGGCTGTATCCGCAGCAAGGGATGTTTAACCAACTGATAGTTTTTGTAATACATCACGCCAACGAAGAAAGCGTCGTTACAGTTGTAGTCCATTTCCACCATGCAATATTGCAAATACCCGGTATGGAAAGAATATTCATCAGCTGTAGCTACTGTGAAATCAAGTGAATCTGGGGGCAACACTATCTTGCCGGAATAGAACGAGTTGGACGAATGCCAGGCCTCGCTGCCATTGATGCGGATGATGGAAGTGTCGCTTCCTGCAACCGGCAGCAGCGTATTTGCCGTCTCGAAATCCTCCATCCAGCCTTTTTCGACGCCTCCGCCGATGGGGTAATAGTTCAACACGGGTTGCAGGTTGATGATACTGTCCTCAACGAGGTTCAAGGATTCATAGATTTGAGGCTTATAAAATGGATAAGATGCTCGTGCTGCTGCAATGCCATTCGACATGATGCCGCCATAGACAGTCACCTTATGAGGACCGTGTTTCAAGACGGGAAATGTGGCGGGCAGTTCGAAGCATCCAACAGGGTCATCATCGACATACACCCAAGCATCCGTAATCTTAGAGGTGGTTGCGCCATAGGTGAAATAATCCGTAAGTGAGTCAACCACAATGGATTCAATATGAATATAAGCCGGAATGGTTTGCGAGCCTTCAAACTTCCTGCAGGAAACGAAGACCACTGAAAAAACGGCAAGCACAAAAAAAGCATAAAGGGTAAATTTCCTATACATAGCAATTGCTTTTCCTTTTAAACGATTATGGCGGGTTATTATTGTACGCAGATAGCGGTTTATTTCTTCACCTTGGCAGCCGATTCAGCCACCGCGTCGAGAATCCGATAGGCCAGCTTCAGCACGTTGATGCCGTCGTCGATAGTGACGGCAGGTGTGGTGTTGTGAACAATGGCGTTGTAGAAGCTCTCCAGCTCGGTTTGAATGGCATTGATCGGATGGATTTCAGGACGTTGGAAGGTGATCTGCTTTTCGGAGCCATCGCCAAGAGTGATGGTTGCCGACAACGGATTGGTATCATCCACCTCATCGTTGATGCGGAAGATTTCGACCACCTTGTCCAAAAAGTCAACGGTGATATAAGCGCCTTTCTGAAAGATGCGAGTCTTGCGCATGTTCTTCAACGACAGGCGCGAAGCGGTGAGGTTGGCTACAGCACCGTTCTCGAACTCGATGCGCACGTTGGTGATGTCGGGCGTGGGGCTGACGATGCTGACCCCGCTCGCACTGATGTGGCTGACCGGCGACTTGACGATGGTGAGCAGGATGTCGAGGTCATGCACCATAAGGTCGAGAACCACGGGAACGTCGGTGCCACGCGGGTTGAACATAGCCAGACGATGCGCCTCGATGAACAAAGGCTCACCGATGAAAGGCTCTGCTGCGATGAAGGCTGGGTTGAAGCGCTCCACATGGCCCACCTGCACCTTCACGCCCGCTTCGTCTGCCAACTTTTTTAAGGCATTGGCCTCGTCGGGTGTGGCCACGATGGGCTTCTCGATAAAGACATGCTTGCGTTTCTGCAAGGCCTTGGAGGCACACTCGAAGTGGCGGATGGTAGGCGTGACGATGTCGACCACGTCCACCGAGCCAATCAAGTCGTCGATGGAGCCGAAACGCTTCACGTTCATCTCGGTTTCCACCAGTCGGGCCGTCTCGTCGGCGGGGTCGTAAAAGCCCACCAGCTCATATTGTTCTATCTTTTTGATGCAGTTGATATGGATTTTGCCCAGATGCCCTGCACCTAAAACACCGATTTTCAGCATAGAGAAAAAATTTCCGCAAAAATAGTTTTTTTATCGTTCGGTTTGGCGTAATTTCGCACCGCAAAACAGAAAACCAAGGTCCCTGAGCCTGTCGAAGGGCCGACTAACCCAATATGAACACCCACTTAGAAGACAATTACCGCCACAAAGGCTTACGCAAGCAACTCGTTGACCAGCTGCGCGCCAAAGGTATCACCGACGAGGCCGTTTTGTCGGCCATCAACGAGGTGCCGCGCCATATTTTCCTCGATTCCTCTTTCGTCGAATTGGCCTATCAAGACATGGCCTTCCCCATCGGCTCGGGTCAGACTATCTCACAGCCCTCCACCGTGGCGTTCCAGAGCCAGCTTTTGCAAGTCGACAAAGGCATGAAAGTGCTTGAAATCGGGACGGGGTCGGGCTACCAGGCCTGCGTGTTGGCTGCCATGGGTGCCAAGGTGTTCAGCATCGAGCGGCAGCGCAACCTCTATTTCAAGACCAAGGACATCTTGGAACAACTCCCCTTCCGCGTGAAGCCTTTCTTGGGTGACGGTTACGAGGGCTTACCCACCTACCAGCCTTTCGACCGCATCATCATCACTGCGGGTGCGCCGAGCATCCCAGAGGCCCTCGTCCAACAGATGAAACCTAACGGCATCATGGTCATCCCTATGGACAACTCCGAAGGCGAAGGCCAGACCATGCTGAGAGTCACAAAAATGGAAGACAGTTCCCTGAAAAAAGAGGAATTCGGCGACTTCAAGTTCGTGCCGATGCTGAAAGAAATTGGGAATGATTAGTACAACTTTACAACATCTTCAGCAAGCAAATGGTTCCCTTGCGGATCTTCAGGGCTGTTTTTCAAGAAAAGTTTGACTACTACATCTTTATCCTGCGTAAAAGATAAATGCTCGGCAATTTTCTTTAGTTTTTCCGTAAGGAGTCGCGCATTTTCAGAAGAGGTCCACTTGCATTCACCGATAAGAATATGTTTTTTGTTCATCGACTCGGCGACGATGTCTAGTTCAACATCTTGTGGTTTGCCGTCTATCATGACACTACCCCACCATCGGCGAGCCTCGCCATACATAATGCCATCAATGACGTTGCCTGTCACTGCATCACGGCATATTTTTTCCCACCATCCACCAATATGGCCTGACATCTGCTCTCTCAAAATGGCATCAACAGGCGCATAGCGTTCCAACTCGATAAAGGACCTCATGGGAGCTACGAAACGGAAATGAAAACTCAAAAACGGGTCGGCGATTCTATACAGGCTTCGTTTTGTACTTTTTACGGACTCCCCAAAAGGGATATCGCGTTCGATATATCCCAAATCGATAAGCTTTCCTATAGGACGAGAAAGATTGGTGGCCGGTTCCTCGCATCGTGAAGCGATTTCTTTTAGTCTTGTCGCCCCTTTCCCGACGATTGACATGATTGTCGAAATTTTCACAACATCGTTCATATCGTCATTGAAAAGCCTTTGCGGCTCTTCATAGAGAATGCCTTGCGACGAAAGCACATTGTCTCTCAAAGCCTTGTCTTTGTCACCGCTTTTCTCACGCATGACCCAGTAACGTGGCACACCACCCCATAAGGCATACTCCTCAATGGCCTCAACTGCATCCAAATGAAGTGCTTCACCAAGATAAGGCAACTTCAACGGATTCAACTTAAAATCCGAGTCCGAATGGCCATATAACGGAGATGCCTCATCGTAAAGAAGGTCATACATCATGGTTTGTGATGATCCACATAGAATAAGGTTATATTTCAGTTTGCCGTCATCCAGCAGTTTCTGAATTACCGAAGGCAATTCAGGGCTAACCTTTGCCAAATATGGGAATTCATCCATGCAGAGAGTCATTTTCTTCTTTACTCTGTAGTTGACAGCCATAAAAAGGGCTTCCCAAGTAGGATAATGAACCGAATCAAAATCGGGGAAAACATGAGACGCGATGCTTGCGAGCAATTCACGCTGGTTTGAGGCGTCAGTTCTGTCGGCTTCATAATAAATGTCATCCTCCGTCAAAACATGTTTAATCAATGTCGATTTGCCCAACCGTCTTCTTCCTCTTATTATGACAAGACAAGGGCTGCCGCCATTCAATATCTGCGTAAGACGCTCCGTTTCTTTTTTTCTATCGATGAACTCCATAATTATTATGCTTTACAAACATTATGTTTTAACTACATAATTTTCCGCAAAGATACATATTATTTCAATACACGGCAATAATTGCTGCATTTTTTCATTTTGAAGCAGCTCCGAAATATACAACCGGCTCTTTTTTCGGCGGTGTTAGGCTTGTGCTGATACTGAAAGAGATTGGGAATGACTAAAAAAAGGGAGGCCCTTCGACAAGCTCAGGAACCTCCCTTTTTCAGTCTTACTTGAAGATACTCCCCAAAATCGACCTAACAATCTTGTTGCCGATGCCTCGGCCGATGGTCGTGGCCGTCGTGTTGAGGGTCTTTTCGAGAGCTTTCTGTCCCGCCGATTTTTTCTTTCGGGTGGAGGTGCTTCGCGAGCTGGTGCTTCTTGCACGTTCTTTCTCCTTGGCTTCCTTGGCCTTACGTTTTTCTTCCTCTTCGGCTTCTTTCTGGAGGCGTTTTTCCTCCTGTTTTTGTTCCGCAACGAGCATCTCGTAGGCGCTCTCGCGGTCAAAGCTCTTGTCATAGACCCCGTAAAGGCGCGACCTGCGAATCAAGTCGCTGCGTTGAGCCTCGGTGATGGCACCAATCTGGCTCAGCGGGAAAAGAATCTTGGCGCGCTCCACGATGCAGGGCGCTCCTTTCTCGTCGAGCAACGAGACCAAAGCCTCGCCCGTACCGAGTTCAAGGATGGCTGCCTCGGTATTGAAAGTTGGGTTGGAGCGGAAGGTCTGTGCGGCTGCCTTCACGGCCTTTTGTTCCCTGGGCGTATAGGCACGCAAGCCATGTAGGATGCGGTTGCCGAGCTGGCCAGCGATGGCATCCGGGATGTCGTCGGGGCTTTGGGTGACGAAATACACACCCACACCCTTGGAACGCACCAAACGGATGACCTGCTCTATCTTGTCGACTAAAGCCTTCGAGGTGTCCTTAAAGAGCATGTGGGCCTCGTCGAAGAAGAAAATCAGCTTGGGCAGCGGCAGGTCGCCGACTTCAGGCAATTGCGTGTAGAGCTCGCTCAGCAGCCACAGCAGGAAGGTGCTGTAGAGCTTCGGGTTAAGCATCAGCTTGTCGGCAGCCAGCACGTTCATCACGCCTTTGCCGCCTTCGGTCTGCAGGAAGTCGAACACGTTGAACGAAGGCTCGCCGAAGAAGATCTCTCCGCCTTCGGCTTCCAAAGCCAGCAAGGCACGCTGGATGGCTCCCACACTCACCGAAGATACCGTTCCGTATGTGGTCGTGAACTCCTTGGCATTTTTGGCCACATAGTCGAGCATCATGCGGAGGTCTTTCATGTCGATGAGGAGCAACCCACGGTCGTCAGCAATCTTAAAGACGATGTTGAGGATACCCGTCTGGGTCTCGTTGAGGTCGAGGAGTCGGGCAAGGAGCTGCGGTCCCATGTCGGAGATGGTGGCCCTCAACGGATGGCCTTGCTCGCCGAACACGTCGAAAAAGCGTGTCGGGCAGCCGTGGAAATCCGGGTTCTCGATGCCGAACTCGGGGCAGCGTTTCTCAATGAAGCCGCTCATCTTTCCCGCTTGGCTGATGCCTGAGAGGTCGCCTTTCATGTCGGCCATGAAGCAAGGTACGCCAGCCTGACTGAACGATTCGGCCAGCACCTGCAGGGTGACGGTCTTACCCGTACCTGTGGCACCAGCAATCAAGCCATGGCGGTTGGCCATTTTACCTATCATATAAAGAGGTCCGTTGTCGCAATGGGCAATGTAGAGTTGATTGTCGTCAGTGTACATATTCGTTGGATTTAAAGATTCAAAATTCAAAGATTCAAAGATTCAAAGATTTAAAATTTCAGGATTTCAAGATTTCTAATTTCAAGATTTCAAGATTCATCATTCCGCATTCTGCATTCTGCATTCCTCATTCAGCATTAATCTTAAACCGGATATATTTGATAGTCAGCCCTTGGTCGAGCCACATTTGTTCGTAGAAGGTACGGATGGTCTTCACCTCAAGGTTGTCGTCATTGGCGTAGAGGTCATCGGTGGCATAGAGCAACGGCAGTCCTTGCTTTTCCACCACGTCGTGCAGCGTGAACTCATACATGATGGGGCTGTCGGTCTTGAGGTTGAGGATGCCGTCGGGACGGACAATTATACGATAACGCTCCAGGAACTCAGGCGAAGTGAGGCGGTGCCTTGCATTGCGTTCGCCCTCGCCGGGATGCGGGTCAGGGAAGGTGACCCAAATCTCGGAAACTTCATCCTTACCGAAGAAATGTTCGATTTGGTCGATGCGAGCACGGAGAAAGGCCACATTCTTCAAGCCTTCCTCATTCGACTGCTTCAAGCCGCGCCAGATACGCGCCCCTTTGATGTCGACCCCGATATAATTGATCTCGGGATGCACGCGCGCCAGTCCGACAGTATATTCGCCCTTGCCACAGCCCAGCTCCAGCACGATGGGGTTGTCGTTGTGGAAAAACTCCTCGTGCCACTTGCCTTGCAGCGGGAAACCCTCGCCCATGATGCGTTCGTAACTGTATTCGAACAGGTTGGGAAAAGTCTTATTTTCGGCGAATTTCTCTAATTTGTTTTTCTTTGACATATCATTGTGTCGCCCCTACGGGGCTCTGTATCGGTTATCGTCTTGTTTGCGCAAGGGATGAATCCCCAGCTTAATATCATGTCGCCCCTACGGGGCTCGCTTTACTTCAATATCCAGGCTTTATAATCCGTATTCTTCCTAATCTCCCGCAATGCTTCAGTGGCTTCTTCCTCAGTGGCATAACGTCCGAACGAGACAAACCATTTGCCATTGCGGAACTCGTAAATCGCGCCACTAAAGCCCTTCGACTTCAACGAGTTGGTCAAACGAACGGCAGGCTCCGCCTGATCGTAACATCCAGCAATGATACGGATGTTGGCTTGGGGCATCGCATCAGGCTCGGCGGGCCGCCAAGTTTCCTTATACTCATCCAGCATCTTGTCCCAATCCATGGTGCAGGTCGGGAGCTGGTATTTTCCAGGTTCGATATTGACTACACGCTTCGAGGACCCGTTGAACCACCCTGCGATATCGATGACCTTGAAACAATTCAGGCCATACATGATACCTGCCACGGCCAAAAGTCCCAACAACAGCTTTTGCCAGCCAAAGCCTCGCCTATCATCGTCAAACGCATCTTCTTTATCATGCTCATGCACAGCCTTTTCATCCACCGTGACGGGTGTATTCTTGTCTCTCTGCTGCTGCTCAATCTCCGCCTTGATTTCATCCTTCGTCTTCGAACGCAACACCGGCTGTAGCGAAAAGTCACACAAGCCAAAGGCATCGGCATTGTAATTCGCCGAATCATCCTGCTTAAAAACAAGGTCGTTCGCGCCATCATAGTACAAAGTGCCGATTTGATTCAATAGCACTTTCTCCCCTTGCTTCAAGTTGTTGAAACAATCCGAAACAAACAACGCCAACTGGCGACGCGCTTCATCTTTCGACACCTCGAATTTCTCAACTATATAATTGACGACCAAATCGTTATCTTCGCGCAAATTGGCATCAAAAACGATTTCGCTCGACGGCATAGCAAAATAATTCGCCACTGGATTCACTTTGGCTGAAACGGGCTTCTTCACGAAAGCGCCCAAGCCCGGCACCACCACGGTTTCACGGACATACAAAAGATCTGATATGGCTTCGACGATAGAAATCATTATTCTGTATCGTATTAGTTTTGTGCCATTTCTATCGCTTTGGCTAAATCGGCAGGACTGTCAATGGCGAGGCTGTCTGCCTCGACAACGGCCATACGGATAGCCAAGCCGTTCTCGAGCCAGCGCAACTGCTCAAGCGACTCAGCCAACTCCAACGCAGTAGGCTGCATTGTAGCAATTAGGCGCAAAGTCGCTGCCTTATAAGCATAAATCCCGAGATGTTGGAAAAAGCAGCCTTTTTGTAGCCATTTCTCATGAGCCACATTGCGCATGTATGGAATCGGATTGCGACTGAAATACAACGCGTTACCAGATTTATCCATCACCACTTTCACCTTGTTTGAGCCAAACAATTCTTCCTCATCGTCTATCCTCTTGACCAAGGAAGCCAATTGCGTGTCGTCACGCGAAATCATATCGACCAAAAGACTAATGTGTTGTGGGTCAATGAAAGGCTCGTCACCTTGAATGTTGATTACCGCATCGTATTGTTCTTCAAGTATTTCCAACGCTTCACAACAACGATCCGTGCCACTTTGGTGTCTCGGGTCAGTCATCACATACTTGCCTCCGAATTTCAGCACTTCGTCTGCGATACGGATGTCGTCGGTGGCCACCACCACGTCATCTAATTTCGACTTCCACGCCTGCTCACAGACCCGTTGTATCATCGTCTTTCCCTTGATCATGGCCAAAGGCTTACCTGGGAAGCGGGATGAGCCGTAACGGGCTGGTATGATTCCTACTATTTTCATTATCAAGAATTAGAGAATTTGAGATGTATCTTTTTGAATTATAGTGAATTTGAGATAAAAAAGCGAGCATTTTTTCATTAGAACAACCCGTTGAGCGAGCCTTCAATACGATCGACGACTGTACTCAAGTCCTCGGGGTTTTCAAGTTCGATATTGTCCGTGTCGATGATGAGCAGCTTGCCTTCATTATAACCCTCGATCCACTTTTCGTAACGTTCATTGAGGTTAGTCAGATAACTGATGCTGATGCTCTGCTCAAACTCGCGGTTGCGCTTGGCGATGTGGCGTATCAAGGTGGGCACCGAGGCACGGAGATAAATCAGCAAATCGGGCGGTTGAAGGAACTTAGTCATCAGCTCGAATAGCGACTGATAGTTCTCGAAATCACGGGTTTCCATCAGTCCCATTGAATACAGGTTGGCAGCGAAGATATGGGCATCCTCATAGATGGTGCGGTCTTGGATGACGTCCTCGCCACTGTTGCGGATGTTCATCACCTGACGGAAGCGGCTGTTGAGGAAGAAAATCTGGATGTTGAACGACCAGCGTTGCATATCCTCGTAAAAACTGTCCAAATAAGGATTGTGCTCAACCTCCTCATAATGAGGCTTCCAGTTGAAATGCTTGGCGAGAAGGCCCGTGAGGGTCGTCTTTCCCGAGCCTATATTGCCTGCTACTGCGATGTGCATATTGCAATGTTTTTAAGGGTGAAAAGAAGTTGCTAAAATAAGCAAAAGTCCGTAATGATGACACATTTTTTTTGCAAAAAAGCAAAAACCGCTTTCATGTCCTTCTTTAAAAACAAATCAATCAAGCAGTTAATTATTTTGGCGCTTTTTTCAACAAGTATATGCCCAACACGCTGAAAATGATGTTGGGAATCCAGGCGGCAAGCGCTGGTGACAATCCGCCTGAAATGGCGAACGTCTTAGAAACCTGCATAAAGAGAATATAGGAAAACGCGATGGTGATACCAATGCCAAGGTGCATACCAATGCCGCCTCTCACCTTGCGACTCGACAAAGCTGCTCCAATAAGCGTGAGAATAATGACAGCCGCTGGTGACGACATGCGTGTATGCATCTCCACCTCGTATGCTTTGACGCCCTCCGAGCCTTTCTCCTTCATGCCTTGGATGTGATCGCGAAGTTCGAAGAAATTCATCTCCTCAAAATCCTCTTTCATCTTATACAAGTCGGTAGGATAAAGATTAAGAAGGGTGTCCAAATCGCGACCTTTCACCAAAGTTTCGTCTTTACCATCCATTGTACGAATGGCATACGGGTCGATTTTCCAACTGTTGGGAGCCAAAGTATCATGATAAATTATATCTGATAACGCTTTGTATTTCAACTCATTATCATCATATTTCTCCCACGCGAACTTATAGCCATATTGTTTCGAAATATTGTAACTCTCCACATACACGAACTCGTCTTTCCCAATCTGCACATGCACATTGCGCCCCGCGCTTTGGCTCAATTTCTCCATATACTCATCCTTGAACTGTCTCCTGATTTCGTTAGTCTTGGGTATCAAGAAGTTACCGAAATACAGCGACATAATAGCGATAGCCACGGCAGCCATCATATAGGGGACAAGGAAACGCCAAAAACTGATGCCACTACTCAAAATCGCCACAATCTCTGTGCGAGCGGCCATTTTTGAGGTGAAAAACACCACGGCGATGAAAGCGAAAAGGTGGATGAAGAGGTTTATATAATAAGGTATCGACATGACATAATAGTCGACCACCACCCTTTCCCAGGGCGCATTGTGCTTCAAGAAACTGTCGATGTTTTCGGACACATCGAAGATTATGACGACCAAAATCAGCATCGAGATGGCAAAGAAAAACGTCCCGATGTATTTCTTGAAGATATATGCGTCGATTTTCCTCATTTACAACTTTTTTTGACGGCGAGACACGAGACTGCGGGATGCGGGACTCAAAGTCTTCTGGTCACTTTTTGGAGCATTATGTCGCGCCACTCGGCGAAGTCGCCTTCGATGATGTGTTTGCGGGCTTCGCGCACCAACCAGAGGTAGAAGCCAATATTGTGGAGGCTGGCAATCATGGGACCAAGGATTTCGCCTGCGACGAACAAATGACGGAGATACGCCCGCGAATATTGTACATCGACGAAAGTTTCACCGTTGGGGTCGACGGGCGAGAAGTCCATCTTCCACTTTTCGTTTTTCAGGTTGATGATGCCTTCGGAGGTGAAAATCATACCGTTGCGACCATTACGGGTTGGCATCACGCAGTCGAACATGTCGACACCACGAGAAATGCCCTCCAAAATATTGGCTGGCGTGCCAACGCCCATCAGATAACGCGGCTTGTCCTTAGGCAAGACGGTGTTCACCAACTCAATCATCTCATACATCTTTTCGGTAGGTTCGCCGACGGCCAAGCCGCCAATGGCGTTGCCTGCTGCATTTTTCGATGCGATGTGTTCCGCCGACTGCTCGCGCAAATCGCGGTAGACACAGCCCTGAACGATAGGAAACAGTGCCTGCTCGTAGCCATATTTCGGTTCCGTCGACTGGAAACGGTCGCAACAGCGGTCGAGCCAGCGGTGGGTGCGTTCCATCGACTGCTTAGCGTAGTGATAATCAGCCGTGCCAGGTGTACATTCATCAAAGGCCATCATGATGTCGGCACCAATGCTACGCTGAATATCCATCACGTTTTCCGGTGTGAAAAGATGTCTTGAACCATCAATGTGCGACTGGAAGGTGACACCCTCCTCTTTCATTTTGCGGATGCCCGTCAGCGAAAACACCTGAAAACCACCACTATCCGTCAGGATGGGTCGGTCCCAACCATTGAATTTGTGCAAGCCACCGACCGCTTCAAGCACCTCCAATCCAGGCCTCAGATACAAATGATAGGTATTGCCCAAGATAATCTGAGCCTTGGCTTCATCACGCACGTCACGGAGATGGCAAGCCTTCACCGTGCCTGCCGTGCCAACAGGCATGAAAATCGGGGTTTCTATCGGGCCATGGTCGGTATGAAGAACACCCGCACGGGCATTGCTTTTGGGGTCGTTAGCGGCAATTGTATAATTCATCGTTGTAATTTTGCGCAAAAGTAGTGAAATCTTTTATTCAACGCAGTCAATTGTTGAATTGTATGTTGTTGAACTGTTTAATTGTTGAAGAAAAAATACATCTTTGCAATAAGAAATCTTGAAATTTGAAATCTTGAAATCAACTTATTTATTATCTTTGCAATCATTAAAAATGTATTGCCGTGCAAATCAATTTCAATTATAACAGCCTTAGTTTCATCATCTTAATCATTTTTGGCATCAGTCTTGTCATTCAGTTGTTCTACCATTGGGGTATTTTCTCGAAAGTGGCATTCTACAAGAGGAACGCGCGCCCGAAGCTCGACGAGGAACTGGAGCCCGTATCCATCGTCCTTTGCGCCCGCGATGCCTACGAATACCTGATAGAGCTGATCCCCGTCCTGCTCAACCAGGATTACCCTAACTTTGAAATTGTTGTGGTGAACGACTGCTCTGACGACGAAACCGAGGAATACCTAAAAGACTTGGAACGCAATCAGCCGAAAATCAAGCCCGTACAGCTCAAACAACACCTTAACTTCTTCAATGGCAAGAAGTTCCCACTGTCGATGGGCATCAAATCGGCCAAAAACGACCTGATTATCCTCACCGACTGCAACTGCATGCCTACCAACGACCAATGGTTGCGCAGCGTGGTGAACCGTTACAACAACCGCACGGAAATCGTCATCGGATACAGCCCTTACATCCAAAAGAAAAGCCTCCTCAACCGTCTCATGCGTTTCGATGCCTTGCAAAATGGTCTGTTGTATCTCTCAGCGGCTTTGAATCATTATCCTTACATGGGCGTTGGCACTAATCTTTCCTACCGTAAAGAGCTGTTTTACAGAAACCAAGGGTTTATCTCTCATTACAAAACCTCCGTTGGTGACGATGACCTTTTCATCAGCCAAGTGGCCAACAAAAAGAACACTGAAGTGCTAATTGATGCCGAAGATGCCATTCTCACCACTCCCACCAGCAGCTTCCGCCTTTGGACACGGCAGAAGAGTCGCCGCTACTCCACTGTTTCGAAATACGACAACGGAGCACGCGTAATGCTGAGCTTGTTCTACACTTCACAATTCCTGTTTTACGTCTCTTTCATCGCGCTGATTGCCCTCTGCGGCCAACCCGCCTTCACCATCACGAATGGTGCAGCGTTTTACATTCCCATCTTACTCTTTTTCTTCCTTTTACGCTTTGGCACACAGCTCTTTATCTACCAAAAAGCCTCGAAGCGTTTAGGTGAAAAAGGGTTGCTACCTGGTTTAATCGCTTACGATTTCCTGTTCGCATTCCTCTCACCTTGGCTCAGGTTGATGGGACGAATGAATGTAGGCGTGGAATAAGTTCAGCCTTTAATCTGAATCGTAAAGCCTTCGTTGACTAAGGGTTGCACCAAAGCCCTCATCTCTTCAACAGTAAATTTCTGCAAACCCTCCTCAGGCGTAGGACGGTCGATGGTATAAACCATGATTTCGCGTGGCTTAAGCAGACGCACAATGTCCATCCAGCCATTCAACACTTCAGGACTTGAAGAATCGAAATCCTTGCTTTTCAGGAACATGGTTTGTAAGATGAAGTCACCATTGAATTGTTTCAAGGCTTCCACTACCCTACCGATGTCATAACCTGGTGCAGGGTGATTGATTTTTTCAATCAATTCGTTCGTCGGGGCATCGATTTTCATTGTAGGGTTGTCGACCTTGCGCAAGGCATTGAACACTTCGGGCTTGTGAACCATTGTGGCGTTCGACAGCACCGTAATCCTCGAATTGGGATAATACTGGTCGCGCAAGGCGATTGTGTCGTCAATAATCTGCGGAAACTCAGGATGGATAGTCGACTCACCATCACCACTGAAAGTGATGGAGTCGATGGGCACTTGGTCGGCTTTGCATTGCTTTAGCTTGGCTTCCAAAGCATTGTGGACTTTCTCTGCCGAAGGCAACTTGGTGTCGTTGCGACCATCCTTGTTCCAACCGCATTCGCAGTAAATGCAATCGAAAGTACAGATTTTGCCATTTTCAGGCAACAGATTGATACCCAATGAACTACCAAGCCGACGGCTATGTATGGGGCCAAAGACGGTTTCTTCTCTTATCATTTTTGACTATGGCTAATGACTATGGCCTATGGCTCACTTTTGACTATGGCTATTATTTTCATAAAGTAAGCCATAGTCATAAGCCATAGGCCATCGTCAAATTACTTTGCGTACTGTACGGCTCTCGTTTCGCGGATGACCGTAATCTTAATCTGACCTGGATAGGTCATTTCGGTCTGGATCTTCTTCGAGAGGTCGTAGGCGATGCGGTCGGCGTCTTGGTCGGTCACCTTGTCGGCACCCACGATGACACGCAGTTCACGACCAGCTTGGATAGCATAAGTCTTCACCACACCCGGATACGACATTGCCATTTCCTCCAACTTGTTCAGACGCTGGATATAAGCTTCCACCACCTCACGACGGGCTCCCGGACGGGCACCAGAGATGGCATCGCACACCTGCACGATGGGCGAAATCAGGTTGTCCATTTCGATTTCCTCGTGGTGGGCACCGATGGCGTTGCAGATGTCGGGTTTCTCCTTCAGGCGCTCGGCGACCTTCATACCCAAGATGGCATGTGGCAGTTCTTCCTCGTTCTCGGCCACCTTACCGATGTCGTGCAACAGACCGGCACGTTTGGCGGCTTTCACGTTGAGGCCAAGTTCGGCCGCCATGGTGGCGCAGAGCTTAGCCGTCTCGATGGAGTGCTGCAGCAGGTTCTGACCATAGCTGGTACGGTATTTCATGCGACCGATCATCTTAATCAATTCGGGATTGAGGTTGTGGATGCCAAGGTCGATGGAGGTACGCTTACCGATTTCCATAATTTCTTGATCCACTTGCTTTTCCACTTTATGCACCACCTCTTCGATACGGGCGGGATGGATACGACCGTCGACGACGAGCTTCTGCAAGGAAAGGCGTGCGATTTCGCGGCGAATCGGGTCGAAGCCAGAGATGAGGATGGCATCTGGGCTATCGTCGATGATGATTTCGACACCAGTCATGGATTCAAGCGTGCGGATGTTGCGGCCTTCACGACCGATGATGCGACCCTTAATCTCATCATTTTCAATGTTGAACACGCTGACTGTGTTCTCGATAGCCGTTTCCGAAGCGGTGCGTTGGATGGTCTCTAATACAATCTTCTTCGCGGTTTGGGCCGCGCTCATCTTGGCTTCTTCGGTCACTTCCTTCACGTAGACCATAGCATCGGCCTGGGCCTCTTCCTTGATGAGTTCGACGAGTTGGGCCTTGGCTTCCTTGGCCGAAAGCCCCGAGATGGTTTCCAGTTTCTTGGATTCTTCGCTGTAGATACGGTCGAGTTCAGCCTTTTTCTTGTTGAAGCTATCCATCTGGCTTTCAAGTTTCTGCTGTGTGGCTTGCACCTCTTTCGACTTACGCTGTGCCTCTTCCATCTTCTTGTTGGCATCCTGCTTCATCTGGTTGACGCGGTTCTCGGCGCTGGCCAACTCACGTTTGCGGTCTTCGCAAGCTTTTTCGTGTTCGTCCTTCATCTGGAGGAACTTCTCCTTGGCTTGCAAAATGCGTTCTTTCTTGATGACTTCGGCTTTTTCCTTAGCCTCTTCGAGAAGGGCTACTTGTTCTTTAATGACGGCTTTTTTCAGCAGTGTGGACGTGATGAGGTAACCCACCGCAAAGCCCACGACCAAAGCTGCTGCGGCAATGATAATCCATGTAGTGATTGAAATGGTGAGTAATAACATTTTAAAAACTCTGTTTTACTCGAAAAATGAGGAAGAAACAAAAGGAAACTGCCTGCTCGAAGGGATATGCGTAAACCCCAATATGATACGCTTGTGGCCACCGCGGTGCGCAAACGTCCACCGGTGCCCTAGAGCACTTCCTCGAAAGGAATGAGGCCTGTTTTTACAGAGCGCGAGTAGACCGGTTGATGTGTTGATAGTGTTGAGTTTACCAATGCGCTGAACAGGCAGTCCCAGTTTTTCAAAGAACATTCCACGCCGTGACGTGGATTATGATTGTTCACTCAGTAAGTCGTTGACATCCTTTAGCTTGCGTTCCAAATCCTGATTACGGTAAGTCAACTCTGCGTCCATCTTGACGACGGAAGTGGCGAATTGCAAAGCAGTCATCGAAAGCAAATCCTGCACATCCTTGTAGGCATAGTGCTTCATGTAATACTTCACTCTCTCGTTGATGAGGTTGCCAGCCTTGCGAACCTTTTCTTCGTCAGCGCGAGCCACCGACAAGCGATAGGGCCTGTCCAAGATGGTGATATTGATTGTGATTTCATCCATCACGCTGACTTTCAATTATCTAGTTATTCCTTACTGTTCAAAATCGAAACGCACCTGTCAATCTCCCTCACCAACTCCTTTATGAGTTTTCTACCTTCTTCTAATTCTCCCTCGTTGTCGAGTGCGTTAACAATTGTAGATTTATTTATTTTGTCCTGCAACTCCATCGTCGACTGGCGCAACGTCAGATTCTCCTTCTCCAACGCGGCGTTTTCCTCGGCGAGCCTCTTGTTTTCCACCGCCAACTGATGTTTTTCATCAAGCATTTTCCTCAATTTCAATTCGATTTCGGATACTATGATGCTCAAGTCGGCCATGACACAATCGGTACTTGGAATTGTGGCACAAAAATACGCAATTATGCTTTACCATTATCCTTTTAGGGAAAAAATTTTCGACGATTTGTCACAGATGGCCAAAAAAGTCCTATTTTTATCGCATTAAAAACCGTCGTAAAATATGAATATTAAGCACACCTGTATGATTGCTTTGACTGCGCTTTTGGCTTCTTGTGCCACCAAAGAAACCCACCTTACCATCATCGAAACCACTGACACTCATGGTCGTTACGATGAATTTGCCAACGATGCCTTTGTCCTGAAACAGATGAAAGCCGAATTGGGTGACCATCTGATTTTGCTTGATAACGGCGACGACATGCAAGGTTCCACCTTCCAATACTGCTCCAACCAAGATGCAACGCATCCCAACCTTGTTTCGGAAGTGCTCAATTACCTTTCATACGATGCGGTTTGCGTTGGCAATCACGACATTGAAGCCGGGCGCAAGGTGTTCGATCGCGTCTTTTCGGAGACTAAGATGCCCGTTTTGGCCGCCAATGTCATCGATGAAACGACGGGAGAGCCTTATTTCACTCCTTATATAATGTTGGATCGGGAAGGCTACAAAATCGCCGTGCTCGGTTTGTTGACACCTTACGTCGTCACCTGGGTGCCCGACCGTCTGCGGCCTGGACTGCGATTTGAACAACTCGAAGCCGCTGCCGAAAAATGGGTGAAAATCATCCAAGAGAAAGAGCATCCCGACCTGATGATTGGCCTCTTCCACTCGGGCTTTGAGCCTCAGATGCAGAGCCTGCCTCCCGACCATCCGTTGGGTCGAGAAAACGCCACAAAATGGGTCGCCGAGAATGTGCCAGGCTTCGACATAATATTTTACGGCCACGACCATCGCACCAGAGCCGAAAAACTGACGAACCCCAATGGTGAGCCCGTCTATGTGCTCAACTCGGGCTGTCGCGGAAAAGGGTTGGCTAAAGCCGAAGTTACCTTGAAGAAAGGTCAGAAGCCGCAAATCAGCATTGAACTCATGCCTACTGACGGCGAAGAGAAAGACACTGAATACCTTGCCATACTCCAACCCTACCTCGACCGTGCCGAGGCTTATCAAAAAGAAATTGTTGCAGAACTGCCCGTGAGCATCAGCAGTAACGAGACCTTCGATGGGCCATGCCTCTGGGTCGATGAAATCCATCGCTGCCAATTTGAAACTGTCGAAGCCGAAGGTATCCATGCCGACATTTCATTGACAGCTCCACTCAGCGGCGGAAAGACCATTGAGGCCGGGAAACTCACCGTACAAGATTTCTTCACCTGGTATCCTTTTGAGAACGCGCTGGCTGTCATGGCTTTGACAGGCAAAGAGATAAAGCACTACCTCGAATACGCCTACGAGATGAAGAGCCCGATTTACAATTTCGACTGTGCTGCGGGCATCATCTATGAGGTGACCGACCAGAAGCCCATGGGCGAACGCATCAACATCCTTGGCATGGCTGACGGCACGCCCTTCGATATGGAGAAGACTTACAATGTGGTGATGAATTCCTACCGCTCGATGGGCGGTGGCAACCACCTTATCAATGGTGTGGGTTGGGCGCAGGAGGACATCAAGAACCATGTCGTATGGCAAAGCGAGCGCGACTTCCGCTCCCTTCTCATCGACTGGGCAAAAAAGAAAGGTGTGCTTGACTCTGAACCGTTGAACTGCTGGAAGATTAAATAACGGACACGCTTCGCGTCACTGCGAGACACGAAGCAGTCCAGATAAAGAGTTTATTCCCTGGATTGCTTCGTCGTTCCTCCTCGCAATGACGCAAAGCGACGAATAGATGATGCATGATGAGAGAAGAATTTCTATACTATATTTGGGAGAATCGCCTGACCGACAAGGATTTGAAGACCATAGAAGGCGAATCCATTGACATTGTCGCGACAGGTTACCGCAACACCGACTCGGGGCCCGACTTTTTGGAGGCCAAAATCCAAATCGGCAACAAACTCTGGGCTGGGCATGTGGAGATCCACGTGAAATCCTCCGATTGGAACCGCCATGGCCACCAGTCCGACAAAGCCTACAAGAATGTTATCCTGCATGTGGTTTACGAAAACGACTTACAAGTCAACGACATACCAACATTGGAATTGAAAGGACATTTCGATGGAAGCCTCTTTGCTCAATATCAAAAGCTTATCGCATCAAAAACTTGGATTCCTTGCGAGAAAAGCATCAGCCAAGTACCCGTTTTCACCCGCCTTTCTTGGCTCGACCGTATGGCTGTGGAACGCTTGGAAAGCAAGTCTGGAAATGTTACCAAGATATTAGAAGCCAACCAATTCGACTGGGAAGATGCACTTTATAAGCTGCTGATGCGCTATTTCGGCTTAAAAGTCAACAACGAGGCATTTGAGTATTTGGCCAACATCTTGCCTTTCAAGACTTTGTTGAAACACTCTGACAACCTCTTGCAAGTCGAAGCCATGCTTATGGGCTGTGCGGGGTTCCTCGAAGACGACTTCTCGGAGGAATATCCTCTGCTGCTCAAACGCGAATTTAGTGTGATGAAGGCCAAGTTTAATCTGCTGACCATGCCTGCCGAACGTTGGAAGTTTATGCGCATGAGACCTTCCAATTTCCCGACCATCCGCTTGGCACAAATGGCGCAGCTCGTCCATAAAAACGGATGCCTGTTTTCCAAAATCAAAGCGGCGAAAGACACCGCTGAAGTCAAAGCTTTGTTTGACGTGGCGGCATCGGAATATTGGGAGACGCATTGGCGGTTTGGTTTTTCAACCGAATCGAAACCGAAACATTTAGGCGAAACAACAGCTGATGTATTGATCATCAACGCAGTAGCCCCATTGCTGTTTTGCTACGGCAAACTGCACAAAGACGAATCGGTGTGTGAGACTGCGTTGCAATTCCTTGAAGAAACTGAGGCTGAGGACAATGCCATCATCAGGCATTACGCCTCATGCGGCATCACGGCGGAAAATGCCATGCAGACACAGGCCTTGTTGCACCTTTATTCCTATTTTTGCAAACGCAAACGGTGTCTTGAATGCCGCATCGGAAACGTATTGTTACACAAAATCAACCAAATATCATGAAGAAACCCATTTTTACCCTCCTCTTGGTCCTTTGCTTCGGTGCATTGTTTGGCCAATCCAACAACCTTCAACACGTCATCGTGATGATGGCTGAGCGCTACGACGACAGCCACCTGTCGCAAAAGACCGCCTTGATGACCAAGGAGCAGCGCCGCAATTTCGTCATCGCAGAAAGAAAAGCCTTCTGTCAAGCCTCGCAAGCCCAAGTGCTTGATTTCCTTGAAGGTTATAAGAGTATCAACATGGTCAGCGACCTGAAAACCTTCTGGTCGTTCAACGGCTTCAGCTGCTCGGCCAGCGAAGACGTCATCGCACAACTCGCCCAGCGCAAAGATGTTGCCATGATTATCCCTGACGAGATGCGCCCCATGATTCCTAACAATGAAAAGGCTCGTCCCGCCACTACAAGAGACAACGCCTGGCACGTCGGAAAAATCAATGCGCCAGCGGTTTGGAACTACAACGGCACGGGCTATACGGGCAACGGCGTCATCATCGGCCACATCGACACGGGCATCAACTACAACCATATCGATATCGCCAACAGTCTATGGGACGGCGGCAGCGCCTTCCCGCACCACGGCTATGACATCTTTTATCAAGACAACGACCCCATGGACGACGACGGTCACGGCACCCATACCGCTGGCATCTTGGCGGGACAAGGCAATGCCGGCACCCAAACGGGCATCGCCCCAGGCGCCAAAATCATGTCCATCAAGGTATTGGGTGAAGATGGTCAAGGTGAAGCCACCCACCTCATCCAAGGTGTTGAGTTTGCCTTGGAACACGGTGCACACATCCTCAGCCTCTCGCTCAGCGATGTTGGCGCTGGTCCTTGCTACTACTATCGCGATGTCTTCGCCACCTGCCTAGACGCAGGCGTGGCTACTGCCGTGGCTTGTGGCAACGAAGGCCAAACGCAATACACCTTCCCCGTTCCCTTCAACATCAGTGCCCCGGGCAACTGCCCTCCGGCATGGCTCCACCCCGACCAAAGGAACCTCATCGAAGGCGGCTTGACCTCTGTCATCAGCGTGGGTGCCACCGACTCCAACGACGAGCACTGCGGCTTTTCTTCCGTCGGTCCAACGACTTGGGCAGCAGGTTCCAATGTAGGCAACTACAACGACTACCCCTACGAAAACGGCGACGTCAACCAGCCTGGTTTAATCCGCCCCGACATCTCGGCTCCTGGCGCCAACATCACCTCGCTGAACTACCTAACAACCAACGGCTACACTGAATTGGACGGCACCTCGATGGCCACGCCCTGTGTGGCTGGCGTGTTGGCCTTGCTGCTTGAAGCCAACCCCGAGCTGAGTCCCGCCGAATTGGACTCCATCATAGAGCTCACCTCGGTGCGCGTTGGCAACACCATGAAAAACAACCGCGTAGGCTCGGGTCGCATCGATGCCTTGGCCGCCATGAATGCCTTGTTCCACCATGGGCCCACCAACCTCACAGCCGACTTCGACGGCGAACAAGTCGTCCTCAACTGGACCGCTGCACCCGAAAGTGTTTCCTACGATGTTTATCGCGACGGCATGCGCATAGCCAACAGTCTGACGGCGACCACCTATACCGATCACATCAGCTATGCGGGTTCCTACACCTATTATATAATCGCGCATCTGGAAAACAACATGACCTCGCTTCCCTCCAATTACGTCACCCTGACAAAGGCGGTCGAGATTGAGGCTGAAATCATCAACAACAAGCGCGTGTCGCTGTCGTGGAACCTGCCTGCGGGCGTTTACGACGGCTTCGAGTCGGGCGACTTCTACCAAAACATGTGGATCAACGATGCCACCAGCCCTTGGGTCGTCACCACCACGCAACCTAACACAGGCAACTATTGCGCCAAGTCGACCAACACGGGTATGTTCTCCAACAGCAAGATCTCGTTGGCGGTCAACCTGCCCACCTCGTGCGTGGTAAGTTACTATGCCCGTGTCAATTGTTTTCCGCTCAATGGCTGCGGCTTCTTCATCGACAACGTGCAGTATGGCGAGACCTTGAAGGATGAAGTGCCGTGGACGCGCTACACCGTGACCATCGGTCCCGGCAACCACATCCTGGAATGGAAATATGCCAACCAACTCGCTGAGGGCGAATATGATAACGCATTCTATATCGATGACATCACCGTGGGCAACACCTTCGACATCTACCGCGCCAACTGCGACGGCAGCAACGCTGAGCTGATTGCATCAAACGTCGCTGATGCCCATTACGTGGATTACGGTTGGGATGCCTTGCCGATTGGACAATACAAATACGGCATCAGCACCGATGCTGGAAACACCATTGCCTGGTCAGAATGTTTGGACAAGGATGTGTTGGCCGTTGATGAAAATAACGCGATGGAAATCAAGGTTTATCCTAATCCTACTAACGGTATCTTGTTTGTACAGACGTTGCGCGCAACGTCTCTACAGGCGGAAACAAAATACATCATCACCAGCGTGACAGGCCAAACGCTACTTTCAGGCCACATTACCGAAGAAACCCAGCAAATTGATGTCTCGGAATTGATCGATGGAATGTATTTTGTTAGGATTCAAGGAGATGAAGAATTCATTATTAAGAAATTCTGTATTGTAAAGTAAACACGCCATTGAGATTCCCTTCGGGAATGGCGTATTTGTTATTGTATACAGCGGCGGCAAGAGCAAGTTACCCAAAAGTAGCACCTCATGCCGCCGCAGTTTACATACATATTACAGCTCCATTCCCGAAGGGAATCTCCCACTATCAATCCTCATCCTCCAAGAAGAAAATCTCCTCCACCGATTTCCCAAACACCTGCGCCATCTTCAAGGCTAAGACTGTGGAAGGCACATAGCGTCCTGATTCAATAGCGTTTATCGATTGACGACTCACACCAATCAGTTTGGCCAAATCCTCTTGTGTGAGGTCTTTTTCGGCCCGCGCCACTTTCAAACGGTTCTTCATTTCGCGCCTCCTTTGTTGTAATGATGCAAAGCAATCTTGAATTTGAGGATGAACAGCAAGAGGAACACAAAAAACACCATATACGGTATCAAGAGGTAAGTGATGCCGTAAATCAACAAGGTGCCCAGAATGAACAAGCCTGCTGTGACGTACGTGGACCAGATCAGACTTTGGGAACGAAGATACTGAACGAATTCATCTTCGACTTTTTCTTTGGAGAAACCTAAGAAAATCAAGCCAATGATCAACAAAGGCATGGCAATGGAGAACATGCCAGTATCAGCCATGCGGAAGAAACCGCTATTGGATTCTTCGTCAAAGGAAATATCGCCATTATAAAGGGCTGGCATCCGAATGGAAAAATCCATATTTGGACCAACGCATAGAGCCACAAAGGAAATGACAGCAATCGCCAATCCAATCCATTGGAAATAGTGGGGGAACAAATAGTTTTTCTTCATAACGTATTGATTTTATTTATTTTCCAAAAGTTTCACCAAATCCGCTTCCAATTCCTCTTCCATGCCCTTGCCGAAACCAACGTGCATCTTCGCTATCTTGCCCTCGCGGTCAAGGAAATACAGGGTTGGATAGACAGAAATGTGGTAAGTTTCGGACAATTCGCGCTCGGCGAAAAGAATTGTGTAAGTAATACCGCGTTTGGCCAAGAAATCGGCCATCTCGTCCTCAATTGGGTCGTCAATCGGGTCGATGCCGAGCATAACAAAGCCTTTGTCCTTATATTTGTCGTAAAGGCTTTGCAACACGGGCATGGCCGCACAGCACGGGGCACACGACTTGTAGAAGAAATCGAGAAGAACCACCTTTCCTTTCAGGCCGGCGAGGCTTATGGTGTCGCCAGCGAGTGTGGGCAGCGACCAATCTGGGGCAAATGTGCCTTCAGCCAACGGTTCGGGTTCCTTATACGGCTCGTAATCCTTCAATTTCACCTCGGCGGGAATGGATTCCAAGGTCAGTCTGGATTCGTCGACAATCGTATCGAAGGCAAGCAGCTTGAATTCATCGTATTGATACATCGTGTCTTGCTGTTCCACAATGTCGAAGGCTATGGCATACTGGATAGGCAGATAGTCTTTCTTGTCGATCCAAAGATTGGTTTCGTAACGAATCGTTTGCATACCATAAATGCTGTCGGGTTCTTCATCCGTTGGACCAAGAATATCAACAAGGTAGCATGGTTTCCCGTCTAATTTGGTCTCCGACATGGAATAGGTGTATGTGGAATCGGTCAAGCCTGCCTCGCTTGGGACCGGATAGCAACTTTTAGTGGTCAAAGGCAGATAGAAAGTGCGGTTATGTCGCCCAGCGATGATGTCGTCGGCCCACAAGTCGCACGACATGATGGTGCCTGTAGTATCCTCATAATAAACATATTCCTCGCCAGTGTAAAGGAAATGGTAGCGCCAATCGCCGAGCAGGTCTTCATCATAATAATGAAAGGCCTTCCCGAAAATGAGGTCATACGGTAGTTTCTTGAAGTCGCAGGTGTAGCGATTCAAAGTTGTGTCGTTGCCCGACATCCATTTCTTTTTCACCGTCATTTCGTAATGCCCATGTTGGACGGACTGGCATTTTTGGTAGGATTTCCGAAGGACTTCTTGGACGGTAGGCTCAGGCTTACTTGTACAGCCCACAAGCACGACCACGATGATAGCCAATGGCAATTTAGATTTAAACAGGTGCTTCATTTTGCTTTTGTTTTATGTTTGACGCTGCAAAAGTAAAGCAAACTTTCCAATTAGACAAATTAATTTGTCATTTTCTCGCAAAAAATGTAGAAAGTAGTTTCACGCAGAATTCGCAGAACTCGCAGAACCTGCCGGACGCAATTTTTTTGCCGCTTCGCGATTCCCATAATTCTGCGATTTCTGCGTGAGAAAGAAAGCGTCGCTTTGCGCTTCACATAGTTCTGGGGATTAACTTCGTTGAATCTTAGATTTCTGCGTGAGAAAAAACTACACAAAATGTCAAACAATCATTTATTTTCCTATTATTGCAATTCATTTCCGTTGATATTTCAAACATTCACTATATGGAAAACGATCAATTCAAACTGCCCGAAAACGCGCAACGCGAACTGAAACCGGGCGAAGAGTATGAACCTATACTCTCGAAAAACAAAAAGTATCAAGAAGTTACGGTATGGTCGGTGTGCATCGGCCTGCTGATGACCATCCTGTTTTCGGCTGCCGCTGCCTACCTCGGACTGAAGGTCGGACAGGTGTTTGAGGCCGCCATCCCCATCGCCATCATCGCCATCGGCCTCACGGGACTGGCCCGCAAGAACGATGCCTTGTCGCAAAACGTCATCATCCAAAGCATCGGTGGATGCTCTGGCGGCGTAGTAGCAGGTGCTATCTTCACCCTGCCCGCACTTTACATCCTGCAAGGCAAGGGCTACCAGATCGAAATCAATTTCTGGCAGGTGTTCATTGCTTCCTTGCTCGGCGGCATCTTGGGCATCCTGTTCCTCATCCCTTTCCGCAAATACTTTGTCAAGGAGCAACACGGCAAGTTTCCCTTCCCCGAAGCCACGGCAACAACCCAAGTTTTGGTCAGCGGGCAGAAGAAGGGTAAGGACTCCTTGTTGCTGGTTGTCAGTGGCTTGATTGGCGGTTTGTACGACTTTATCGTCTCCACCTTCGGCTGGTGGTCGGAGACCCTCACCACCCGCATGATGGGTTGGGGTGCCGCCTTGGCCGACAAAGCCAAGCTGATGTTTAAGGTGAACACGGGTGCCGCCGTGCTCGGCTTGGGCTACATCATCGGCCTGAAATACGCTTTCATCATCTGCTGTGGTTCCATGCTGGTGTGGTTCATCATCATCCCAGGCATGAACCTCATCTGGGGCGACCAAGTCCTCGACCTAATGAACGCTGGCATCACTGCCACTATCGGCTCCATGGCACCTGAAGAAATCTTCAAGAACTATGCACGTCACATCGGCATCGGCGGCATCGCCATGGCGGGTGTGATTAGTATCATCAAGTCGTGGGGCGTCATTAAGTCTTCAGTTGGCCTCGCCGCCAACGAGTTTAAAGGCAAGAAAGTGTCTGACGAACCCGTCGACCGCACACAACAAGACATTCCCATGAAGACCATCGTCATCGGCATCGTGGCCGTGCTCATCGTCACCTTCCTGTTCTTCTGGTTCGGCGTGGTACACAACGTTTGGCACGCCTTGATTGGCATCTTGGTCGTGGCCGTCATCGCATTCCTGTTTACGACGGTGGCCGCCAATGCCATCGCCATTGTGGGTAGCAACCCCGTGAGCGGCATGACGCTGATGACCTTGATTTTGGCCTCTTTGGTGATGGTCGCCGCCGGACTGAGCGGTCCCAGCGGCATGACCGCCACCTTAATTATAGGTGGTGTGGTCTGCACGGCATTGGCCGTAGCGGGTGCCTTCATCACTGACTTGAAAGTAGGTTATTGGATTGGCACGACGCCCAAGAAACAAGAAATTTGGAAGTTCGTCGGCGTGGCCGTGGCTGCTGCCACCGTCGCTGGCGTCATCATGATTCTGAACAAGGCCTACGGCTTCGTGGGCGACGGTGCCTTGGTCGCACCGCAAGCCAACGCCATGAGTGCCGTCATCGAGCCGATGATGTCGGGCGGTAGCGCCCCGTGGCTGCTCTACGGCATCGGTGCCGCCATCGCTTTGATTCTCAACTTCTGCAAGATCCCTGCCCTGCCCTTCGCCTTGGGTATGTTCATCCCCATCGACCTCAACGTGCCGCTGCTCATCGGTGGTGCCATCTCGTGGTTCGTGAGCACCCGCAGCAAAGACCAAAAACTCAACGATGCCCGCTACAACCGCGGTACCCTCATTGCCTCAGGCTTCATCGCCGGTGGTGCCTTGATGGGTGTGGTGAGCGCCATCCTCAAGTTCTGCAACGTGGATGCTGTGGCCAAGACCGCCGAAGGCACGCCGTTTGCTGAGCTGCCCGTGGCAGGACTCATTGCCTTGGTAATGTACATCGCCATCATTGTCTATATGATTTGGGACTCGAAACGGGCGAAAGTAGAAGAGTGATTTTCAGCTCTAATTGATAACCATGTCGATGGCTGCCTTGACTGACTTGAGGTAGCCATCGCTTGTTTTTGTATTTTTACCATAACCATCAACAATTATTACTATTTTTGCAACTTCTTCTATAACAAGAAAAAAAGAAACAATAATATGAAAAGATTTACCACGATTATGGCGTTGGTGCTGATGATAGCGATGCCCACTTTTGCCGAACGTGTGACTCCAGAAACCGCTCAAAAAGTGGCTAAGACTTTTTTGAGCAACAATGGTGCAAAGACAGCCCAATTATCTGATATATCGAAGGCTTCAGGTTTCTCGAACCTTTATGTCTTCGCTGGAGAACAAGGCTTCGTGGTGATGGCAGCGGATGACTGCGTACAGCCCATTTTAGGGTATTCGCTGACTGGAAATTTCGTCGCCGAAAACATGCCCACCAACGTCAGCGGCTGGCTGCAAGGCTATAACGATGAAATCCAATACGCTATTGACAATCAAATGAGAGCCACAGCTGAGACTGCAAAATTGTGGAAAGAGTTGACTGAGGGCAACAGCAAGGCTGGCATGGCGGCTGCCGTCGTGAACAACTTGTTGCTAACCACCTGGGACCAGGATCCTGGTTATAACGAACTTTGTCCATACGACAATAGTACTGGCCAGCTGACCGTGACAGGTTGTGTGGCCACGGCCATGGCGCAAATCATGAAATACTGGGAATACCCCAACCATGGAGTAGGCTCACATTCCTATACTCCTGAGACCCATCCTGAATATGGCTTGCAGTCGGTCGACTATGGCAGCACCACCTACGACTGGGCTAGTATGCCTTTAAGCCAACCGAACACCGAAGTTGCCAAACTGATGTACCATTGCGGTGTTTCCGTCGATATGGATTATAATAACGCCAGTAATGGAGGAAGTGGGGCTGTTACCGCATACGTAGCCTACGCTTTGCAGACCTATTTCAACTACCAACCCTGTACCTTCCGCAATAAAGACGACTACACCAACATAGAGTGGGTCGGAATGTTGAAGGCAGAACTTGATGCGCAACGTCCTTTGCAATACAGTGGTCGTGGCTCCGGAGGACACTCCTTTGTTTGTTGCGGCTATGACAACAGCGACCGTTTCTATTTCAATTGGGGATGGAGCGGAAGGAATGACGGATTCTATGAATTGACGAATCTGGTACCCGGCAGTGGCGGTTCAGGAGGTGGCAACTACAACTACACCAATAGCCAAGGTGCTATCTTCGGCATCCAACCGGTACAATGTGATGCTGAGGAGCCTTCCAACCTAACTTATACTCTAAGCGGCATCCAAAACCTTACACTTAATTGGACTGCTGCAGGTGGAGCCGTTAGCTACAACATCTACCGCAACGGCCACTATGTCGGCAACTCAACGACTAATTCCTATAGTGAGACCACTCCTTTCGGCAACAATGTCTATTATGTGCGTTGCGTCGATGCCAATGGCAATCTTTCCTTATCGTCCAATACTGTAATTGTTTATATCGGATACCAAACTCCCATTGTTAACGATTTAGAAGCTTCCCTTTCAGAAAACAATGTCAACCTCACTTGGTCTGCGCCCGAATGGTCTTATCCCGAAACGCCTTCAGCAACGTTGAATTATGGGACCGGTAACCTTTTTTATTCATGGACTTCCGTGTATTACGCGCACCGTCATTTGGCTGCCAATTTGGCACAATATGCTGGCAAGGCAGTTTACAAGGTCTCCACATTCATCCAATATCCAGGTACATACTCTATTTATATCTACACAAAATCAACACAATACAACCAACCTGACCCGAACTACTTAGCTTTCAGCAAAGTAGGAGTCCCCGTTTCAATTTCTGACGAAATGTTTGAGTTCAATACGAACGAACCGATAATCCTGACCGGGGCAGACGACCTTTGGGTGGTGATAAGACATGAGAACACGGGACAACAATTCCCAACTCCGAGTTTCAATCTGTCAGAACATAACACAAATGCCTTTTATGCTAGTAACAGTTCACCTACCTCTTTATACGATGCCAATCCCAGCTATAACTGCTCATGGTTTATCAGCACTTACCTCACCGATGGCGCATACACCTACAACCTCTATCAGGATGGGACACAAATTGCCGAAGACCTCGGCCAAACCACTTACAACGCTACCTTGAACAATAATGCAGCTAACCTGTTCAGCGTAAAGACTAACTACTACGGTGGAGAAACTGAAGAATCCAACAAAATAGGCTTCGCCAAAGGCAACGCCACCCTCACAGCTTTGGGCCTCAGCGAAAACGACCAAATGACCATTACCGAAAACAGCAAACTCACCGTCAGCGGAACGTTGAGCGATGTCAGTAGTAGCAATCTCATCCTTGAAAACGGAGCCCAACTCGTCAATAGCTCTACTGGTGTACAAGCCACAGTGAAAAAAAGCATCACCGCATACTCACAAGACGGTGGCTGGAATTTTCTCGCCTCGCCTATACTCGAAAATATCACCCCAACTGTTGACAACGGCCTCCTCGCCAATAATTACGACCTCTACACCTTCGATCAAAGTGAGGAATTGGAATGGAGGAACATCAAAGCAAGTACCTTCACGACTATTGACAACAAAACCGGTTACCTCTATGCCAACAACGGAGACCCGTCCCTTTCATTTGAAGGAACACTTGTCGCCAACACTACAGCCACCTCTTTGGCCTACGATAACAATGCCGAATTCAAGGGTCTCAACTTCATCGGCAATCCTTATCCCTGCAACACCTACATCGACAAAAGCTTCTATGTTTTGGATGGAGACGGTTCCGACTTCTCCTTGGGCAGCAACCCCATCCCACCGTGCGCTGCCATTTTGGTCCAGGCGCAAGGTGCTGGCGATACCGTTACCTTTAGCAAAACGGCCTCCAAAAACAAGCCAGGCATTATTGCCACTGTTAAGACCATGCAAGGCAAAGTTGAGAAAATCATTGACAAGGCAAGAGTGAGTTTTGAGGAAAGCGACAACTTGACCAAGTTCACGTTGGGCCATTGTCATACTCAACTATACATCCCACAAGACAAGCAAAACTATGCCGTAGCCTTCGTCAACGGCCAAAGGGAGATGCCACTCAACTTCAAGGCGGGTAAAAACGGCACCTATATCCTTGACTTCAAAGTCGAAAATATGGAAACCAACTATCTACACCTCATCGACAACAAGACAGGAATCGATGTCGACCTTTTGGCCACACCAAGCTACGTTTTCGAAGCCACCACAAACGACCATGAGGCTAGATTTAGGCTGGCGTTGCCCCCCATCTGCGAGGATGCAAATGGTGGCAATGAGACCTTTGCTTACTATGCCAATGGTGAAATCCATTTAGTAGAGACACAAAATTTCGCCTCTCTGCAAATTGTGGATATGACGGGTCGCATTCTCGTCAGCAGAGACATGGTGCGCCATATCTCTACGGCAAACATTGCCCCTGGCACCTATTTCCTTCGCCTCATCAGTGGTGAACAGGTTAAGACACAAAAGATTGTACTGCAATAGTTCTCGCAACACTTTTTCTTTCTCCAACATCATGGTCCGGCTTCAAAGCCAGGCCGCGTTTTTTTTTGCACTATCCGAATAATCTTACTACTTTTGCATCACAAACCGAAAAATAAAAAAATCAGACAGCTATGAAGAGACTTTCACTAATCGTGGCATTGTTGCTGATGGTGGCGATGCCAATGATGGCCGAGCGCGTGACACCTGAAACCGCTCAAAAAGTGGCCAAGACATTTTTGAATAACAACGGAGCGAAGTCAGCCCAGCTGACCGACCTCTCAAGAGCAGCTGGGTTCTCCAACCTATACATCTTCAACGGCGAAGAAGGGTTTGTCGTGATGGCAGCCGACGACTGTGTACAGCCTATTTTGGGCTATTCACTGACGGGGAAATTCATCACCGAAAACATGCCTAAGAATATCAAAGGCTGGCTGGAAGGCTACAATGACGAAATACAGTATGCCATCGACAGTAAGATGAAGGCCTCCACCGAAACCACCAAGCAATGGAAAGACTTGATTGATGGCGACAGCAAAGCTGCTAAGGCGACCACAGTTGTGAGCGCCCTTTTGCAGACTACTTGGGACCAAAACGGGTATTATTACTATAGCGGCGGACAATTGCTAATTTATGAATTATACAACAATCTATGTCCCTACGACAACAATGCGGGAGAGCGAACCGTAACGGGTTGCGTGGCTACGGCAATGGCTCAGATTATGAAATACTGGAGCTATCCCGCGTATGGTGTTGGCTCACATTCCTACACACCTACAGCCCATCCTGAATACGGCGTGCAATCCGCCAACTTTGCCGCGACAAACTACGCATGGAACAACATGCCCAATGAATTGACTTCCTCGTCAACAACCACGCAGAAAAACGCCATTGCCACCTTGATGTACCATTGTGGCGTGTCAGTGGACATGGACTACGACATTGGCAACAACGGAGGCAGTGGAGCCTATTCAGAAGACGTTCCTTATGCCCTGATTAATTACTTCAACTACAAATCAACAGCCAGCATCAAATACAAATCAAACTTCTCCGACAACAATTGGATCAACTTACTAAAAACGGAACTTAACGCTTCCCGGCCTATCCAATACAGCGGCAGCGGAACTGGCGGACACGCCTTTGTTTGCGATGGCTACAACAGCAGCAATTATTTTCACTTTAACTGGGGTTGGAGTGGCAGTAACGATGGCTTTTATTCGTTGTCAAGCCTCAATCCCGGAAGCGGTGGTGTTGGCGGTAGCAACTATAATTTCACAAACAATCAAAGCGCCATCATTGGCATTGAGCCTGCCTCAAATATCGCCGCGCCTACGAACCTTTCATACACCCTCAGCGGAACACAAAACATTACCTTGACTTGGAATGCCGTCAGCGCTGCCTCAAGTTACAATGTCTACCGCAACGGCAGCCCTATCGGCAATGCCTCGGGAACCACATTTTCTGAGACAGCACCTTACGGCAGCAACAGCTATTATGTCCGCGCCGTTGACGCCAACGGACAACAGTCGCTGCCATCCAACACGGTCACTGTCTACATCGAATACTCAACTCCCATCGCTACCAACTTAACAGCCACTCTGTCCGGCAACAATGTCAACCTGTCTTGGACTGCCCCGGCGTGGTGCTATCCTCCCTCCCCTTCGGTAACCTTGACTTACGGAGACGGCACGTTTAATGGAAGAATTGGTTTTGGTGGCGGAAGCAATATGTATTGGGGACATCGATACCCGGCCAGTAGCCTTACCTCATACAACAGGATGTCCATCTATAAAGCCGCATTCTATGCTTATGAAACCGGTGCATATAAAATTTTTGTGTATAAAGGAACAAACACTTCCAATTGCCCACAAACAAAGTTATTAGAACAATCGCTTAATGTCGGAACAACAGGTTGGTTCGAATTTGATTTGACGACCCGATTAGTCATTGACGCCACCAAAGACTATTGGATATTCATTTACGACCCTCAAGGGCGAGACTATCCCGCAACCTATAGTTCCTATTCAGGCAGTGAAGGTGATTATTATACATCAGCTCCTACTTCATGGGTCAGTAATGCAGGCAATCTGGCATTCCTCATCCGCACTTACATCACAGATGGCATTTACACCTACGACCTTTGGGACAATAGTACCAAAATTGCTGACAATATCGCTAATACCATCTACACGATATCCAACATCACCAGCAACGTCCTCCACCAGTATTACGTAAAAACCAACTATTATGGTGGCGATACAGACGCTTCCAACAAAGCAGATATCGTTAAAGGAACCGTTTCAGTGTCTTCATTAAGCCTCGGCGCTACCGACAAATTAACTATCACCGCAGGCAGCAAGCTCACCGTCACGGGCACCCTCAGCAACAATGTGGCCAGCAATCTCGTCATTGAAAACGGCGCCCAACTCGTCAATAGCTCCAACGGCGTGAAAGCCACGGTGATACAAAACATCAGTGCTTACACTCGCGACCAAAGCAAGGGCTGGCATCTCATCGCCTCACCCATCACGGAAAGCATCACGCAAAGCTCAGGAAACGGATTGTTCTCCAACACGTACGACCTTTATTCATACAACCAAAGCGAAGAGCTCCAATGGCGAAACATCAAGGCACAAAGCTTTGCTCTCAACAACAAAGGTGGCTACCTCTATGCCAACAGTGGCAATCCAACCATTTCATTCTCAGGCACATTAGTTGGGAGCACCGCATCCACCCCCTTAAGCTACAATGCCAATGTCACGGGCAAAGGATTCAACCTCATTGGCAATCCCTATCCTTGCAATGCCAACGCCAACAGAAGCTTCTATGTCTTGAACGCTGACGGTTCCGACTTCATCCTCGGCAGCAATCCCGTTCCTCCTTGCGCTGCCATATTGGTGCAAGCACAAGGAGCCAACCAAAGCGTCACCTTCAGCAAGGCGAGTTCAAAGTCGTCGCCATCTATCACGCTTTCCGTGATGCAAGGCGATGCCGAAGACAACGCCGTCCTCGACAGGGTCAGGATCAACCTCGATTCGGATGAAAGCCTTGAGAAATATTCCATGCGTGAAGACAACGCCAAGCTCTTCATCCCGCAAAACGGTCAAGACCTCGCCGTGACCAGTGCCAATGGACTAAACGAGCTGCCCATCAGCTTCAAAGCAGCCCAAGACGGCACATACACTCTCAGTCTCGAAGTTGAAAATGCAGAAATTGGTTATCTCCACCTCATCGACGACCTCACAGGCAAGGACATCGACCTGCTGAAGACAACAAGTTACACTTTTGAGGCCAAGACCTCAGACCTTGTCGAACGATTTAGAATAACCATCGAATAATTGGCTCACTGCGTTTCGGCGAGTCCATGATTTTCGTACCTTTGCGCCACAAATCGAAGATCCTAACGGAGTTAATTTTCAAGCACCGTGGCAAGCATAAAGTACCAACCTTATAAAGCTGATGCCCACATCGACGCGATAATCAAGACTTTGCGCGATGGAGGGCATTTGCTTTGTTCCAATTTGGCTGCCTCGTCGAAGGCCTTTGTCGTAGAGGAAACCTTCCGACAGATAGGCGGCCAGCACCTTATCGTATGCGCCGACAAGGAAGACGCAGCCTATTTTTACAACGACCTCGAAAGCCTCCTCGGCGAGCGTGGCATGGACTACAGCAAGAAGCAGGTACTCTTCTACCCCACCTCCTATAAACGTCCCTACGAGCCCGAAAAACCCGACAACACCTATATCCTATCGCGCACCGAGGTGCTGCAACGCGTTTCCACATCCGAACGCAAGACTTTGATTGTCAGTTATCCAGAGGCATTGAGCGAAAAAGTCTTCACGCGCAAACTCTTATCTAAAAACACCACTAAAATCAAAGTCGGTGACAAAATCAATCTCGACTTTCTTACCGACGTGCTGTATGAATACGAGTTTGAGAACGTCGAATTCGTGGTGGAGCCGGGACAGTTTGCCATCCGTGGCGGTCTGGTCGACGTGTTTTCGTTTGCCAACGACTACCCCTACCGTATCGAGTTCTTCGGCGATGAGGTAGAAAGCATCCGTAGCTTCAACATCGCCGACCAGCTCTCCATTGAGAAGCTAAAGCAGATCGTGCTGCTACCCAATATGCAGGAACGCGCCTTCATCGAGGAGCGAGAGGCCATCCTGCAATACCTGCCCGAAGCCACCACCGTGTGGCTCACCGACATGGCCTTCTTTGCCACCCAGGTCGACAAGGAATACGACCGCGCCGTGGAGGCCTTCGAGAAGATGCAGGAGCAGGACGAGGAAGTGAAGGCTTTGAAACCCGGGCAGTTGTTCAGCAAATCGGATGAGTTGCTTGACAACCTTATAAAGCACCCTACGGTTGAGTTTGGAGTTTCCAGCAAACTACAACTAACATCGCCCATAGATTCCAGCTCACCCACAAGCCCCAGCAGGAATGACATGGGCGATGACGTGGACAACTCCCAACTGACAACTGTCACGTTCCATACGAAACCACAGCCTATCTTCAGCAAGAACTTCAACTTGCTCATTGATGACATTGCCGAGCATAAGGAGGAAGGCTACCGCGTCATCGTGTTCTCCGAGAGTAGCAAACAACTCTCTCGTATTCAAGCGATTCTGAACGACATCAACCACAACGACGAGAGCCATCGCGACTTCGATACCGAGACCATCGCCATCCATGGCGGCTTCATCGACGAAGACTTGAAGATATGTTGCTACACCGACCACCAAATCTTTGAGCGTTATCACCGCTTCCACCTGCGCGACAACTTCTCCACCAAGCAAGCCATCACGCTGAAAGACCTCTATGAGCTGAAACCCGGCGACTACGTCACCCACATCGACCATGGCATCGGGCGCTTTGACGGTTTGGAGACCATCGAGAACAATGGCAAGCCCCAAGAAGCTATCCGATTGATTTACAACAACGGAGACCTGCTTTACGTGAGCATCCATTCGCTCCACCGCATCGCCAAATACAGCAGTAAGGACGGAACAGAACCACATTTAAGCACCCTCGGTAGCGGTGCTTGGAACCGACTGAAAAACAAGACCAAGAGCAAGGTCAAGGACATCGCCCGCGAGCTCATCAAGCTTTACGCCGAGCGCAAACGCACGCCTGGCTTCAAGTTCTCGCCCGACAATTACCTGCAAAACGAGTTGGAGGCATCCTTCATCTATGAGGATACCCCCGACCAGCTGAAAGCCACCAACGACGTGAAACGCGACATGGAAAGCGAGAACCCCATGGACCGCCTCGTGTGCGGCGACGTGGGCTTCGGCAAGACTGAAGTGGCCATGCGCGCCGCCTTCAAGGCCTGCTGCGACTCGAAACAAGTGGCGGTTCTCGTGCCGACAACGGTACTTGCTTTGCAACACTACCACACCTTCACCGAACGCTTCAACGGCTTTCCCGTCAACATAGAATACCTCAACCGCTTCAAGACGACCAAGCAACAAACTGAAATTCTAAAAAAACTCGAGAAAGGCGAAATTGACATCATCATCGGTACGCATCGCCTCACTGGAAAAGATGTGAAGTTCAAGGACTTGGGGCTGCTCATCATCGATGAGGAACAGAAATTTGGCGTGGCCGTGAAAGAGAAACTGAAAGAGATGAAGGCCAACGTCGACACGCTGACTTTGACCGCCACGCCTATCCCCAGAACACTGCAGTTCTCCATGATGGGTGCCCGCGACCTCAGCGTCATCACCACACCACCGCCCAACCGTTATCCAGTGCAGACTGAGCTTCGTGGCTTCGACGGCGAGCTCATCCGCGACGCCATACAGTTTGAGCTGGCGCGCAACGGACAGGTCTTCTTCATCCACAACCGCATCCAGAACATCATGGATGTGCACGACTTCATCCTGAAGTACGTGCCAGGCGTGCGTATCGCCGTCGCCCACGGCCAGATGGAAGGCTCGAAGCTTGAGGACATCATGCTCGGCTTCATCAACGGCGACTACGACGTGCTGCTTTGCACCACCATCGTTGAGAGCGGTTTGGACATCCCGAATGCCAACACCATTATCATCAACGACGCACACCGCTACGGCCTCAGCGACTTGCACCAGCTGCGTGGGCGTGTAGGCCGTTCCAACAAGAAGGCCTTCTGCTACCTGTTGACGCCTCCGCTCAACACCTTGACCCAAGAAGCCCAAAAACGACTCCGTGCCTTGGAGGAGTTTTCCGACCTCGGAGAGGGCATCAACATCGCCATGCGCGACTTGGACATCCGTGGCGCCGGTAACATCCTCGGCGCCGAGCAAAGCGGCTTCATCAACGATATCGGCTTCGAGACCTATCATAAAATCCTCGATGAAGCCATCCTTGAACTGAAAGAGACTGAATTTCAGGATATTTTCGACAAGGAAGAAGAAAAAACATACGTCTCAGACTGCACCATCGAGACCGACATGGAGGTGCGTTTCCCCGCCGACTACATCAACTCGACACAGGAGCGTGTGAGCCTCTATAGCGAACTCGACCGCACCAAGACCGAGGATGCCCTGATGAAGTTCACCGACCACCTCATCGACCGTTTCGGTCCTATTCCCAAGCAGGTCAATGACTTACTCAACACCGTCCGCCTACGTTGGATTGCCAAAGATTTGGGCTTTGAAAAAATCTTGTTGCGCCACCATAACATGACGGCGTATTTCGTCAGCAACCAGGCCTCGAAATACTACGAGAGCAACACTTACATGCAGATTATGCAATACATCATGAGCCACCCGAAGCGCACCGCACTCAAGGAGGCCAACGACAAACTGCAGTTGACCGTCAAAGAGGTTAGTACTGTGACACAAGCGTTAGAATTGCTACGAGAAATGTCTCATGCAGAATCCACTGGTCTTTAATTGTCTCACGCAGAATGCGCAGAAATCGCAGATTCGACGAAGTCAATTATGAGAAGCGCGAGGCGACGATAAATTTACGTCCGACAGGTTCTGCGAGTTCAGCGATTTCTGCGTGAAAAAACTCATTCCGCGTGACGCGATTCCCAAAAATCTGCACCGTCCACACCAATTTCCTTTGGGTCGAACACGGGATCTTTGCCTTCTTTCTTCTGACGTTCGTACGACCGCAAGGCCTTGAACGCCTTCCGGGACAATAAAAGGATGGCGATAATGTTAATCCACGCCATCGCGCCCACGCCGATGTCACCTATGGTCCACACCAAACCGCTGCCCACCATCGAGCCAAGAAATACCGCTGAGATGGTGCCAATTCTCAGTATCCATATCACGATTTTCTCACCTCGGTCATCACCGAAATGCATGTCGGCACGCTCCAATTCGTCAAGCTTTTCAGGATGTTTCTTGAAAATGCGGCGGCGCCAACGATTGAATATGTACACGAGGTTGGTTTCGGCATAATAGTAATACGCCATGATGGTGGTAAACGCAAAGAAGAATAAGGCGATGGAGATAATCATGTCGCCAGTGCGTTGTCCCACCACCGTTCCAAGGGCTCCTGTGGTGTAGAACACGCCAGGTTCGCCAAGAGGAGCATCGGGATTCTGCTGCAGATAAGTGACCACAACACCCGACGCGGTCTGCTCGACGGTGTCAACGATGTTGTATGTGCGGCAAGCCAGAATCATCATGGCTGTGGCGGTGCAGACGAGAAGGGTGTCGATATACACTGAGAACGCCTGGACAAGACCTTGTTTTACAGGATGACTCACTTTGGCAGCCGCTGCCACGATAGGTCCAGTGCCTTGGCCTGCTTCATTGCTGTAGATGCCACGTTTGACGCCCCATGCTATGGTACTTCCTATCAACGCGCCTCCCACCTCGTTGAGACCCACGGCACCGCGCAACATCTGAAGAAACACATCTGGGACAATTCTGTAGTTGATGACCAGCACCACTATCGATAAGAGGATGTAAATCACCGCCATGACGGGGGCTACAATCTGAGCCACATTAGCAATACGCTTAACGCCACCGATGATGACCAAGGCGATGAGCACGGCAACCACAACGCCAATCACCCAAGGGGCAACGCCGAAGGCACGTGAACACGAGAGGGCGATGCCATTGCACTGCACCGGAGGCAGGAACACACCGCAAGCCAAGGCTGCCAACACAGCGAAAAACGCACCGAAAAACGGCGACCGGAGTCCGTTTTCTATGTAGTAGGCTGGGCCACCCCTAAACTGCCCGTTGTGGTCTTCCTTAAAGACTTGCGCCAAAGTAGCCTCCACAAAGGCGCTGCCTGCCCCAAAAAACGCTATGATCCACATCCACACTATGGCGCCAGGACCGCCAAAGCCGATGGCCGTGGCCACACCGACGATGTTGCCTGTGCCCACACGTCCCGACAGCGCCATAGAGAATGCCTGAAACGAGGTGATGCCCGTCTTTTGCGTCTTGTCTGTCGAGAAGAGTAGTCGTGCCATTTCGCGGAAACGCCGCACCTGCACGAAGCGTGTGCCGATGGTGAAATACAAGCCCGCCAGCAGACATATCGCCACCAAGGCTGGACTCCAGACCCAATTGTAAACGGTTTGTATGATTTGTTCCATAAAAGCATTCGTTTTGAAGGGTCAAAGATAGAGAATAATGGCAAAAAGTCGACAAACCTTTCGTTTTTTTGTCATTTTTCCTGCAGTAAACAATTCCCTCACCCCAACAGCCAGTCAATGGCGGAAACAACATGTATTTTGGTGCCATCGACCTCAATGTCTCTTGTGGGCGAAAACGTGACAAGGGTAAGGCTGTTGCATTTCAAGTCCTGCGAGGCTTTCAGCATGGCCGAGGTCTCACGATTAAGGGCTTTCTCTTTCTCAATGTCGTATGCCACTTGTATCAATTCAACAGGTCGGTTACGGTTGCAGACAACGAAATCCACTTCTTTCGAACGGGACGTAGGCTTGTAATAATATACATCAAGAAATTCCTTCGTGCATCGACGCAGCAACTCAATGTAGACCACATTCTCCAAACGCCATCCTATGTTTTCCCCTGCCATGAAATAGCTTTGGTTGTTTTCGAGTCCCGTGTCAACAACGTATGATTTCTCACCTTGTATCCGCTCGCGACTTTTATAGGAAAACTTCGGCAACAATTGTATCAAAAATGCTTGCTGCAAATAATCGACATACTTCCTTAACGTCTTGTCCGTCACACCCAACACCTCCGACAAATCCTCATAATTGACGATTTGGCAGGCATTGCTGATTAGATAATAGGCGGTTTTCTTCAAAGCGTCCATGTTGCGTATCTTGAAGCGCCGCTGTATGTCTTTTTGCAATACGGCATCCAACAAACTTTGTACATAGCCTCGTTTGTTATTCATAGCCAGCATTTCAGGGAATCCACCTGTATTGATGTATTCCATGAAAGCACTTTTGCGTTCGGCCTCTGCTTTTGTGGTGATGGCAACCGTATCTATCTTATTCATAGCGCAATACTCACGATAAGAGAAAGGATACAGTCGTATTTCGTTATAGCGCCCCGTCAAATGCGTCGCCAATTCACCGCTGAGCAACTTGGCGTTACTCCCAGTCACGAAAACATGCATGCCACTTCGCAACAACCTGTTGACAAAAAGATACCATCCGTCAACATCTTGTATTTCATCCAAGAAAATATAGCGAACGTCAGTACCATAAAGCTGGTATAGACACGAAAGCATTGTGTTGAGATCCTCAGTTTGCATTCCCGATAACCGGTCATCATCGAGATTGGCATACGCATACGCTATCCCCTGCCCTTTCAGCACTTTGTGACATAGTGTGGATTTCCCACTGCGGCGCACACCTATCACCACTTGGGCCAATGAGCTTTCAAACTCAAACAAGTCTTCCTCTTTGCGGTCAACCCATGACTGAGGTTGAAAGCCAAGAACATCCTCTTTCTGCTCTGCAAGTACTTGAACAAGTGTCTTTTCGTCTATCATAATTACGGCATTTTTATGCCGCAAAGATACAACTATTTATTAATTATTCCGATAAAATGTCATTTTTTAGGAACTATATTCCGATAAAATGCACATTTTTGGGAATTATATTCCGATAAAATGCAGTTTTTACCTCGTCAAGCAAGCATCCAGATCCTTCACCAGGGCTTCCTTGTCTAAGTGCTGACCGATGAAGACGAGCTTCTGCATGCGGTCGCCGTAGGTGTCGTCCCAGTCGCGACGGAGGGTGGGCTCGCGGTCCATGAAGGCCGCCAACTCGTCGGCGGGCATAGTGGCAAACCACTGACCGGCGTCACGCAGCTGCACCTGCTTGCCTGCCTGCTCGAAGATGTAGCAGTTGTCGTATTCGTTCTTGAAGTAGCAGATGCCCTTCACACGAATGACATTTTTCGGCATCTTGCGCGCCACAAACTCATCGAAACGCGCCATGTTGAACGGCTCGCGACGGTAATACACGAAAGTCCCGATGCCGTATTCCTCCACCTCGCCACCTTCGTGGTCGTGGTGATGATGGTGGTGATGGCCGTGCTCCTCTTCCTCGTCGTCATCATCATGGTCGTGATGATGGTGATGATGCTCGTGGTCATGGTCATCGTCATCATCATCGTGATGGTGATGTTCTTCTTCCTCTTCCTCCACGGCACCCTCGACGCCTTTGATCCAAGCGGCAGAAGTAGCCACCTTGTCGAAGTCGAACATGTGGGTGTTGAGAATCTTGTCGAAGTCGACGTCGCCATAGTCGCAGGTGATGATTTCGGCGGTGGGCTGCAAGGCACGGATGATGCTCTTGACGCGACCCAACTCCTCAGGCGTGACCTCAGAGGCCTTATTGAGCAGGATGATATTGCAGAACTCGATTTGCTGGATGACCAGGCTTTCCAAGTCGTCCTCAGCCAGGTTTTTCTTCATCAAGTCATCACCGCAGCCGAACTCACTCTGCATACGCAGTGCATCGACGACGGTCACGATGCAGTCAAGAATCGGAATACCGTCCTTGGTGAGTTGCCATGCCATGTCAGGGAAGGAACAAATCGTCTGGGCGATAGGCTCCGGCTCGCAGATGCCGCTGGCCTCGATGACGATGTAGTCAAAGCGCTGCATAACGATGATCTCATGCAGCTGCTGGATGAGGTCCATTTTCAAGGTGCAGCAGATGCAACCGTTCTGCAAGGCGACCAAGCTGTCATCTTTTTGGCCGACCACGCCGCCTTTTTCAATCAAGTCTGCATCGATGTTCACTTCGCCTATGTCGTTGACAATCACGGCGAATTTGATACCTTTACGGTTATTCAATATCTTGTTGACCACAGTGGTCTTGCCGCTACCGAGGTAACCAGTGAGCAGCAATACGGGAATATCTTTTTTCATTTCTTTGGCTTTTTTAAACGAGGTGCAAAGGTAAGAAAATTCAAGATTTAAAGATTCAAAATTTATTATTTAGATTCCCTGCAGGAATGGAGTTATTCACTCAGTTAAAATGCGGCGGCAAATGGGTCCTACGAACGGTAAACACCACAAGCCGCCGCTAAAAAAAAAGACAAAGGAATTCCATTCCCGAAGGGAATCCCATTTTTTACTACTTTTGCAGAAATTAGATTAGAAAAATGAGCAAACAAGAAGACTATAAACTCCTCCTTTCGCAAGTAAAAGCGATGGTGAAGGACGAGAGCGATGCCGTCGCCAATATGGCCAACGTGGCCGCATTGATCCAAGAGGCCTTCCATTTCTGGTGGACCGGCTTCTACCGCGTCATTGACGAGCAACTGGTGCTCGGTCCTTTCCAAGGTCCTGTGGCTTGCACCCGCATCGGCTACGGCAAGGGTGTGTGCGGCACCTCTTGGAAAGACAAGAAAACCATTGTGGTTGAGGATGTTGAGCAGTTCCCTGGTCACATCGCTTGCAGTAGTGAGTCGAAGAGCGAGATTGTGGTGCCCTTATTTAAAGGTGAAGACGTCATTGGCGTGTTGGACATCGACAGCGAGAAACTGGCTACGTTTGATGCCGTCGACAAGGAATGGCTGGAGCAGATTGCAGAAGTTGTTTCCGCTGTGATTAGTTAATGAACCTAATATTTGACGCGGGACACGGGACTGCGGGACACGGGACATTCAGTCAGCAAACTCTAAGACCTTTGTCTCGCGTCCCGCGTCTGATCGTCTCGCGTCTTTATAGCCTCAGATAATCCGCTCGAATCACGCCATCGAGGAACTCCGACGGCACTAAAGTCTTGATGGCCTTAACGACGATGTTCATCATCCGCTCATGCACATAATCCTTCCTGAACGCCAAGCCTATTGTTCGCTGCGGCTCAGGGTTGACAATCGGCCTGATTCGGTCTTTTGCAGTCTCTGGCAACAGATGCAAATGTGATTCTGGTACAATGGTTATACCTCCATTTTCGTCCGTAATCTGAATCAAGATGCCCACGCGTCCACCTTCATACAACTTATCATATTTAATCTCCTCCTCCGAGCGCACCTTCGAGCGGTCGAATAGTCTCACGCCGTCTTTCATCGTCCACACCTTTAATTGCCTCAGCTGCTTCCGCTCAATGCTTTTCGCCTGATACATGGCATCTTGTGGCGAAACGTAAGCGAAAAAACGTTCATGATACAACGGCACCTCCAACAAATCCGGGTCGTTGACGGGATAGGTGACGATACCCATGTCGACCTCGGCTTTCTTCAATTTGGTAATAATTGTCGCCGTGATCATTTCCTCCACCCGAAGACGAATCGCAGGATTTTTCGTCCACATATAATGGAACAGACCTGGCATCAGTACAGGAGCCACCGTCGTGGTCATGGCAATGCTGAGGTCGCCCGAAGCCTGTTCTTTCGCCGAACGCGTCATCTCCACCAACTGCTTGGTATGAAAAATAGCCATCTTCGCCTCGTCAATCACCTTGCGGCCCATTTCGGTGACCGTGACGGGATGCGTGTCGCGGTTGAATATTTTGACATCCAATTCCTCTTCCAGTTTCTTAATCATCAGACTCAGTGTTGATTGCGTAACGCCACAGGCCTCAGCCGCGTTGACGAAATAGCCATGCTGTTCCACAGCGATGATGTATTCCAATTGTTGCAAAGTCATCTATTTATTGATTTTATCAATGCAAAGATAAACATTATTGTATTGACTCATAAAAAACACCGAGATAATTTTGCCTCTGTTTTTCAAAATCGACGACCCATGAAGAAATGGAATATCACCATCCGATATACAGGCTTTTCCCTAATAGGTGTTGCCATGCTTATGTTTTTAGCTGCATATATCTCGTTTAGGAACAACATGGACGATGGCTTCGACCCTTTGGCTTTTTCGGGCATGGCGACGTTGCTCTGCGGCGTTTTCGCCATCATCGTCACGAAACCGCAAGAAAACATGAGTATTGAAGATGGCTGCTGTATCGTCACAGGTTGTTGGATTGAAGCTTGCATTTTTGGAGCCATGCCGTTCATGATTTACGGAGGTGAGTTCACCGTGATTAACGCCTTCTTCGAGAGCGTGTCGGGCTTCACTACCACGGGCGCATCCATCCTCAACAACATTGAAGCCCTGCCCGATGGTATGCAGTTTTGGCGCATTGCCACCGCTTGGATGGGTGGTATTGGCATCGTCACCCTCGTCTCGTTAGTCATCTCCGCACAGCACGACCGCCATTCCGTTTTGGCCAGTGCGGAGCTGTCGGACCTCGCCAAATCCTACTACGGCGGGCGCAAAAAAAACTTCGTCTATCGGATGCTGGCAGTCTATTTGATCATCACTGTATCATCAGCCATTGCATTGAAACTCACCAAAATGCCTTGGTTCGATGCCGCCACCTTGGCCATGTCGGCCTGTAGCACTTGCGGTTTCTGCACAAAAAACATCAGTGTCGCTTTCTATGACAACGTCGCTGTGGAAATCATCCTTATCGTTGCCATGTTGATGGGTGCCAGCAACTTCAGCCTCATGTTTTCAACCGTCTGGCCTGACAAAAACCGCCAAAAGAACCTCTTCAACACACAAGTGGTTCGATGGTTTTTAAGCCTTTTTGCAGTATCCACGCTTATCGTCACGGCCAACCTCTACTTCAGTGGCTATTATCTCACATTTCCGAAAGCCTTGCGCATGGCAGCTTTTCAAGTTTGCTCGCTATCCACAACGACAGGTTTTGCCACCGCCGACACCAACTTATGGCCTTCAGGCAGCATAGGCGTACTCATACTTTGTTCATTGGTATGCGGCTGCTCGGGTTCCACTTCGGGGGGCATGAAAATGGACCGTTTCGTCATCGTCATCAAAAGCTTTCGCGGTATGGTAAACTCACTCATTGAAGCCAACGTTTTCAACCGAACCAAATTAGACGGGCAAGTAAAGACAGATGAAAACATCACTTCAATCATCACCTTTATGGGCATCTATGTTCTCATCATCGTTATCGGCACAGTCATTTTCGCCATCAGCATGGATTTCAAGACTTCGCTCACGGCTTCCATTGCCTGCATGGGTAGCGTTGGGCCTGGCTTTGGCGACGTTGGTTCTTTGGGCAACTACGCCGGACTGATGGGCTTTCAGAAAGTAGCGGCCATGCTCATCATGCTCTTAGGCCGTGTCGAAATCTACCCTATGCTCATCGCCTTCAGATGTGTTTTCCGCCGATGAAACTTGCGCAATTCAGAAAAAATGCAGTTCTTTGCAACCTACAAAGTCATAACCCCATGAAAAATTTCTTACAAAAAGCACTCCGTTATCTCAGGGCTCTCATCCATCTCTCCGACGAAATCGACTACGAAAACGCCAGCGCCTCCATCCGCAAAAACATCGCCTTCAGAGGCACTAATGTCTTTATCTTAGCCTGCGCCATCATCATCGCCTCGGTAGGACTGAACGTCAATTCCATACCTGTCATCATCGGAGCCATGTTGGTCTCGCCAGTGATGGGTCCCATCTTAGGTTTTGGTTTAGGTCTCGCCACCGAGGACACCCTCTTAGTGAAAAACTCGCTGAAAAACTACAGTGTGATGGTCGGCATCAGCATCATCGCCTCTACCCTGTTTTTCGTCCTCAGCCCCTTGAGTCTTGCCAACCCTTCGGAGCTTTTGGCGCGTACCAACCCCACCGTTTTTGACGTGCTTATCGCCCTCTTCGGCGGTTTGGCGGGCATTATCGAGACCTCGCGCAAAGACAAGGGTACCGTCATAGCGGGTGTTGCCATTGCAACAGCACTCATGCCACCACTTTGCACCGTCGGCTATGGCATCTCCATCTGGAAAGGAAAGGTCATCTTTGGCGCCCTCTATCTCTTCATTATCAACAGCATCTTCATTGCCTTGGCCACCTTTGCCGCCGTGAAATACTTCAGGTTCCCCATCGTTGAGACCTCAGGAGAAACAAAACAACACATGCCCAAAACGGCAGTTTATCTCATCCTGCTTATCGTCGTCACACCCAGCGTATTAACGGCCATCAACGTGGTGAGAGAAAACAATTTTATCATCCATGCAGAACGATTGGTATCCGAAAACAAGAACCTTGGTAAGTGTTTCATCTACGACCACAAGGCCACTTATTCGCGTAAGGACCCCAAATTAGAGTTGTTCCTTGCCGGCGAGCCTCTCACTCCTCAGGCCAAGGAACACGTTTACAAGGAAGCCGAAGGGTACGGCATCACACACAGCCAAATCGTTTTCCATGAAGATGCCACAATTATGCGTCAAGAGTTTTCAGAAAAGGAAATCGTGAAAGGCATTTACGAACAGACCGAAAAGCAAATCAAGACATTGAATGACAGCATTGCCAAATTGTCGTCTACACTATCCGACTACCAATCGAAGGAAATTCCCGTAGAGGCCATCTCAAAAGAGCTGTTTGCCCAATACCCCGACATCACCGAAGTCAGCTTGAGCCGAGGCTCGTCGGTGAATGCTGCCGACAGCACCACCACCGAACAAATCATCGCCTTTGTCACCACCACCAAGCCGATGGACGACGAACTCCACGACCGCATTGAACGCTGGCTGAAAGTGAGGCTGAACAACAATAATGTGATGCTGGTGTGCCAATCGGCCCAAACTGAAACGGACACAGAATAATATCAAATCAAGTAATTACTATGAAAAAACTATTCATCTTATTGATGGCGTGTTTCTGCATTGCCAGTGCTCATGCTGCTTTTCTGAGAAACATCCCTATGACTGTAAACCAACCCGATGGTACCGTTTTGCATTGTTATGCCTCGGGAGATGAGTTTTTCAACTTCCTACACGACAGCAATGGCTATACCATTATTCAGCATCCCGAAACGGGGTATTATGTTTATGCCGAAAAACGGAATGGCAAATTGGTGGCCACAAACCACGTTGCTGGCGTTTGCGACCCGGCAAGCAAGGGTCTTGAGCCATACACTGTCATCTCACCTGAAGAATGGACGGCGAGAAGACAAGCTCGGCAAATGTCCGACAAGCATCCCCAAAACCGCGAAGCCAACCACGGCACACTCAACAACCTATCGATATTCATCCGTTTCGCCGATGAAACAGAATTCACCAATTCCTACTCCTCCATCGACAACATGTTCAACGACGTGTCGGAAAATGCCATTTCCATGAGGTCTTATTTCCGTGCGGCTTCCTACGGTGCCATCGAGATTCCAACCACTTTCTATCCCGGACACGATGGTGAGAATATCATTTCCTACCAAGACATTTATCCCCGCAATTATTATCAACCTTATTATTCGAGCACAAATCCAAACGGTTATCATGGTGACGCTGAAGGTTGGGAACGCGAGTTTTCCTTGTTGGAAAGAGCCATTAATTATGTCAACGACAACTACCCGATACCTTCCGATCTGAACATCGATTATGACGACGACGGCCTTGTTGACAACATTTGTTTCATCATAAAAGGTGATGTGGACTCATGGTCCTCTTTGCTTTGGCCTCACCAATGGTGGTTCTACGATAGAACGGTCTACATCAATGGAAAACAGGCATATAACTTCAATTTCCAATTATCCAATGCCACTGACTATTTCAACACTTCAGTGCTGTGCCACGAGATGAACCATTCATTGGGCGCACCTGATTTGTATCATTATGCTGGACAAATGTTCGTATTTCCGGTAGGACCTTGGGATTTGATGGATAGCAACGCCACACCGCCTCAACATTGTGGAGCCTATATGAAGATGAAATACGGGCATTGGATTGATGAAATCCCTGAAATCGCACAAGCTGGAACTTATACCCTAAACCCTATCAGTTCAGCTACGCCGACCAATGTGGCTTACAAGATACAGTCAAACGATCCCAACCAATTTTATGTGCTAGAATATAGAGACAACACTTCGTTGTTTGAGTCATCGTTGCCTGGGTCTGGACTTCTCGTTTACCGTATCGATACCCGTTTCAATGGTAACCAAAATTACAACCCGAGTAGTGGCATTTACGATGAAATTTACCTTTTTAGGCCTGGAGGATCAGCCACGTCGAATGGCAATCTAAATAACGCATATTTCAGTTCGGACGTCAACAGGACCGAATTCAGCGCATCTACAAATCCCCGTCCGTTTCTCACCAATGGCGCTGCCGACAATAGCCTCAGGATATACAATATCTCAAGTGCAGACAGCACGATTTCTTTCTCATACGGCAGTGAATGTGAGCCTCCAACCCATCTCGTTGCCACTGTTGAAGGCAATGATGTGACATTGTCGTGGGATACAGTTACCAATGCCTTGTCATACAATGTTTTCAGGAACGGAACACTTATCGGCACTACTGATGAAACAACGTATTTAGACAGCGAGGTTGACGCTGGTTTTTATACCTATTATTTGAGAAGCATGGATACCTACGGAATGGCATCTAATCCTTCGGAAACGGCCACTGTGTCTGTTATGTTGGAAGGTAACGTCATCGTCGGTGATGGAAGCTTAGCTGCCAACACTTTGCTTCCGAGCAATTCGTATTACAACTATTCACTCACCCAACAAATCTATACCGCTGATGAGATAGGCGAAGCAGGTTTCATTACTGGAATAGCTTTCTACCTTGATGGAGCTGAAGATACTCGCACCTTCGACTTATATATGAAGAGCACGTCAAAGAGTGTCTTCTCCAGCGCTACCGATTGGGATACCCTATCCGATGCCAACAAGGTGTTTAGTGGTAGCGTCGCTCTGGCAGCCAATGCTTGGAACTTGATTCCTTTCGACACCACATTTATCTATGATGGTACATCCAACATTGTCCTTGTTACCGATGACAATACCGGTTCAGACAGCACAACCATGTCATTCAGAGTTTTCGATGCCCCGAACCAAGCCATTAGCGTTTGCAGCGAAGAAACGAACTTTGATCCAGTGACGCCTCAAGCATCTTATTATCAGGCTGCCGACCTGCTTGCAGTAAAGAACCAAATCATTCTCACCAAGGAGCCATTCCCGACAGACCTTTACAACATTACGGCTACTGCCCTTCCTGCCGAAGCCGGCACTGTGAGCGGAGGAGGACTCTACAGATTTGGCGAGACCTGCACAGTGACCGCCACACCGATTGCTGACGACTACTCCTTCGACAATTGGACCCAAAATGGAGAGGTGGTTTCCACAGAGGCTTCTTATTCCTTCATGGTCATCAGCGATGTGGATTTAGTGGCCAACTTCTCAGAGGTGTTATCGATTGGAGACGAAAGCAGTGCCGATGCTTTGACAGGCTCAAAGACCTTCGGTTTCATTAATGACAGTGGCAACCTCTGCATTTTAGGCATCGAAGGTGAGGCCACGTTGCAAGTCGTCGATGTCATGGGCCGCATCCTCAACAGTGAAAACTTCAATGGTAGCTACGAGAAGCGTCTTGATGTCGTCCCTGGCGTCTACATGCTCCGCCTCATCAATGGAAACAATGTTAAGGTACAGAAGATTGTAATAAGTAGATGAGCAAATATAGTTTACAAAAAGGTAAGAGAATTTGGCCGTCAGCAGTCAGCCATGATGCCACCAGGCTGATAGCTGACGGCTGATAGCTTACAGCCAAGAATACTGTACATTATTTTAAACGATTACTTATAATAACAATTGAGGGTAAAGAAACGAAAAGCAGGGACGGACCAAAAGGCCTGTTCCCGCTTTCATTTTACCCTAAGGCTCTTTGTAAACCACCGGTTTCGTGGAGATTACCGGACTCGAACCGGCCACCTTCAGATTGCGAACCTGACGTTCTACCAGATGAACTAAATCCCCAATTGAGAGTGCAAAAATACAATAAAATTGCTTATCAGGACAATCCAGAAAGAAATTATTTACAATCTACCCAAAACACTTACTTCTTTGAAGAATAAAGCGTATTTTTGCCCACCATTAAAAGCAGTCCTGACCCTTCTTATAAGGGGGAGGAAATGCCCACAGTTATTCAAAAAGACATTAATTCATTAAAATTCATACTACAATGACTATTGAAGACTACATCCTTTTTAGAGTGAATGCCCTACTCCATGCCCACGATGCCAAAATCGTGATGCGCTTAGAAGGCGGCATGAGCAACTACACTTACGTTGTTGAATGTCAAGGTAAAAAATACACCTATCGTGTACCTGGCAAGTTTGCCGAAAAGTTCGTCGACCGCGAAGAAGAATGGGCCAACATCCAGGAGGTCAACCGCTTGGGATTAAACAACATCACGGAATATGTGGAAATCCGATCGGGTGAGAAACTGGCCGAGTATGTGGAAGGCACCATCTTGAGCACCACTGACGTGGTTTCCTACAACGAGATGTCGGTGAAAGCGCTGAAGAAAATCCACAACTCCGACATGAAATTCAAGGACTATAACGCTTTTGGCCGCCTCGATGCCGACCAAAACTACTGCCTCGAAACGGGCTATGTCTTTCCTCAGGAATACCTCGACCTCCGCAAGAAGCTCGATGACATCCGTGCCACGCAAACCAACGTGCCCAAGGTGCCCTGCCACTGCGACTATCAGCCCACCAACCTCGTCATCAGCGGTGATAAACTCTATGTTTTGGACTGGGAGTTTGCCGGCATGAACGACCCGTTCTACGACATCGCTTGTTACGGCAATGTGGGCTTCGACAAGGCCTTGTCGTTATTAGAGGCCTACGTAGGTCACAAACCCACGAAGGAGGAATTGCGACGCCTCTATTTCCATCGTGCCTTCCAATGCCTGCAATGGTTCAACGTGGCCATCTTCAAGGACCGCGTGGGCCTCAGCAAGGACTTGAACATGGACTTTAACGCCGTGGCGTTTATGTTCCTTGGAATGGCGAAAGACCTTTTGGAGAATTACGATAATCTCAAGTAGGTTTCAGAAGGCATGTCATCCCTACGCTGGCTTGCGGGCGAGCATGGGATCTATGGCTTCTGAAACCGTCAAAAGAAAAATCCTGTCCCTCATAGATTCCCACAGCGCACAAACCTCAGCTGGAATGACATGAGAGACAGGATTTTTCAATATAAGAAGTCCGAAGCGGAAAACGAACCGTACTCTCCATCCAAGCCCAATTCGGCTTTGGCTTCGTCAGAGAGCATGTCGATGCTCCAAACGGGGTCGAAGGTCAACTCCACATCGACTTTTTTCACGCCCATGATGGCTTGTACGCGATTGCGCACCTCGGCAGGCAGGGTCTCGGCCACGGGACAATTGGGAGCCGTCACCGTCATCACTATCTTCACGTTGCCCTCATCATCGACGTCGACACCATAAATCAAATGCAACGTCCAGATGTCGACGGGAATCTCTGGGTCGTAGATGGTCTTTAGGACTGAAATAACGGTCTCTTTCAAGGTGTTGGTTTCTTCTGTCATACCTGTTCCTCCTTCAATTTAAATGCTTCTGCATAGAGTAACATTTGCTTCAACATGGCCAACAAACCGTTGGAACGCGTAGGCGACAAATGTTCCTTCAGCCCTATTTCGTCCAAAAACGAAAGGTCGGCGGCAAGGATGTCTTCTGGAGTTTGTCCCGAAAACACTCTTATTAATAGGTTTACAATGCCTTTGGTGATAACCGCGTCGCTGTCGGCGCTGTAATACACTTTGCCGTCCTTCAACTCGGCATTGAGCCAAACGCGCGACTGGCAACCATTGATGAGGTGCGCCTCGTCGCGGTATTTGTCGTCGATGATGGGACATTCCTTCCCCATCTCAATAAGCATAGCGTAGCGATCCATCCAGTCGTCGAACATGGAGAAGTCTTCCACGATGCTATCTTGTATTTCCTTGATGGTCATATCATGTAATTTTGAGTTGCAAAAATACAAAAAAAAGCTGGATTGCTTCTTCCGTCTTCACGGAATGAGGCCTCGCAATGACGCGAAGCAACAAAAAAGAAAGGCAACCCTTTCGGATTGCCTTCCCTTTTTTTTCGGTTGTAGAGACGCAATGATTGCGTCTCTACATTAACCGATGTCAATTAGTGCATGACAGTGACACGCTTCACGGTCACACCTTCGTTGGTGTAAACGCGGACCATGTACATGCCAGTGTTGAACTGAGCCATGTTCAGGATGTACTCATCTTGATCAAGCTCGGTGTCGAACACCACCTGGCCGAGGACGCTCACCACAGTGATGCGTTCCATGCCCTTGGCTTGGATGGTCACGTTACCCTTCGTCGGGTTCGGGAAGAGGTTCACATTGTCGCTGTTCTCACCGATGCCGGTGACACCAACCATGACGTAGTTGACTTCAGGATCGATGCCAGAGATGGCAGGTTCAGATTCGCAACCGTCAGCGTAGACGGCGGTCACCTGATAGTAGTACGTGCCAGCCTCAGGAGTATCGAAGTACTCAGTCACGTCACCAGGAACAGTGCCGATGAGTTCGTATTCGACTCCATCAACAGAACGGTAGATGTTGTAAGCAACGATTTCACCGTCGCGGTTGCCCATGCCACGGACATTCAGTTCAACGTCGTCGATATTCAGACGGAACATGTCGGTGCAGTTGAAGTGGCGGATGGCGATATAGCCAGTCATGCCAGCATAGTCGCTCAGGTCGACAGTGTACTGATACCAAGTACCAGCGCGGTTGCCACCATCGCGGGTGTCTCTCGTCATGGCGCCAGTGCTCTTAGCTGACATCGTCCACTCTTGGATGGTGGTGAAGTCGGAAGCATTGGTGTTGCCAGAGGTTGAGATAGCCACGCCGAAGTGTTCAGCAGCCCATGAGGCATCCTGAGCGCAAGCCCAGAAGGTCAATGTGCCACCGAGGGTCACTTGAGGCGAAACGAGGTAGTTGTCAGGATAGAGGGCGCTGCTGGTGTAAGAAGCTGAGGTAGCCCAAGAATCACCACCGTGGGCGATATTCTCGTCCCAACCAACTTCAATCCAGTTCAAGGTGTACCAGTCGTTACCGTCGCCGTCGGCGTCGATAGTCGTCCAGTCGGCAGGAATTTCCTGACCGCTCACGCCTTCGAAGCCCTCTGCGAACGAGCTGTACTCTTCAGGAGTCGGAGGTTCGGGTTGTTCAGCCCAGTAGAGGTGGACTTGGTCGAACTCGTTGTTCACTTCAGCGAACAGAGGAGCGCCAGCTTCGCATTCGTCGACGACTTCGCCGTTGGTGCTCATGCACACCGGGCAACCCATCGAGAAGTAGTAGTTGGTGTCGGACAGGATCTGCGGGCCAGGATAGATCGGGCGGACGCAGTAGACGTGCTCGCCAAATTCACCGAGGTGGTCATACTCACGTACATCGGGACCAACGATATCGAGGTATTCGCCATCTTGAGTGATGAGGAAGCCGATGATGTCGGAAGGAACAACGATGTCGCAGTCGGTCTCGCCTTCACCTTCAGTCTTAGTGAAGTCGATGACGCAAGGCTGTTGTGAATAGTTGGTGATCATAAGGACATAGTATTCACCGACCTGAGGCTCATGATAGTTGATGGAGCCGTGGCTGGTGTTGTGCTGATGCTGACCTTCAGGATAGCCGAGATACACATCCTCAGTGTAAGAGGCGCTGTAGCAGCAGTCCATGATCTTGTCACCAGTCAGGTGAGTGCAAGCATAACCAGAAGTGATTTCCTGCTCGGTGTAGGGACCCCACATGCAGAAGTCGATGTCTCTGGTGGTGGAAGCATTGTTAGGATCGTGGCCTTCCATGTGGATGACGAAAGGACCACCAGTGTGTATCCTCATGTGGTAGAACGAAGGATTGTAGGAAGAACCGATGCAACCATCGTCCATGCCTTCTTCTTGAGCCGTGCTGCTGGTGCTGGCGGCTTCGAATTCGATCAAATCAGAGGTGCAGAACGGCAGTGAGTTGATGCACTGGTCGTTCTCGACTCTAGCGTTGCGGAGAGCAACATCCATGGTGATGGAGAGGTAGTTCTGAGAAGCAACGCCGCTCTTCCATTCGTTCATACGGTCGAGGATGTCATACTTGCTCAGCAGTGAGAAGTTGTAGGTAGCATCCTGATAGAAGCTTTCAAACTCTTCCATGAAGTTGTTCATGTCGGAAGCAGGAGTCAGGACAAACTGACCATACTGGGCTTCAGCAGTCAGTGAGAAGCGGCTGTCCTTGCTGATGTTGTAGAGCAAGTAGGCTCTGAGGTCAACATTGTCGAGGGCAAGGAAGTTCAGTGTAACACCGTCTTCAGCATACTGGTTGTAGAAGGCGCCACCCGAGACCAAGCTCAGGCCACCACCTCTTTCAACATTCATCTCGATGTCGTCGACATTGAGGATGAACTGGTCAGTGCAGTTGAAGTGACGGATAGCAACATAACCGGTTTGGCCAGCGTAGGCGCTCAGGTCAACGGTGTATTGCGTCCAAGTGGTTTGACGCATGCTGTCGCTGCGGGTGTAGCGTGTCTTAGCGCCTTGGCCCTTAGCAGCGATCGTCCACTCTTGGAGGGTGGTGAAGTCGGCAGCATTGGTGTTGCCAGTGGTGCTCACGGCCACGCCAAAGTGTTCATGGCAGTAGGAATCGTCTTGACCACAAGCCCAGAAGCTGAAGGTACCACCGAGGGTCACTTGAGGCGACACTAAGTAGTTGTCAGGAGTCAAAGCTTGATAGGTCTGGTTGGCATACGAACCAGAAATCACGTATGCAACAGATTCGTTGTGACCCGTACCAGTCAGATCAACACCAGCGTTATGATAGATACCAGGAGTCATGCTCGAAACCCAGACATTACCGTCGCCATCAGCGTCGATATTGGTCCAGCCTTCAGGCATACCATCTTCGCAGTCGTAGCTGAACGAGCTGGCATCACCTTGCGGTTGATCAGGATCGATAGGACCAACCCACTGGTTGTGACCATGTTCAAACACCCACTCGATGTGGTTGCCTTGTGACTGAGTGCCAACGGTAACTTCGTCGACAGGTCCCCAGTGTTCGCAAGGTTCATACTGCCAAATGACAGCTTCGCTCCAAGCGCTTTGGCCAGTGCTGTAGATAGCGCAAACCTTCACTTTGTAGCGTTCACCTTCAATAAGGACATCGGCTCCAGACCAAGGATCGACAGTGGTGAGCTGGCAGAACGGTTGGTCGGCAGGAGTGTCATGGTTGAAGATAGGCTCATCGTCGATGCTCGTGCACATGATCTTATAGCCTTCGAGGTGGCGTTCTTCGCGAGTGGTGTAGCCAATACCAAAGTTGATGTTGTCAACCTTGAAGCAGTCACCATCGGGGTTCACGCTGCTGTCCTTGCTGTATTCCCATCTGAAAGTGTGGGTGCCTTGGGCAACATTGAATCTGTAGTTGTTCCAACCAGCAACCTCGGCACCATGAGTGAATTGAGCTTCACCATCGATGTAGAACATGCACTTATCCCAAGCGGTGGTAAGACCTTCACCTTGGCAGAGAGCGTCGAACTTAATCTGACCAGCTTCGATGTAGTCAACAGTGGCTTCGATAGCTGAAGTGCTGCTGGAAACGCCGGCATTGCCGCTCTTGATGCAATAAGTGGTGTGGAAAGGACCTTCTTGAACAACGGTCCACGGATATTCAGCGTCATTCACGAATTCGAAGTCGCCGAAGCCGTTTTCGAAGTCGAGGACTGCGGGCTGATCATCAGGAGTGATGGGTTGCCACATAGCCCAACCAGTGCGGCTGACGTAGACGTTCTTCACGCTGTAGATGATTTCGGTCAACACATAGCGGAGTTCGCGATCCGTCCAGATGGGTTCTTCCACTTGGAGGGTCTCATAACCAGGCAGTGAAACAGTGACCAGATAGGTGCCCTTACGGAAGGTCGGGAACACATAGTGGCCAGTGGCATCCAAAGTGATAGGAGCCTGAGGATGATTCATCTGCTCACCAGGCATCAGGTTGAGGAAGCTCACCACGGTGCCTTCTGGGCTGTCGGCGCTGTTCAACACAACGTTGACAGAGACATTGTTGAGGTACATATCCTTGTCGATGCAAGGCTTGCAGTCGGTATGCCACACGATTTCGCTTTCGCGTTCTTCGTTAGGATACTCAACGCGCGGGTTGTTCGGGTTGTAAGGATAGTTGCCACGATACACAGCGCTCACGCCATACTTGTAGACACCCGTCGGCACTTCAGGCCAGTTCACATCGAAGTAAGAGGTGTCGGGACGCCAAACGGTGGCCAAGAACGTGGTGTTCTCATCGGTGTAAGGACCATCATTGTAGCAGTCAGTGCGGTAGATGTTGTAGTGGTGCAAGGCACGGTTGTTAGCTGCATCTTCAGGATGACCGACGAACACGATGTTGTCGATGGTGAAGCAGTCGCCGGTGGGGTTCACGCTGCTGTCCTTGGTGTAGCTCCAAGTGAAGCTGTGGGTACCAGCAGTGATAGGCGTGCTGAAGGCTTGCCATCCAGCGAGGTCGGCACCATGGCTGAAGATGGTGTTGCCATCCATCACGAAGTCGCAGTGATCCCAGAAGGTGTAAGAACCTTCACCTTGGCAGTTGTATTCGAAGCTGAACATACCGTCTTGCGGGATGTTAACAGTCACGGAGATTGCAGAAGTGCTGCTGGCGACACCGGCATTGCCGCTCTTCAAGGCATAAGTGCCTTCGTGAGCATCGGTAGTCAGCGTCCAAGGATAGGTAGCATCGTTCTGCCAAGCAAACGGGGTGTTGTCCCAGTCTTCGAAGTTCTCTCTCAGTTCGGTGAAGAAGTTGAAGTCCCACCAAACTTGAACGAGGGTGTCACCTTGCACGCCAGGCACGTAGATAGGCTCGGCGCAAACGTGGGCAGGAGCCAGGAAGAGCTCGTCCATGATGAAGTCAACATGGTCGGTCAGCTCTTGGTAAACGATATCCAAAGGCAGCGGGTGTACCGTGATGGCATCCTGATAGCCTTCCATTTGGGCGACGGCAATCGGATAAGTGCCAACATGGATAGCGCCTTCATAGTAACCGTTCTCGTCGGTGACGAAGGTGTAGGTTTCAGGAGCGTTGAATTCGTTGAAGCCTTGGATGGTGACAGTGACACCGCCAATCGGGGTGACGCCATCTTGTTCGTAAGCGGTACCGCTAACGTTACCATTGCCGCTCACCCAAATCTCAACTGCGTTCGACTTCGGGCTTTCGCCTTCGTCGTAAACAGCGGTCACTTCGAACACATAACCATGGCCGACATAGTATTCGCCACTCATGTTGTAAGTCAGCAGGTCTTGAGGAATGACCCAACTGGTGGTCTCAACATTGTCAGGAGTGTCATAGACACGCTCGCCATCCATGTAGACGCGATAACGACGGTAGGTACGGTCGTTGTTGCGATCAACGATAGGATCCCAAGTCAAGGTCACAGTCTCTTCATATTCGAAGATACGGGTGTTGGTGGCGGTCAAGTTCTGAGGAACGTTGAAAGTGGTGGTGAAACCAAACACAGGACCCTGGGTGTAGCATTCCCATTCAGTGCCTGGGTTGCTACGCTGGTCGATACGCCAGAAGTAGTTGGTGTTGTTCCAAAGTTGGTAACCGTTGGCTTCCAAAGCTGCGCTGATGTTGAACGACTCTTGCAGGTCGCTGCTCCATTCGGTCACGAAGGTGGCAGGATGCTCGGTGTCGATTTCATCTTCCGGCCAGTAGGTGCTGCTGAACACGAGACGCCATTCGTTGGCGTAGTCGTTGAGCTTCCAGCGGAGGATCAGGTCGTCAGGAGAGATGCCCCATGCGTTGTCTTCAGGATAGATGTTGGTGACAGCGGGAATCGGGCAAGGAAGTTCTTGGTAATTGATAGTCACTTCGAAGTCGGGATCCGTTGAGGAGGCCACCAGGTAGTAGGTGCCCTTCAGCACGTTCAGGTTCTCGATGACAGGACCGGCTGAGAAGCTGGTAGGAATCTCAGGAACGACAGGTGTAGGATCATCGCCAGGTGTGGGATCATCACCGGGAGTAGGATCATCACCAGGTGTAGGATCATCACCAGGTGTAGGATCGTCGCCAGGTGTAGGATCATCGCCAGGTGTAGGATCATCGGGAGTGACACTGGTGCCAGTGTTCATAGTGACATCGTCAAGCAAAACCGAGTATTGGTTATAAGCATGATGATGGAAAGCAATCCAAACATTTTGTCCAGCGTAGGCACTCAGATCAAGAGTGACATATTCCCAATTGCCAAGACGATTGTTAAAGTTGAAATTACCAATACTATTCTGTCTATTGCTTCTACGCTCACCTCCATTGTTCCAAATGGGAGTAAAGTCCCAAGCAGTAGGCGATGCAACAGTAGCAATGCAGACTTCCATATAGTCAGGATAATCGTAAACCAACTGATCATGGTAGAAGCTCAAAGTGGCATTGTTTTCGAGAGCATAAGCTTGAGGAGAAACGAGGTAGTTGTCAGCATCGACCGCGCCATAACCATTGACATAAGAGACACCAATAATAAAGTTGTCTGAGCCATTAGCACCATTACCTTCGACTCCAGTGTACAAATCAGAAACCATCATCCACGCAATGCCATCACCATCGTTGTCAATATTGGTCCAGCCTTCAAGGTCGTTCTCGAAGTTGTAGGCGTACTCATCGCGGTTGCCATTGATACGGCCACCTTCGAAGACGATGTTGTCGACTGCAAAATAGTCACCCATAGGATTGACGCTTCCATCCTTTTCGTAAATCCAGCTGAAAGTGTGCTCACCAGCGGCCACTTCGGTGCTGAAATTATTCCAAATTTGAGTAGCGCCTTCGCGGAACATCTCTTCGCCATCGATCAGGAAAACACATTTGTCCCAAATGAGGTAGTCGCCTTCACCCCAAGCGGCATAGTCGAAGCTGACGGTACCGTTGGTGGTGTAATTCACCGTGGCGGTGAAGGTGGAAGCACTGCTGGCAACACCAGCATTGCCGCTCATCATGCCATAGCTGCCCGTGTAGGCGGCATCAGCGCTGATGTACCAAGGATAGGTAGCATCATTGGTGTAGTTGCCGAACTGGCTGAAGTTACCCGTCTCGAAGTCAATGGTGGAAGGAGCCACAGGGGCGCCACCGCCGCCAGCGTTGAACGGACGCATGGTGTAATTGTTGTCAGCCATCGGGCCAGGACGGCCGGCGAAGTCCTCACGATAGAGGGCCACCTTGCCGTTGGCACCATCGCTCACGTAAGCGTTGAGCATGATGTCGTGGTCAGCCGTGAACTTCATCACAGCGTCGTAGCCTTCCGGAATCTCGGGGAAGGGCAACGTGTAGTTGTCATGCAGGTTGTACTCAACCTCGGGGTTCACCTCGTTCCACATCTCGGAGGCATACATGTGCCAAGTGGTACCGGTGGTGACAGTGCCGATGTTGTAGGCCTTCTCGACCACATCGGGGCAATAGGGCTGATAAGGAACAGCGATGATGTTGAAGAGGTGCGTGCTGCGCTCGGTGGTGTTCACCGCGAGCAGGCTGTTGATGACATCGGTGCTGGTCCAGTTGATGTTGGTGGTTAGGAAGAGGTCAACACCAGGACGGCCGTTGTTTTCAACCGTGAAGTTGTACAGGTCGTCGTCAATCATGCTGAAGTAACCATTGTTGTGCAGGAAGTCAATCAACACAACCTCGACGTCATAATCACCGTCGTTGTAGAGGTTGAAGTGATAGGGCTCCATCCAAGCACCGTTAGGACGCTCGATGTAGAGCAGGTCGATGAGCTCACGCTCGTAGTCACCCACGCCATAATAAGCCAAGGTGTGGAGACCAGGCACATAAGCCGGTTCTGGTTCTGGGTCAACCGGCGGGACAATTTCGCCTTCGCCAGGGACGAGAGTGATGTCGTCGACGACGAACATCCACTGGCCGTCGCCGAAGTGACGGATGGCCACGTAACCTTCGCCGCTGAAAGCGCTCAGGTCGACGGTGTACTCGTACCAAGTGCCAAAGTAGATCGAACGCACTTCTCTACCAGTCTTTTGTGCAACGGGTTCGCCGTAGCGAATCGTCCATTCGTCGACCATGGTGAAAGCATTCGGGTCGTAGTTGTTGGTCGTTGACACGGCCACGCCGAAATGCTCTTCACTCAGGAACAGGTCGGCTCTGCTCGTAGCCCAGAAGCTGATGCTACCGCCCAGAGTCACGCGAGGTGAAACCAGGTAGTTGTCATGCTCAAGGCCAAAGAAGAGGTGCCAAAAGTCCCTCGACTGTGAAGCCAGGAAGTACTGTGAGCCGTCATGGCCATAACCTCCAAAGAGGTTGATGCCCCATGCGTTGAGCAGGCTGGATGTGGTCATCCAATCGTAGCCATCATGGTTGGCATCGATGGTGGTCCAGCCTTGGAAGCCTCCGTTTTCGAAGTCGAATGTGTACGACGACGGAGCCTGCGCACGCGCCACGCCCATAAAGGCGAGCACGAGCGTCATCATCAAAGAAAATACTTTCTTTTTCATAATGAATTGATTTGATTAATAAATAGGTTAATTAATAAATTTGTGTTCAAAAATAATAGGCATTCCCTACATTGCTCCTTCCGTTCCCACGGAATGAAACCTCGCAATGGCTGGGGAAAAATGCGAAATGCACCGCTACCAAAGGGCACGGCGTCAGCTAATTTCCTAAGCATAATACGAACATTCGAATGCATAGTAAACGCGTTTGTTTTGTTGTCTAGACATCTATAAGACGCATAACTTCGGTTTTACCCTTAGTCAAGATGCGACTTTTTTTGCTTCCTTTCGGAAACCCTATTAATAGGCTGCAAAAATACGACAAAAACAGGCTTGAAAGAAAAAAAATGAAAAATTTTCGCAAAAATGTTTGGCGAATTGAAAAATGTTGTATTTTTGCAGCCGCAAACGAGGGGCATTAGCTCAGTTGGCTAGAGCGCTTGCATGGCATGCAAGAGGTCATCGGTTCGACTCCGTTATGCTCCACAAAAGAAAAACCCGTTGAGTTTCAACGGGTTTTTTGTTTGCCTATAAGAGATTCCCTGCGGGAATGGAGAAGATTATATATTGTAATGCGGCGGCAAAATAGATCCTACTATCTTCAAGACCTATATGCCGCCGCTGTTTATGGCAAAGCCAAGCCCTTCATTCCCCCAGGGGGAATCTTATCAATTACTTCCCAATTCCTTTATTGCCCTCTGTAGTACCTCATCCATAGGAGCGTAAATCGGATAGAAGCCCTCGTCATCATAGAGGTTGCGGGCAATATATGCCTTCAATAGGATGTCAGCCTCGCGGCGCGCCACTTGTTGTTGTTCTTCTGTGCCTTTGATACCCTTCTCCCCTGCCTGCTTCACTAGTTCGTTAAACATGAGGTCAGTCACCTTAAAGCCTTTGTCGAAAGCCTCGACGGTCTTGAAGCGTTGCAACTGATTGCGATGGCGGTCGGTATAGTCAAAGGCATACTGATAAAGCAGGCCCGTGTTGACGATGCGGTTGAAATAATACTGCGTGCTGTCGTCGACAAGGGGCACGTAGATGTCGGGCATGATGCCACCGCCGCCATAGACCGTTTTGCCTTTCGGAGTGGTAAATTTCAGCGAATCAGCGAAATGGATGCTATCGGGATGGAACAATTCACCGTTCTCATAACGTTCGTAGGATTCCAAGAGGTATTTCTCATGGTCTTCGTCGTATGGCTTTTGGATGCACCGGCCCGTGGGCGTATAGTAACGTGCCACGGTGAGGCGGATGGCTGAGTTGTCGCTGAGCATAATCTGCTCCTGCACCAGCCCTTTACCAAAAGAACGGCGTCCAATGATGGTGCCACGGTCGTTGTCTTGCAAAGCTCCGGCCACAATTTCACTCGCGCTGGCCGACTCGCCATCGATGAGCACCACCACACGGATGTCTTCCAACATGCCTCGGCGGCGTGCCTTCATATACTGGCGCGGGCGGTTGCGGCCTTCAGTGTAGACGATGAGGCTACCCTTGGGCAAAAACTCATCGGCAATGTCGACGGCGGCGGCAAGGTAGCCACCCGTGTTGCCGCGCAGGTCGAAAATGAGTTGCTTCATGCCTTGTCCTCTCAAGTCGGCAATCCCTTGCTTAAACTCCTTGACGGTGGTGGCGGAAAACTTGCTGAGCTTGAGGTAGCCAATATTGTCGTCGAGCATGTAGGCGATGTCGACGCTGTAGGTGGGAATGGCATCACGAGTAATCGTATAATCAAGTAAACCCTCCACACCACGACGCAACACGCGAACGGCAACCTTGGTACCCTTGGGACCTTTCAACTTACGCATCACATCTTCGTTGGTCAGTTTTTTGCTTGCCACCAGCGAGTCATCAACATAGATGATACGGTCACCAGCCATGATGCCCACCTTCTCCGACGGACCTCCCTTGATGACGTTGACGATGGCAATGGTGTCTTTCTCAAGGCGGAATTGCACGCCGATACCGTCGAAGCTACCCAGCAACGGGTCGTTCACTTCGTTGAACTCGTCCAAGGAGATGTAGGCACTATGCGGGTCAAGTTCTTCCATCATGGCAGCGATGGCCTCATCTTGGAGTTTGTGGGCATCGGGCACGTCGACATAGTCGTTGTTGACATACCACATCACCTCGTCGAACTTGCTACCGCTTTCAACGTTGACCTTTTTGCCGTTTACACCTTTATTAATATAGAGGCCGAAAAGGATGCCAGCCAACAACATCACGGCCACTACTAAAGGACGAGTTCTATTGTTTTCCATACTATATCTTTCGCTGTTTACTTAAAACACGGAACCTTCGATAAGCTCAGAATCCACGATTTCTGTAAGAGAAAAGGTCCCTGAGCCTGTCGAAGGGCCGTCTTATAATGATTCACTTTATTCAATTACCGCACTCGATAAATCGAGGTTGCGATCCACCTTGCGGAACAAACCTTGCAACACCGTGCCCGGACCCACTTCGATGATGGAGCGCACGCCTGTAGCGAGAATGTTGTTCATGGTCTGCGTCCACAACACGGGTGAGGTAAGTTGGGCGATGAGGTTCTTCTTGATGATTTCGGGGTCGTTGACCGACTGGCCAGTGACATTCTGATAAATCGGGCAAATGCCTTGGTTGAAAGTAGTGGCTTTGATGGCTTCGGCAAGTTCGACGCGAGCCGGTTCCATCAGCGGGCTGTGGAAGGCGCCGCCCACTTTCAGCGGCAACACGCGCTTGGCGCCTGCTTCCTTCAGCTTCTCGGAAGCGGCATCCACGCCCTCAATCGACCCGGAAATGACAATCTGACCAGGGCTGTTGTAGTTGGCAGGCACCACTACGGCATCCTTCACCGAGGCACAGATGCTCTCGATGACCGTATCTTCCAAGCCAATGACGGCGGCCATGGTGCCAGGCTGGGCCTCACAAGCCTTCTGCATAGCCAAGGCGCGTTTGCTCACAAGGCGCAGGCCGTCTTCAAAGCCGAGCACCTTGTTGGCGACAAGGGCTGAAAACTCGCCCAACGAATGGCCAGCCACCATGGTGGGGTCGAAATCTTCGAGCATGGAAGCCAGAATGACAGAGTGGAGGAAAATGGCCGGTTGGGTTACCTTGGTCTGGCGCAAGTCCTCATCGGTGCCTTCAAACATGACATCCGTGATTTTAAACTTCAGGATACTGTTCGCTTTCTTGAACATGTCCTTGGCTTTCGGGAACTTATCGTACAGATCTTTGCCCATCCCTACAAACTGGGCACCCTGACCGGGGAAAACGTATGCTTTTATCATTATTAGATTTAAAATTTAAAATTTAAAATTCAAAGATTCAAAGATTCAAAATTTGAAGATTCAATGCAGGTTTGATCCTATCAGTTGGAAAAATTCCTCTCGTGTCGACTCGCGTTCAAAGGCACCGATAAAGTCGCTGGTGGTGGTCACGGCACTTTGTTTCTGCACACCTCGCATCGACATGCACAGATGTCGGGCCTCGATGACGACAGCCACGCCCAAGGGATGCAAGGCCTCATTGATGGCGTTCTTGATTTGCGTGGTCAGACGTTCCTGCACCTGTAGGCGACGCGAATAGGCTTCCACCACACGGGCAATCTTGCTCAGCCCAGTGATGTAGCCGTTGGGGATGTAGCCCACATGCGCCTTGCCAATGAAAGGAATCAAATGATGTTCGCACAAGGAGTACACTTCGATATCCTTGACAATCACCATCTGTCGATAGTCTTCCTTGAACTTCGCTGACAATAGGATTTCCATCGGGTCCTGCTCATACCCTTGCGTGAGGAACTGCATTGACTTGGCTACGCGCAAAGGCGTCTTTAGAAGACCTTCGCGTTGGGGGTCTTCTCCAAGTAGCTCCAGGATGGCGGTATAGTGCTCCTGAAGTTTGGCCAGCCTTTCCGTGTCAAATTGCTCAATGGCTTCGTAGCCGAAATGCTTTTTAAGCCTTTCGTTCATCATCAGCCTATTTTTTGCTTGGGCATTGCCACTGTCGACTGCTGTCCCATGGTGCACTTACCCGTGAATTGGGCACCCACTTCGATGAGTAGTTGTTTTGTATTAAGGTCAACTTCCACCTTCGAGGTAGCTTTGAGAGCAGTCAGCTCTTCCGTGTTGATGTTGCCTTTCACCACGCCTGCCACTTCAGCTTGTTTGCAGGTGAGGTCGCCTTCCATGACGCCGGTTTGACCAATCGTGACCTTACCGTTCGCTTTCAGCGAGCCAATGAGATGGCCGTCGATGCGAATGTCGCCATTCGACTCAATATCGCCCTTGATAGTGGTGCCAGTGCCAAGGAGATTACGCACTTGTGATTCCATTAATGCCATAGCTTTAGTTTTTATTAGATTCTATGAATTGTATATATTCGTCCAAGTTTTTGGACTGGTAATAGACGGGATAGTTCTTTATAGAAATAGGTGTGACGGTATAGTTTGCCTTATCAATGCCGCCAAACACATAGTCCGTGAGGAACAGGGAGGTGATGTAATCGGCGGCTTGTTTCTCGTTGTCAAAGTTGCCGATGGTCACGATGCTGTGGGTTTCGTCGAGTTCCACATTATTGATGTTGAACGTCTTAGTACGGTGTTCCTTCTTGTTGAAGTCGCTGAGACGCACCTTCAGCGGCTCTATGCGCACCAACTTGGAGTTGCAAACCACCATGACGAAATGTTGGGTATTGGGCTCGTATGTGTAAGGTGCTTCTTTCTTGATTTCGGGTTCGTCGGCACCTTCCTTGGTGATGTTTTCGAGCACCATGCCCAGATGATATTCCTCGTTGACCTCTTCCAAAACGCGACGTGCATAGGAAGTGATGCCACTGTTGGGATAAGTGCGTACCAAGTCGTAAAGGGCGTATGCCATCGTGTCGATGGAGACGAGACGACCTTGAGCGACGGCATGGAGGAAGGCAAAGCGCGGCATGAAAGCTGTGTCGGACTCAAACATCTCCATAGCACGTTCGGTGTTCATCTTCACACGGTAGTACTGACCCTGCTCAAAAGCCTCATAGGTCTTGGTGTAGAAGTCGGAAGCCTCACGTTCTTGGGCCTGCATCCGTTCGAAATACGATGGATCGTTGATGAACTCGGCGTAACTTGATGTGGGGTATTTGTCGAAAATCTTGCCTTTGTAAGTCAACGACTGCTCCTCGTGGTTGAGGTCCTTGTGCATCTTATAGAGCGCGTACCAAGTGGGCAGTTCCATGTCGTTGCCAGGATAGCGCGTGTCAAGTTTTTCATACGACTCGATGGAACGTGGCAAGTCGGAGAGACGGTCCATATAGAGGAAGCCAAGATGGTAGAGACCGTCGGCGATGAGCGAGTCGGCCACGGCTTTCTGTTCTTCAGTGAAAGGCAGGTTTTGGAGGTAATAGCCACGATCGTGGTTGGTGAAGTTGCCCGACAAGCTGTCGCTGCCTGCTTCTTGGGCAGTTTCTTTATCGTCGTCGCCGCTGTCGGAGAAAGCGTTGGCAAGGCTACGCTTGTCGCTGATGAACCAGTTGTCCTCGTTCTTTCTCATGCCCCACTTCCGGGTAAATTCAGTCATGCCCTTCGAAACGGTGGCTTGGTTATAGAAATACCATGTGGCACCGCTTTGTGGGCCTTGCTGCGTATTATCGTCGAGTTTCGACTTGCTTGTGGTGGAGCCCATCAGCTCTAACTGTTCTTCATACTCTTGGCGTTCGCGCTCAAGGCGTTCCTCTTCGATGACCTGTGCAATGATGCGGTCGATGAGCTTGTTGCGTGAAACGGAATCCATGGCGGCAACACGCAACAGGCTGTCCTGCTCGTAGACGGTGCCGGCATACATCACCAACTCGTTAAGCGTCTGCGAGATGTTCATGAGGCTGTCGTAACCTTCATAATCCCGAGGCATGTTGGAGACGGCAGTATCGTAGTAAGCCTGAGCCAGTTCGTATTCGTTTTTGTCGAAGAACATGGAAGCCACCTTGAGTGACGATTGTATCCTTTGGTTTTGGTTGTCCTTAAAGGCGGCCACCGATTCCCTGAGGTAACGGATGGCTTTGGCTTCGTCGCCTTCACGGAGCGCCAACTCTGCCATGGCGTAGTAGATGCGGTCAAGATAATCCTCGTTTTTCGAATCACGGAGCATCTTGTTCATCATCTTGTAGAGCTCGGCAGCGTTGTTAGCAGAGCCCATCTTAGCCATGTTCATCCTCGATTCGAAAACCATCTCGTAGACTGGGTTGCGCTTGATGACCTTCTTGAACTGCGCGGTGGCTCGTTGCGCGTCGTCCTGCTGCATGTAGATTTGTCCCAAGATAAACATGGCACGGGTGCGCAAATCACGATCGTTGTTAAGCAAGATGCCGCTTTTCAGATAAGGGACGGCCTTATTATAGTCCTTCACGGCGATGTAGTAATCAGCGATGGTGAAGTCCATATTGCGCATCAGCTCCTTGGGTTGTTTGCTCACCCCTGCCGACCTGGCCAGCAGCTGTTCAATCATAGCCACGGCCTTAGGATATTCTTCGGTTTGGATATAAGTCTTGATGAGCCACATGTTGGCCACAAGTGCGATGTCGTTGTATCCATATTCCGTAGCCACAAAGTCGAAGGTGCGCTTTGCGGGGATGTAGTCGTGCTTGAAGAAATGGGCCTTACCCATGACAAGATAGGCATCGTCGATCCATCTCACGCGTTCACGGTTGTTGAACTTCATGGAGTGTTTTTGCACGCAGATGGAGGTCTTTTCGAGGGCGCGGTCCATGACCGAGTTGAGTGCCATGCCATTTTGCTGGGTGCCGTAGTTATACACTCTCAGCACTTTGGAATAATCGTCCTTGACGGAGCTGCGAAGTTGTTTTTCGCCTTCCTTTAGGCTGGCTTCGCCGTTGAAATAGATGTTGTAATGGCTGGTGAGGTTATGGAACATGCGGCGGGTAAGCGTGTTCTTTTTTGTGGAGCAGCCGCTGAAAAGCAGCAGTCCAATGACACAGCCTATCGCCACAATTATGTTGGTTCTTCTTTGCACTTTCGTTGTTGTTTTTAGCAATAACTCCAAATTGGCCCGATTATTTCAATGCGAAAGCATAAAAGTCACTCGCGTTGTCCGTACCATTTTCTAGCTTCTTCCAAGAGTTGGGCATCGGTGGGTTCTTCTAATGCCGAGCGCATCACTACGGCGATGCTATCGGTACTGTTCTTGAATTCGTTGAGCAGCAGTTGGTCGAAGTCGGCTTGGCGGTGTTTTTCAATGCCCACTCTTTGGCCCTCAATAGCCTGCATGGCCTTGGCCTTGTAGTCGTCCATGGCCAAGTATTGCACCAAATTTCCAACGTATCTCAAGCTATCTTCCGACCAGTCGACGGCGATGGGCTCCGACAAGGATCTCAACGCATACTTTTCGCACAATTGGGGCAACTCGCCTTGTATCTGCTCAACCTGACGAGAGAACTCCAACGCCAACCGTTGGGCGCGTTCCTTCTCCACGTTGGCCTTGATTTTGGGAACATAGATGAATGCCAAAACAGCCAAGATAGCTGCCACTACTGCCAAGATGATGATTTTCACAAAATTATGGCCTTTCGAAATTGCCGAACGCACATCGCTGATATTGTCGTAACGCTGTTCTTTTGAGAACTGCGTGCAATGGGTGGCAACGGAGCCAAATTGCTTGGAGATGTTGCGCTCGCCGATAAATTCCATGATTTTACCCAAGGAATACACATCGGCGCGGCTGTCGAAATCCTCGCCCTTGATAATCTCGGGAGCGATAAACGCCATCTCCTTGATGAGAAGCTCGCGGTCGGCATCCTGCTTGGTCTCAGGCACTCCGATATCAATGATGCGAACACGGTAGTCGTTGGCCGTCACCATGATATTTTCGGGACTAAGGTTGCAGTGTACCACACCGTTGCGATGCATATAATTCAAGCCGTCGCACACTTCGGCGAGGATGCTCTTCACCTGTTTCTCGGAGAGTGTCCCCACACGCACATGTTCAGCCAATGTCTTTCCATCGATATATTCGTAGATGATAGAGTCGCCCAAACCTTCGACATGAACGAAATCCATAACCTTGCGGATATACTTGTTGTCGAGCATGGAGGTAGTTTCAAACTCCCGTCTCAGCGAAGCCAAGCATGCCGGATCGTCGACATATTCCTTTTTCAAAGTCTTGACAATGACTTTCTTGCCATGAAAATTGGCGGTAAAGACACGGCTGTTCCCGTATTGGGAAGTATGGAGCAGACGGAGGTCAGTGTAGTCGTTTGAAATCTTGTTTTCTGACATTCCTATTAATATATTTGGGTGCAAAGATAACGCATTTTTCCGAACCAATGGCAAAAGAGGTGGGGAAAAAGATTATTTGATGAAAAAGCCTAATGATGATTTTTCAAATTCCTTCTAACGCCCAAATAAACCGCGGAAAAAATTCCGCACTATTTTGAAAAAACGAGGAAAAAATTCCGCAGAATTTTAAAAAATCGCGGAAAAAAATCCGCAGTTTTGAAAATATGTGTATTTTTGCGACAAAATTGAATGCCTTATGGAAAGCCTATACGAACTATTCTATGCAAAACTGAACGAAACCCCGATGGGTTTCCAACGCTACCTGTTTGACAGAATCAACTGGAAAAACCGCATGATTGCCGTTTTGGGAGAACGCGGAGTGGGAAAAACAACGCTCCTACTGCAAAAGATAAAATCAGACGGCACAGATAACACCCTGTATTTCAGTGCAGACAATATCTACTTTGCCCAACACACCTTGTTCGACACCGCCAATGAATTCTACCGCAAAGGAGGCACCAAACTCTATATCGATGAAATCCACAAATATCCTTCATGGTCTACGGAACTGAAGATGATTTACGACAACTGCACTCATTTGCAGGTGGTTGTCACCGGCTCCTCCATCCTCGACCTCTACAAAGGCACCGCCGACCTTAGCCGAAGGGTTATTCCTTATCATCTTAAAGGCCTGTCGTTCAGGGAATATCTGGCAATGAACAAAGGCATTGTCTTGCCTCCCGCTTCATTCAAACAAATCCTTGAACACAAAATCACTTTCCCCGAAGGCGAAAAGCCCCTGGCCTTGTTTGACGACTATCTGAGAACAGGTTACTATCCTTTTTGGAACGAACCCGATTTCACGACCCGACTGAACAATGTCATCAACCTAACCGTCGAAAACGACATCCCCACCTACGCCAAGATGAATGTTTCTACAGCTCGTAAACTCAAGCAGTTGTTGTTCATCATCTCGCAAAGCGTACCGTTCAAGCCTAACTATACGGCCATCGGTGCCGCCATGGAATGCGACCGCGGAAGCGTTTCCGACATGGCCTACTACATGGAAAAAGCCTGCCTAACCATGCAACTCAATCATCCTGACGATGGCATGAAGAATTTCGGCAAACTTGAAAAAACCTACCTAGGCAACACCAACTTAGTTTACGCCTTGTCGGAAAACAAACCCGAGATAGGTAATCTTCGGGAGACATTTTTCTTGTCACAAATGCAAGTCAACCAAAAAGTCTTCGCGGCAAAAGTCTCTGATTTTCTTATTGATGGAAAGACCTTCGAAGTCGGAGGAAAAAGCAAGGGAAAAAAACAACTCGCCGAAGTCAAAGATGACTTTGTGGTGAAAGATGACATTGAATACGGCTATGGGAACATCATTCCACTTTGGCATTTTGGAATGAATTACTAAGTCCGTCCCAACCTTTTTCAAAAAACCGCGTGACATTTTGTCAGTTTTTTGTATTTTTGCCGCTCAATTCAAACAGATGAGCGAATTAAGATTACATAAAAGACACGAGACTGCGAGACAAGAGACACGAGACATGGAGCTTGTCCCGCGTCCCTAAGTCCCGTGTCCCGAGTCAAAAAAGAATGAAGTTTAATATTTAACGGTAACATACAAAATGAAAATCTCTTATAACTGGTTGAAACAATACGTCAACTGCGATTATTCGGCTGAAAAAGTCAGCGAGCTGTTGACCTCCACAGGCCTCGAAGTGGAAGACCTCGAACGTTTTGAGTCGGTGAAGGGCGCCTTGAAAGGCGTCGTCGTGGGCAAAGTGCTCACCTGCATCGACCACCCCAACTCCGACCACCTGCACATCACCACCGTCGACGTCGGCGGCGAAGAACCCCTGCACATCGTATGCGGCGCACCCAACGTAGCGGCTGGACAGAAGGTGCTTGTGGCCACCATCAACACCGAACTCTGGATTGGCGACGAACACATCACCATCAAAAAAGGCAAGATCCGTGGCGAGGTCTCTGAAGGTATGATTTGTGCCGAGGACGAGCTGCAACTCGGCACCTCGCACGATGGCATCATGGTGCTGCCTGATGACTATGAAGTGGGCAAGCCTGCCTCATTCTATTTCCCTGTGGAAGAGGATTATACCATCGAAATCGGCCTCACCGCCAACCGCAGCGATGCCACCTCGCACATCGGCTCGGCCCGCGACCTCGTGGCCGCCCTCAACCAGCGTGAGAACACCACGAAATACCACCTCATCCGTCCCTCAGTGGACGACTTCAAGGTGGAAAGCCATAACCTCGACATCGACGTGGTCGTTGAAGACACACAGGCCTGTCCGCGCTACTCGGGCGTGACCGTCAGCGGCGTGAAAGTCGGCGAGTCGCCGGCCTGGCTGAAGAACCGCCTTGCCGCCGTCGGCATCCGCAGCATCAACAACATCGTCGACATTACCAACTATGTGCTGATGGAAGTCGGCCAACCCATGCACGCTTTCGACGCCGACAAAATCACGGGAAAGAAGGTCGTTGTGAAATGCATGCCCGAAGGCACACCTTTCGTCACCCTCGACGGTGTGGAACGCAAGCTGAACAGCCGTAACCTAATGATTTGCAACGCCGAAGAGCCCATGTGCATCGCTGGCGTGTTTGGCGGACAGAAGTCGGGCGTGACGATGGAGACCACCAACGTCTTCCTCGAGAGTGCCTACTTCAACCCCACCAGCATCCGTAAGACCTCCAAGTTCCACGGCCTGCAAACCGACGCCTCGTTCCGTTACGAGCGTGGCGCCGACCCCAACATCACCCTCTTCGCCCTGAAACGCGCCGCCTTATTAATAAAGGAGTTGGCTGGCGGAACGATTTCTTCAGAAATCAAGGACGTGAAAAACGGCGACTTCGCCCCAGCCCGCGTGGACCTGAAGTTCGACTACCTGAACAAACTGGCTGGCAAGGTCATCGACCCCGTCCAAGCCGTCAACATACTGAAGAGCCTTGAGTGCCAAGTCGTTGAGCAAGACGACAAGCACGTGGTCGTCGACGTGCACACCAGCAAGGTCGACGTGACCCGTCCCGCCGATGTGGTCGAGGAAATCCTCCGCATCTACGGCTATGACAACATCGAAATCCCGAGCCGCATCCATGCCTCCATCAGCCGCGCCACCAAGCCCGACGCCGACAAGATGCAGCAGAAGATCAGCGACATGCTCGTCGCCAACGGCTTCTACGAGATCATGAACAACTCACTCACCAAGGCCGCCTACAGCGAGGCCTTCCCCGCCTTCGACCCTGCCCAAAACGTGAAGATTCTCAATCCTTTGAGCAGCGACCTCAACGTGATGCGCCAGACCCTGATGTGGGGCGGATTGGAAAGCATCGCCTTCAACCAAAACCGCAAGGTCAGCGACATGAAGTTCTTCGAGTTCGGCAGTGTCTACTTCTTCGACGCAAACAAAGTCGGCGACGAGACCAAGCCGCTCAAGCCCTACAACGAGCACACCTGCCTCGACCTCTTCCTCACCGGCAACAAGCAAGCCGAGCTGTGGAACGTCCCGACCCAAGCCATCGACTATTTCGACTTGAAGGAATACGTCATGGGCGTGCTCAACCACTTCAAATTCGACTTCAAGGCCTTGGAAGCCAAGGAAGCCAACCTTCCGCATTTCGACTATGCGACCACCTATTGCGTTGACGGAAAGGAGATTGTCACCCTCGGCAAACTCAGCAAGAAGACCTTGAAGCACTTCGACCTGAAGAAAGATGTGTTCTATGCCACCTTCAACTGGACCATGATGATGCAATGCTTAGCCAAGGCCAAGGAAGTGCACTTCGAGCCGCTGTCGAAGTTCCCCGCCGTGCGTCGCGACCTCGCCATGATTTTCGACAAGAACGTGACCTTCGACGAAGTCAAGAAAGTCGCCATGGCCGCCGAGAACAAGATCCTGCAATCCATGAGCCTCTTCGACGTCTACGAAGGCGAGAAAATCCCCGCAGGCAAGAAACAATATGCCATGAGCTTCGTGCTAATGTCACCCACCACCACCCTCACCGACAAGGTGATAGAAAAAACTATGGGCAAGATTCAAGGCGCGTTTGAACAGCAGTTGGGAGGAGTTTTGAGATAAAAGGGCTATGGCTGATGGCCAATGACTATGGCCTGACCCACGGAAAATCTTGGATTTCAAGCTTTCGGTGGAACAAGCCATAGGCCATGAGCCATAAGCCATAGTAACTGAACAACTGAACAACTGACTAACTGAACAACTGACATGGACGTACAAGCAATAAAACGAACTTTCGGAATCATCGGCACCGACCCTGAGCTCGACCGCGCCATCGGGATCGCAGCACAGGTGGCCGCCACTGACCTCACCGTGCTCATCATGGGAGAAAGTGGCACGGGCAAGGACGTGTTCCCGAAGATCATCCACCAAAACAGTGCCCGCAAGCACGGACAATACTTTGCCGTGAACTGTGGCGCCATCCCTGAAGGCACCATCGACTCGGAGCTGTTTGGTCACGAGAAAGGCGCATTCACGGGAGCCGTTGGCGAGCGCAAAGGCTATTTTGAAATTGCCGACAAAGGCACGCTTTTCTTGGATGAAGTCGGCGAATTGCCCCTCTCTACCCAAGCAAGATTGCTACGCGTTTTGGAAAACGGCGAGTTTATCCGCGTTGGCGGCAGCAAAGTGATGAAAACCGACGTCAGGATTGTGGCTGCCACTAATGTCGACCTGCCTTTGGCTATCGAGAAAGGCCGTTTCCGCGAAGATTTGTATTACAGGTTGAACACCATCCCGATCCACATCCCCGCCTTGCGCGAAAGGAAAGGCGACATTCCCTTGTTATTCCGCAAGTTTGCTACCGACTTCGCAGAGCGCAACCACATCCCTGCCATTATGCTGACACCTGATGCGATGAAGATGCTGGAAAACTACCGTTGGGACGGCAATGTGCGCCAGCTGAAGAACGTCACCGAGCAGATTTCCATCATGGAGACCGACCGCAACATCAAGGCAGAGACCTTGACAAAGTACCTGCCTGTCAGGGTGCAAAGCAACCTACCCGTGCTCTTACCCCGTGAGGACACGCCCGAAGGCATGTCAGAACGAGATTTGCTTTATCGCGTCTTGTTCGACATGAAGAAAGACATAGCAGAGCTGCGTGCCCAAGTCAACAATATGAGCAGTGGTCGCCCTGTGGAGAAAAACTATGTGCAAAGCAATCCTGTCACCCAAATCGGTGATACCGTGGTAACACGCGTGAACCAAAGCGAGCCCGAAGTGGCTGAGCCTGAGTTTACCGAATTTATCCCTGCCGAGGAAACCTATGGTGGCCTCTCGACAAGCTCAACGACCCATCCGTCCGAGACGCTTTCCCTTGAGCATCATGAAAAAGAGATGATTATCAAGGCATTGGAAGCCCACCGCGGCAAGCGCAAAGATGCGGCGAAGGCTTTGGGCATTAGCGAACGAACCTTATACAGAAAGATCAACGAATACGGCATAGACCTATGAAAATGAGGGCGATAGTAGCGGCATTGATGTTGGCTTTGGCATTGATTTGTCACGGTTGCGGCATTTATTCCTTCTCGGGAGCGTCGATACCCGCCGAGGCCAAAACCATCTCGGTGGACTACTTCCCCAACCACGCACAGCTCGTCAACCCTTTATTGAGTGACAACCTCACCACTGCCCTACGCGGTGCCATGACCAGCCAAACCACATTGGACTTAGTGGAAACAGGCGGCGACCTTGCCTTTGAAGGTGAAATCACGGATTACAAAACCACCCCCGTAGCCATCACCGGACAGACCGCAGCCATGAACCGTCTCACCATCACGGTAAAAGTACGCTTTAGCAACCGCATCGATGAAACAAAAGACTTTGAGCAAACCTTCTCGCGCTACGAGGACTATCCCAGCAACCAAGACTTGAACTCGGTGCAGGAATCGCTGACTACAACGATCGTCGACCAATTAGTGGAGGATATATTCAATAAGGCATTGGTGAACTGGTAATTATGAATGATGAATGATGAATGCGGAATGATGAATGCGGAATGATGAATGTGGAATGATGAATGTGGAATGCGGAATGCTGAATGTGGAATGTGGAATGTGGAATGTGGAATGATGAATGCGGAATGTGGAATGCGGAATGCGGAATGATGAATAACGAACAACTTTAAACTATAAACTTACAACTACTCTAAACTCTAAACTCTAAACTCTAAACTCTAAACTCTCAACTGAAAAGATGGATAGCAAGCAACTCATAGGATACATGACGTGGCCGGAAACGCTGAAAGGCGAGGCAGTGAAAAAGGTGGAACAGATAGTGACGGATTATCCCTATTTCGCCATCGGACAGACTTTGTTGACCATCGCCTATCAGAACACCAATGACGACCGCTATGAAAATCAGTTGAAACAAACAGCCGCTATTATGCCTAATCGCGACAAGCTGCGGCTGTTCACCTTGATTGCCCGCCATCGTTGGGAAAGCACACCCGAAATCCCTGCCCTCCCCGACGAAGTGGCACCCATCGACAATGATTCTTCCAACATCGAAACTCAGGAAAAACAAAGCACGAGCATCATCCGCGAAAAGGTGTTCATCATCCCGGAAATCGACCTTAGCAGCACCCATGAAGAGCTCTCCGCTGAGATGGCTTTGCTTGAGGAAAAACGCAAGTCGCTCGATGAATTGAAAGCCATCATTGCCAACCGGCTGAAAGAACTCGAGGCGGAGAAACAACGTAAAGAAACCGAGCAGCCCAAGCCCAAGAAACTATCTCGCAAAGAACTGATAGACAAATTTATACTTGAAAACCCAAGCATCTCACGACCCAAGGCCGAATTCTACAATCCCATCTCGGTGGCACAAAACAGTATCATCGATCAGGAAAACATCGTGAGCGAAACTTTGGCCAAAATTTATGAAAAACAAGGGTATATCGAAAAGGCAATTTCAATTTATGAAAAATTAGGCTTGAAATATCCAAAAAAAAGTCGTTATTTTGCAGCCCAAATTGAACGCTTACAAGAAAGCAAAGAAAGTTAAACAATTAAATAATTAAAAATGTACACATTAGTAGTAATTTTAATCCTGATTGTCAGCGTGTTATTAGGATTGATCGTTCTGGTTCAGAACTCAAAAGGTGGCGGTTTGGTCTCCAATTTCGGTGGTGCCAACCAGATGATGGGCGTTCGTCAGACGACCGATTTCCTCGAAAAAGCCACTTGGACGTTGGCCGGCGTGCTGGTTGTGCTCTGCCTGATTTCGAGTATCACCCTGCCAAAGGCCAACAAAGAAGGCACTCCGAAGAGCGAAGTCAGTTCGCAAATCGAGAATGTGATGCCTAGCGTTCCTGCCACGGATGCTCCAGCCGCAACGATGGAAACTCCCGCTGCGACAGAAGCACCTGCTGAACAACAATAATAAGGCGCTACAAAAACAACCCCTGAAAAGCCAAGGTGGAAACGCCTTGGCTTTTTTGGGTTGAAAGGCATGGATTATCTCAAATATCAAAAAAATAGTCGTACTTTTGCACCTTATTAATATCACTCCTGATGCATAAGATTTTTCTTCCCTTATATCGTTACTTCAGTAGTCACAAACCGCTGATGTACATTATCTTAACGGTCACCACCCTCGTCTTTCTCTTCTTCGGGCTCCAACTCAAATACGAGGAAGACATCTCAAGGCTCCTCCCCTCTTCGAGCGTCGAGAGCCAATTAGCCTTCACTTCCATTGAGTTAAAGGACAAAATCTACATCCAGGTGACTTCGGCTGACCAACCTTTGTCTCCTGAAACCCTTTGCGAACGAACCGACGAATTCATCGACCTGTTGTTTGAGAAAGACTCGTCGAACCATTTCATCTCCAATGTATTGTACAAGATGGAGCCAGATATGGCCATCAACGGTTTGGACTTCGTATTGGAGCATCTGCCTTCTTTTGTCGACACCACGGCCTATCCTGCCTTTGAAGCAGCCTTGCAACCCGAAGCCGTGGAAGCCCAAATGTGGGTCAACTACGAGCAGATGATGGAAGACGAAACCGGCGACATCACGCAAACCATTGCCTACGACCCGCTCAACCTGCGCAAAGCCGTCCTCGGCGATGCCATGGAAGGCGCCATTGGCAACTTCAACATCATCGATGGGCATCTCTTCTGCCCCGACAGCACCGTGGCCTTGGCTTACCTCGCCCCTGCCTTCCGTTCTTTGGATTCAAAATCCTCGACCGCATTCAGCCGCATGTTGAAACGCGCCCAAAAAGAATTTGAAACTTTACATCCCGACGTGAAGGTCCACACCCATGGCGACCCCATCGGCAGCGTGTCGAACTCAAGACGAATCAAATCCGACCTTGTGGTGACGGTAGGCATTTCCATCGTCCTGATTTTGATACTTATTGGACTGTGTTTCAGAAGTTTCCCATTCATTTGGAAACTATTGTTGCCTATATGCTATGGCGTGGCGTTCTCGCTCGCCTGCATCTATTGGATCAAAGGTGGCATGTCGCTGATGGCCTTGGGATTGGGAGCCGTTGTTCTGGGCGTGGGCATTAGCTACTGCTTGCACGTGCTCATCCACCATTTCTTCGTCGGCGACCCTGAGAAGCTGTTGTTGGACGAGTCAACACCCGTGTTTTTAGGCTGCATCACCACCGTGGGAGCTTTCTGTAGCTTGCTATTCACCGAAAGCGACCTGCTCCGCGACTTCGGCATGTTCGCATCGTTCTCCTTGTTGGGCAGCACGATGTTTGCCCTCATCTTTTTGCCACATTTCCTGCCCAAGCGCCATGCTGATGCCGATGGCAAGACCTTCCGACGCATTTCACGCCTCAATAACCTGCCATTCGACAAGAAGCCTTGGTTCCTTGCCATGATTATCATCATCGTCATCGTAGGTATCATCTTCTCACCTAAAGTGAAGTTTGACAGCGACTTGCGCAACCTCGACTACAACTCACCCGATGAAGTGGCCGCCGAAAGTCTCTTCAACGAAAAGAACAACGACGGATTCTACCACTTGTATTTTGCCACCGTCAGCACCGACATCGACGAGGCATTGGAAGCCGACAAATCACTGATGGTCATCTTGGATTCGCTGAAACAGCAAGGCTATGTCCATAGCTATACCGACCTGATTCCCAAACTCTTCGTCACCATGGAAGACCAAGAGCAACGCATTGCCTACTGGAACGCCTACTGGACCGAAGAACGCAAAGCCGAAGCCATACGCTTGGTGGACAAAGGGGCTTTGGAGTTTGGCCTCGATCCCATGATGTTCTACGATTTCAAGGAGCTGCTGAATGCCGAATACGAGTCCGCCTCGCTGTTGGAAAGCGGTGTGGTGCCCGAAAACCTGCTTGGCAACTTCATCGAATGTAATGCCGACAACCAATACATGGTCTTCACCGACGTTTCCATGAACTTCAACGAAAAGGACATCGTCACCGATGCCTTGGTGCTCAACCCCAAGACCTTCGTTTTGGAGCCGTTCTACTACTGCAAGAGCATGGTAGAGGTCGTCAACGACGACTTCAACATCGCCGTGTGGATTTCCTCGCTGTTTGTGCTATTGATTTTATTGGTCTCATTCCGCAACCTCATCACTGCACTGCTGTCGTTCCTCCCCATGATGCTCAGCTGGTTCATGGTGCAAGGCTACATGGCCATCATCGGATTGGAATTCAACCTCATCAGCATCATCATCTCCACCTTCATCTTTGGTGTGGGCGTTGACTACAGCATCTTCATCATGGAAGGTCTGCTCACGCAAGCGCGAACGGGCAACGGCGATGTACTTACTTGGCACAAGGTGGCCATCTTCTTCTCGGCTGCCATCCTTGTCATCGTGGTGTCATCGTTGCTCTTTGCAGTGCATCCAGCCATCCGTTCCATCGGTCTCAGCACCCTCATCGGCATGGCCTCAACCATCATGATCTCATACTCGCTGCAGCCGTTTGTGTTCTGGCAGCTAATGAAGTGGCCTTGGTACAAGCGCAGTGTTTTGAAGAAAAATAACACGACACTCCAATAAAAAGGCACGCTTTTTGCATAATTGCGACAACCAATTATTATGACAATAGAAATGAAGCATTTTTCACTGATTATCATCGCTTTACTGTTTTCAACGACAGTCTTTGCGCAAAACAACATCGAAACCGATTTCACCCAAACCAAGGTAATGAAAGTGTCAGGCAAGACCACCGAAAAGGCTGGCCACATCATTTTTGACGGCAACGACCATCTCACCATGACCTACACCGAGCCTGAAGGCGAGTATTTCATCATCGAAGGCAACATGGTCAAAATCAACATGGACGGCAAGAAAGCTGAACTCGACGCCAACAAGGTAAAAATGGTCGGGCTGCAACGTTCCACGCTTTTGAACTGCCTAAAAGACAATTGGGAACAAGCTGCCACCGACAACAACGCCGAACTGACCATCACCGAAGAAAAAGGCATAAAGACCGTCTCCATCGTTGCCAACGGCAAAGTGCCCAAGGGCGGTTACAAATCGGTTGTGTTGACCTATCGCCTCAGCGACGGCAAGATGACCAAGATGGTTTTGGAAGAGGCTATTGGGGCTATTAATACGTATAATATAGAATGATTTAAGAATTGAATGGGGGATTGAGGCAACCGTGACGCTAATTGCGGCTGCCGTGGTACGACAGCCCTACAGACCAATGGGACAAATTCGCCCTGGGGCTGGAGGGCTGTCACATCGTGGCAGCCGCAAAAAAACCGCAAACATCAATGTGGCTGTCGTAATACGGCAGCCTTACAACCTAACAGGACAAATTCACCCCAGGGACTGTAGGGCTGTCACATTGTGGCAGCCGCAAAACACAAAACCGCAAACATCAACGCTGCTGTCGTAATACGGCAGCCCTACAACCTAACGGGACAAATTCGCCCCAGGGGTTGTAGGGCTGTCACATTGGGGCTGCCGTATCGCATAAATCACCGTTTTTTATAAAACCGATCCGTTTCCCATTTTATAGGATTGTTTTGGACATATTGGGCAATATGATTCATTTCTGTCCAATTACGAATGATATGGTCATGAAAACGCGGTTGCCATGCAAACGAAATATCGTGTTCGTTGGCATATTTGGTGACAGCGGATTTGTATTGTCCAATGATACGCGACAGTCGCCCGCAACAATTGGAACGGCGTTGCATTTCTTCGTTTTTATCTAATTGAGAATCGTCAATGATTGGTTCTTCCCAACGGCTGCCGTGGTACGACAGCCCTACAGTCCCAGATTCATGCATCATGTTCCCGTTTTGGACTGTAGGGCTGTCACATTGGGGCAGCCGCTGGTCGAATTGCGACGATTGTTCATCATCCGGCCATTCAATTGGATTGTCAATAATAACAATCATGTGAACATGATTCGGCATCACCACAAATTCAGGAACTGCGACATTATCATTGATTTCCGGGATTTTTTCGATGCAATGCAGTGCAAATTTTCCGATTTCCGACAATTCCATCCGACCATCAATCACGTCGCCAAAATACAAATCATGGTTTTTCGTGCAAAAGGTCACGAAATACCTCCCGCCATTGTAATCGTGCCATGTGGCACGCGGTGATTTCCGTTGTGGTAGATTGTATGGCATTGACAGTCAATTTTTCCGCAAAGGTATTTGTTTTTTCTTGACAAAACAATTCGGCGGAAAACAATTATTCAATTTTCATGATTGCGGCTGCCGTGGTACGACAGCCCTACAGCCCAATGGGACAATTTCATCCCTGGGTTGTAAGGCTGTCACATTGTGGCAGACGAAAAAAAAAGCGTGTCCATTATTGAACACGCAGATTATTCCTTGATGCATTTTACTAAATGATTGGTTAGTTTTAACATATGGTGTCATTAAAGACTATTGGCAACTTAATGCATATTCAGATATTTTTTGTTAGAAATATAGTTTTCGACTTCCTTAATCAACAAATCCATACATTCAAAAACATCATCTTTTAGAGTTTCTATTTCTCTTAATATATAAAGTGAGCCAAGAGAAGAAAAAGAAACTTCTCCGTGAGCTAACTTATTTCTTGCATTTTTAATTTTTAATAGTGATTGAGGCACGGAACTTGATTTGAACTGGAAATTAATATTGCATCCCAATGGGGTAAAAACTTCCACAATTTTTCGATAATCTACATTACCAGAGAAAATATTATCAGAAAAACATATTTCTATAGCCTCATTTGGCTGCAACATGTGCTTTTTTGATAACTTGCGAATTTTTTCAATCCCAAGTTTGCTTGAATACTGTGTTTTATGCCATACCTCAAAAACTTTGTTTGTCAACTTTGAAAATGGAATGGACTCATCCTTAATAGTATCACATATTGTCTGGAGGCATTCATATGTAGTAAATTCAACAACATTATAAAGCGTTAATAATAACTGTGATTTTAGACACTTTTGTAATTCTGATGTCACAATAATGGTATCATTTGATGTTGGAGAATGTACCTTTAAATGTTTATAAGCTTCGATTCCATCAACAAAACTAAGATGCTCAAATTGAATAGTAACATCTTCGAACCTTGTTTCAAAACTATTCTTTAAACTCATATTTTCAAGAAAGCATTTTTTACAATATCGATTCTTTCTTTGATTTTCTTTGCTGTGTGCGTTCGATAGCGTCCTTCGACCTGAACAGAAAATGGAGTTTTCTCTTGTTTGTTTAATATCAATTCTTTTGGTGCTTTTACAGGGAGTGTGCTTTGCTCTAATAATGCTTGGTGCACACCAATGGATATTGCCTCAAAATACGGTTTTGATATTCCTGTAACACCTTTCTTTTTAGCAAATCCTTGTCCTGGATATGCTTTTGCTACATAAGACACCATTTGCTTGAAACTCTTTCTTTTACTTTCCATTTCTTCCTCTGTGCAAGTATCATTCTTTTCCTTCAAATAATCATCTAAATATGCAGACACCCCCATTGATTCGACTTTTTTAAAAGATGGATAACAATCACAAAAAGCGAAAAATCTAAGAAGCAGTTCTTCCTCTTCTCTCCTATTTTCCATGTATTTACTAATGGGACACAGCTTTTTATACTCTTTATCTTTAGCTAATTCTATAATAAGATTTGTAAATCTCCCTTTGTAGATTCCACGACGTGTTTCCATTGGAAGCAATGGCACACTGCTAGTGTTAATCCTATCGAACATCTCATTTCTAACATCTTCAGTTGCTTTCGATGAGAGAACAACCATTCGAATGGCGATATTCTTTATTAACCGTTGACGCGCTATGGGTAGTTGGCTGTACTTTGTATTATTTAATTCGGTCAATTTTTCTAGTCCAGACAATTCTAACTCATCTTTTAAAAAAGCTGCCATGGTTCTAATTCTCTGTGAACCATCAACTATTTCTAATCGCCCATTTTCCCTTATCTCTGCAGCAAAAATGAATGGCACTGGCAGTCCAAGAATAAGACTCTCAATAAATCTTGATTGGTGCTTATTATCCCAAACAAATTCTCGTTGATAGTCCGGAATATAAAGTTCATTGTCATCCTTCTCTAATCCATCAAGGTACTTTTGAACATAAATTTCAACGGTAAATTCTCTCACATCAAACGATACTGGCTTTTGTTCTGCCTCAATCTGTTTGTCAATTCTTTGTAATTTTTCCTGATTTAGATTTTCCATATTTTAGATTGTTTTGTGGTCAAAATGTCCTTAAAAATTTTAGACTTGGGTGTTGAACAATGTATATATCATTTTTTTGTGAATAGATACTGTATTGAATCTTTCACAAGCCAAACACCAGCCAGTGCCATTAGCCCTAAATATATAGGGGCAGCAGACATCCCGCCACCTCCATTGGAACTATAATCATATAACCAATTTGTCGACAAGTCTCGCATTGTCGCAAAATTCCAGTTGCAATCGAACAGACATAAAACAAATGCAAAAACACCAAGTATTGGTGGTATCAAGAATAGAATACCGATAATGCATTCTATTTTCTTTCCTTTAATCTTTGATTCTTCCATATTACTATTTTTTAATTAAAAGCTGGGCAGCCCCTTTGAGCCACCCAGCTTGAAAATTAAAAGATTATTTCCCTTCGCTCAGCTTCTTATACCCTTCGTATCTCAGCTTGGCGAATTGCTCGGTCTTGGCGAACAGTTCCTTGGCTTCCTCGGGGAAGGTCTTCACGAGCGAGTTGTAACGCACCTCACCCATGATGAACTTCTGGAAGTCGGCCCAGTTGGGTTCCTTCGAATCCAAGTGGAAGC
>JAEEGG010000581.1_pt1 | contig 114306 bp, 89 predicted proteins | sample 9134161 | NCBI WGS metagenome assembly JAEEGG01 (sample SAMN16246543, study PRJNA631951) | gut metagenome | biome: gut microbiome; feature: rumen; material: CR-attached | host: Bos | place: Iran: Karaj | collected 2018-10
TTCACCTCCACCGCGAGGGCTGTAATTACTTGGCATCGGATTTTTTTCTGATGGGGATGCCATAGCGTTCCTCGGCCAGTACAATCATGCGCTCGTAGGCATCACGAGCCATCTCTGTGCGCTTCAAGTCAATCGACTTGAGGCGCAGTTCCTGCTTCAGACGGTCTATCTCCTGAAGCAGCTCTTCCTTGTCTGGATCCTTCTTCATATCCCTTACAGCTACCTGTGATGACAGCACAGGTTTGCCTTCGGCTGCAAAGGTACGAAGCCATTTTGAAATACAGCCATTCCAAAGGCCTTTTTCTGTCTCAAAACGTTTTTTTGACTTGCCAGAGTACAAGAATTCATCTAATAATGCAAGTCTTTTCTCGTCTGTCATTTCTCCATGTTGTCGCATACTGATACACTTTTTTGATTCCAAAAGTGTCAACTTATTCAGTACACGTCAGACACACAAAAACGGATCCGGGTGCCTCCGTATGACGCCATTTCAAAACCAACCTAACAACCTACCATAATCTCCTAAAACCCCGATGTACATTGGGCTTTGGCATGGTAGGTTATCCTTCTTAATCCTACCATCCAACCTACCATTTTTGTCTTTTAACCTACCATCAGCCATCGCCCTGACACCATACTCCTTCAACCAGCAAATACAGACATCACGGCTGTCCTTCATATATGCATGTTAGGTTCGATGTTAGGTTCAATGGTAGGTTCTCGACAATGAACCTACCATCGACAAACCCTTTGTACATCGGTATTTCAGCCCGCTATGGTAGGTTGTTAGGTTGAAATCGAAATCCCTTCATGGATACAGCAACAAAATATCAATAATCCTTTACTTTTCCCACCGATTATTTGGCGGATAGTAATAATATCCGTATCTTTGCAGGTCAATGGAGAGACTATGGAACGCAAATTACTGTAAGGTGATGGCAGCGAACTTCTCGCTGTTCTTCGCCTTCTATGTGTTGACGCCGCTGCTGCCGCTCTATATGAGCGAGCACTTCGGCGCCGCGAAGGACGTGATAGGAATGGTGCTCTCGGGTTATACCATCACGGCCTTGGTGATGCGTCCGTTCTCAGGATATCTGGTCGACTCGTTTCCTCGCAAACTGGTGCTCATGGTCAGCTTTACGGCGTTTGCCATCTTCTTTGCAGGCTACTTAGCTGCTTCGACGCTGCTGCTCTTTACCATTGTCAGAACCTTGCACGGCGCACCCTTCGGCGCCCTCACGGTAGCCAATTCGACGGTGGCCATCGACGTGCTGCCCTCGTCGCGCCGTACTGAGGGCATTGGCTATTACGGACTGTCGAATAATCTGGCGATGGCCATTGCACCGTCCATCGGCATCTTCGTCTATCGCTACACCCACAGTTTCGAGTTGCTGTTCTGGATTGCCCTACTCGTTGCGTTTGCCGGGTTGGCGGTTGATGCTTCAATTAAGATGCCGGTCAAGATGCCTTCCGGTCGTCCGACGACCTTGTCGCTCGACCGCTTCTTCCTGACTCGCGGCTGGCTGTTGGGACTTAACATGGTGGCCTTCGGATTCTGCTTCGGCGTGCTGAGCAACTATCTGGCCATCTACGGCAAAGAGGTGATGGGCATCACAGGCGGCACGGGCACCTACTTTATGATTTGTTCCATTGGCTTAATACTGAGTCGATTACAGGGCGGAAAGGCGTTGCGCCAGGGACGTGTCACCCACAATGCCGCTACTGGCATGGTCATATCGCTCGTGGGTTACACCTTATTTATATTAATGCCCACCTTGGCGCACCATCTTTCAATTTTCAATTATCATTGTAACGCCACACTCTCTTTGGGAGAGTTATCAACGCTCTTCGGCTACTACACTTCGGCGTTGCTCATCGGACTGGGCAACGGCCACATGTGGCCAGCCTTCCAGAACATGACCATCAGCGTAGCCCCTAACAGCCAGCGTGGCACAGCCAACTCCACCATACTCGTTTCGTGGGATGTCGGAATGGGACTGGGCATCCTTGCAGGAGGCGTCATCAGCGAGCGAGTGGGCTATGACGCTGCATTCTGGACCGTTGTCGCCATCAATGCCATTGGCGTGCTGACCTATTTTATGGCCACACGGCGGTTCTTCCTGCTGCGAAACCTTAACGCAAGCGTGAAATGACAAAGGAGCACCCGAATGCGGTTCGGATGCTCCTTTCTTTCTGCATGACGACGGTTAGTTGCGGAAGACGAGGCCGTCGCCGAAGTCGTCGATGATGATGGGCTTGGTGCGGTCCACCTCGTCGGCCAGAATCTTGCGTGATAGGTCGTTCAGCACAAGGTGCTGGATGGCCCGCTTGACGGGACGGGCACCGAAGTCGGGGTCGTAGCCCTCCTGGGCTAAGTACTGGACGGCCTGGTCGGTTATCTGAAGCTCGATACCTTGCGGTTCCAGCATGTCGCAGACCTTCTTCATCTGTAGGCGCACCACGTCGGCAATCTGCTGCTGGGTGAGCTGCTGGAAGGTGATGATCTCGTCGATGCGGTTCAGGAACTCCGGCCGCATGGTGAGGCGCAGCTCTTCGCGGGTAGCATTCGAGGTCATGATGATGATGGTGTTCTTGAAGTTCGCCGTGCGACCCTTGTTGTCCGTCAGGCGTCCGTCGTCCAAGACCTGCAACAGAATGTTGAAGACGTCTGGATGTGCTTTTTCGATTTCGTCGAAAAGAACTACCGAGTAGGGCTTGCGGCGCACAGCCTCTGTCAGCTGACCGCCCTCGTCGTAACCGATGTAGCCCGGAGGGGCACCGATGAGTCTGGAGACGGTATGCTTCTCCTGATATTCCGACATGTCGATACGCGTCATCATCTGCTCGTCGTTGAACAGGTACTCGGCCAGAGCCTTGGCCAGTTCCGTCTTGCCGACACCCGTGGTGCCGAGGAAGATGAAGGATGCAATGGGCCGCTTTGGATCCTGCAGTCCGGCACGTGAGCGGCGTACGGCGTCAGAGACGGCCACGATGGCTTCGTCTTGTCCAATGACGCGGTGGTGCAGCTCTTCCTCGAGGTGCAGCAGTTTTTCACGTTCGCTCTGCAGCATTCGGGTGACGGGAATGCCCGTCCAGCGGCTAACGACCTCGGCGATGTCATCGGCTGTCACCTCCTCGCGGACCATTCTTCCGCCGACGGAATCGGCGGACGCCAGATCCAGCTGGCGCTGGATGGCCGCGATGTCATCCTCAAGAGCCTTTAGCTTCGAGTAGCGGATTTCGGCTACGCGACCGTAGTCACCTTCGCGCTCAGCACGTTCGGCCTCAATGCGCAGGGTTTCCATCTCCTGCTTGTCCTGCTGGATGCGGTTGATGAGCTGGCGCTCGCCCTCCCACTTGGCACGGAACTGTGACTCCTGTTCCTTCAACTCTGCTATGTCTTTGTCGAGCTGGGCCAGCTTGTCGGAAGCGGGCAAACCGCTTCCCACGTTGCCGGCGGAGCCCGTTTCGCGCTTGATGCTCTCGCGCTCAATCTCGAGCTGGGCCAGACGGCGCGTGATTTCGTCCAGTTCTTCTGGAACGCTGTCACGTTCCATGCGCAGCTTGGCAGCAGCTTCATCCATGAGGTCGATGGCCTTGTCGGGCAGGAAGCGCTCTGAGATGTAACGCTCGCTGAGCTGGACGGCGGCGATACAGGCATCGTCCTGGATGCGCACCTTGTGGTGGTTCTCGTAACGCTCCTTCAGTCCGCGCAGGATGCTGATGGCAGAGAGTTCGTCAGGCTCATCGACCATGACGGTCTGGAAGCGGCGCTCCAAGGCCTTGTCTTTCTCGAAGTACTTCTGATACTCGTTCAGCGTAGTGGCGCCGATGGCACGCAGTTCGCCACGTGCCAGAGCGGGCTTCAGGATGTTGGCAGCGTCCATAGCCCCCTCGCCGCCACCGGCTCCGACCAGCGTGTGAATCTCGTCGATGAAGAGGATGATGCGTCCTTCGCTCTTCGTCACCTCATTGATGACCGACTTCAGACGCTCCTCGAACTCACCCTTGTATTTGGCACCAGCCACCAGGGCACCCATGTCGAGCGAGAAGAGCTGCTTGTCCTTCAGGTTCTCGGGTACGTCACCGCGGACGATACGTCCGGCGAGTCCTTCGACGATGGCCGTCTTACCCGTACCTGGCTCACCTATTAATATAGGATTGTTCTTGGTGCGACGGCTCAGAATCTGCAACACGCGGCGAATCTCGTCGTCGCGGCCGATGACTGGGTCGAGCTTGCCCTGACGGGCCAGGTCAACCAGATTCTTGGCATACTTGCCTAACGATTGGTAGTTGTCGTCGGCACTCTGCGACTGCACCTTCTGTCCTTGGCGCAGCTCCTGGATGGCGGCACGGAGGTCGCGCTCCGTGATGCCGGCATCCTTGAGGATGCGTCCGGCTGTCTGACCGTCGGTGAGGAGAGCCAATAACATTGGCTCACAGGAAACAAACTCGTCGCCCATCTTGTGGGCATAGTCCTGCGCCTTCAGCAGAACGCTGTTGGTAGCCGAGCTGAGATAGGGCTCGCCGCCCGTTACGCGAGGCAGATGTTGCAGCTCGGTCTTGATGAGCAGGTCAATCTGCTGGGCATTGACGCCGAGTTTCTGGAACAAGAACGTGGTGACGTCCTTGGCCTTATTCATGATGCCGGCCAGCAGGTGTATGGGTTCTATGGTCTGCTGCCCGTTGCGCTGCGCGGTATTGACGGCTTCTTGTACCGCCTCCTGCGCTTTGATGGTAAACTTGTCTAATGTCATAGTTTTGTCCTCCTAAATGTTTTTTATTTGTTCATACTGACCACTGCCGCACAAACTGTGTGCCGAAGAAATGAAAACCGACAAAACGGCAGAAAGTGCTGTCGTTTTGTCGGTAATGTACGCCCCGTCTTGCTTGTATTGAAGGCTGAGAAAGAAAAAAATGCTCTTATTATTTGGTGGTTACGAAGTTTTCTCGTACTTTTGCATGCAAGAAATGTAATAAACTTAATTGTTGATAAGCTTATGAAGAAGATTTTAGGAATGGTGGCCCTCGTGGCCACGATGGGTTGGTGCTCGGTGAGCAACGCCCAGGCTCAGGACGTAGTTCCTGTTCCCGACCAAGTAACGATTGAAGCCCAGAAGCGTGCCGAGAAGCTGGCCAAAGAGCAGCAGAAGGCTATCGAGAAGCAGGAGAAGGCCAAGAAGAAAGCTGAGAAGGCTGCTAAGAAGAAGGAGAAGGAGATTAAGAAGCACAACGACGCCGTAAAGAAGGCCAACAAGGCTCAGAAGGATGCCGAGAAGGCTCAGGAGAAAGCCCAGAAGCTCGCCGAGAAGGCCGCTGCTGATCCCGGTAACCTGAAGAAGAAGGTTGCTGCCGACAAGGCCGTCGTCAAAGCCTCGAAGGCTCGCCTGAAGGCCGAAAAGCTGGCCAAGAAAGTTGACTAATGCATAAGGGGCAGGCCAGCACGCCTGCCCCTTATAATATAATAAGGTGTAGATTGATGTCACAGAACATAAAGAGCATCGTTTGGATATGTGCTTTGGCCGTTGTGCTGTTGTCGTGCAACGGGCAAAGTCAGAAAGCGCAGTCGGAACAGACCGCTGACGGATTATTTAGTGCTACCCAAACGGCGCCACGCTCTGACCAACGGTCGGAGCGAGCCAAGGTTGTCAGGCTATACGAGATTCCGGCTCCGCTGAACGACCGTCCTGAGCGGATTCTGCATAGGCGTGGCTATACCACCTCTTATAATCGCTCCACCAAGACCCCCAACTGGGTGGCGTGGCACCTGACGGACAGCCATACCCGCGGCTCTGTCCAGCGCCATGAGGAGGTGTTCTCGGAAGACGAGGATATCGTCAGGGGTCAGCGTGCGACGGACGACGACTACTATAATTCGCGTTACGATCGTGGCCACATGTGTCCGGCAGGCGACAATAAGTGGGACAGTCAGGCTATGACGCAGTCGTTTCTCTTTACGAACATTTGTCCGCAGAACCACGGTCTGAACAAATATGAATGGAACGACTTGGAGATGCTTTGTCGCGACTGGGCTCGGAAATATGGTGCCATCGACATCGTCTGCGGTCCGCTGTTTACCGCTGTTGGCCAGCAGAAAACCATAGGCAGGAACAAGGTATGGGTACCTGATGTTTTCTTCAAGGTGGTGCTCTGTCGTAAGGGAACGCCTAAAGCCATCGGCTTCGTCTATCGCAACGAGGGCAAGAAACAGCTGATGAACGATGCCGTGCGCAGTGTCGATGAGGTAGAGCGTTTGACGAAGATGGACTTCTTCCCGGCCCTTGACGACGAGACGGAGACCCGCATAGAAGCCAAAGCCCGACTCTCCGACTGGTAACAAAGCCCGCAAACCTTTACGTGAGTTTTTTGTATTAATATGGGTAAATATTTGGTTGTTTAGCGGAAAACCCGTAAATTTGCAGTCACTATGGGCAAACTGCTCCAATTCAGAAGGCTCATTGTCAGACAAAACGACCAAGAAATATTTACTAACAAATTAAAACAAATAACGCTTATGAAGAAAATTTTTACGCTTATTGCTGTTGCTGCTTTGGCTCTGACTGCTAATGCGCAGAGAATTACCTTTGGTGCAGATGACGTTGCTGCAGCAGGAACCCTTGATGGAAAGACGTTCAGCAAGGATGGCTTAGTTCTTACTATTAAGGATGGTGAAGGCAAGTTTGCCATAGATGCTAACAGTGCATGGTTTGGCGATGCCTCTGCTCAGGAGAATTTTACCCATCGTCTGAAGACTGGCGGTAAGTCACAGACTACTTCAGGCAAGGAGCGCTGGATTACCCTGACGATTCCTGCTGACGGCAAACTGAGCATCTATGCTCGTACAGGCAGTAGCACTACTGAGAGAGGTATTCAGGTTGTACAGAATGGTGCTACAGTTCTCAACTTCAAAGTGCTTGATGCCAATGCTGTCTCAATGGACATTGAGGCTGCAATTACAGATGAGAATCCTACTGGTACAACGAAAGTACATCCCATTTATAATGGTACTGTAAAGGCTGGTACTGCCGAGATTAACTTCCCTGACGGATCCGTCAACTTCTACTGCATCGAACTGGCTCCTGGTGAAACTGGTGGTGACCAACCCGGCGGCGGTGACCAGCCCGGTGGTGGTGACCCTACTCCAGGTTCTTCTATTGATTACCCCAACTCTACGGATGGTATTACAATTAGCGGAACAACATCATGGGACAATACCCAGAAGTATCATGGTAATGCAGACACTTCCAAGAACATTTCTTTTGCTAATGGTTACACATCAGATGGCGTTATCAACGACAACTGGGCTGAGATGAGCATTGAGGGTGGCTTCAAGACTGGCGATGTGGTGACCGTAGCAGGCTATTTCAATAATAGCGACGATACCAAACAGGCTGCTGTTACACTCTTCACTGGTGCAAAGGGTGAGACTCCTGTTGACCTTTGGACATCTGGGCTGTTCATCAACGGCCGTAATGTAGCTACTGATCCCACTCCCGAGAGCTATACACTGGAAGCAGATGCCGCCACGCTGAAGCTGGGTCGTGCTAACGGACTGACTGGTGCAACTCGTACAAACGTTACCCTGCTGAAGGTGACCCGTGGTGGTACCGGCATCAGCGAGATGCTGAACATCAAGGTTGACAGCGCTGTCTACAACCTGGCTGGTCAGAAGGTTGGCAAGGACTACAAGGGTGTTGTCATCTCTAACGGCAAGAAGATGATTCAGAAGTAATTTTAGGTTTACAACTTATTATATTATATATAGGGGCAGGCTCAGCGAGTCTGCCTCTATGTTTTTCCCTTCAGACAAGATTGGCTGACGTCCATTGGTTGAAGGATATGGCCCGTTCGCTGAAAAAGTTTCGTAGACGAGTTGTTTTTATGTACCTTTGCACCGAAAAGAATGATTATAATTACTAAAGACAAAACAATTATGAAACAGACGACAAATTTCTTAATGATTGCAGCCCTTACGGCAGCAATGTTCTGCGCATGTAGTACGGACGACAGTTTCGACAACAGCTTGACGCCCTATGTCAACGGTGGCACGCCACAGGGTGGCGGCACAATGGGCACCGGTAATGGCAGCGCTACAGCAGGTAGTGGAGAACTGTTGACCTTCGACATCAACATCGACAAGACTACGGCTGAGCCAGCTGATGTGGCCGTGGCCTACTATCCTGAAGACGAGGACGACATCAGCCAAAACAGTTTTACTACTGAGATTGCCATCGACATGAGCAACCCCGTCGCCAAGACTGAGAATGGCGTGGAGATTACCGTTAACGGCGGTCACGTCACGGCTAACCACGGCTCGGAAAAGAGCATCTGCTACGTAGTCAGCGGAACGACGTCGAACGGCTCGCTCACCATCCTCGGCGACAAGAAATATGAGGTTAGGCTGAACGGTACAGACATTACCAACCCCGACTCGGCAGCCGTTAACCTGCTTTCGAAGAAGCGCGCCTTTATCGTCCTCAACGGTGACAACAAAGTCAGCGACGGTACGGCATCGAAGAACGACCACAAAGGTGCCTTCTACTGCAAGGGCAAACTGTTGTTCAGCGGTTCGGGGTCGCTAAGCGTCTACGGCAACTACAATAACGGCATCCACTCGGCCGACTACATTCTCTTCTCGGCAGGTAACAACATCTACGTGAATAGCACTACCAACAATGGCATTAAGGCCAACGACGGCATCATCGTCAACGGCGGCATCCTGAACGTAGAGACCAGCGGTTCTGGAGCCAAGGGTCTTAATAGTGAGGACGACATCGTCATCAACGGTGGACGCACTACCGTCATTGCCACAGGCAACGGTGAGTGGGATATAGAAGACTTAGAAACGAAGGCAGCTGCCTGCATCAAGGCCGACAGTGTGCTGACCATTAAGGGTGGCGAAGTCTATGTTAAGGCGACGGGCAGCGGTGGCAAGGGTCTGAAGGCCGACTGGGAAGCCTATATCAGTGGCGGCAAGGTGCGAGTAGTCACCGAGGGCGGCCTGTACTACAGCAACGGTTCTCAGGAGAACCATAACTACACCGGCAATACCGACAATCTGGATGACAACTATACCTCGTCGCCAAAGGGTATTAAGGTCGGTACAAAGAATGTTCATGGTGTGCTGACCATTTCTGGAGGAGACATCATGGTACGTACTATCGGAACCAACGGTGAGGGCATTGAGAGCAAGGGAACGCTCGACGTTACCGGCGGTAGCGTGATGGTCTCGGCTCACGACGACGGCATCAACTCATCGGGTGATCTGACCATTAGTGATGGAACGGTAGTCACTGTGGGTACCACCAACGACGGCATCGACGCCAACGGCGACATGTATCTGAAGGGTGGCACGCTGGTAGCCTTCGGTGCAGGCGGTGCAGAGGGCGGCATCGACATCAACGAACAGAAGAAGCTTTACATTTCCGGCACGAAGATCTTTGGCATTGGCGGACGCGTGGACGGCTCGTTAGGCGCAACCACTCAGGGCATCATCACCACTTCAGGTAGTGTCAATGCCAACCAGACAGTGACCGTAAGCAATGGCTCCACCACGCTGGCAACGTTTACCATGCCGCCATACTCCTACCAGAACGGCACTATACTCGTCAGCGTTCCTGGTATGACCAACGGCGCGAGCTATACCATCAGCCTGGCCAATAGCATAACGGCAACCGCCTCCAATACCATCAACGGAGGTATGGGAGGCGGTATGGGTGGCCCTGGCGGTGGAAGACCATAAGGTCAGATTTTGTCGAGGGCTTGACGGAGGTCAGCGAGGATGTCGGTGATGTCCTCGATACCGACGGAGAGACGGATGAGGTCGGGGGCAATGCCGGCCTCTTTTAGTTGTTCGTCGGAGAGCTGACGGTGGGTATGGCTGGCGGGATGCAACACGCAGGTGCGGGCATCGGCCACATGGGTGACGATGGCTATCAGGCGCAGGGCATCCATGAACTTGACGGCAGTTTGGCGGTCACCCTTCAGTCCGAAGGCCATGACGCCGCAGGAGCCGTTGGGTAGGTACTTCTGAGCCAGAGTGTAACACTCGTCGGAGGGGAGTCCGCTGTAGTGCACCCATGCTACGCGGTCGTCCTGCTCTAAGAATTCTGCCACGCGCTGGGCGTTCTCGCAATGCCGTGGCATGCGGAGGTGGAGCGTCTCCAGTCCGAGGTTCAGCAGGAAGGCGTTATGTGGTGATGGAATGCTGCCTAAGTCGCGCATCAGCTGGGCGACGAGCTTGGTGAGATAGGCCATCTTGCCGAAAGCCTTGGTGTATGTCAGACCGTGGTACGACTCGTCAGGAGTGGTCAGACCAGGGAACTTCTCGTTCCATTCGAAATTGCCGCTATCGACAACGCAGCCACCAACTTGTGTGGCGTGTCCGTCCATATACTTGGTTGTGGAGTGTGTGACGATGTCGGCGCCCCACTCAAAGGGACGGCAGTTGATTGGCGTTGGGAAGGTGTTGTCGACGATGAGGGGCACGCCGTGTTGGTGGGCAATGCGGGCGAACTTCTCGATGTCGAGAATCTTACAGCCCGGATTCGAGATGGTCTCGCCGAAGAGGGCTTTTGTGTTGGGACGGAAAGCTTTGCTAATCTCTTCCTCCGATGCTTCGGGATTGACGAAGGTACACTCGATGCCAAGTTTCTTCAGCGTGACACCGAAGAGGTTGTAGGTGCCACCATAAATCTCGTTGGAAGTGACGATGTGGTCGCCAGCTTCGCAGATGTTGAAAATGGCGTAGAAGTTAGCGGCCTGACCAGAGGAGGTAAGCACAGCACCCACGCCACCCTCGAGGGCGGCAATCTTCTTGGCCACGGCATCGTTGGTCGGATTGGCAAGACGGGTATAGAAGTAGCCGTCCTTCTTCAGGTCGAACAGGTCGGCCATTTCCTCGGTGTTATCATACTTGAAAGTCGTACTCTGGATAATAGGAAGCACGCGCGACTCGCCGTTCTTCGGTTCCCATCCTGCCTGAACGCACAGCGTAGCAGGTTTAAATGTCTGTTTCATATTTCTTTGAACTTTGAACTTTAAACTTTAATCTTTGTCATCGACCTTGGTCGCTTTGACCTTCAGGTCTAAGAACTTTATGATTACTTATTAACTCTTACTTCGGTTGACCACATATTTTTGGTAATAGGTAATGAGCAGGGTGGTCATGGGCAGGGCAATGATCATGCCAAGGATGCCGAGCAGCGAACCCCAGATGGAGAGCGACAACAGGATGATGGCTGAGTTGAGGCCCGTAACGTGACCCATAATTTTTGGTGTGAGGATGGTATCTTGAATGGTCTGTACTACGGCGAAGACGATGAGTGCGCCGAGCATGATCATCCAGAAACTCTCGCCCGTATCGGCAGCTTTGACGACGGCCAGCAGGATGGTCGGAACGAAGCCGACGAGTTGCAAGTAGGGCACCATGTTGAGCAGTCCGATGAACATGCCCAGACCGATGGCCATGGGGAAGCCGATGATGAGGAAGCCGATGCTGAACAGAATGCCCACGCAGAGGGCTACCAGACCCTGTCCGCGGAAGTAGAGGTTCATACCTTGTGTGACGTCGGCAACCAGTTTCTGAGCAAAGTTGCGATAGCGAACTGGCAGCAGTTCCACCCATCCGTTGGAAATCTCCTCATAGTCCAGTAATATAAATAAGGTGTAGAGCACCACCATGGTAAGGGAGAAGACGCTGGAGACGATGCTGATGGACTGGGCGACTACGCTCCAAACCTTCGGCACGGCCTGTTGGATGCTATCGATGAACCCCTCCTGCGTAATGAAGTCCTTGACGTCCTTCACCGTGATATGTTCGTGAATGAAGTCCTCGATAATCTTGGGGATGTTGCTCATCGTGGCGTCGTTGGTGACATAGGCCATGATGAGGTCTTTCACCCGCAGGCCCTCTTCCACCATGGGCGGAATCATGAGCATGAAGAGGCCTGTCAGTATGGCACCTACCACGATGAAGGCACTGAGGATGCCGAGTATTCTGAACCGCATGCGGCACCGGTACTGGAAGAAAGTAACCAGTGGGAACAACAAGTATGAAATGAGCCATGCCAAGAAGAACGGCAGCAGCACAGTACTGAGCCTGTTGAGCAACATGACGATGCCTACGACGATGACGATGCCGATGAAACCACGGACAACAGTATCGAAGGTGATGGGTTTTCTTTGTTCCATGGGTGCAAAGGTACAAAAATAAGTGAAAAGTGAAGAGTGAAAAGAGAAAAAAATGCTGATGCCCTCAAAAAAAGTATTTAACCAACAAACAATAGAAACAGCAACGAGACGTTATAAGAATATATGGCAAAGATAGAACCGATAGCTTTTTTCCACTCTCCGTTTACGAGCAAGTTCGGCATTCCGCGGCAGAGCGGCATCGTCAGCGAGTTGCGCGGTAGGATTGAGTTCGTGGCGGAATACCGGCAGGCTGAAGCCCTTCGCGGATTGGAAGAGTATGACTATTTATGGCTGATATGGGGCTTTTCCGAGAATGTCGATGCTGTAAAGCATCCTACCGTGAGACCTCCGTTGCTTGGCGGCAACGAAAGGGTAGGGGTGTGGGCCACGCGGTCGCCGTTCCGTCCCAACAACTTAGGACTGTCGTCGGTGCGCATTGCCAGTATCGATTTGACGGTGCCGGCTATTGACGTGCTTGGGGCAGACCTCATGGATGGCACGCCTATCTATGACATCAAGCCCTACTTACCGTATGTCGATAGTCACGCCGAGGCCCGTGGAGGTTTTACGGAACGGCGGGAATGGCAACGGTTGGAGGTGGACCTGCCTGATGAACTGTGCCGCAAGCTTTCCGATCCAGATGTGCAGGCGTTGCGTGAGGCATTATCTTTGGATCCCCGTCCACACTATCACGACGATGCCAGTCGCGAGTATGGTATGCCTTTCATGTGTTACGACATCCGCTTTCGTGTCAACGGCAATCGGCTGACGGTTTTACATTTCTAATTTCATTCATTCCTTTTATTTGGCTCCTGCCAGCGTATTGCTACATGGTTGTAGCCTAAGGCTTTCATCATGCGACGGAACTGTGCCTCGCCGTTCTCGCGGGCCCGCTGCTTGTTTTCCGGTGTCAGACAGCGTTCGAGCATCTGGCGGTAGGCCTTCTTGTAGAGTGCCTCGCGATCTTTGGGCTTCCAGCGACCGTTCTCGAAGAAACTCTTTGTGCGGGCCTCGTCGATGAAGTCGCGGTCGAGCAGCGTGATGTTGGGCAGGGTGACGGTGACGGAGTCTCCTTCTGTCTTTATCCAGCCTGGTTCTACCTGATGCATGTTGACGCCTAAGCGCAGGGTGCCATAATAGACGCGCACCAAGTGGTCGTCGGAAAGCAGTCCCTTACGGACGGTATCAACCAGTTCTTCGTTGGCAATGGACAGAAACTCCCATTCGCCGATGGCCTTGATACTGGTAATCTGTTCCGGGGTGACGTCTATCTGCTGGTCGGCATCGACGGTGAGTTCTGTATGGCTGATGGTATACACCAGCCACATAATGGCCAGGAGGACAGCCAGTGTCAGAGCAAATATGATGATGAGCTTTTTTTTCATTTTAGAATTAAGAAGTAATCATAAAGTTCTTAGTTTATCGTCCCAGTTTAATGTCTATCAGTCGGCTGATATCCAGATTTTTGCGGAAGGCGATGGTGATGTTCTCTTCCTGATAGCCCATCTCGGTGAGCATGGGTACCAGCACACGGGCTGCATTGGCCTGTGCCTGGTCGAGGATGCCTAACTGTGGAATGCTGTTGAGGATGGCCTGCCGACCCTGTTGTTCGTAGGCCGTCAACTCACGATCGGTGAAGTGCGAACGCGTCAGCCCCACGTATTCTCGAACCTCCTTCTGGTTGATTTTCGAACTCGTCATCACAACCTTAGGATCAGGCAGCAAGATGGTGATGTGGTTGTCATCACGCTCGATGTCAGCCTCGGAGAAGTTGCTAAAGTCGATATACGCCTTCAGCGTGGCATCCATGGGTATGGCTACCTTGCGGTCACCCAAAGGCAACGGGATGTTGATGTTCTGACTGAGCAGGCTCCCCTTTAGCCGTAATACGTCATCGTGGGTGATAATCTTGTGGATGCGGTACTCGGTGGTATAGAGTCGGGCACATTGTCTGACCTGCGTGACCAGCGATGGACGCTCTTGGCTTGTTTCCTCCGTGGTCACTTCTTCAGACTTCCCGCTGCCGCAGCTGGAGCAGAATACCAGCATACATAGAAATGTTAATTGAAGAAGCTTTGTCATTCTTATGTGTCTTATTGAGCACAAAGATAGCTAAAAAAACTCAAAATGAAAGAAATAATCGATATTATTTTATTTTATATTAAACTTTTTCGTACCTTTGCCGTCAGATAATTAGAAAACAGAAGAAGATTTTTTATACATCATAGTGATTTAGGTTAACATAGTGTTTTCAAAGAAAGGCAAGCGTGCCTAAAAAAGTCTATCATTAGGTTGACTCGTCTTTACGTAAAAAGATATCAGGACAATAGATGCTCCGGCCCGTGAGGGAAGGAGCATCTGTCATTATATGGGCTGGTTTAGAAAAGACTGGCGGGGATGAGCTGGCTGGCGTTTTTGAAGTCTTCCACGGTGTCGAGCTCTATGGAGAAGAACTGCGTAGTATCGACGATGCGGAAGGTGTGGCCTTGTGGAATAAGGCGCTCGAAAGCCCGCTCATAGAAGATGTCGATGAGCCCCTCGCCCTCTATCATCTGTTCCAGTTCGCGGAAAAGAGCTGTGCTGTATTCGGCAGTCATCTTCTCGAAACCGACACTTTCGCCAATGGCCTGTTCGATGGAACAGGTCTTGCTAAGTTCCATGATACGGTTGTCACTATCGACGATAACCTTAATCTCTTCCTCTCCGCACTCATGACGGTTCAGTGCTAAAGCATTGCCTTCAGCGGCCAGCACGGTGCGGATAATCTGTGGGTCGAAGAGGATGTCGCTGTCCGAGAGCAGGAATTCATGACCATCAGTATAAGGACGCGTCATCCATAGCGAGAAGATATTGTTGTTATGTTCGTAGTCAGCGTTGTGGATGAAGTGGAAGGTGGGACGCTCGTTGTCGGGGCACTTTGACGCATTCGAGAGATAGTGCTCGGTGAGAAAGTCACGGATCATCTCGGCGCGATAGCCAGTGACGATGACAAATTCGGTGATGCCCGCATCCAACATGGCATCGACGGTGCGCTGCAACAGGGTGCGCTCACCTATTTTCAACAGACATTTTGGGCGCTCGTCAGTCAGCGGGCGCAAACGCTTTGCCATTCCGGCTGCCAATATTACTCCAATCATGTTTTCTTTGAACTTTGAATTTTGAACTTTGAATTTTGATCTTTGTCATCGACCTTGGTCGCTTTGACCTTCAGGTCTAAGAACTTTGATCTTTATGATTACTCTTTTATCTTCATGAGCGCCATGCCGATGGCTATCCAGAGAATTTCACGGACGCGGCAGATGATGCTGACGAAGATGCCTAAGGCTGCAGACAGCCCCATGGCGGCAATGCTCAATACGAAACCTCCCTCCTGAACACCTATCTGCATGGGAAGGAAACCGATGAGGTTGGCGAAGAGGGTGGTGAAGGATACTATTAGGACACTATGCAAATAGGTGAGTAACAGTCCACCGAAGCCTCCACCGCAGTCGATACCAAACAACAACAGCATGAACATGACCTCAAGGCTCTGAACCATGCGCGACGAGTATTCCAATACCAGACTGGTATAGAATGCCCGTGTGTCCTGGCTGTAGAGGGCGGCTATCTGACAGTCGATGTTACGCAGAGCCTCGGCATGGCGCCCACGGAAACGGCGGCTCCAGCCTTTCAGGCCAGGAATCTTACCGAGGATGCCGAGAGTATAGACCACAAGTCCGTGGCGATAACCTCTGGAGAAGATATAGAAGGCTACGAGGCAGAAGACGACGATGATGCCGAGCACAATGGCAATGGCTGTCGTGATGGGCATGTCGCCTATCAACACCAGGGCGAGGTAGATGAAAATGCTGATGAACCAGAACCAGAAGTGGGCGAAGAAGTGCATCATGGCATAGAGGATGACACTACTTGTGGCATGCTGGTTGTCGATGTCCTTCGACAGTTCCATGATGCGGTAGGGCTCGCCGCCCAGTCCACCGACAGGTGTGGCGTAGTTCAGTGCGTAGCCCGTAATGGTAAGGCGGTAAATTCGCCAGAAGAACTTACGACTTGACAGTTTACGGTTTGCGATTTCCTCATGGCCAACGTTGCCGAAGATGATGGCCCGCCAAGCGAATGCATTGAGGCCGTAGACCACTATCCAAATGCCGATGATGGGTATGAGCCAGTAGCCGGCATGACAGATATGTTCCCATAGCTCGACGAAGCTGACGTCAAAGGTGAACAGCATTATGACACATGCTGCGCACCCTAAAAAGAAGAAGAGATTATTCAGGCGTTGCTTCGTCCACTTCATTATAACAAGGTGTAATTACTCATTACTTATTCTATCTGCGATATGCTTGCAGAACGTCTCATGACGGTGTCTGACATAGAGGTAGAGCAGTCCCATGCCCACAATTTCCCAGACGAAATACATGGCAGGAACGTCGAGCAGACAGAACAGGAACAACCAGAAAGAGCGGAAGTTGAAGGTCAGCAGACCATTCCAGAAGATGACGGGCAGTGAGGCATCGTGGAACTCACGACGGATGTCTTCAGGAATATTGTCCGTCGAGCCGAACTTTTCGCGAAGCTTCTGCATCAGGCGCTGGAACTGGGGTGTCACTTTCTCCTGTTTCTTCGTATAACCGATGTACGTCTTCTGGAAGTAGCGCTCGGCAGCACTATGCGTCTCGGGCGTCATCTGGTCGTAAATCTCCTGTTGCCGCTTTGAGTTGTCGAGCTCGCTACCTTTCTCGCCCTTCAGGAAGAAAAGGTGTATCTGAATATAATAGTCGGCCAAACGTTGCTGACCTCCAGTTCCACAAATGCCACCGATGAGTCCTAAGGCATAGACCACGGCTGTGGCGATGAGGACGTTCTGTTCGGTGTCGGCAATGCCAAGCCACTGAAACTCGATGTCGTGATGCAGGTAGAAACGATAAACCATCAGATGATATATGGGAATGAACCACGTAAAGCCTGCCACACCGTCGAGGATGCGCCCCAATTGGCTCTTCTTTCCCGTCATTCGTGCCAGCTGTCCGTCAGTACAATCGAAGATGTCGGCCACTATGAGCATGGCGATGGCGATGATGTTATATAATAATCCCATGGTGCCACCATAATACCAACTGGCGCAACCAAAGAAGATGGCACTGGCAGCACCGATTATCATCGACCAGATAGTGACTGTATTAGGGTGTACGTCAAACTTGGCGAAGAATACTGCCAGATAATAACAGAAGGGACGGACGACATGGAGGTCAAGCCAGTCTTCCGTCTCTGATGATTTAAGCGTTGCTTTAACTTTCTCGTCCACTTTTTACCTTTTTACCTTTTTACTTCTTTACCTGTTTACTTTTTTACCTTTTCATACACCGCCTTGATGGTGTCGCAGACCACCTGTGTCTGTTCCTTACGGCCCAGCGTGATGCGGAGACAGGACTCCAGACCCTTATCGCCCATGAACTTAATCTTATAGTCTTGAATCTTGAGGGCTTCCATCAGGGCGTCCTTGATTTCCAGGGGATACTTGATGAGGATGAAGTTTGCTACTGACTTATATACCTTGAAACCTGGCAGCGGGTCGAGAACTTTCTTGTAAAGCTGGCGTCCCCACTCCATATCGTCGGCCACGCGGCGGTAGTGTTCGTCGCTATCAAGGGCAGCCAGTGCGACAGCCTCCGAGAAACGGTTGTAGCCCAAGTACTTATTAACGTAGCTCAGGAATTGGTCGTGACCTTTGCCTATGAACCCGAAGCCACAGCGCAAGCCAGGCAGTCCGTAAAACTTAGATAATGTACGCGAGATGATAAGGTTGTTGTACTTATTTACCAGTGGAGCAATGTAGTCTGTGTCAGAAGTGATGAAGCTGGCGTAAGCCTCATCGACCAGCACCATTGTATCAGATGGGATGTTCTCCATAATACGGCCAATCTCCTCACTGCTGAGGCTGTTGCCCGTAGGATTGTTGGGCGAAGCTAAGAGCAGCATGCGGGGATGTATGCGGTTGGTGTATTCTATGACCTCGTCCACATCGTAGGCGAAGGTGTCTTCCTTTTCGTGCAGGGGGTACATCTCAAACGTACCGCCACACTCACTGGCTACACGGTTATAGTACCACCACGAGAATTCTGGGATAAGGATCTTCGTATTGGGTTCTGCTCCCTGTGAGTTTGCCGAGAGGAAGTAGTGGATGGCGTTCTTCAGCATGTCCTCACCACCGTAGGTCAGCAGCACCTGCTCCTCGGGAATGCCATAAATCTCACTGACACGGACAGAAATGACACTCTTCTTACCCTGGTCGTAGATGCGGGTATAGAAGCACAAGTCCTTGGCATCAAAGTTCTTCACGGCATCAAGCACTTTCTGGCTTGGCTCAAAGTTAAACTCGTTTCTATCAAGATAATTCATCTTTTTTCTTTTTATTTCTATAATTCAATTCTTCTATTCAAGAATTCTTCAATTCTTTATTGTTACAGTCTGCAAAGGTACGAAGAAAAAGGGAGACAGCAAAAAAAACGCTGTTAAAATTTGGATTTTCCCCTGATTTGCTGTATCTTTGCAGTTCTAACCAAGAAAAGAAACAATGAAAAAAAGTTTTATGATGGTGGCTGTGGCCTTGATAGTGGCCATGCTTGCCTCCTGTGGCGGACAGAAAAAAAGTGACGATATCATAGCCCAGCGCGTGGTGAAGGTCAAACCCAAGGCACCTGTCAAGATGCAGGAATACAACGATGAGCGTGACGTGGAGTGGATAGGTAAGACCTATCATGTGACTGTTCATCGCCAACCAGCCGATTCACTGCCGATGGTGAAGGACGAGACGGGTCAGAAGTTTGTGGATAATGTTTTTTCCGTCAAGGTGTCGCGACAGGATGGTTCGGTATTCTTCACCCGTACCTTCACAAAACAATATTTTCTGAATTACATCACCGAAGATTATCGTAAGAAAGGTATCTTGGAAGGCATTGTCTTCGACAAGGCAGACGGCGACTGGCTGGTGTTTGCCGCCAGTGTAGGCCTGCCACAGACGGATGAATACATTCCGCTGATAGTCCGACTGTCAAGAATGGGAGAGCTGACCGTCCGCCAGGATACCCAAATGGACACCAACGGCGACGATAGCGGGGACAACTAAGTCGGCACCTTCTGCCTGTAGCATGCTGTCTGGCAGCGGTCCGGTGTTGGCGGCGATGGTAAAGCATTTGGCAGCAACGGCAGCGCGGACACCAAGTGGTGCATTCTCAATGACGATGGTTTCCCAAGGTTGAATACCACATTTCTGCATACCTTTCAGATAAGGGTCTGGAGCGGGTTTGCCGTGGGTAACATCAAAGGCTGTGACGATAAGTTCCTCGCTCAGCAAACCGTCAAAGTCAATCAGTAATTTGTCGAGTAGGGCATGTTGAGCGCTACCTGTAACGACACATATCTTCCACCCGTAGGATTTAATTTGCTGCATCAGTTCCTTGATGCCGGGCATCATCTTGGCTGGTGTCTTTTGGCACTGGCGGGCAAAGATTTCTGCCTTGTGGGCATACATCTTCTGTGCTTCCTCGTCGCTAAGTTCACGGTGCCACTGTTCGCGGGCCAGCAACTTGATGGTCTCCACGCCACGCATGCCTTCATATTGGTAAGCACCTTCATAAGGCATCGTTAGTTCAAAGTCCTTCATGGCGTCATGCCAGCTGACCGAATGGTTTGACATGGAGTCGTAAATGACGCCGTCCATATCGAAAAGCACGGCTTTCGGACAAAAATGCCCGAAGCCGTGCTTATCTAAATAATGCTCAATTTCTTTATTCATTTGCGATTCTCGCTTTGATAGCCTTGCTGTCTTCCTCATAGCCAGGCTTATCGAGCAGGGCAAACATGTTCTTCTTGTATGCCTCAACACCAGGCTGGTTGAACGGGTTGACGCCAAGGACATTGCCGCTGATGCCACAGCCGATCTCGAAGAAGTAGATGAGCTGTCCGATGTAGTATTCGTTGAGTTTGGGAACTGAGATGCGGATGTTGGGTACACCACCATCGACATGTGCCAAACGGGTACCCAGCTCAGCCATCTTGTTCACCTCGTCAACGCGCTTGCCAGCCAGGAAGTTCAGACCGTCCAGATTCTCGTCGTCGCTGGGGAACAGCAATTTGCGGTTAGGCTTCTCGATAGAGATAACCGTCTCGAAGATGGTGCGCTCACCGTCCTGAATCCATTGACCCATGGAATGCAGGTCAGTAGTGAAGTCAACGCTGGCGGGGAAGATACCCTTCTTGTCCTTACCCTCCGACTCTCCGTAAAGCTGCTTCCACCACTCAGAGATGAAGTGCAGCTTAGGTTGGTAGTTCACCATGATTTCTATCTTCTTGCCGGCCCCATAGAGTCCGTTGCGGACGGCAGCATACTGAGCAGCGATGTTCTCCTCGAAGGGAACGTCCTGACCGCAGGCTTTCTCCATGTCGGCAGCACCCTGAACAAGGGCCTTGATGTCGAAACCAGCGCAGGCAATGGGCAGTAAACCTACCGGTGTGAGTACTGAGAAACGACCGCCTACGTTGTCGGGGATGATGAAGCTTTTGTAACCTTCCTTGTCAGCACAAGTTCGGGCAGCGCCACGCTTGGCATCGGTGACGGCAACGATGACTTCGCGAGCAGCGTCCTTACCCATCTGAGCCTCACACTGCTTCTTCAGCAGACGGAAAGTCAGAGCCGTCTCAGTCGTTGTACCCGACTTCGAGATGTTGATAACGCCGAACTTCTTGTCCTTCAGATACTCGGTCATCTCTGAGAGATAGTCCTCGCCAATGTTGTTGCCGGCAAAGAGAATAGTGGGATTCTTCTTGTCCTGGATGAGCCATGCAAAGGTGTTACCCAAGGCTTCGATGACAGCGCGGGCACCTAAGTACGATCCGCCGATACCGGCCACCACAACCACTTCGCATTTCTCGCGCAAAGTGTTGGCACAAGCCTGAACCTCGTCGAGGAATTCCGGCGTGATGCTGCTGGGCAGGTGCAGCCATCCTAAGAAATCATTACCAGGGCAGGTGCCCTCTTCCAAGGCCTTCTGAGCGGCCTTTACTTTCGGCTCGAAAGCCTTCACTGCGCCAGCCTCCAGAAAACAGGCGGCCTTCGTGATGTCAAGCTTAATGTTGTTCATAGTTTGTTTTATCTATTAAAAATAAGTATTATCTGAATGAATCTGTCAGCAGTTTGATTTCAATCTGCGGACTGATGCGCTCGTACAATATGTTATATACGGCATCAAGGATGGGCATGTTGACATGGCAGTGACGGTTAATCTCCTTCATACACTTGGTGCCGAAGTAGCCCTCGGCAATCATCTCCATCTCTATCTGTGCCGATTTGACGGAGTAGCCCTTGCCTATCATGGTTCCGAAGGTACGGTTGCGTGAAAAATTCGAATAGCCCGTAACAAGGAGGTCGCCGAGATAACAACTGTCGGCAATACTCCGGTCGATGGGATGTACAACCTTCAGGAATCGTGCCATCTCCTGTACTGCGTTGGCCATGAGGACTGCTTGGAAGTTGTCGCCGAACTTCAAACCATTGCAGATGCCGGCGGCGATGGCATAAACATTCTTCAATACTGAGGAATACTCAATGCCGATAACATCCGTCGAAGTCTTGGTCTTGATGTAGTCGGTAGTCAGAATGTCTGCAAACGACTGTGCCTTGTCGCGGTCACTGCAGCCTATAGTCAGATAGCTCAGTCGTTCCAATGCCACCTCTTCGGCATGTGAGGGGCCGCCGATGCAGGCTAAGTTCTCGTAGGGCACATCGTAGACCTGATGGAAGAACTCTGAGACTACCAGGTTTTCGTCGGGCACGATGCCTTTGATGGCTGTGACGATATACTTGTCGCGCAGTCGGGTCTTGAGTTTCTTGAGATGACTCTTCAGGTAGGGCGACGGAGTGACGAAGACCAGCGTGTCGTAGAGCTGGACAATCTTGTTCAGGTCGCTGGAGAAGAATATCTCGTCGATGTTGAAGCGTACGCTCTGAAGGTAAGCGGGATTATGACCGAGGCGTCGGAAGTCCTCGATGCGGTCGTCGCGGCGCATGTACCAGCCGATGTGATGAGTCCTTCCCACCACAATCTTGGCAATGGCCGTCGCCCAGCTTCCGCCGCCAATAATCGCTATTCTACCGCAGTCGTACACCTTGATAATTTACAATTGACAATTAGGCTTGCGCCTTCTCAATCCAGGCAGCGACTTCGTCTACGCTTGGCTTGGCGATGTCGAGCTTGTACTTCTTGAAAATCTCGCCGAGCTTCTGCTGGAGACCCTGAGCCTTCTCGGAGGCGATGTTCTGAACGAGGTTGAAACCAGCCTTGCGGAGTACTGGTACCAAATCCTCGGCAACACCGATTTCAGCCCACTCAGCAGGCGTGCTCTGAGGAATCTTCTTCTCGGGCTTCATCTGTGGGAAGAACAATACTTCCTGAATGAAAGTCTTACCCGTCATCAGCATTACCAGACGGTCGATGCCGATACCAATGCCACTCGTTGGAGGCATGCCATACTGCAGGGCACGAAGGAAGTCCTGGTCGATAATCATTGCCTCATCGTCGCCCTTGTCAGCCAGTTTCATCTGTTCAATGAAACGCTCCTCCTGGTCAATGGGATCGTTCAGCTCAGAGTAGGCATTTGCCAACTCCTTACCATTCACCATCAGCTCGAAACGCTCAGTCAGTCCAGGCTTAGAGCGGTGCATCTTAGTCAGGGGACTCATCTCCACGGGGTAATCGGTAATGAAGGTGGGCTGGATAAACGTGCCTTCGCAGAACTCACCAAACAGTTCGTCAATCAGTTTTCCCTTACCCATGGTCTCGTCGACATCCATGCCTTTGCTGAGGCAGAACGCCCGAATCTCTTCCTCGCTCTTGCCATTGCAGTCGAAACCTGTCTTCTCCTGGATAGCCTCGAGGATAGGCAGACGGCGATAAGGAGCCTTGAACGATACGATGTTACCGTCAATTTCCCTTTCAGGTTTGCCGTTGACGGCGATACAGATGGTCTCAAGCAACTTCTCGGTAAACGACATCATCCAGTTGTAGTCCTTATATTGCACGTAGAGCTCCATGCAGGTGAACTCCGGATTGTGGTTGCGGTCCATGCCCTCGTTGCGGAAGTTCTTGCCAATCTCGTAAACACCCTCGAAACCACCTACGATGAGGCGCTTCAAGTAAAGCTCGGTGGCAATGCGCATGTACATATCCTGATCCAGCGCATTGAAGTGGGTAATGAACGGACGGGCCGAGGCACCGCCGGCAATCATCTGGAGCGTCGGTGTCTCTACTTCGGTATAGCCAGCCTCGTCAAGCACCTTTCTTAATGTGCGTATGACGGTGGCACGCTGCAGGAAGGTATCCTTGACACCCTCGTTGACGATGAGGTCGACATAGCGCTGGCGGTAGCGCAGCTCAGGGTCGTCGAATTTATCGTAAGCCACACCGTCTTTATATTTTACAATAGGCAGTGGCTTCAGAGCTTTCGACAGTAATGACAGCTCTTTACAATGTACGCTGATTTCACCCGTCTGGGTACGGAACACGAACCCCTTGATACCGATGAAGTCACCGATGTCCATCAGCTTTTTAAACACGACATTGTAAAGGTCCTTGTTCTCGTCTGGACAGATGTCGTCTCGGGTGATATAGACCTGTATGCGGCCTTTTGAGTCTTGTAATTCCACAAAGCTGGCTTTTCCCATCACGCGGCGGCTCATCATGCGGCCGGCAATACAGACCTCTCGCGGCTCATCCTCATCGCGGAAGCTGTCGCGGATTTCTGTGGAAAAAGCATTGGTAGGATATTCTGCGGCAGGGTAGGGATTGATGCCCATCTGGCGCAACTCTTGCAGACTCTCGCGTCTGCCAATCTCTTGTTCACTGAGTTCTAAAATGTTCATATCTGATGTTGATAGTTTTACACAATTCTCTGACCCACGGTCAGCATGTGGCGTTGCAATCGCTTGCAAAGATACGAAATTATTGTGAATAATGGACAAGGTTTTAAGAATTATTTGGATGACTACGTTAAATAATTGCTAAAAAGCAAGGAAAGTTTTGGCAGATTCAAAAATTCTTACTATTTTTGTAGCTGTAATGCAGGAGTTATTTATGATTAGGAATACTTTAAAGACAAAAGTGGTTGGTGTGGACATCAGTTCCGACAGAACTACGGTGGCTGTTGTGGACGTTCGGGGCAACATCATCGCCAAAGATGCCTTCCCGACGGCAACGAGTCCGAATATTGCCGACTACGCTTCTGTCTTGTGTGACCATATCGTCACATTGGTCGAAGCTCATGGCGGCTATGAGAGCATCCGCTCGGTGGGCGTCAGTATTTCCAGTGGTAACTTCCGGACGGGATTCCTTAGTAATTCTCCTAACCTGCCGTGGAAGGGTGTCGTACCTATTGCCGCCATGCTTCAGGACCGTATTGGTCTGGCAGTAGCCTTGGGTAACAATGCCCATGCCCGTGCACTTGGCGAACATGCCTACGGTTCGGCTCATGGTTTGAAGGATTTTATCCTCATCACGTTGGGTAACGGCATGGGTAGTTGTTTCTACTCTAATGGTGTGCCGCATTTAGGAAAGGATGGCTTTGCTGGCGAGATTGGTCATACCTGCGCCGTCCGTGACGGTCGGCAGTGTGGCTGTGGTGCCAAGGGGTGTCTGGAAATGTACACTTCCACAAGGGGTATCATCCTGACGGCTCGTGAGATGCTGGAGGAGAGTGACGAGGCAACGATGCTGCGCGGTATTGAGACATTGACCGTTCCAGCCATTGTCTTCTGTTGCGAAAAGGGTGACGCTATGGCCATCGAGGTCATGCGCCGTACTGGCGAGATGTTGGGCATAGGCTTGGCAACCTACGCTTCCATCGTCAACCCTGAGGCGATTATCTTTACGGGCAGTGTGACACATGCAGGTGACTGGCTGTTCACTCCAGCGAAGGAGACTTTCGACCAACATGTGTTCCACAACATCCGAGGCAAGACGAAGTTCCTGGTCTCTGCCTTGGCTGAAGACGAGATGGATGTGCTCGGAGCCAGCGCCCTGGCTTGGGAGATTGAGGAGTACTCGCTATTTAAATAAGGTATAATAGAAATTCAGACATATTACTGACTAACACAACTTATTTTATTCATGATGGAAGAAGAAGTAGTAAAAACACATGTGGTGGGTATCGACATCAGTATTGATCGAACTACCTATGCCATTCTTGACATCCGAGGGAACATCCTGGCAAAAGAGAGCTTTTTGACCACTGACTATCCCAACGTAAATGATTATGTTTCGAAGCTGACAGAGAGCATCGTACAAATGATGGAGGAGAATGGCGGATTCTTCAGCTGCCGATCTGTAGGCATTAGCTGTCCAAGCGCCAACTTCCTTACTGGTTGTGTGACCAATGCTACTAACCTCTCTTGGAAGGGTGTCGTTCCTTTGGCTGCCATGATGCGTGACCGTCTCGGTATGGCTGTGGCTGTGGCTAACGACGCACATGTCTCTGCCTTAGGCGAGTTTACCTATGGTGCTGCCCATGGAATGAAAGACTTTATCGTGGTAACCTTGGGCATCGGACTGGGCAGTTGCTTCTTCTCACGTGGACGTGGACATCGGGGCTACTCCGGTTTTGCCGGAGAGCTCGGCCATACCTGTGTTGTAGACCATGGTCGCAAGTGTAACTGTGGCAAGGAGGGCTGTCTGGAAGCATATTGTGCAGCACGTGGCATTGTTATGACGGCACGGGAGGTCATGGAAGAGCGTCCTTCTGAACCGTCGCTGATGCGGGACATCGAGAACCTGACGCCACGTGTCATTAGCGAATGCTGCGACAAGGGTGACGAGATGGCCATCGAGGTGTTCCGTCGTACAGGCTATCTCCTGGGTGTCGGGCTGGCCAACTATGCCTCCGTCCTCGACCCGCAGGCCATCATCCTGACGGGTGGTATCTCCAAGGCAGGCAAGTGGCTGCTCGATCCTCTCCGTAAGTCGTTCGACGAGCATGTCTTCCCCAATCTGCGCGGCCAGATTAAGATTTTGAGGTCGCATCTCAATGACAAGGAGCGCGAGGTGCTGGGTGCCGGAGCCTTGGCTTGGGTGATTCCTGAGTACTCGTTGTTTAAGTAAAGAGGTAAGACGGAAGATGTAAGACGGAAGAGGTAAGAACTAATGGATGTAGAAAGCATCAATAAGCTGATTTACGAGAGACCTAATTTAAGTACCGCCCTCGGGATGGAGTTTATTTCCACTCCCGAGGAAGATACGTGTATGGCTCGCATGCAGGTCGACGAGCGCAACCGGCAACCTTTTGGATTCCTGAGTGGAGGTGCCTCGTTAGCGCTGGCAGAGAATGTGGCCGGTGTGGGGTCGTCGGCACTCTGTCCAGGCTGTGCCTGTGTGGGCATTGAGGTCAGCGGTAGCCATGTGAAAGCCGTCAGCGAGGGCGATACCGTAACGGCTTACGCCCAGTTAGTGTCGAAGGGAACGACGTTGCACGTCTGGCATGTCGACATCCGTAACTCTGCCGACGAACTGATTTCTACGGTTCGCGTCACCAATTATATTATCAAGCAACATAAAGGGTGATGGAGGGATTTGCACTTTTTCGTATGCCCTACGCCAAGGAGTGCAGGTTTATCTTAGGTGAGGTCTCTGAACTTACCTCGTGTGCCGATTTGGACGGCCGGCAAGGCTTTATCATGGCGCCTTTCGCCCCGTCAGCGAAAGAGCCCATCCTGCTGATTCAGGGTGAGTGCATCATGGTAAATGATTCTTTGGCTAAGCTCGAGAAACAGTTAACCATTAACCTTGAACCATTAACCTTGAACCTTGAACCCTTAACCCTGAACCCTGAATCCTTTGCCCATAGTCGTGCCGACTACCACATTGACTTCACCAATTTCCACGCCCATCTGCAGAATGGCGACTTCCGCAAGCTGGTACTCTCGCGCAGCATCGACATTCCGTGTCCGCCTTCCGAGTGTCCGCCTTCAAAGTGTCCGCCTTCCGAGTGCCCGCCTTCCGAGTGCCCGCCTTCAGAGTGCCCGACGATTCCGTCGTCGGGACTAACGGCATCCTCGATGGGAAACCCCATCGCCCTCTTCGAGAAAGCCTGTGAAAGCTACCCCCGTGTGATGGTGGCACTGGTCTTTACACCTCAGAGCGGCTTGTGGCTGACTGCTACGCCCGAGGTCTTGCTGGCTGGTGGCGACGGACAATGGCAGACGATGGCGTTGGCGGGTACGTTGGCCTACAAGGACGACCTGCGTTGGAGCGACAAGAACATCCAGGAGCAGCGCTATGTGGCCACCTATATTGTCAAACAGTTGGAGCGCTTCACCAGTGACTTCACGGAAGAAGGACCTTATACGGTTCGTGCCGGACATCTGGCCCACCTGCGCAGCGACTTCCGATTCACCTTATATAATAATACGCGCGTGGGAGAATTGCTCCAGGCTCTTCACCCGACTCCTGCCGTCTGTGGCCTGCCCAAGGAGGCTGCCTTCGAGTTTATCCAGCAGTACGAGCACCATCACCGCTCTTACTACAGCGGCTTCATGGGACCTTTGGCTATCGACCAATCTACTCACCTCTTCGTCACCTTGCGCTGTATGCAGATTTTCCGAAATGCCTACCGCCTCTATGCTGGCGGCGGACTGTTGAAGGACAGCGTCGAGGAACAGGAGTGGTTAGAGACGGAAACCAAGCTCGACACCATGCGGAGAATAGTGTTGAATGATGAATTTTGAATTAAGATTGCAACGCCACACTTTGCACCTTTAGGTCAAAGAAGTTGTTGCCCTATGGGCAATTAAGAATTATGAATTAAGAAATGTACTGCGATAAAGCCAACGTCAATATCCTCACCGCCCTGCTGGTGGCTTACGGCATCCGACATGCCGTCTGCTGTCCTGGTTCGCGCAATGCTCCCATCGTCCACAACCTGAACGAATGTCCAGACATCCAATGCTGGCCAGTCACCGATGAGCGTTCGGCAGGGTTCTATGCGCTGGGTATGGCTTTGTACACGGGAGACCCTGTCGCCGTCTGTGTTACCAGCGGCACAGCCCTGCTCAACCTCGCCCCCGCCGTAGCCGAAGCCTACTACCAGCACGTTCCCTTAGTCGTCATTTCTGCCGACCGTCCGCTGGAATGGATAGACCAGCTTGACGGTCAGACGCTGCCGCAGCCCGATGCCCTGGGTCGCTTTGTGCGCAAAGCCGTCAACCTGCCAGAAATAGAGGATGACGTCGAAGAACAGCATTGGTATTGTAACCGTCTTGTCTGCGAGGCGCTGATGGAAGCGACCAACCGTGGCGGCGGTCCTGTACATATTAATGTTCCCATCAGCGAGCCGTTGTTCCAGTTCAACGTGGAGGAACTTCCCCGTGAGTGTTGTATAGGGCGCTATGGCGGGGTGATTGACTCTTATGACATCGAGGCCAGTGGACTGCTTGCCGATTTCTGGAATGCCCAGCGTCCGATGATTGTCATTGGCCAGAACAGGGAGGCGCTATTGGGAGACCACGAACTCGAACAATTGAAGAAGCATGCCGTGGTGCTCTACGAACCGTTGGGCAGTGACCTGGGTACGACGCTTTTCGACGAGGTGCTCAGAAACCATGCTGACGACGATGACCTGCTTCCCGACTTTGTGCTTTATGGTGGCATGATGGTCAGCAAGCGGCTGAAACAGTTCTTGCGCAAAGCCACTAATGCCGACTTCTGGGAGATTTCGCCCGACGGCCAGTTGCACGATACTTACAAGCGTACAAAAGGCGTGATAGAGGGTCGTTTCGCCCCAGTGCTGTTGTGGTTAGAGGAGTTTCTGGCAGACACGGCTACCATGGAGGAACATTTGGAGAAGTCGTTTGGCGAGTTGACTGATACGTCTGACTTTGTTTCCCGCTGGAAACAGGAACTCAACCATGCGGAGATGGTAGTCGAGGCTACGGAGCCACCCTATTCGCCAAAGGCTGTGGTAAAGCACTTCGAACAGCAGTTGACTGCATCGGACATCGTGTCCTGGCTGCACTATGCCAACTCTACGGCGGTGCGCCTGGCCTGTCTCTATTCCACCAGCTATGTCTATTGCAACCGCGGTGTCAACGGCATCGAGGGTTCGTTGTCCACCGCTGCAGGTTTCTCCCTCGTCGCAGCCAAAGACGATGCGGACTTTGCCCAAAGAACAAACGGAGCCGATTCTTCGTTAGGACTCGTATTCTGTGTCATTGGCGACCTTAGTTTCTTCTACGACCAGAACGCCTTGTGGAACCAGCAACTGAGCGGCAACTTCCGCATCCTCCTGCTGAACAACGGCGGTGGGGGCATCTTCGCCCAACTGCCTGGTTTGGAACAAAGTCCAGCCCGTGACAAGTTCGTTGCTGCCCAGCACCATACGTCGGCAGAGGGCATCTGCCAGCAGAATGCCGTCGGCTATCGCAAGGCGGAGAATATGGCAGAGATGCAAGAAGGCGTCCGCTGGCTCATTAATTCTCCCAGCGAACGCCCCCTCCTTCTCGAAGTCACCAATTTTACTTGACGATCTTCTTGCCGTTCTGGATAATGATTCCGCGCTGTGTCGTCACCTGACGGCCGTTCAGGTCGTAAGCCGGTGAGGTAGCAAACCCATCACTATTCAACTTTTCACTTATTGCCGTCACCTCAGCCTGTGTGGCGTGGCGAATCTCCAGCGTCTCGGCACCATTAGCCTGCTGCTCCCAGTTGAAACCGCAACGGGTCGGCAGGAACGACTGCTCCTTGGTGGTGCGCATCAGCACGCTCTCCAGGATTTCCACGTTCTGCTTGGCGGGAATGCCATAGAGACCCTCCTTCTGCTTCAGCTCCCAGCTGCTGCTGAAGGCCACCTGGTTACCCTGGCCGTCACTCATGCGAACCGTCTTCAGCTCCTGGCTGCTACGCATGGCGTCGGTATTCTTCAGACGCAGATACTGCTTCGTCGGCGAGAAGATGAGGTAAGGCATGCCAGCCTCCAAACCCTCGTTGGTGCATTCCACAAAGTAGAGGCACAGCGTCGAACCCTCCTGGCGGATGGCTGCCAGACGTTCGGCTCGCACGTTGTATGTTGCCAACTGCTCGGCACTCACCGTCATGGGCAGACAAAGCGTATTATAACCAGCAAACAGGTAACGGTTCAGCTGTACCGGCTGGTCCAAGTTAGCCACTTGCTCCACCTTCAGCGTCTTGCTTTCGGTGTAGACGTTCTTCACTCTGTTCTGTGCCGAAGCACCCAAACTGCATGCTAATGCAGCAATTGTCAAGGCAAGTAAAGTCTTTTTCATAAGCACTTTGTGTTTGTAGTTAACGTTAATCTGTTTGCAAAGATACGAATTAGTCAGCAAAGTACAAAATAAATTATCGAATTTTTTTGTCCCTTTCTCAACCTTTCTCAACAACCTTGCTCAACGTCAAAAGAGAAAACCATAGGAAAAGTTGCAGAAATCCAGTACTTTTCCGTCAGTTATCCTTAGGATAAGTTGAGGAAATCACGGCAACTTCTTGCGGAAATCACGGCAACTTCTTGCAGAAATCACCGCAACTTCTGGAACTTTTCCACATGATTTCCGACTGCTCCATCCCATGGAACTTTTCAATAATATAATAAATTCGCAAAACACCCTAACACCCTAACGTGTGTTTTCTTAGAATCCCTTTGTACATCGGCATTTGCACCCTCAGACGTTAGGGTGTTAGGGTAAATTCTATATCTTCAATTCCAACGAGAAACGGTTACGGTTACAGCTGTAACCATGTAACCGCGAGGGGAACCATATTAGGGAATTCAATCATAACCGACTGATATTCATTCAATTATATAATGGAAGAGAATTATCCCCTGCCTTATTGGTTACATGGTCACAGCTGTGACCGTGACCGTTCAATCATATTCAGGGTTTGAGGTGTACTGTATAGCACAATGAACAAATTTCCCAAGAATCCTTTGGTGTCTTAAGTTTTTTTCGTATCTTTGCAGACAAGTATTGCCGATACGTCGTTAGAACGGCGCTGGTCTACGGGCCTGAATCCCTGAGCGCAGGGTGGCGGTATGACATTGAGGGTAAAACAATAACAGCATTAGCTGATTATTCGGTACATCTTGAAACGTGAGAAATTTCTAAGATAATGTAACCGTAAATAGTCTCTAGTTCTGCACCTAAGGGTGTGGACATGACTTATCTGGTTACATGGGCAATTCTCACGGCCTCAAGATGTAGATAAGGCGGTTCACGCCTTTTCTATGTTCTGAGGTCTCGTTGGTTTTGTCCGTTTACAAAGCCCGATAAGTCAGCGAGTGTCAATAACCGAATATTACTATGCTATTTCAGAAGACTATTCTCAAGAAGTATTTGGGTCTGATAGATGAAGAAGTTGTCAGTGTGGCTTGGAAACAGTTTCAGGCTTATTTTCTTGATGCACAGATACAAGCCAATATCCAGCAATCTAAAGAGGAACAATTTCAAGAAGGTTTTCTTCGTGAGTTGTTTGTTAAGGTGTTGGGCTATACGCTGAACCCATCCCCCGACTACAATCTTATTACTGAGAAAAAGAACGAAACAAACTCGAAGAAAGCTGATGGCGCTATACAGAAAGACGGCAAAGTGATTGGTGTTATAGAGCTGAAAGACCATAAGACAACAGACCTCTCGAAAGTAGAGTATCAGGCATTCAACTACAAGAGTCAGCATCCTGATGCACGCTATGTTGTTATCTCCAATTTTGAGAAGCTTCGTCTTTATATAGACAATGCTGTAGAGTATCGCGAATGGAACCTGTTTCATCTGACGGAAGAAGACTTCCGCGAACTGTATCTTTGCCTCGCTTGGAAGCAGGTTGAGCGAGGTGTAGCTTTACAGATAAAGCAGGAGTCTGTTTCGAGTGAAGATCAGATTACGAAAGAACTCTATAAAGACTATTCACAGTTCAAGCGCATACTCTTTGCTGACATTCTAAAACAGAATCCGACTCCTGAAGACAAGGATGAAAAAGAGTGGCAATTGCTTCTTTTTAAGAAGACTCAGAAGTTGCTTGACCGTCTTCTGTTTATCTTCTTTGCTGAGGACTGTGGTCTTTTACCACCAAATTCGATGGTGCAGATTATCGACCAGTGGGAGAGTCTGAAGGAGATGGACGAATACCGTCCATTCTATGACAGAGTGAAGAAGTACTTCGGATATATGAACACAGGCTTTCAGGGCAAGAAGTATGAGATATTTGCCTATAATGGTGGACTTTTTAAACCAGACGAGGTACTGGATAATATCAGGATTAGCGATGACCTATTGGTTGAGCACACACGCAAGTTGTCTGATTACGACTTTGAGAGTGATGTGGATGTAAACATCTTGGGTCATATCTTTGAGAATTCGTTGTCAGAGACAGAAGAGGTTACACAGCAAATCAATAATGGTGCAGCGCCGCTAACATCGAAGCGTAAGCAGGATGGTGTGTTCTATACGCCTCAGTATATCACAAAATACATTGTAGAGAATACCGTTGGCCGCCTTTGTGCAGAGAAGAAGCAAGAGCTGAATATCGTTGAGGACGAATATTTCTCAGACCAACGCCGTCAGATGCAAACCAAGAAACGGCTGATGGATCAACTACAGAAGTATCGCGATTGGTTGCTACAAATTACGATTCTCGATCCAGCTTGTGGTAGTGGCGCCTTTCTGAATGCTGCTTTGCAGTTCTTGATGGCTGAGCATAAGTTAATAGATGAGATGGAGGCAAAGGTGGCTGGTTCTGCTATTGTATTCCAAGATGTAGAAAACAGCATCTTAGAGCATAACCTCTTTGGTGTTGACATCAACGAAGAAAGTGTAGAGATTGCTCAGTTAGCCCTATGGCTGCGTACTGCAAAACCACATCGAAAGCTGAATTCACTCAATGAGAATATCAAATGTGGAAACTCGCTGATTAGCGACCCAACTATTGCTGGTGTAAAAGCATTCAATTGGCAAGAACAATTCCCAACGGTGTTTGAGAAGGGTGGCTTTGATGTGGTGATTGGTAATCCGCCGTATGTGAATATGGCCAACATCCAGAATGAGCAAGAAAGAAGATTCTATCAAAACAACTATTCAACGGTAAAGAATAAATGTGATCTGTATTCAATTTTTACAGAAAAAGCAAAGTTCCTACTGAAAGACAATGGCTTGTTAGGATTTATATTCCCTAATAGTTGGATGGGCACGGAAAGTTTCTCCAAGTTTAGAGACTTCTTATCAAAAGAGGTGAATGTCTATCAGCTTGCCGAATTACCCCCTGGCGTTTTTGAAGACGCAATTGTTACAACTGTTTTATGCTTTTATCAAAATGTATTGCCAAAAGCAAGTAATAATGTAGAGGTATTCTCCTGTATTGGCAAGGAGTTTATAAAGAAGGACTTTGTGCTTTCTTACGAACAGATACTCAAAAATCCCAACTCATCGTTTGCTTTTGAAAAGACCATCTCGCTGGAAAACGTTCCTTGTAAGAAACTATCAGCAATTGCTTCCTTTTCTTTAGGAATAAAGACAAGCGATGATGCCAGATTTGTATTTGACAACCCAATCGATGATACTTGCTATAAATTCATTCGCGGACGCAACATCTCAAGATGGTCTCATCCTTATAATGATGAATGGATATGGTATCAGCCCGCGTTAATCTGTGAGAAACCTGGTGGAAGACCAAGGATTCTTGAAAACTTCACAGTAGACAGAAAGATTGTTATCCAAGACATAGCAACCCAAATTACTGCCACTATTGATAGTGAAAAGTATTTGTGTAATGATACTCTGAATATTATATATTCGTTAAATGCCGATTATTCTTTTGAGTACATCCTGAGCATATTAAATTCAAAGTTGGTCAATGTTTGGTTTAAGAAAATATTCCCAGCAGGCCTTCATATAAAAACAAATCAATTGGAACAGATTCCAATCCCCATAGTAGATATGGATGCCCAACAGCCCTTCATCACACTAGCTGATAGAATGCTCTCCCTCAATTCCCAACTTCAGGAAAAACGTGGCCGTTTTCTCCGTCGTTTGAGTGAGAACTTTGATGGCATAAAGATAACCACAGCTTTGCAGACGTTTGACCTGTTGGACTTCAAAGGCTTTGTTTCAGAACTAAAGAAACAGAAGATAAAACTTTCATTGGTTCAGCAAGACGAGTGGGAAGACTACTTCAACCAATATCGTCAAGCCTGCCAAGAACTCTCAGAACAGATAAACACTACAGACAACGAGATAGATCAACGAGTGTTTGACCTCTATGGCCTGACACCAGAAGAACGAGAAATCGTAAAAAACTCAAAATAATTATGAAGCTAATAAAACAGAAGCAAATTAATCCACGAAAGATGTGGCCCAACGAGGCACAAAACTTTACACCCTGGTTGGCAGAGAATATTGCAGAGTTGGGCGAGAAGATTGGGATGGAACTGGAAGTAGTAGGGCAGGAGGTATCTGTTGGCCCATATTCAGCAGACATCCTTGCAAAAGATATTGATACTGATGCTTATGTTGTAATAGAGAATCAGTTGGAGAAAACCAATCATGACCATCTGGGTAAAAGCATTACTTACGCTTCTGCATTGGGGGCTAAGACCATCGTGTGGATAGCCACTGATTTTACTGAGGAACATAAGAAAGCGCTTGATTGGTTGAATGACAATACTAACGAGGACTTGGCTTTCTGGGGTGTTCAACTGGAATTGTGGCAGATATCGGAAGAGACTGCATCAATGCGGTTGAATATCGTTAGCAGACCTAGTACAAATGTCAAAACCATCAAGAGTAAGACCAACAGCGAAAGTGAATCAAGGAATATTCAGCTGGAATTCTGGACCAGATTTAGAGACAAGTTGCAGAGTACTAAGAAGATTCCTACGTTACAGACTCCTAAACCTCGTTATTGGTATGACGTTAGAATAGGACGTTCGAACATCCTTTTGTCAAACATCTGTAGTCCACAGAAGAACATTGTAGGTGTTCGTCTTTACATCAGAAGTAATGTCGTAGAGATTTATTACCCTGCTTTGAAGGCAAAGAAAGAGGAAATTAATAAAGCATTAGGTTCTGAACCAATGTGGGATGCAAACCCAGAGGCAAAAGACAAGACCATCGCTCTTTCTTATGATACAGATCTGTCAGACCAGCAAAAGACGGAAGAGGCTTTGGGCTGGCTTGTTCAGCAGACCATCATTTTCTATAATGTTTTCTCGAAGGAGGTGAAGGGAATTACTCTTCCAAAATGATATGAATCTTAGAAAAAAGTTGTATCTTTGTGCGCAGAAACCCTAAAGCAACAAGTCTGGGAACTCTCTGCTAGGGATGGGACTAATTCTATGTAAGATGGAAGATAAACCCTTTTGTATAAAACGTAACATTTTACAATTTTTGAGTAATTTCTTTGTCGTTTGAAAGCATGACGGCGAAGAAGATGAAGATGATGAGTAAGCGGCAGAAGTTATCTTTCTACCCAGTCCACACATTGTATGCCAGGCATTTGGCCAAAGTGCTTGGTGTTATGCGTGACAACCGTCAGACCATAATGACGGGCGATAACAGCAATGAGAATGTCAAAGTCACCCACTCTCAGTCCCTTACTGGCAAGACTCTGACGGATTTCCGCATAATCACGCATCCAATCTCCAAGTGGCAAGACTGTAAACGTCGATTCTATCTCTTTAGGCTCTTGCAAATGCTTTTCTACCGCATTGCTATGAAGAGCACCGTATGTAAGTTCGGCAATGCTTACCTCAGATGCAAAGATTTGTTCAGCAGGTGTTACAGCAATATGCTTATCTACACCACCGCGATGGCGGAAAAATTCAATCCATGTGTCGGTGTCAAGAATGAAACCTTTCATAAGCCATTAATCATCAAGGTTGATTTCACGGTTAAGAGGACGCCCATCGTTGCGATGCTTCATCATCTGGTAGTACTCCTCTCCCTCTTCTGTTTCCGACCAAATACCAGCCATCTTTAGGAACTCTGCCTTACGTTCTTCTGCAGAAAGATCTATTGTCTTTTCTTTGGGCATAATCAATTTGCTGGCCAGCCACTCACGGTCGGTCTGCGAGAGCGAGAGTCCCTGCAGATAAGTCCACAAATTATTTAATGCAAATGCTGTCATAAGCCGTGTACAATTTTATTTTCGCTGCAAATATACGACAAAAAAAAGAAACATACAAATAATAATGCTAAAAAACGACAAACAAACGTGTCAGGTGGCAGGCAATTACGATGTCTGATGGAAGAAGGCTGATAGTAGAGGGATGGGACTAATTCTATGTAAGATGGAAGATAAAAGCTTGGCTGGTGGCAGTATGGCTGTAATATCTGTCAAAACATTTATTTGAGTATTTTTTTTGTTGTTTGGAATATTTTATCTAAATTTGCAGGATATTACTAACTAACAAAGCAAGGACTATGAGTAACACTCCAACTCCCCACATTGGGGCCCAGTATGGCGAGATTGCCGAGACGGTGATTATGGCGGGCGATCCGCTGCGTGTAAAATTTATGGCAGAGACATACCTCGACGACGTCGTGCAGTTTAATAATGTACGTGGGATGCTGGGCTTCACCGGCACTTATAAGGGTAAGCGCGTCAGCGTGATGGGCCACGGCATGGGCATTCCGTCGATTGCCATTTATACTTACGAGTTGTACAATTTCTACGGCGTGAAGACCATTATCCGTGTGGGTTCGGCAGGTTCTATCCGCGAAGACCTGCACGTGGGCGACCTGGCCATTGCTATGGGTGCCTGTACAGAGTCGTCGTTTGCCGACCAGTACCAGTTGCCTGGCATGTATGCGCCTATTGCCGACTTCGGACTGCTGCGCAAGGCTGTGGAGACCTGCGAGCAGTTGGGCTATCGCTACCAGGTGGGCAACGTGGTGTCGTCGGATGTGTTCTATGCCGACTGTCCGCAGACTGACAAGTGGATCAAGATGGGTGTGCTGGCCAAGGAGATGGAGATTGCCGCCCTGTATATGAATGCTGCCCGTTCGGGCAATAAGGCGCTGGGCATCTGCACCATTTCAGACCATATCCTGACTGGCGAGGCTACGACGGCAGAGGAGCGCCAGTTGACGTTTACGAAAATGATGGACGTCGCCTTCTCGCTGATTTGATAAATCTTTAATTTTGAATGTTTAATATCAAAAAACCGTCGTCCTGACTGATGGTCTCTTCCTGGATGAGGTAGGTCAGGGCGGCGTCAAGTTCTTCGCGTGGTATTTGCAGGCGCAACAGTTCTGTGGCGTGATGGCGCTTGTGGTCTGAGAGCAGGGCGAGAATCTTCTGGCGGGCGTCCTGCTGACCCTCGGCGGTGACCAGTTCGCCGCCCTCGCGCAGACAGACGTCGCATTGGCCACAGTCGTGGGTGGTGTGCTCGCCGAAGTATTCCAACAGCTGGCGCGAACGGCACGGCGAGTCGCTCTGGGCATAGTGTAGCATGGCTTGGATGCGCTCCTTGTATTGTTCCAACCGGTCTTCGTAAATGGTACGCGGTAGCTGCACATATTCCGTATCTTCCCTACGCTGGAGGTAGCGGATGTTAGGCACTTGTCGGCGAGGAATAAAGCTGATGAGGTGTCGCTGCGAGAGCGTCTTCAGCACCTCGTGGACCTGAATCTGGTTGAGTCCGGCCTGCTGGGCCACCAGCGTCTCGTCGATGTAGGCATAGTCGGCAAACAGTCCACCGTAGTTGCGCAGCAGGGCAACGATGACGCGGTCCTCGTCGGGACTGACGTGCTGCAGGTAGTAGAGTTCTTCGCGACTCACCAAGAAGCGGACGCGAGCCTGGTTGTCGGCCTCCTCGTCGTAGTCGATGTAGCCGGCACGCTGCAGAATCTGCAAGGCGGAGTGGACACGGATGGGGAAGTGGTGGAAACGCTGGCAGAACTCTTCTATATGGAACTCGCGAGAGACACCAAAGCCGTCGCCGGTGGCTATCTGGTAGTAGTAGGCCAAGTGTTCGTACACCTCTTTTATATATGCGCGCGGGGGGAAGGTGTCCTCGATGCGCTTCTGCAACTTGCCCGCATCGCTGCCGTTGAAGAGCAGGATGGCCTTGGCGGGCTTGCCGTCGCGACCTGCACGACCCGCCTCCTGGAAGTAGGCTTCCAAGGAGTCAGGACACTCGTAATGGATGACGATGCGGACGTCGGGCTTGTCGATGCCCATGCCGAAGGCATTGGTAGCCACCATGATGCGCACCCGATCGTGCTGCCAGTCGCGCTGGCGGCGATCCTTGTCGGCATGTTCCAGACCAGCGTGGTAGAAGGTGGCGCTGAGGCCAGCCTCAGTCAGGTGTTCGGCAATCTCCCTTGCGTGGCGCCGACTGCGGACATAGACGATGGCTGAGCCGTCGCCAGAAGTGGCCATCCCAGCGTGGTGGGTGGCGTAAGAAGAGAGGAGATTGATGAGTTCGTAGTATTTGTCTGGGGCATAGTGCACGAGGTAAGAGAGGTTCTTGCGCTCGAAAGACATGCGGAAAACGCAGAAGGGACTCTCCCCCGGCCCCTCCCTGTGAGGGAGTGGAGTAGATAGTTTGTCGCAGATGTCCTCAACTACTCTTGGTGTAGCCGTTGCCGTAAGGGCTAAGACGGGGACGTTGGGGTGGATGCGACGGATGTTGGCAATCTCCAAATAGGAGGGTCGGAAGTCGTAGCCCCATTGTGAGATGCAATGTGCCTCGTCGACGGTAATGAACGAGACGTGCATGTGAGCAAGCTTGGTCTGGAAGAGTCCGCTGCCCAGTCGTTCTGGCGAGACATAGAGCAGTTTGGTGTTGCCGAGAATGGCGTTCTCTAAGGTCCGCAGGATGTCGTCTTGCTTCATGCCGCTGTAGATGGCCGCGGCGGAAATACCTATCTGGCGCAGGTGGTGCACCTGGTCTTTCATAAGTGCGATGAGCGGAGTGATGACGATGCAGACACCTTTCATGGCCAGTGCCGGCACTTGGAAGGTGATGCTCTTGCCGCCACCCGTAGGCATCAGTCCCAAGGTGTCGTGGCCATTACAGATGGACTCGATGATCTCCCGTTGTATGCCGCGGAAATCATCGTAGCCCCAATACTGCTTTAATAGTAATTTTAAATTTTCAATTTTCAATTTCGGAAGGCTGTATGTCCTCTATCTGCAGTTGTACCTCGCCACGCTTGTAGGTGTTCTCTTCGATGGTATAGACGATGTCGAAGGAACGCTTCGACTTGATGTAGCGGGCGGCGGCACTCTGGCCGAAGGCGATGCCGTTCATCACGACAGCCGACTTGGAGTCTACGAGTTCGAGCTTGATGTGCTCTTGGTGGCGGCCAACAACCTTCGAGGTGCCGTAGTCATAGACGTTGCGGGTGAGGAAGAGCGGCTTCTCGTTGCCTGGCCCGTGGGGGGCGAGTTTCTTCAGTTCGTTGAGCAAGCGCTTGTTGATGTTATGGAAGTCGAGTTCCATGTCGATGTCTAACGTCTGCTGAGTCTGTTCGGGCATGATGTGGCCGGCGACATACTGTTGGAAGCGGCGGCGGAACTCAGGGATGTTCTCCTGTTTCAGCGTCAGACCGACGGCGTAGGTGTGTCCGCCAAAGTTCTCCAAGAGGTCGCGGCACGACTTGATGGCCTCGTAGATGTCGAAGCCAGCCACAGAGCGTGCCGAGCCGGAAGCCATACCGTTGATGATGGTCAGGACGACGGTAGGCCTGAAGTAGAGTTCCGTCAGACGTGAGGCGACGATGCCCACCACGCCTTTCTTCCAGCCTTCGTCATAGAGTACGATGGACTTGTGGTGCTGCTGACTCTCCAGGCGCGCGACGATTTCGTTGGCCTCTTCCGTCATTTGTTTATCCACGTCGCGACGCTGGTCGTTGTATTCGTTGATGCGGATAGCCTCTGTGAGGGCTCTCTTGAAGTCCTTCTCCACCAGCAGTTCCACCGTTTCCGTTCCGTTCTGCATGCGGCCGGAGGCGTTGATGCGCGGACCTATCTTAAACATGATGTCGCTCATGGTGAGGTCGCGGTTAGTCAGTCCGCAAATCTCGATGATGGCCTTCAGACCTACCGACGGCGACTGGTTCAGCTGTTTCAGCCCGTGGAATGCCAGCGTGCGGTTCTCTCCCTCAATGGGGACGAGGTCTGCAGCGATGCTCAGGGCGCAGAAGTCGAGCAGGGGAATAAGTCGCGAGAAAGGAATGCCGTTGTTTTTGGCAAATGCCTGCATCAGTTTGAAACCTACACCGCATCCGGAGAGATGCTTGAAGGGGTAGGTAGAGTCGTCGCGTTTAGGATTGAGAATGGCCACCGCCGGAGGCATCACCTCGTCCGGCACGTGGTGGTCGCAGATGATAAAGTCGATGCCTAATGACTTGGCGTAGGCTATTTCATCGATAGCCTTGATGCCGCAGTCGAGCACGATAATGAGTTTCACACCCGTCTCTGCCGCATAGTCTATACCTTTCATGCTGACACCATATCCCTCGTCATAGCGGTCGGGGATATAATACTCCATGTTGGAATAGAACTGTTGCAGAAACTTGTATACCAAAGCTACTGCCGTACAACCATCCACATCGTAGTCGCCATACACCATGATGCGCTCTTTGCGGCCCATGGCATCGTTCAGGCGGTCTACAGCTACGTCCATGTCGTTCATCAGGAACGGGTCTATCAGCTCGTTGAGCATAGGTCGGAAGAAGCGCTTGGCCGCACTCTCCGTCTTGATGCCGCGCTGAATGAGTAGCATGGCGAGCGTCGGGCTCATCCCGATCTTCTCGGCCAGCTCCTTAGCCGCTTGCTGTTTCTCTGGTGTAGGTGGTTCGTAATTCCATTTAAATTGCATTTATATTTATATTTTTGTTCTTTCGCTTTGGTAGCCCGTGAGGGCTTGGTGGCTGTCCGACTCGTTAGCGTCATGGACACGCCAAGAGGTTGGCATAAAGATGCCATAAGTCCATAATACGCGCCAAAGATACGAATAAAATTAAAAAAAACGAAAATTTCTGCTAAAAAATTAACAGAAATTCTCGTTTTTTGTTGCTTTGGAGGTTTTTAGATGCCGAGTTTCTTGCGGATTTCGGCTGGAATGGCCTTCTTGTTGATGAGGAAGTCCATAGTGTTGGCAGCGATAAAAGCCTTGGTCATGTACCAGGTACCCTTGTAGTCGCCGGTCTCGCCCCACGAGTTCTTCACCATATAGTATTCCTTGCCATTCTGGTCCTTGGCGACGCCGTAGATGTGCATGCCGTGGTCGTCAGTCAGTTCCCAGTTGTCGAAACGCTCCTGGCGCATCTGCTGGGTGGGGACGATTTCGGGAACGGTGCAGCCCAGGGAGTCGATGATGTCGCGCTTCTTCGAGGTTGTCATCTTCAGCCACTTGGCCATATCGCTGCCCTGCAGGCTCTGGGTTTTCTTGGCATCAACGGCGTAAGCCAGACCCTTGCGGGTAAAGCCGTCCTCAGAGACGTCGCCGCCCCAGGCTACGGTGTAGCCCTGATCAAGCGCGTTGTCGATAATCTGCATCATCTCATCCATCGGCACATTATAGCTCAGCGGGAAGCGCCAGTTATCCTGCACCTCTACGGCAAAGGCCGTATAGAAAGGATGGTGGGTGTAGCTGGTGATGCTGACATAGTCGTCGAGGTTGATGCCGAGCGAAGCCATGAACGACTTCGGCGTGTACTTCTTGCCCTCGAAGGTGAACTCCTCAGGACACTTGCCGAGGTAGGCGTCGAGGATGCCCTGCAGACCGTTCTTCCAGGCATTGCTGATTTTCTTGGCGTCGCTCTTGGAAATGGCGGCCACGTAAGGCTCCAGCACCTTAAAGAACTCGTTGAAGTTGTTCAGTGAGTCGCCATACAGCGAGCCGGGGAAGGGCATTGTGCCCTCAGGAACGATACCGTGGTTCTTCATCGTAGCCAGCACGTCTTCGGCAGAACCGCCCTGTGCAAACTGGCAGTCGCCATGAAAGCGTACCACCTGGATGGCACGTTCCATATAGGTCTTGTTGGCTATGAACGACTCACAGAGGTCGTATTTCTTGCCAGTAGCTTTCAGGATTTCAGCCTCGAAGAACGAGACGGTAGAGTAGTCCCAACACGTGCCCGAACGGTTCTGGTCCTTCATCGAGGTGACGGGAATCTCCTTGATAGTGGTGAAAACGGGTTTGTTCTGGTCTTTGGCGGGAGCCTTCTTCTTGGCCGCGCCAGCGCTGAGGGCTACCATAGCCATCAGGGCGAAAGTTAAAATCTTCTTCATTTGTTTCTTTATTTTGATTGTTGTCATTGTTACGTTCTTATGGCTGGGCGGGGAAACCGCCCAGCGCACGGGCTATTGCTGGGTGGCCATAAAGTCCTCTAACTCCTGAGGATGATAAGGGATACGCTTCGAGCCGAGGAAGCGGCAACCGTCGGCGGTGATTAGCACGTCGTCCTCGATGCGTATGCCGCCGAAGTCCTTGTAGGTCTCCAATTTGTCGAAGTTGAGGAACTCCTTGCAATGGCCACTGGCTTTCCACTCGTCGATGAGCTGTGGGATGAAATAGATGCCAGGCTCGTCAGTGACCACGAAGCCTTCCTCTAAGCGGCGCCCCATGCGCAGGCAGTTGGTGCCAAACTGTTCGAGGTTGGGACGTGTCTCGTCGTCGAAGCCGACGTAAATCTGTCCCAAACCTTCCATGTCGTGTACGTCCATGCCCATCATGTGTCCCAGTCCGTGAGGCAGGAACATGGCGTGGGCACCGGCACGAACGGCGTCTTCCGTGTCGCCTTTCATGAGTCCCAGCTCTTTCAGACGGTCTGTCATCATGCGGCAGACGGCAAAGTGGACGTCCATATACTTGACACCAGGTTTAGCAACGTCGAGGACGTAGTCGTGACAGGCCTCGACGATGGAGTAGATCTCCAACTGACGCTGGGAGAACTTGCCGCTGACAGGCATGGTGCGGGTGTGGTCTGAGCAGTAGTCGTCCAGTTCGCAACCTGCATCGCAGAGAGCCAGGCGGCCAGTCTCCAGCAAGGCTGCAGACGGATTGCCGTGCATGATTTCTCCATGCTGGGAGAAGATAGTAGCGAAGCTGGTATTGCCTGCCAGACTGCGTGCTATGCCGTCGACCTGTCCGCCTATGAAGCGCTCCGTAATGCCAGGCTTGATGAGCAGCTGTGCTGTGGTGTGCATCGCATAGCCCACGTCGCAGGCACGGTCGATGGCGGCAATCTCCTGAGGCTCCTTCGTTGAGCGCATCTTGACGACGGCTTTGATGAGTGAGAGGGAGGCTGCCTCCTTCTGCTTTGAGGGATGAATGCCTAACAGGTCCATGAGCTGGATCTTCGTGTCGTGACGGTAAGGCGGCAGGAAGTGGATAGTCCTGTGTGCTGCGACATTGTCGCAGCATAGAGAACTGAGCTGTGACATCGGCGCTGTTTTGGTGACGCCAACCTCTGCGGCGAGGTCGCTGACGGAAGGAACGAAGCCCATCCAGACAATGTCCTCGATATCGATGTCGTCGCCTAAGAGCCATTCTTCGTCGTTGTCGATGTCTATCACGCCGAAAAGTCCCTCACGATGCTGTCCGAAATAATATAAAAAGGTAGAGTCCTGACGCATGGGGGAGTATGCGTTTGCCGGATAGTTGGCTGGCGACTCGTTGTTGCCTGGGAGCAGGATGATGCCGCTGCCCACGAGGCGTTTCAGTTCCGCACGTCGGCGGATATAGGTTTCTTTGTCAAACATGTTTTCTTTGAACTTTGTTACTTTTCAGAGTGTTCCTTTGGTGGATGGTAGCTCGTAGTGATAGACATCGCGGCGGACAGCCATCTTGAGTGACCGGGCCAAGGCCTTGAAGATGCCCTCGATTTTGTGGTGCTCGTTCTGACCTTCAGCACGGATGTTGAGGTTCATCTTGGCAGCATCGCTGAGGCTCTTGAAGAAATGCAGGAACATCTCTGTGGGCATCTCGCCGATTTTCTCGCGATGGAACTCCGCATCCCAGACGAGCCAGGGACGGCCTCCGAAGTCGAGACAGACGGAGCAGAGACAGTCGTCCATAGGCAGCGCATAGCCATAGCGCTCTATGCCACGCTTGTCGCCAAGGGCTTTCAGCAGACATTCGCCGAGGGCTAATGCGGTATCCTCGATGGTGTGGTGCTCATCGACGTGCAGGTCGCCCTTAGTGTGGATGGTGAGGTCTATCATGCCGTGTTTGCCTATCTGTTCGAGCATGTGGTCGAAGAAACCGAGTCCTGTTGAGATGTCGCAACGACCGCTGCCATCAAGATCGAGGCGCACGAGGATGTCAGTCTCCTTGGTGGTGCGACGCACTTCGGCAGTCCGTTCGCCACCAAAGGCGATAGCCGTAGCGCGCTGCCAAGAGGCGGAGGCATTGAGAATGGATGTTTCAACGGGTAAAGCATCGACCGTACTGTCTGACTGATTGGATCCGTAGGGAAGACCGTCAACCACGCTGTCTATCTGGAGGAATCCGCAACCGATGTTTTTGGCGAACAGGCGGTCAGTCTCGCGGTCGCCGATGACGAAAGAATGGGCAATGTCGTAGTCGGGGTTGTTGATGTATTTCTCCACCAGACCTGTATTGGGCTTGCGTGTCGGAGCGTTGTCCTCAGGAAAATGGGGGTCTATAAGGATTTCGTCAAAGACGACGCCTTCGCCCTTCAGCGTATCGAGGATGAAGTTGTGTACTGGCCAGAAAGTGTCTTCTGGAAAAGCCTCCGTCCCCAAGCCGTCTTGATTGCTGACCATCACGAACTCATAGTCCGTATGCTGACGGAGGAACGCCAGACTGCTAATGGCTCCAGGCACAAAGTGCAGTTTCTCGAAGGCGTCAATCTGCTCATCCTCAGGTTCGCGGATGATGGTGCCGTCGCGGTCGATGAATAAAACCCTTTTCATATTTTAATGTTACTGATTTCAAAACTACTGATTATCAACTCACTGATTCGTTTTCCGGTTTTAGTTGCTGGGCGGAGGAGATGTCTTTGGTTTTCTCCTCAATAGCTCCGTAGACATAATAATTATGTACGAGCATCACCTGGCTGACGTAGAACTGTATGAAGCAGCACAACGTGAAAGTGACATAGGTGAGCAGGGTTATGTGTTCCGGCATACCCAGGGGGTCTCCCATCAGGAGTCCTAAATGGGCCGTCTGGTTGGCAATGTTGAGGATGTGTGCCGGCATCATGACCACTAAACCAGTTATCGTTACCACCAAAGTGCTGACGAAGAACACGAGGAAAAGTGTTCCCCAGTAGCGTAGTCCAGTGCCGTAGCTGTTTTTCATGGTGCGCCAGTAGCTGCATGGTGCTTCCATGATATACTTCATCAGTACGTAGAACAGCGGTAGGGCCAGTACAGCAATGATGACCGTAATGATCAACATGGTGGTACTGATCGTAATCAGTCTGGCATGAAGCGTCTCGGGCTGGGTCACCGACAAAAATATCAGCATGGCCAGAATCAGAAGGTAAGGCACTGCTATGATAATTCCTGTGAAGATCACTCCCTTCAGCGTGCGCCACATCAGTTTCGGACTCACTGCAAACCAGCGTGTGGGGATGCTGATGGCTCCCTCCGCCTGATGCTCCTTCAGCTTGGCAAGAATCGTGGCTGAGGCAAGTGCTATCATGACCACACTCAACAGGGACAATACAATCAGCATGATGAAGTTTGCGCCGTATTCCAGCAACGGCTTGATGAAAATGCCCTGAAGTGCTGTCAACTGTTTCAACAATGCTACTGTCAGGGCAGGAATCTTGATAGCGGCCAACGTCCCTGTGCATCCGCAGACCATCGCATAAACCAGCGCCATGATCCAGGAGGCCTTGAAGAGTCGCCTGAAATTCTCTGTGTACAGCTTGAATCCCGCCGTAAGCACTTTGCGGTATCCGCGTATCTTATAGAGACGCATGTTGTCTTTCTTTTCCATGTTTTTTGTTTTAAAACGGTGCAAAGGTACAAAAAAAGGTTGAGTTAAAAAAGCGATTATGGAGAAATAACGAAGAAAGGTATTAAGAAATCATAAAAAATGAATGTCAAAATTGCTTTTTTGTTTTGTTCTTTGCTTGCTTATTTGTACCTTTGCAGACGATATGAAGATTATCAAGTGGGGCTTCATCGGTTGTGGTGAGGTGACAGAGAAGAAGAGCGGCCCTGCTTTTTCTGAGGTTGAGGGCTCGAGTGTCGTGGCGGTGATGAGCCGTGACGAACGTAAGGCGCGCGGCTATGCTGAGCGTCACGGGATACCTCGCTGGTATACTGACGCTCAGGAATTGATAGACGATGCAGAGGTGAATGCTGTGTATATTGCCACGCCGCCTTCGAGTCATGCCACGTTTGCCATTATGGCGATGAAGGCAGGCAAGCCTGTCTATGTGGAGAAGCCGTTAGCATCGTCGTATGAGGATTGTGCACGTGTGAACCGTATTTCTGCCGAGACGGGTGTGCCCTGTTTCGTGGCCTATTACAGACGCTATCTGCCCTACTTTGAGAAGGTTCGTGAGATTGTAGATCGTGGGGTTATTGGTAAGGTTGTCAATGTCCAGGTGCGCTTTGCCGTGCCACCTCGAGAACTGGACTATACGAAGAGTGACCAGCTTCCGTGGCGCCTTCAGCCCGATATTGCAGGTGGAGGATATTTCTACGACCTTGCTCCTCACCAGTTGGACTTGCTGCAACACCTTTTCGGCGTCATCACTGAGGCTCGCGGCATTTGTGCCAACAGAGGCGGTCTTTATCAGGCTGAAGACTCCGTGAGTGCGTGCTTCCAGTTTGAGAATGGCCTGCCAGGCTCTGGCTCATGGTGTTTTGTAGCCCATGAGTCGGCTCGTGAAGACCGTATTGACCTGGTAGGTGACCGCGGCTCTGTAAGTTTCTCAGTTTTTGACTACCAGCCCATCCGTCTGCATACCCTTTATGGCGAGGAGAACTTTGCTGTTCCCAATCCACCTTATGTACAGTTCCCCATCATCAAGAATGTGATAGAACACCTTCAGGGCATTAGTGTCTGCGAGTGTACCAGTGTGTCTGCTACGCCTGTCAACTGGGCGTTAGACAGGATTTTGGGTAAATTTTAAGTGACGATGCGTGAGTGGTTGATGATATTGATGCTGACGTTGAGTATGGCGTGCCAAGCTGAGGATACACTGCGTGTGGAGGAACCTGAGCGTAAGCTGGGTTGGCTGAGGCGTACCATTCGTAGCTTCAGCAAAATCGATACCAACTACGTGGAGCCCCAGCACTACAATTGGGCGCTGATGCTACAGTCTATCAATACCTACGACTATTATCGTCTGAGCACGACAGGGCCTCAGGGACAGTCCATCTCGTTTGCACCCTCCATCGGCGTCCGTATGGGACCGTTCTTCGGTTGGCGCTGGGTGTTTCTGGGCTATACCGTTGACCTACGTAACATGAACTTCTTCAGAGGTAAGCGCAAACTGCAGCTTGAAGGTAGCATCTATAGTGCTCAGATAGGTGCCGACTTGTATTACCGCCGTTCTGTGGATGACTACAAGATACGCCGTGTGGACTTTGGTAAGGACATCGACACGTCACCGTTGGAAGGACAGGCCTTCGACGGGCTGAACGTCAGTATTACGGGTGTGAACCTCTACTACATCTTCAACCACAAGCGTTTCTCCTATCCTGCGGCTTTCGCCCAGAGCACATGCCAGAAGATCAGCTGTGGCTCGTGGATGGCTGGTGTGGGGTATATGAATAGTAGCATCGACTTTGACTACGAGCGCCTGGAACAGATGGCCCATCAGTCGTTGGGACAGCAGGTGGCCGTTGACAGCGGACTGATGTTCAACAATCTGAGATACTATAATGTCAACATTTCCGGCGGTTATGCCTATAACTGGGTGTTTGCCCGCAACTGGCTGTTCTGCTCCAGCCTTCAGGTGGCTTTGGCCTACAAGGAGTCACATGGTGAAACGGCAGGTGATGAGGGTCGTGACAATAAAAGCTCTTCTGGTCCACTGGGCTTCGACTTCCGCAACATCAACCTCGACGGTATCGGGCGTTTCGGACTGGTGTGGAACAATACGAAGTATTACGCTGGTGCCAGTGCCATTGTGCGGGCCTATAACTACCGCAAGTCGCGATTTGCTGCGAACAATATCTTCGGCGAGCTCAACCTGTATATGGGTTTGAACTTTGGCGCAAGAGGGAAATATAAGAAACGTAAACTGTAAGTCTAAATGAGAAATGAAATGAATAATGTGAAACAAAAATCGAGAAATGAAGAAATGACATCTCCACTCAATTGTTCGATGAAATTTATGCAGTGCATGCAGAAGATGATGTGCAGCACATTCCTTCATTTGTCTTTGACAATTCTCATTTATCATTTTTCATTCCTTATCTGCAAAGCCCAGGTTACCTATCAGCAGAAGGATAGCATACGCATCTGTGAGGTGCTTATGAAGGCAGCGCCAAAGGCTTCGACGCTGTGGCTGGCGCGTGAGTTCAAAGGGGTGCCCTATGTGGCCCATACGTTAGAGGTGAACGACAAGGAACAGTTAGTGGTGAATGCCCGTCAGCTGGACTGCACTACGCTGGTGGAGACCGTTGCGGCGCTGAAGCTTACGCTGAATCAGGGCCGTCGTACGTGGAATGCCTACTTGGACAACCTGCGCAAGCTGCGCTATCGTGGGGGCAAACTGGACGGCTATCCCTCACGGTTGCACTATTTTTCCGACTGGATTGCCGATAAGGTGAAGATGGGACTTGTGACTGACGTGCAGGGACCCAATCCCCCCTTTGCTGCTGAGCAGACCATCAACGTCAGCTATATGAGTGAGCACCCCCAGTCGTATAAGGCGCTGAAGGCCAGACCAGAGCTGGTGCCCATCATCCGTAAGCAGGAACAGGCACTGACTGGTCGGAAGGTGCGCTATATTGCTAAACAGGACATTCAGAATACGACGCTGATGCGGCAGACGGTGAAGGACGGTGATATCATTGCCATCACTTGTAACAAACCAGGACTGGACATTGCCCATCTGGGCTTTGCCGTGTGGCGTGGCGATGGTTTGCACCTGCTGAACGCCTCGCAGATTCACGGTAAGGTGGTTGAGGAACCTATGACCCTGCGCTACTACCTGTTGAAACATCCTACTTTTACAGGTATACGCGTGGTTAGGGTGAAGTGATATTTGACCTAAAGGTTCAAAATGGCCAAGGTCGATCAGATAATTGAAAATTGATAATTATAATTGATAATTGAAGATGGAATTACCAGAGTTCATGAATTATGCCAACAAGTTCTCGAAGAAGGACTTTGTTGAGAAGATTGCGCGTATTGCGAAGAGTGCTGGTGCCAAGCTGGTGTATGCCGCCCTCATTCTTTATTACACGTTGCAAAGTGACAAAGTGAGTGCCACGAACAAGGCGATGATTATTGGCGCCCTGGGCTATCTTATCAGTCCGTTAGACGTCGTGCCTGACGCTATCCCCATTGCTGGTCTGGCTGATGATCTCGGCGTGTTGGTCTTTGTGTTGAAGAAAGTGTGGACAGACGTCGACCCAGAAATACAGATTAAGGCCCGTCAGCGTCTGGAGAAGTGGTTCGATGAGGACGAGATTGAAGAAATCAACGATCTGTTTAAGAGTGATAAGTGATATATTTCACATTAGAACCGCCCCTATTCTGTAAGAATGGCAGATGATTAACGAATACCAGATCCGGGTTCAGCCGCATGTGGCAGGTAATGAGGGTGCACTGAGGGCATTCTTGGCTGACGAGTATGGCTTTGACGTGCGGACGTTGACGGCTATACGTGTACTGAAGCGTAGCATCGATGCGCGTCAGCGGACTATCTTCGTCAATCTGAAAGTGCGATGTTACATCAACGAGCAACCCCAGCAGGACGAATTCCAACGGACGGATTATCCTGATGTTACAGGTCGTCCGCAGGTCATTGTGGTGGGAGCCGGTCCTGGTGGATTGTTCGCTGCCCTTAGGCTCATTGAATTGGGTCTGCGTCCCATCGTCATAGAACGTGGCAAAGATGTCCGTGAACGTAAGAAGGACTTGGCGCAAATTGCTAAGACTCAGCAGGTTGATTCTGAGAGTAACTACTGCTTTGGTGAGGGTGGGGCAGGAGCCTACTCTGACGGTAAGTTGTACACTCGCTCGAAAAAACGTGGCTCGATAGAGAAGATTCTTAACGTCTTCTGCCAACACGGTGCTTCGACGAATATTCTGGCAGACGCCCATCCGCACATTGGTACCGACAAATTGCCTCGTGTCATTGAGGCTATGCGCAACACCATTCTACGCTGTGGTGGTGAGGTTCACTTTCAGACGAAGATGACACGCCTGATTCTGGGTGATGGGTGTTTGATAACGGATGATAGTTGTGGCCAAGGAAGTACGGTCAAAGGCGTAGAAGCTATTAGCCACTACCCACAACCTAACACCCAACACCAATTCCTTGGCCCAGTCATTCTGGCTACAGGACACTCAGCGCGTGACGTATACCGCTATCTGGCTGATACTGGTGTGGATCTGGAGGCCAAAGGCATTGCTGTTGGTGTACGTCTGGAACATCCGTCGTCGCTGATTGACCAGATTCAGTACCACTCCAGACAGGGTAGGGGGAAATACTTGCCGGCAGCCGAGTACTCGTTTGTCACACAGGTCGACGGTCGAGGCGTCTATTCGTTCTGTATGTGTCCTGGCGGCTTCATCATCCCAGCTGCTACGGGGCCTGAGCAGATTGTCGTGAACGGCATGAGTCCATCGAATCGTGGCGGTCAGTGGAGCAACAGCGGGATGGTGGTGGAAATCCGCCCCGAGGACCTTGGGAATGAAGGGTTATGTGTGGCGAATGAAAAGTTAAGCGTGCATAATGGGATGGCCTCTGCTTTGCGGATGATGCAGTTCCAGGAGATGTTGGAGCGTGACTGCTGGCAACAGGGCAACCGCAAGCAGACAGCTCCTGCCCAACGTATGGCCGACTTCGTGAACGGTCGTCTGAGTTACGACCTGCCCCGTTCGTCGTATGCACCAGGACTCATCTCTTCTCCCTTGCACTTCTGGTTGCCCAAGGGCGTCAGTCACCGACTCCAGGAGGGATTTAAGGTGTTCGGTCGTCAGAGCCACGGATTCCTGACCAACGAGGCGGTGATGATTGCCGTCGAGACGCGTACGTCGAGCCCTGTTCGCATTCTGCGTGATGCCACATCGCTGATGCATGTGCGCCTTGGGGGACTCTTCCCTTGTGGAGAGGGTGCCGGCTATGCTGGTGGCATAGTGTCAGCTGCTGTCGATGGTGAGCGCTGTGCAGAAGCCTGTGCCCAGTGGCTTTCACAAGCAATAAATCTTTAGGATTTCCCTCGGTTATTCATAGGATTTCCTTCAGTTATCCTTAGGATTTCCATGGGTTTTCCTTAGGATTTCTATCATTTTTCCCTGATTAATTTGCAAAAGTCATTTTTATTGTTTACTTTTGCAAGTGGAATCTAAAACCTATACAATATTATGTTATCACAGCAAGATTTAGCACAGTTGGCCCAGAAAGGTATCACTGAGGCCCAGATTGAGAGACAGTTAGGCGAGTTTAAAACCGGTTTCCCGTTCCTGAAGTTGGAGGCTGCTGCAGCCATTGGCAAAGGCATTGTAGCTCCTGCTGAGGCCGAGCGTAAACAATATGTAGAGGCTTGGCAGCAGTATAAAGCTGGCGGTAAGAAGGTGGTGAAGTTCGTGCCCGCCTCGGGTGCTGCCAGCCGCATGTTCAAGGATATGTTTGCCTTTGTCGATGCCGACTACGACGTTCCCACGACAGATTTCGAGAAGAAGTATTTTGACAACATTGAGCGTTTTGCATTCTACGGTGAATTGGATGCAGCGTGCCAGAAGAATGAGGGCAAGGGCATCAAGGCCCTGATGGCAGAGGGCAACTACAAAGCCGTCGCTGCCAATATGCTGAAGGGCGAGGGCTTGAACTACGGTCAGCTGCCCAAGGGGCTACTGCTGTTCCACAGCTATCCTGAGGGTCCACGCACTCCGATGGAGGAACATCTGGTAGAGGGCGCCCTGTATGCTGCTTCGAATGGCGAAGCCCATGTCCACTTCACTGTGTCTCACGAACACATGGAACTCTTCAAACAGAAGGTTGCCCAGAAGGCCGACCTCTATGCCAAGAAGTATGGCATCAAGTACGACATCTCTTTCAGCGAGCAGAAACCCTCGACGGATACCATTGCCGCCAATCCTGACGGTACACCGTTCCGCAACTCCGATGGTTCTTTGCTGTTCCGTCCTGGCGGCCATGGAGCTCTTATTGAGAACCTGAACGAAATAGAGGCTGACGTCATCTTTGTGAAGAACATTGATAATGTAGTGCCCGATCGCTTGAAGGACGACACGGTCGAGTGGAAGCAGGTCATTGCCGGCGTGCTGGTCACCCTACAAAAGAAAGCTTTCGAATATCTGAATCTGCTAGATACTGGCAAGTACACTCAGGAGCAGATACTTGAAATAGTCCGCTTCGTACAGCAAGACCTGTGCTGTCGCAAGGCCGACATCAAAGAACTTGAGGATGCTGAACTGGTCATCTATCTGCGCCAGAAGCTGAACCGCCCCATGCGCGTCTGCGGCGTGGTGAAGAATGTAGGCGAACCTGGTGGCGGACCGTTCCTCACCTACAACCAGGATGGCACTGTGAGCTTGCAAATCCTCGAGTCGAGCCAGATTGACAAGTCGAACAAGGAGTATATGGAGATGTTCACCAAGGGAACACACTTCAACCCCGTCGATTTGGTCTGCGCTGTCAAGGACTACAAGGGCAACGCCTTCGACCTGCCTAAGTACGTCGACCCCACTACAGGCTTCATCTCACAGAAGTCGAAAAGCGGCAAGGAACTTCAGGCTCTCGAGCTGCCCGGTCTTTGGAATGGCGCTATGAGCGACTGGTCGACAGTATTCGTAGAAGTGCCCCTTTCGACCTTCAACCCTGTCAAGACTGTCAACGACCTGCTGCGCGACCAGCATCAGTAAGCTTCGAGTCTCCTTCTTGGGAAACTATAGAACGAAAAAATGCCGATTCCATTGGGAAGCGGCATTTTTATTATTGCACTTGATGAGCGCTTATCGTATCTCAAACAGATTGAAGAAGCCCGTCATCATGAATACCTTCTTGATTTCGTCGTTAATATTCTCGATGAATACCTTGCCACCTTTAGCAGCCGTCTCCTTACGGATAGTCAGGAAGAGGCGAAGACCAGAAGAACTGATGTACTCCAACTTCTGGCAATCAAGAATAATTTCCTTGTCGGCATTCTCCAGCAACGGAACAATCTCTTGCTGGGCCTTGACAGCAGCAGGCGTATCGAGGCGTCCGCTAACAATGGCTGTCATACCGCCATTCTCTTCTTTAATGTCGAATGTCATTTTTTATAATATTTAATTATCGTTCTCAAGTTACAAATTACTTTATCAGGGCCTTGCGAGCATTGTCAATACGCGTAGTGCCGGAAGCCAGCTGTTCCTTCAGCTCATCGACGGTGACGGCGTTCAGCACGTTCAGCGGAGCAATAGCTGCGGCTACGGGCATGATGTCCTTGTCGTACTTCGACAGGTTCTGAACAGCATCCAGAATCAGTACGATACGGTAGGTGATGTTTGCTGCATTGTCATCGGTGAAGTTGGCCAGGAACTTCTCAGAGTTCTTGTTGACAACGTATATCTCCTCGACCAGGGCAGCAGCTGCCATTTGCCAGAAATAGTTGATGCGACCGTTCTCGTTCATGGCGTCATACAGTGTCTGAGAGGTCTCGTAAAGCGTGTTGGCATCGTTGATAGCCTTGAACGACGGATCGTTGATGTCGGCAATCAGTTTCGTAACGGCCTTGTCGTAGTCCTCAGTAGGCATCTCGTACATGGCGGCAATCTTCTTGTCAACGTTCAGGGCGCTCAGGATGCGGTACTTCTCAGCAAGAGTGGTAGCCTCGTCGGCAGCATCTGCAGAAATCAGGTAGTCAGGCTTCACCTGCTTCTCTTCCTTGGTCAGCTGGACGCCGTCCTCACCCTCCTGCAGGAAGGGCAGTTTCTGCATAGTGCTCATTTCAGCAGCAATGCTGTCGAAGTGCATCTTGATGGCAGCTTCAATCTGTTCTTGTTCAAAACTCTTGGTGCTATCGGCATTGTCTCCCGTCTGAGCACTCTTGTTTCCACCGCATGCAGCAAACAGTAAAGCTGCCAATGCGATTGTTAAAACTGATAATTTCTTCATCGTTTTTGTTTTTAAAGTTATTAAATAATAATGTTTATTCTCTCAATAAATTGTTCTATTCTCTCAAATTTTATTCTAACTTTGTTTTCTCAATAGTTTTCCCACACAGTCCGTCTGTAGCAGGATAATCATGACGATGCACATCAGCAACAGGACGGCCATGTTGAACCAAATCGTCTTCACGTGCCACGAGCCCAGAATCTTCTCGCTACTGTAGAACGGCGCCCGACCGACAGTACTCTGAGGGGTCAGGAAAATGATACCAGTGCGTGGAACAGCCACTCCGTCAATAACATCGAGCATGCGCTTCTGGTCGGCACCTATCACGCAGTCCTCCAGTTTGGTATTGAAGTTCTCGCGCTTCAGCTGAAGCAGAGCCTCTTTACCGTTCTCGTGGATATAGTCCGATACTAATCTGTCGGCCTTTAGCGTGACGGCATTGCTACGGCGTGACAAGATACGCTCGGCCTCCTTCATATAATGGTAGAGTCCACGATAGCTGTCGTCGCCCTTATAGGGTTCCATTCCACAGTATGCTGTCACTAAGGGCAGGTTAGTGTGGATGACTTGCATGTGGTCGACGGTAGGTGTCTTGCCCCTGCGTTGTTCGTCCTTCTGGGTCTCCAACTGCGACTGTAACTCATAGAGCAGCCCCATGTTGTAGTATTGCGTTTCGTATTTCTCCTTGTCTAATTCAAAGAAGTTCCGCTCGTATTCATTGTCAGTAAACGACGTGACGGCCAGTGCCTCGTAAGACCAGCGTGAAGGAATCAGATCGCCAATCAACGGCACATTACCCGTCGTGCTCTTGGGTGTCAAGTCGGAGAAACTCACCACCAGTCCGCAAAGCAGAATCTGGGGGATGAGCAGCATGGGAATGCTGATATAGATTGCTACCACAGAATTTAGGCATTGCGAGAGCAATAGTCCTGTGAGGTTAGCTAAGAACGCAGTTACAAAAAGGATAATCCACCAAGTCCAGAAGAGTCCATGAATCCCCATGATAGCGTTACCGATAACGATGAACAGTAACGTTTGCAACAACGACACACCTGCCATATAGACAATTTTCGACCAGATGTAGCTGCCGTAGGACAAGTGCAGGAAACTCTCGCGCTTCAGCAGGGCACGGTCCTTGATAATTTCCTCAGCCGAGCCACTCATGCCAATGAACGTAGCCACGATGACAGCCATAAAGAAGTAGCTCACCAAGTTCTTATTGTCCATCACCGTATAGCCTTCAGGAGGTGCGTAGCGTGTCAGGTAGGAACACACCACAGCCAGCAAGGGGGCTTCGAGCAGGGTGATACACAGATATTGGATGTTGGTAATCTTGGTCTTGAAGTTACGATGCAGGAATATGGCGAACTGCTTCAGTACGCCAGGCTTCCGTTGGTCGGAATGCGGTACGTCGCTTACCTTTACCTCGCCAAGATCCTCGTTATGCTCGTTCCGATACTTCAAGTAAAGTTCGTGCCACTCCTGAGGCGTCATCTTGCGCTCGTCAGAAAGCTCACCATTGTTGTTCAACGCCTTCTCGTCGATGATGTTCAGGACTATCTCAGGATTCACGTTACCACACATCGGACAGGCGCTAGTCTCAGCGTCAGCATAGTTGGCAGATTCCTTAAAATAGGTAATAGCATCAATCGGGTTACCGTCAAACACCGGGTAGCCGCCTTTGTCGAGCAGCCACAGACGGTCGAACAACTTGTACACGTCGCTTGAAGGCTGGTGGATGTTGACGATAATGAGTTTACCTTTCAGCGTCTGTTCCTTTAACAGGTTGATGACGTTCTCCGTGTCGGCTGACGACAGACCAGACGTTGGTTCGTCAAGGAAGAGGACGGCTGGTTCGCGAATCAACTCAAGAGCGATGTTCAGACGCTTGCGCTGACCACCCGAGATGCATTTATTGATAGCAGAGCCTACCTTTAGGTCTTTTGTGGCGTCAAGGGCTAAATCCCTCAGCGTTTTCATCACGCGACGGTCTATCTCCTCATCCGAAAGACCCTCGAAACACAGCTTGGCTGTAAACCACAGGTTTTGGTATACTGTCAGTTCCTCAATCAATAGGTCGTCCTGGGGCACATAGCCTATCAGCGCCTTTGCCTCAGGTTCGCTGAGGTCGTGGCCGTTTATGGTAATTGTGCCTTCCTGAGGCTTCATGCTACCGTTGAGCAGGGAAAGCAGTGTGGTCTTACCCGTTCCAGAGCCTCCCATGATGGCTAACAACTCACCACTCCTGAGTGTGAAACTCAGGTTATGCATGCCGTTGTCGCTATTGGGGAAGCGGAAATTAATGTCGCGTCCACAGAATTCTACGGCCTGGGTCGTGGGTTCGTCCTTTGTGTAGGCACCCATGATAGACGAATAGTAGACCGGACTGCCGCTACTGCCTTTCAGCACGCTGCTCTGAAGCCATACCTGGTAAGCGCCGGATAGTACAGGAACGTCGTTCAGCAGAACGCGTCCAGTTCCCATATAGGTAAAGATGAGCAGGCCAGTATGACGGTCGAACAGTGTCTTCAGCACACCGTCGAAGCCTTTCATCATGTGAAGCAGGACATTGTCCGTCTCACGGTTTTCCACAAAGTCGGTGAAGTCTTGATATTGGTCTTCAGGAATGTGGAACTGGCTGGCCATCGTCTTAAACATTTCCAAACCCTCATGGCCGTCGCCTTGACAAAACTCCATGAGTCGCAACAGCAGCAAAGCTTCCTCTGAAGAACGTATCTTGCCGTGAAGGGCGCTACAAATGGAACTGACGGTAGCCTTGGTGTCCAGGTCGTCAGTCATTTCGTACGCCATACGCATGTCGCTATAAAGGTCGAGGTAAAGAGTGATGTTTCTGATGCCGAAATGGTGACGCAAATAACTGACGAGCATTTCCTTTGCCCGCTCTTCGTCTACATGCTCTACCTTTCCGAATAGTGCAAACAGACTGATAAAACTTGATAAGATGACGTCTGTCATTTCTTCTTTAAGTCTGCAAATTTATTAAAAATCTCAGATATGTTCTTATTGTTGGGGTTAAAAATCATTAAATCAGCTATTCTCATAACTTCTTACGTAGTGTCAAGACATTCTGGCCGTCTATACGCTCGTAGTTGATGCTGTCCATCAGCTGACGAACAAGATAGATGCCAAGACCGCCTATAGGTCGCTCTTCTAACGACAAAGTTGTATCGGCCTCGTCCTGCGCTGTGGGGTCGAAAGGCTTGCCCTTGTCCCTGATGACGAAACAGAGTTCTTTGTTGGCTAACAAAGCATCAATTTGTACTTCGCCCACCGATCCTGACGGATAGGCATAGCTCATCACGTTGACTACGGCCTCTTCGAGAGCAATGTTCATGTTCGTCGTCGTCGACATGTCGAGACCTGCCGTTTCACAGACTTCGTCCACAAAAGCAGCCAACTGGGGAACTTCTTCAATGTTGTTCGTCAGCGTTAGATGCTTTTCGAAACGAATGTCTTGCTGCTGTTTTTTATACTGAGCCATGAGTTTTTAGTTTACAACTTGCAAAGATACGATAATCTTTGAATTTTAATCTTTGAACTATGAACTTTATGATTGACAATTAGAGTTATTTAACTCTTGAGCATGTGATGTTGCATTCAAAGTTCAAAGAAAAGCTGTACCTTTGCAGCCAGTTTTTCCGAATTTAAGCATATCATGGTACGAATATATATCACTATTTGCTGTCTTTTCTGTAGCCTTGTCCAACTCAGGGCACAGCAACATACTCACATTCTGGATTTTCCTTTGAACATGCATCCTGACGATATGATGGCTGTTCTGATGGAAAAAGGTCTTTCTCAGGAAGACAGCTTTGAACTGTCCGGCCGGGTTGCCGGATTGGAAGCCTGGTTCTATGTCAATGTTGCTAAGGACTCGGCCCGCATCAACCATATCCTGCTGACAACCCAGGAACAGCAAGGCCACAGCATCAACGACGACTATTCTACTCTTAAGAAATGGATGCAGAAGCATTATGGTGCTCCTTCGTGGGAAGGGAAAGTACGTTCACATCCCTTTGCCAGGTGGTATATTGCCCCAGACCATGATATCGTGCTGATAGCTACAGCTACTGCAGGCGTCGAGATATGGTTCTACGAAAACCATTTAGTACGCAACGTTGACTACTACTCTATCCTGAAGTACTGTGAACGTAATCCCTCCCCCGGTCTGCCCCGTTTGACAGCAAAGGAACAGGTGACGTGGAAGAGTACCGGCCCCGGGCCTTCAGTCAAGAAGCGGGTGGTAAAACGTCACCGTCACGGGCGCAAGATTCGTAGCAAATATATTAAAAACAAGCGTCGCTCGAAGGCCAAGAGGCCTGTCAAGCGACGCCGTAGACGTTGATGCTGTTCCTGTTGTCATGAACAGCAAGTGAGTTTGCTGCCAGAAGATTTATTTATGACAAGAATCCAAGCAGGGCTCCTGCTGCTACTGCTGAACCGATGACGCCTGCCACATTGGGACCCATAGCGTGCATGAGCAGGAAGTTGTGACGGTCGTACTCCAGTCCGAGGTTGTTGGAGATGCGGGCAGCCATAGGAACGGCGCTCACGCCGGCATTACCAATCAGCGGATTCAGTTTTTTGTCCTTTGGCAGGAAGACGTTCATCAGCTTCACGAACAGTACGCCGCTCATCGTGGCAATGATGAAAGCTCCAGCACCAATGGCAAAGATATAAATAGTGTTCATTGTCAGGAACTCTGAGGCCTGTGTCGAACAGCCTACTGTCAGACCTAGCAGCATTACTACGATGTCGTTTAAGGCAGCACCTGCCGTCTTTGCCAGACGGGTAGTCTTACCACTCTCCTTCAGCAGGTTACCAAAGAACAGCATACCCAACAGGGGCAAACCGGATGGTACGATGAACGTTGTCAGTAGTAGACCGACGATGGGGAAGAGAATGCGTTCTGTCTGACTGACCTCGCGGGCAGGCTTCATCTTGATGAGACGCTCCTTCTTGGTGGTCAGCAAACGCATAAGAGGGGGCTGAATCAGCGGCACCAAAGCCATATAGGAATAAGCACAGACGGCGATGGCGCCCATGAGGTTTGGACTCAGTTTCGACGAGAGGAAGATGGCCGTCGGTCCGTCGGCACCACCGATGATGGCGATACCTGCCGCTTGGTTGGGCTCGAAGCCCAGCGCCAGAGCAAACATGTAGGCACCGAAGATGCCAAACTGTGCCGCAGCACCAATCAACATCAGTTTAGGGTTGGCCAAAAGCGCCGAGAAGTCGGTCATCGCTCCGATTCCCAGGAAGATGAGTGGTGGATACCAGCCCTGTCTTACACCCTGATAGAAGATGTTCAGCACGGAGTTGTCCTCGTAGAGACCTATCTCCAGGCCTGCGTCGGCACGGAAGGGGATATTGCCGAGGATGATGCCCAGTCCGATGGGAACAAGCAACAGCGGCTCGAAGTCTTTCTTGATGGCGAGCCAGATGAAGAAGGCTCCCACGACTATCATGATGAGGTTACCTACCGTCACGTTGGCAAAGCCCGTGTAGGTCAGGAACTCATTGAAGTTTTCTATGATGAAATTTGTAAATCCCATAATCTTGCGGTAGCATTGCGTGCCACACTTTATATAGGTTAAAGAAATAAATCACTATTCACTATTCACTTTTCGCTTACCCAATGGTCATCATCACGGCGCCCTCCATCACGGAGTCGCCAGGTGTGACGAGGATGCTGGTGACGGTACCGGCCTGCTCAGCCTCGATGTTGTTCTGCATCTTCATAGCTTCGAGGATGATGACCACCTGTCCGACGGCTACTGTGTCGCCAACCTTGACGTTGATAGCTGTGATAGTGCCGGGCAGGGGAGCCTTCACAGGATTGCCGCTTCCGGCCTGGGCAGCAGGCTGAGCGGCCTGGGGAGCAGGCTGTACAGGTGCAGCGGGAGCAACAGGAGCGGCGGGCGCTTCTGCTGGAGTTGCTGATGCCGTGCGCTTGGTGGCGGCCAGTGCAGGGTGTTTGGCAGCATTGATGGGTTTCTGCATCTCAATCTCGAAGGGGATGCCGTTTACGTTAACTCTGGCGATTTTGCCTTCTACTTCGGCGATTTCTACCTCGTAGTCTACGCCTTGTACTTTATACTTATATGTTTTCATCTTTGTCTATTATCTATTACGGTAGTAGGTTTCTTATCACTTCTCATTTCTCAACTCTTAGTGAAGTTCCGGGCCTGTGGGAATATGCTGTTCCATAGGATTGAGGGGTATCAGCGGCTCGTGCAGATGGGTCATCTGACTGTATTCGTCGTCCCAGCCCGTATCTTTCGGCTTGATGGTGATGACACCCGACTCCACATCGTGGATATCATCTTCATATTGGCGCAGGGCCAGACCGATGACGGCCATATATACCTCCATATCTATGCCACGCTTGTCGAAGCCTTCTTTAAGCACGTTACTGGTGGCATGAGCCACTTCGACGGTCTTCTCCACCGTCTTCGTGATGGGCTTGATGGGCTGTTTGTTGGCTACTTTCTTGGCAGTCTCTGCATGACGCATCACCATACCAAACAGCGTGAATGTAATCCACAGCAGGGCGAGGCAGGAGAATACAATGCCCATAGCCATAATGGCCATACCGAAACCGTAGGGGTCTTCGCGCTTGAATTTCGCTACCTTCGACTCGCTGACGATGGTCTGGTTCTGGATGCCTGGCGTCACACGGTCGGCACTCTTCACTTCCCAGTCCTGTCCTGTACCGTTATTGGCAATGCGGGCGAAAGACTGGTCGGTTTTGAGCACAGGGACGGTGATGGAGTCGATGAGCTGGGTGGCATTGCCGTTGTAGAGGGCTATCCACAAAGGCTCCTCGGCGTCCACAGGTACTGAGAGGTGCAGTGTGCCCTGAGTGGGCAAGCTGTTCAGTTGGAATACGATGAGTTGTTGTCCGCTAAGGTTGGTACGCTCGTCGCCGTTAGGAATCTGGCTCATGCGTTTCACCCTTTCGGGTACACTCATCTTGCGGTCGAGTACGGAGCGGTCTGTTGTGAGGTACATGCCTCGGATATTGTATGTCGAGTGTGAGATGTTGGCAATCTCCACCCAGGCATTGTGTGCTCCGTATTCGTCAATCAGGCTTGTCTCGTTCGTCGTCATCACCTCGTTCAGCTTGATGCTGGCGTCCATCTGAGCCAGCGCAGGCTGTGAGGCTAATGCGAGGAGCAAACCTGACAAGAATGCGAATCTTTTCATTTCTTTATTGTTGTTACGTGTATTAATATTTCCTTGTTTAGTGTCTTAGTGTCCCGTTGAGAGCTAACCGCAGAAGAAGAGCACCACAATTTGTGCGGTGAAGATGCGGAGGAACATCGCGAGCGGATAAACCGTCGAGTAGCCCAGTGCTGGGGCCTCTTTCGAGCAGATGCTGTTAGAGTAGGCCAGGGCAGGGGGATCGGTATAGGTACCTGCTATCATTCCCGCAATGAGGAAGTAGTTGAACTTGAACTTCAGGCGGGCGATGGGACCGATAATGAGGATGGGTATGATGGTGATGAGGAAGCCCGTCAGCACGTAGAGCAGTCCGTCTCCTTCAACGACCGTCTCGAAGAACCCTGCTCCGGCCTTGATGCCCACCGACGCGAGGAAGAGTACCAGTCCTATCTCGCGAAGCATCATGTTGGCCGACGTGGTGGTATAGGTTACCAGATGTATCTTATAGCCGTAGCGGCCAATGAGGATGGCGATAATCAGCGGACCACCAGCCAGACCGAGCTTGACGGGGACAGGCATTCCGGGGATTGCCAACGGGAAGGAACCGAAGATGAGGCCGATAAAGATGCCCACGAAGATGGTGGCGATATTGGGCGCATCCAGTCTGCGGATACTGTTTCCCATCTTGCCAGCGACGCGGTCTACGGCATCCTCAGGACCTACTACCATAATGCGGTCGCCTACCTGCAGTGGGATTGTTGGCGAAGCAAAGAGATCCATCCCGTGACGGGTCAGGCGGGTTACGTTCACCCCATGCACGCTCGAGAAGTGGAGCGAAGCCAGCGTCTTGCCGTTGATCTTGGGGTTGGTAATCACGATGCGCTTCGACACCATAGGCTGGTCCTGCTGTTCGAAGTCGATGTCAAGCTTCGGACCGATGAAGGCGGTGATGGCCTCTTGGTCAGCCTCTGCACACACGATAAGCATCTGGTCGCCCTCGTGGAAGACGGTGTCGCGGTTAGGAATAATCAGCTCACCCTTGTGTACCAGACGTGACACCACGAAGTCGCGGTTCAGGAAGTCGTGCACCTGAAGCAGGGTCTTGCCTTCCAGGTATTTGTTGGTCACCTCCAAGTGCATCTTGTAGGGTTTCTTGTCGGCACTGGTCTCTTCCATCGCCTTCAGCTGGTTCTCTTCCTTTTCCAGCTTAATGCCACATATGTACCTTATTAATATAATAGCGCCGATGATGCCCAGCACGCCGAGCGGATAGGCACAGGCGTATGCTGAAGCAATCTGGGGTGCGTTGCTGCCGAAGACGGTGCCTAAGGCCTCGTTGGCCGCACCAAGACCGGGGGTATTCGTTACGGCACCATAGAGCGTACCTACCATCATCGGCAGGTTCATGCTGTTGTTGGTGTCGAAGAAGATGTAATAGCAGGCAAACATCACGAGGATGTTCAGTAGGATAGCTGTCGCCGCCAGTCCGTTGAGCTTAACACCTTGAGTACCAAAGCTTTCAAAGAAACCTGGACCAACCTGCATACCTATCATGAAGACAAAGAGGATGAGTCCGAAGTCCTGTACGAACGTTAGGATGGGTGTTGGTGCCGTGAAGCCGATATGTCCAGCCACGATGCCGGCAAACAGTACGAAGGTGACTCCCAGCGACACGCCGCCAATCTTAATCTTCCCTAAGTACACACCAACGGCAATCACTACGGCATAAAGCAACGCAATATGCGCCACCGAATCTGTCGTCGTGAACAAATCTTTTAGCCAATGAAATGATTCCATAACAAACTATCGCGAAAATCGGGTGCAAAGATACAAAGAAATTGCGCAATACAAGCAACTTTGTGCAATTAATTTCGTCCTTTTTGTTTCTTTCACACTTCGAAGGTGTATAAAGATGAAATAAATATTAAAAAGTTCGTTTGTTAGGAAATAAGTTACTACCTTTGCCGATTGGAAACTCTAATACTTATTATAATAATACAAACGTTTAACATTTATGGCAAACAAAGAGAAACTCTTCACCGAGTTTACCGCGCCTACCAAACAAGAGTGGTTGGACAAGATTGAGGTAGACTTGAAGGGGGCCGACTTCCAGAAGCGCCTCGTGTGGAGAACAAATGAAGGTTTTAACGTGCAGCCTTTCTACCGCCTCGAGGACCTGAAGGACCTGAAGACCCCCGACGCTCTGCCTGGCGAGTTCCCGTTCGTCCGCGGCAACAAGAAAGACTCTAACGAGTGGTACGTCCGCCAGAACGTCGTTGTAGGCGGCGACCCAGTGGCAGCCAACAAGAAGGCGCTCGACCTGCTGATGAAGGGCGTCGACTCTATCGGCTTCAAGCTGGGGCACGATGAGGTGAGTGCCGAGTACATCGACGCGCTGCTCAAGGACATCCGCCTCGACATTGTCGAGGTGAGCTACCGCGCTTGTCTGCGCCACGCTCTCGAACTGACTGACCTGCTGGTGGCCTACTTCGAGAAGATGGGCTATGACAAGGAGAAGATTGTCGGTGGTGTGGGCTTCGACCCCATCGAGCGCATGCTGATGAAGGGCAAGGACTCGTCGTTCCTGCTGCCCGATATGCCGAAGCTCGTCGAGAAGCTTAAGGACTATCCCAACCTGCGCTGCGTGATGGTACACAGCGACCTGCTGAACAACAGCGGCGCTTACATCGTCCAGGAGTTGGGCTACGCGCTGGCCTGGGGTAACGAGTACCTGCAGGAGATGGTCGATGCTGGCGTCGATGTGGATCTCGCCGCAAAGAAAATCAAGTTCTACATGGGTGTCTCGGAGAACTATTTCATGGAGATAGCCAAGTTCCGCGCCGCCCGTCTGCTCTGGGCTCAGATTGTAAAGCAGTACGAACCGAAGTGCGACTGTGCTTGTAAGATGATTATTAACGCCTCGACGTCGACGTATAACCAGACCGTGTTTGACTCCTACGTCAACCTGCTGCGTTCGCAGACGGAGGCTATGAGTGCCGCCCTCGGAGGCGTTCACTCGCTGGTCGTTACGCCGTTCGATGCTCCCTACGAGAAGCCGACTGAGTTCAGCGAGCGCATCGCCCGCAACCAGCAGCTCATCATCAAGGAGGAGAGCCACTTCGACCGCATCGTTGACCCAGGAGCCGGTTCGTACTACATCGAGCACCTGACCGACGCTCTGGCCCAGGAGGCTTGGAAGCTCTTCCTCAAGGTTGAGGATGAAGGTGGTTTCCTCGCTGCCGTCAAAGCCGGAACTGTTCAGGCCGACATCAACGCCACGAACGTGAAGCGCCACGGCGACGCTGCCAAGCGCAAGGAGTTCATCCTCGGCACCAACCAGTTCCCCAACTTCACCGAGAAGAGCGAAGGCAAGGAACCGATGGTAAGTTGCGACTGTGTCGCAACCCACGCTGGTGATGCCGACGTCCCTGCCCTGAAAGCCAGCCGTCTGGCCTCCGACTTCGAGACCCTGCGCCTGACCACCGAGAAGGCCGCCAAGGTGCCCGTCGCCTTCATGCTGACCATCGGCAACCTCGCTATGCGCCAGGCCCGTGCACAGTTCTCGTGCAACTTCCTCGCCTGCGCTGGCTATAAGGTCATCGACAACCTCGGCTTCAAGACCGTCGAGGAGGGTGTCGATGCAGCCCTTGCTGCTGGTGCCGACATCGTGGTCATCTGTTCCAGCGACGATGAGTACGCCGAGTACGCCATCCCCGCTTTCCAGTACCTTAACGGCCGTGCAATGTTCGTCGTAGCTGGTGCTCCCGCTTGTATGGAAGACCTCAAGGCCGCCGGCATCGAGAACTACATCCACGTAAAGTGCAACGTGCTTGAAACGTTGAAAGAATATAACCAGAAACTTGGCATTTAAAGAATAGGAGACTTGAATTATGCGTAAACAATTTAAAGATATTGATATCTATGCAGGCATCAAGGCTCAGGATGGTGCCAAGTGGATTAAAGACAATGGAATTGTAGAGAACTGGAAGACGCCCGAGCACATCGAAGTGCGTCCCGTCTATACGAAAGAAGACCTCGAAGGTATGGAGCACCTCGACTTCACAGCCGGTATTCCGCCCTACCTCCGTGGTCCGTACTCAATGATGTACCCGTTCCGCCCGTGGACTATCCGCCAGTATGCCGGATTCTCCACCGCTGAGGAGTCCAACGCCTTCTATCGTCGTAACCTCGCCTCTGGTCAGAAGGGACTTTCTGTCGCCTTCGACCTGCCTACACACCGTGGCTACGACCCCGACAACGCCCGTGTCGTTGGCGACGTGGGTAAGGCTGGTGTGAGCATCTGCAACGAAGAGAATATGAAGGTGCTGTTCTCTGGCATCCCCTTGAACAAGATGTCGGTCTCCATGACCATGAACGGTGCCGTGCTGCCTATCCTCGCCTTCTACATCGTGGCTGGTTTGGAACAGGGCGCACAGCTTGAAGAAATGGCCGGAACCATTCAGAACGACATTCTGAAGGAGTTCATGGTGCGTAACACCTACATCTATCCGCCAGCATTCTCGATGAAGATCATCGCCGACATCTTCGAGTACACCTCTCAGAAGATGCCGAAGTTCAACAGCATCTCCATTTCGGGTTATCACATGCAGGAGGCTGGTGCTACCGCCGACATCGAGCTGGCCTACACGCTGGCCGACGGTATGGACTACCTGCGCACAGGTGTTAACGCCGGTATCGACGTCGATGCTTTTGCTCCGCGTCTCAGCTTCTTCTGGGCCATCGGCATGAACCACTTCATGGAAATCGCCAAGATGCGCGCAGGCCGTCTGCTCTGGGCCAAGATTGTGAAGAGCTTCGGCGCTAAGAACCCGAAGTCACTCGCACTGCGTACCCACTCGCAGACCTCCGGCTGGTCGCTCACCGAGCAGGACCCCTTCAACAACGTGGGTCGTACCTGTATCGAGGCTATGGCTGCCGTTTTGGGTCATACCCAGTCACTCCACACCAACGCCCTCGACGAGGCCATCGCCCTGCCGACAGACTTCTCCGCTCGTATCGCCCGTAACACACAGATCTACATCCAGAACGAGACGAAGGTCTGTAAGCAGATTGACCCCTGGGCAGGCTCTTACTACGTGGAGACACTGACCAACGAACTCGTCCACAAGGCTTGGGAGCACATTCAGGAGATTGAGAAGCTCGGCGGTATGGCCAAGGCTATCGAGACCGGTCTGCCCAAGATGCGTATTGAGGAGGCCGCTGCCCGCACCCAGGCTCGTATTGACTCTGGCGTGCAGACCATCGTCGGCACCAACAAGTACCGTTTGGAGCACGAAGACCCCATCGACATCCTCGAGGTGGACAACACTGCCGTGCGCAAGCAGCAGGAAGAGAGTCTCAAGCAGGTGCGCTCCACTCGCGACGAGGCCGCTTGTCAGGCTGCCCTCAAGGCTATCACCGACTGCGTCCGCGACTTCAACGAGGGCCGCAAGAGCGAAAACAACCTCCTCGACCTCGCCGTCAAGGCCGCCCAGTTGCGCTGCACCCTCGGCGAGATTTCAGATGCCTGCGAAGAGATCGTGGGCCGTTACAAAGCAGTAATCAGAACAATTTCAGGCGTGTACAGTTCAGAAAGTAAGAACGACAGCGACTTCGAGTTGGCCAAGAAGCTGACCGACGAGTTCGCACAGAAGGAGGGTCGCCGCCCCCGTATCTTCATCGCGAAGATGGGTCAGGACGGTCACGACCGTGGTGCAAAGGTAGTAGCAACGGGCTACGCAGATTGTGGCTTCGACGTCGATATGGGTCCCTTGTTCCAGACGCCCGCCGAGGCTGCCCGCGAGGCCGTCGAGAACGACGTCCACGTAGTGGGTGCTTCGTCACTCGCCGCTGGTCACAAGACGCTCATCCCGCAGCTCATCGAAGAGCTGAAGAAGCTTGGTCGTGAGGACATCATGGTTATCGCAGGCGGTGTCATTCCCGCCCAGGACTACGACTTCCTCTACAAGGCAGGCGTCGCCGCCATCTTTGGCCCCGGCACCAGCGTTGCAAAGGCCGCCGTCGAAATGATGAAGATCCTGCTCGAAGAAGAGTAACGACAACGAATTAAAAGAATTTTCACGAAAAGGAGCATCCGAACCGCATTCGGGTGCTCCTTTGTCTATTATGATCTGCGGGCTTCTTTATTTAAGAGAATTCTCCATCTCTTTGATGTATTTCTCTGTTTGTTTGGTTACGTACTCATGGAGCTTGCGGATGGATTTGCCATTGGTGATGCTGTCTTTGTAGAGGTCGTTGAGCGCCCTATTCTGCTCGGTATAGAACTCCAGAATAGCCTTGTAAAGGTCCGGCATGTCAGTAGCAGGGACATCAAACTTCTTTGCCAGTTTAATGACATCCTGATATTTCTTGTCCAGCTCTTTGTTCTGCTGGAGAATCTGGTCAAAGATTAACATGATTCTGTCACGACTTCTGAAGCCGCCCATAATCTCACCAATCATTTGATATTTGGCCTTAATGTTTTCTATATCCATCTCCACCAGTTCAGCCTTCAGTTTAAGCTGTGCCTGTTGCTGTGCAGTAAGCGAGTTTCTCCAGCCCAGACGTGGATCTGAAGCGACAGTTCTGAACTGTTCAGGCACTTTGTCTGAAACCTCTACCGATTGGTCATCAATGCCACGTCTTTGCAGATTGTTTAGAAGGCTATGGCCAGAATAGCGGCCCACACGCTGCTCATAGTCGCGATCCTCGTCGTAGTACCCGTTGTGGGTGGTGATGCGGTACGTTTCGCCAGGCACAAAGTCGAGGTTCGTCCATAACTTGCAGAGCGAGCCGTCGGGCATCACGGTACGGATACGACCCACCTTGGGCTTGTCGAGCTGCACACTGAAGCTGAAGCGTTTGTTCACCACAGGCATCGTTGCAACATAGGCATCGTCAGCCACATTGTCCAGTTCTTCAGCTGAATCAGCCATATAGACCACATAAAGGGAATCGTTCAGGTCATAGCCCACACGTCCGTCAATCGTGAACGTGTTTTTATTGTCGCTCACGAGACTTGCTCCAGTCATGTTTTTCTCGTACATGTCAGGACGCAGCGAGGTAATCATATAGACGGTACCCGCGACATTATTATTCTTGGTTTCTTCCCACACGATGGCGTATGCATCGCGCAACTGCGGGTTGTCAGGGTTCTTGCAGCACATGAACCACATCTCCTGCTTACTATTGGTGCGAATACGTACATCCTTGCTCTTCTGTCCGTTGTTAGTCACCACCTTCAGGGTGAATAGTTCTGTATTGCCTGGCAGCAGGTGCATGTATTGATACGACAAAGGCTCATCATCGCGGAATCCGATGGGTATGCTCCACAGGTCTTCTTTCTCACAGGTGAATGGTGCGATGCGTTCACTTGCCTCAACAAGACCTGTTTCAGGATTTTTGATGACGGACAGTGTCTGGCCTCCCTCCTCAGCATAAAATGCGATGATACCTTCCAGACTCCGGATGACACTCTCTGCCTTCTTCTGCGGGGTAACCGTAGGATCGGCACTGGCGGTTGTTATGGCGCTGCAAGCTATAAGCAGCATGATAAAAAAGCGTTTCATATGATTCTTATTTTTGAGCTGTTTGTTCTAAATTGTATTTTGCAATCTCAAGTTCCAGTTGCGCCCATTTCAGGTAGGCTTCGTTGGCCTGCTTCTTCATCAGGGCGAGCTCCTCGGGAGTGTATTTGTAGTTCTCCGGACGGGTTATCGGAATGTCGCGTTCGGTGAGCGTTACCACCTTTTCCTGAGGCTTTACGGTCTCGGCAACAGCCAGCTCCTTGTTGGCTTCTTCGACAGCAGGTAGCGTTGTGGTTTCGGCTGTTGGAGTCTGATTCGTCTTCGCATCCTGTGCCAAGAGGGCAGCGTCGCGTTTCACGACGGTGGATTTCACCTTTGCCATTTTTGCCTTGACTGGGGTGGCTATTGGCGCTGGGGGGTCCATTTCCACCTTCACAACTGAGTTATCTTCCACCTTATTTATATTAGTAGGATGCTCGACGTCCGTATTCTTCGCAACGACATCCGTTGTTGTCGCCCTGGGCGGCATGAGCCATATCACCATGATGCCAGCCACACAAGCAGCAGCAATCCATGGCCAGACGATGCGACGTGGCTGCTTATCTTCTTTGGCCATACGCTGCATCAGTCGTTCGTTGAGGTCGGCAGGCATCTGCGGACGTTCTGCTTCGTCCATCTCGAGGGCGTTGCGCAAGTTCGCGTCCGTCTGTCTGAAGGCATTGATTTTCTCCTCTGTCATGATTGCAACATTTTGATGATTTTACATATTTTCTTTCTCGTTCTGCTGAGCTTCGAAGCCACCGTCGTAGGTATCGACTCTGTGACGTAGGCTATCTCTTTCAGGCTCATCTCTTCGTAGTAGAACATCGTGACGATGGCTCGTTCCTCAGGCGGCAAGTGCTTCAACGCTGCACGAATCAGCTGTACCATTTCTTCGTTGGCGTGGCCCAGCGTCTCTTCCACCTCCGCATCCGACAGTTGCTCGGTCCTACCCTCGCGGTCTTCGAAGTAAATCACCAGTTGGCGCTTATGCCTCAACCACGTGACAGCCTCGTTGTAGGCTATGCGTGATATCCACGTACGGAGTGCTGACTTCTCGGCGTCGTATGTCGCGATGTTTCTAAACACTTTCACAAACACGTCCTGATACACCTCCTCGGCATCCTCTGTCGCAGGCAACATCCTCGCTACCATTGCGAAGACCTCGTTACCATAGCGTGCGAGCGCCTGTCGTTGGGCTTTGGGACTTTGTTCACGCAGTCCCTTTATCAGGTCTATGTCTATTTCAGCCATTTATTTTTTTCTTATCTACTTATATATACGACCTCAATCTCCAAAATATTGCACTAAGTATGAAAAAAAACAAAAAAAACGGGCCATTCGTGATGGTGGGTTCGTTTTTTATTCGTATCTTCGCAGGCGAAATGGTGACGGTAAAGATATACGAGAAGGCGGTAGAGGTGCCGGAGATGACGTGCGAGGATTTCTTCCATAGCACGGAACTGATGGCTGTGCTGGAGGCGACACCGCGGCAACGGCCGCTGATGGTTGTGGCCTTCGACGACGCTGCGCCAGACGGTGAGCCGGCGGAGAAGCACGTCGTGGGCCACATGCTGGTGACGGTGCGGACGCGCCGGTCGTGGCTGCCACCTTATATATATATGCACGCGCGCGTGTTAGGCGAAGGGGAATACACGGCCGAGGGCAGCGCGGACGACACGCCGGCAGCTGTGGCGAGCCGCAAGGACGAGCTGTTTGCCGCGATGCTGAAGGCGGTGAAGAAACGGCTGAACAACAAAGTGCTGTATTTCGAAATCAGCAACCTCAGCGAAAAGATGTTCGGATACCGTACGCTGCGCAAGGCTGAGTTCTTCCCCGTGAAATGGATGAAGGTGCACAACTCGCTGCACTCGCGGACGCCGGAGGAACGCATATCGCCAAGACTGCTGAAGCGCATAGATGCCGCCACCAGACGCGGCATCTATACGAAGGCGGTGGAGACGGATGAGGAGTTTCGACAGTTTTCGAAACTGATGCACCACCACCACTGGCTGAAGCCGCGACGGTTTATTCCCGCCGACCAGCTGTTTCGCGGACTGACGGACAGCGGACATGCGAAGCTGTTTGTGTCGAAATACAAGCAGAAGGTCATCGGATGTTCGATGCTGGTGTATTCGGGGAAGGACGCCTACCTATGGTATAGTGCGGCGAGACGTAAGAGCTATGCACCGCTGCACCCGAATGCGGTGACCTATTGGCACACCATCCGCGACGCGCACGCCGAGGGATGGGAGCACATAAGGTTTATGGACGTCGGACTGCCGTTCCGCAAGAATCCCTATCGCGAATTCATCCTGAAATTCGGCGGCAAGGAGGTCAGCGCATATCGCTGGTTCCACATTTCCATCCGTTGGATTAACGCCCTCGCAACGTGGCTCTGGCGCGAGTGATGGCGAAGACGGCGTAGGCTATGAACAAGGCATAGCCGACGTAGTAAAGCGTAAAGATACTGAACACGACGTAATCGACAGCACATACTGCCGAGAGTCCTGCCAAATAGAGCACGGCATCGGTGGCAGGCAATTGGTGGAACACGTCATCGACAGTTGCAAGACCCACGATGATGAGTGCCCACACCGACGCCACGAAAATGCCGAGATGGACGGGCAGGGCAAAGGGATTGAGCGAGGGGTGGTAGTAGAAATGTCGCCACGACTCGGCACCGAACATCTGGATGGAGGCATAGAGCGTGGCCGAAGCAGCCACCAGCAGACACAGAGCCGTGGGATAGAACGAGTCGATATCGTTGAAATGGACGATGTATGCACGGCGTCGAAACAGTCGGCGCATGGCATAGAAGGCCAGCACGATGACGCACAAGGCGAGGAAGATGAGCAGGTGGGTGTTGGAGAAGAGGTCGATGAACTGGGAGATGGGGTCGTCGGGCGACACGCCCTTGAGCAACTCGCTCTCGCGAATCCATCCCTGCGTCACCTGGTCGCGCGCCACCTTGACCCATACGGAGTCGATGGAGTCGGTAGGCACGGTGGTGATCTCTGCCACGACGACGCGTTCGCCACGCACGACGTACATGGTGTCGAAGGCCATGTCGGGCAGGTTGTCGGCCAGCGGCAGACTGCCTGTCGTCACCACGAAGTTGTAGTTCTGGGTGTAGTGATGCGTCGTGGAGAACGAGATGGAGTCGAGCTGTTGCTCGGTGAGGTCCCATGCGTCGGGCGTGCGCTGTCCGTGGTTGTAGCAACCCGTCAGCAGCATGGCTACCAGCGTAAGCAATATGTATATCCTAATCCTCGGCATAGACATTCATCTGACAATGTTTGCAATCGAACTCCAGACGGAAATGACGACCGTCGCCTAAACGCAGGAACAGCGGCTCACGCCATTCAACGGTCGAACGGTCGGCGGGGTTCTTCCGGCAACGGCCCAGCGCATAACGCAGACAATGACGGCACTGCATGATGGGACCGTCGCCGCCACGCAGTTCGTAGGCCGTAGGGGCATCGACGCCATAGAACTCGCACGAGAGGCGGTTGGCGATGTTGTAGAGATAAGGGTGGTCGTAGAAATGCGGTGGGACATATTGGGGACGGTTCTCCTGTGTCATAGCCATGACACAACGAGAACCGTCCCCGTTAAGTGCTTCCACGAGACGACGACGGAGGTCGGTCAAAGTGCTGTTAGGAATGAAATAGCCGAAACTGTCGGGGAGGTCTACCCCACTACACTCGTAAATCGTGCCACCGAGTTTCGACAGCTGGCGGACGATGTTATCGTGTTGAGGTTTGGCGGCCTGTTGGTGTTCGCAGGCGATGGTAACCTCAACCGGCGTTGCGGCCGGTGTTTCAACAGGTTCCGCGGAGAGCGAGAAGCCATCGGACGTGACGCCAAGAGACAAGCGGATGAGAATGCGACGCTCGCTGCTGGGACGACTGAGCAGACGTTCGAACTGCTGGTCGTTATTACGATAGAGCGACACACCCGGATGGAGATTCGTCGGCATCTGCTGCGGAAAGAGGCGGTTGCCTTCAGCGCGGTTGACACGGAAGCCCTCCAACTCGTTGTCGGCATTGAAGAAGCAGAGTCCGTCGCCGTTGGCAAACGTCGCCGTGCCTGCGACATTGAACGAGTCGCGGCGCAGTTCCTTGACGCGTCCGACATACTCACCCAATGCCTTGGGCGTGTCGGGCGAAAAGATGTCCGGCTGGCGACCATGCAGGAAATAAGTGGTAAAACCACGATTGAAGGTCTTGTACAAGTCGGGACGGAAGGTGTAGGTGCACTGTCCGCGCGAGGCACGGCAGTAACGGTCGGGATGCTGGCGGATGATGGCGTTGAGCGCCTCGCTATAGGCCGCAGTGACATTCTTCACATAGGCAGCATCCTTCAAGCGGCCCTCAATCTTAAACGACGTCGCACCGGCATCGACGAGTTCCTGCAGGTGACTGCTCAGGTTCATATCCTTCAGCGAGAGCAGGTGACGCTGGTGTTCCAGTTCACGGCCATCGGCATCGATGAGGTCGAACTTCATGCGGCAGAACTGCGCGCAGGCACCGCGGTTGGCGGAACGGCCGAAGCAGTGTTCGGAGGCGTAGCACAAGCCGCTATAGCTGACGCACAGCGCGCCATGAACGAAGACCTCGAGTTCGACATCGGGCACGGCCTCGTGGATGGCAGCAATCTCGTCGGCAGAGAGTTCGCGGGCAAGGACCACACGGCGAAAGCCCACGTCGCGCAACCAGCGCACTTTTTCAACTGTGCGGTTGTCGGTCTGCGTGGAGGCGTGGAATGAGAGGTGAGAGGTCAGAGGTGAGCGGTCAGAGAGTAGCGAAAGTACGGCCATATCCTGAACGAGGATGGCGTCGACGCCGGCATCAGACAGTTCGACAAGCAACTGACGGGTTGCTTCCAACTCATTGTCGTAGATGATGGTGTTGACGGTGACATAGACCTTCGCCGCAAACTGATGGGCGTAGAGGCAGAGCTGCCGGATGTCGTCAACGGAATTGCCTGCCGCCACACGTGCACCGAAGCGCGACGCACCAATATAGACGGCGTCGGCACCATGATCGATGGCTGCCAAGCCACACTCCAGATTCTTGGCGGGCGCCAGCAGTTCAAGTGATCGCATTAATATCGTATGGTGTCTCTTGATAGACGTAATAGTTTATCCAGTTGCTATACAGCAAGTTGGCATGAGCACGCCATGTGACAAGCGGCTCCTGCGAGGGGTCGTCGTTGCGGTAATAATTCAACGGCAACTCCACATCGTCGCGCACGTCCTTGTCGCGGCGATACTCCTTGTCGAGCGTGTCGGGAGCATACTCGAGATGACCTGTGATGAAGAACTCACGGCCTCCACGAGCCATGACCATGCTGACTCCGCTCTGCTTCGATTCGGCGAGCAGCGTCAGTTCGGGTCGCGCCAGGATGTCGTCGCGATGAAGCTCGGTATGACGGCTATGAGGCATCATGAACAAATCGTCGAATCCACGGAAGATAGGCAGTTGTGGTTCGAGCATCTGCTGCGGGAAGATGCCGAACATCTTCTTCTCGAGCGGATACTTCGGCACACCATAATGGAAATAGAGTCCGGCCTGCGCCGCCCAGCAGATGTACATCGTGCTCCACACGTGCGTACGAGCCCACTGGAAGATGTCCTGCATCTCGTCCCAATAGGTGACGTCCTCGAAGTCGAGTGTCTCGACGGGCGCACCGGTGATAATCATGCCGTCGTATTTCTCGTTGCGCATCTGTTCGAAATCGCGGTAGAACATCATCATGTGTTCAATGGGCGTATTCTTCGGTGTATGGCTGCGGAGTTTCATGAAACTGATTTCCAGCTGCAACGGTGTATTGGACAGCAGACGTATCAGGTCGGTCTCTGTCGTAATCTTCAGCGGCATGAGGTTCAGGATGGCAATCTTCAGCGGACGGATGTCCTGATTATGGGCACGCGAATCGTCCATCACGAAGATGTTCTCATGCTTCAGCAATTCTATGGCAGGTAATTTATCGGGTAATCGTAAAGGCATAATCGCTTAGCTTAATGGTTCGACTGAAAAAACACACACCGAGACATTGTCGTAGCCGCCAGCATCGATAGCTGCCTCACAGAGCAGGTTGGCGTTGGCGCCCTTGAGCAACAATTCGGTGATATGCTTGTCGGAAATCATATCGTTGAGACCGTCGGAACAAAGCACATAAGTGTCACCCGACAGAAAATCGTCAGTAAACTCAAAGAGGTCGAGATAGGGCTGACGAATGCCTGCACCGATGCAATTTGTAATGATGTTCGAATGTTTCTTCTCGCCGCGCTGATTGCTCAATGAATGGTCGTTGGAAATCTGTTCCAACACGCCGTCGCGGAGACGATAGAGGCGACTGTCGCCGCAATTCATCCAGTAGTACTTGTTGTTGTAGAAAACAACACCCACGAGCGTCGTACCCATCTCGGCCATCTCTGGATTGACATGACCCTTTGAGGCAATAATCTGGTTGACAGACTGCAACCATTCGTCCAACTTCTCCATCAGTTCGCCGGAAGCGAGTCCGCGAGGCAGGTCGTTGATGTAGAACTGCAGGTTTTCCAATACGTCCGAACTGGCCACCTCGCCAGCATTATGTCCTCCCATCCCATCGGCTAAGGCAATGACGAAACGATCCATATTCTCGGATGCAAACTCCGTAGCATAGACATCGCTGCGCACGAGTTTGTCGTAGGCGAGAATCATGTCCTCATTATTTGTTCTCACACAGCCAATCCTACTGGCGGCTGTCAGTTTGATGATACTCATATCAATATTTTCCTAAAAACTATCTTTCACGCTTCAGCTGATACTGACCTGAAGATTGATATTGGCCAGCGTCACGATATCGCCTGCCTTGATAGACATGGGAACATCGGGCAGAAGATCGCGTTGGTTCAACTTCGTACCATTAGAAGAATGCTTGTCAATGATGCACCATCCTGCGTCGGGCTTATAGATGAGCTGGGCATGAACGCCAGAAATATACATGTTACCCTCGAACAGCTGCTGGTATGGTCCCTGGCGACGGCCAATGATGGCACCGTTAACACCAACCATACGGATGTCGAGACTGGGATTATACAACGTCAGGGTCGGAACGCCATTTTGTACAGGCATCTGGGCACCGACCGGCTCAGCACGACGCGACGTAATCAACGGCGAAGCATTAGTAGTTACGGCAGCAGCGTGCTGATTGGGAGCAGCAGCCTGTTGCTGACCGTTCAGTTCGTCGACACCAGCCATCAATCCACCGCAATAAGTGCAGCGACGTCCCATACCGACACGTCCACAACTGGTACAATAGACAAGTTCCTGTCCGCACTGGTCACAGTAGTGAGACTCTTCTTCTATCTCTTCTTTACAACTTGGGCAAATAATCATATCTCTTCTTTAATATCTTCTGGCATAATCAATTGATAAGTCTCCTGCGTTATCTCCGACTGATTCATCGCGCTGACACGCATAGAGAGCTGCTGGATGGTGGCATCAAGCATATTTCGCATTTCACGGGCATTGCCGAAGGAACTGCTCTTGCTGATAACCTTGCGGCAGATGAGATCCATGAGCTTGAACTCGGCCTCAGGCGACAGCTTGTAGTTGTCTTTAGAGGCCATCTTCTTGAAGATTGCCAACAGCTCGTCTTCGTTATAGTCGTCGATATGCATCTTATGGCTGAAACGGCTTGCGAGACCCGGGTTAACAGCCAGGAAGGTCTCCATCTCGTCCTTGTAACCTGCAGCAATGACGACGAACTTACCGCGGTCGTCCTCCATGCGTTTCATCAGCGTGTCGATGGCTTCCTTGCCATACTGGTCGTTCTCTGAGGACAGCGTGTAGGCTTCGTCGATGAACAGGATACCACCCATGGCCTTGTCGCACATATTATTAACAATCTTCGGAGTCTCACCCATATACTTACCAACGAGGGTAGCACGGCTGGCCTCAATGACACGGCTGGTAGGCAGGATCTCCATAGACTGGAGTACTTCACCCATCTTGCGTGCAATCGACGTCTTACCAGTACCGGGATTACCTGTCAGGATGAAGTTCATCGACATCTGCTGTACCTTACCGGCACCCATTGCGGCACGCTGCTTCATGAACATGCTCTGAACGGCCAGACGGCGAATCATGTTCTTGACAGAACGCATGCCGATGAATTCGTCGAGTTCGTTGAGAACCTCGTCGAGCGGACGAGACTTCTCGGCCTGAGCAACCTCAAGGTCGGCAGTGGTGATGCGATACATATCGTCGTCCTTGAAGTCGGGATTGCCCATCATGCCAACGAGGCGCTGGCTCTGCTTCTCGACAGCCTGGTCGAACATGCGACGAGCTTCGCGGGCATTGCCGAAGTTCTTGTCGCGACGCAGGTAGAGCTGTTCGAACTGACGGTGGATAGCTGCCTGTGTCTCTTCGTCGATGGTGAAGTTCTTACCCTTCGCCAGATTGATGAAGATTTCAGTCAGTTCGTCAGGCGTATAGTCGTCGAAATGAATGGTCTGCGTGAAGCGGCTCTTCAGTCCTGGGTTCGTATCAATGAAATCATGCATCTGGTCGGTATAACCCGCAACAATACAGATGAACTTACCACGATCATCCTCCAAACGTTTGAGCAGCGTGTCGATAGCTTCGGAACCAAAGGAATCCTGATCGCTCGACTTCAACGTGTAAGCCTCATCGATGAACAACACACCACCCATCGCCGAATCAATCAACTGGTTGGTCTTGATGGCCGTCTGACCCGAATAACCTGCCACAAGTTTAGCGCGGTCGGCTTCTATCAGCTGTCCACGAGACAGGATGCCCAACGTGCGGAATACGTCTGCCATGATACGTGCAACAGTGGTTTTACCTGTACCGGGATTACCCGTAAAGACGTAGTGTTTGCCCTGGAAGGTATTGGTCTCGCCACGACGTATCTGCAGGTTGAGGAATGCTGCCAGATTGGAGATTTCCTTCTTGACGGCAGCAAGACCAACCATACCGTTGAGTTTCGACAGACACTCCTTGTAATCGACGGTCTTCGGAGCCTCGTAAGGAATATCGGGCACGTCGATGGTCATCATCTGCTCATTGGTAAGGGTCGAAATGTCAACCTTCTGCAGACGTTCAGCCTGCTTGGCAACAATCTTGTCGAAGAGCTGACGCATCGTACGACCATTGGCAAAGTCTTTGTCACGCGAGTTGTAGAGCTCGGTTATCATCTTAAGCGTCAGTTCCTTGGCCTCATCCGTAAACACGTATTTCTTCTCCTTGGCAAAGACACTCATAATCTGGAACAACTGATCGGGCGTATAGTCGTCGATATTGAGGAAATAGCTGAAACGGCTACGCACGCCAGGATTGATACGGAACAGATTGTCCATCTCCTGACGATAGCCGGCAGCAATGACCACAAACTTACCGCGGTCGTCCTCCATACGTTTCATCAACTGCTCCAAAGCCTGCGTGCCCTGCTGATCTTTATCGCCACTCTGACTCAAAGGCGCCAACGTATAGGCCTCATCGACAAAAAGGATTCCGCCCATTGCCTTGTCACACAAACGGTCAACAACCTTTGGCGTCTCACCCTGATAGGGACTGACCATCTTCGAACGGTCGACCTCGACAACGTGGCCACTATCCAGATAACCGATGGATTCCAGTATCTCACCCAACTTGCGGGCAATGGTTGTCTTACCTGTACCAGGATTACCTGTCAGCACAATATGAATGCCTGACTTCTCCTGTTCGCCCAGTCCTCGCTGAGCACGCTGTACACTGTTGTGAACGGTGAAGGCAATCTCGCGAACAGCTTTCTTCACCTCGTCCATACCGATATAGCGGTCGAGATCGCTGAGGATATCCTCCAACGAACGCTCCTCGGGAACATAGCCGCGAATATCCTGTTCTTCCACCATGACGGCCTCTGCGCCACGACTGATAAACGAGGTAAAGATGTCCTCAGCAGTCTTGACGGCAACATGGGCATATCCGAAAGTCTCGTCCTTGATCTTCACCTGATACTGGAAGAAACGCGTCAGTTTATGTTCGGCTTCCGGCGTATAGGCTGCAATACCGTATTTGGTACGCAGTTCCATTTTACAGATGTCACACAGTTCCTGATAGCCCGGGGTTGGCAGACGGAATGTGTACTTGAAACGGTTCTGCGCAGCAGGGTTTGCCGTCAGGAAGTCGTCAAGACCCTTAGGTAATCCGGCAATCATGACAATGGGGTTTTCGTCCCATTTGTCCATCTCGACAAACAGTTTGTCAAGCGGGTTCACCTGATTGGAATAGCGGTCTGGCAACAGCTTCTGTACATTGTCGAAGAACAGAATGCCGTCCTTGGCTTTCTTCACATTATCGTCCCACTTGTCGACGAAACGCTGATAGTCTACCGCATCAACCATCGTCAACTTAGGTTTCTCGATAATCTTATGCTGGTAGAAGTAGTCGCGAATCACTTCGGCCAATGCTGTCTTACCCGTTCCGGTTTCACCTATAATAATTGCATTGACGCTCAAACGGACATTCATGATGTCCTTACGCGAATGCAGATAAGTATAGGTATCAACAACCGTCTTCAGCTGTTGTTTCACATCGCTAAGTCCTACCATGCGGTCAAGCACGTTTTGCGAAACAAGTGGTTTTCCACACCACCGGCAGAACTTGGCTATTGAGCGGTTCTCTTTATGACAATGCTCACATATCATATTTCTTAATATCTTTATTCTACACCCTTTTTAACGTCCTCTTCGCCAGCAGCATCTTTTTCTGCCTCTTCTGGCTCAGCGTCTTTTTGTTCCACATCTTCTTGTATCTTTTCGACAACCTCAGCAGGATTCACACGTATGTTTTCTGCATCGGGATTAGAACGATTCATGAGTTTAGGACTGAATACTATCATTTCCATCAGCAATATGGCAACCATGATACTCCACAGAATATAGTGTAGTACTGATTCACCGCTGAGAGAACGCACCTGATTGGTGACGTCATCGAGCAAACCGAATTTCGAACCCTTGAACTTAAACGTCTTCTGCTTGAACGTATAGAACAGCGGCTCGATGAGTGTCGACTTGATGTCGTCCTCCATCACCTCGTTGATCAACTGGTTGTCACCCTTTGAGTCGCTACGGTAATCCGTGAGGTGACATACTGCCATATATAATAAGGTAATAATAATAATCGCAGGAATGAACAAAGAAGGTGCCGAAGCATCAACCGTCCTGAGAATGAGAATCGGAATATAAGATGATATCATACCCAACAATCCCCACAAGCACGACATCACAAAGCCATAGCCGCGGAAGTATGCTCGCAGGCCAACGATGATAGCCGTCATACCTCCTACAGGCAGACCGATAGTCATCATCGAGTGCTGGAAAATATACTGACGTCCAGGCTCAGAAATACCACAGATGAGTAACAATAACACCCATGCAGCACACAATCCATAGAATATGTAACGCCAGCGGCTCTCCTTCGACTTTGCCTTGTTGAAGCCCTGACGAACTTCCTGATACTTCTGGGCTGTTTCCTCTTTGGCGTTGCCGTAACGCTTGAAATAATACTGATTCTGGTCTATCTCACCCAAGGCATAGATCCATTCTTCCAACTTACGCTCGTAGCTATAAGTCTCGCTGAAATCCTGGAACGGGTCTTCATGATAGAACACTGCCATCCACTGACTCAAAGAGCCCCGCTTCATGGCAGAAAGCAATTGTGGACGATACATCAGTTTATCCATCGTAAGAGCCGAAGTGAGTTCTGTTCCATCCTCCAAGAGATAAGTAGGGGTCACACCAAGGATTCGGCAGAAACGATATACTGCCGTACGAACATCATAAGCTCCCAGACGGGTTCGGTTCTCTTCACTCTTCATATCGAAGCAGGCACGAGCCTGACTGATTTGCTCAAACCAGCCATGCAACTGGGCGAAATAGATGAAACGTCCATCAGGGTCGGTAAAATCTACAGCTTTCTTAGCATACTCTTCGTCCGACAGGTCCTGCCATTCTTTTAGCTGTTCGCGTATAACCTCACCAACTTTATAGGGTGAATCGGCATCACGTAAGTCGTAAGCAGCTTCTTTGTCGATATTGTACAGTACCTTGTAACCCAGCGAACGGCTCGGCGTCTTTCCTGCCGTCATGATACGCAGAGCCTCACAGGCCATATGGTCTTCGTGACAATACATCCACGACAACAAACGACCATCGCTCAAACTGGTCCACTCATCATCGGAACAATCCTCATAGCCAAAGGTATGAACAATATCTGCCAGATTGGAAGACGGACGATTGACAAGGAAAGGAATATCAGCATCTATCTCGTAAGCAAATCTCAATATAGCTATACGCGCGTCCAATTTGCTGTCCTCTGCGAAATAGCTGCGCAAGCGATTGACATCGGCCTTTGAATGCGACTCCAAATAGAGGTACAGTTTGTCGTTCGGATTTGCCAGAGCCAGTTTATACTCTTCCTGATAGCTCAATACCGAAATGGCTGCACTATGCACATCGTCACAAAGATTGCCTCGCAAGTCCTTATAAGGATAAGACGGTTCCATCACGTAAACAGCAGCCATCAGTCCTGCATGCTGGTCGATAGGATAGCGGTTCACTACGATGTCCTTGACAGCAGAACTGAGTTTCACATTACCGCACTGTTCCAGCCAACCAGCGATACGGCCATTATACAGATAATTAATGGCCAAGCGCTCGTTATCAAGCAACAGGGGAATCAATTCGTGAACATTATCTGCTACGAGGTTCTTCTCTGGATCTACAATGAAACTACGATACTTCAGAATGGGTGAAGACATATCGATCTTCACATCCTCGCCCAAGAACCAACGCTCCACTTCATCATAGCCCCAACGTGTCTGGGGATTGACTGATGTCAGTCCCTGCACAATCATCTTCACACGATCAGGCAGTTCGTTGATTCGCGGCAGACGACCTTCATTCTTCTTACGCATCATCACACGCTCGTTCTGACTCAGCGGATTTTCACCCAGCCAGAGCGTCATCAGCGTGATACCAAGCGAATAGAAGTCGGCAGCAGGGGTAATCTCCACCTCACCGTCAATGACGTCATTGTACATTTCTGGGGCAGCATACACTGGCGTACGTGCCTGTGTCGTACGGTGCACTTTCTCGTCACCTTCCAACACACTGGAGATTCCGAAATCTCCCAGCACGATTTCCTTGTGATCTTTCTCTCGGAAGAAATAATTGCCAGGCTTAATGTCTTTATGAATAATGTTATAATTGTGGCAATATGCCAATGCTGCAGCAGCCTGCAGGGCTATGCGACGGAACTGGTTGAAATCGCCATCCAAATCGTATGAATTCAACGAACCTCCACGAAGATATTCCATCAGTTCGTAGTCGCGATTCTTACCGTCAACATACGTCTTGCCATAGTCGTATATCCGGACTATCATCTCCATACTAATGTTCTGGATGATACGCATCAGCGTCTTCTTGATGGTAAAGTTAGGATAGTACACTTTCAACACGCGCTGACCCTCTTCACCTTCTACCAGAAAAACTTGAGCCTCGCCAGAATTGTCGCTCAGACACTTAATGCTCCGATACATTCTACCTTTCAAAAGGAACTCTACTTCGCCACCCGTCTGGCCTTGCGCATTTTCTCCAGGACGGATGGTCATCTCTCCATTGCCACTGGCAGCAGGCTGACTTGCACTGACGCGTACTGTCAATGTACTAGTACCATTTACTACAGGCTCTGCACCTCTAAAGGTTTTGTCGTCCATATATTATTTGTCGTCTTTTATTTCAGCGTTAGAATTCTTACCTAAAACAACCCATTTACCGCCCATCTGTGGTTTCGCACAACCACAGGGGCTGCTGTGCATTGCATGCTTGTAGTTGCACACCCATGCCAGTCGCACACCAACGGGCTTACTGGCCATCGCATAATTGCGGGCTTTTGCTGGCGAGGGACCTGCAGGAACTGCCAGCTTGTCGAGAATGGCCGACAACATCTTGATTTTCACGGCTTTCTGCTCCTCCAACTCTTCCTTGGTCATACGTTTGGTCTCAGGCTTTGGAATGACGGGATTCGCCACACCTTCGTCTTTAGCCAACAGCGTCAGCACGCGCTCACGTAACTTGTTGTTAGCCTGTTCACGCAGAATGTCACGTTCGGAATTGTAAGGCAAAGCGTTCTCCAACTTCGAAAAGTCCTGCACAATCTCTACCAGTTCCTGATAGTCAGGATTGTGCTGCAACTCCTTCACCAACATACGGGCTTCCTCCGTCAGGGCTGTTCCACACTTCTTGCAGAATGCAAAATCGTTCAGCGAGTGACACGTCGGACAAACGATGCCTCCTCGCGGACTGCCGCATTCAGGACAATAAGCTTCATTGCCTGACAACCGAGCTCCGCAGTAGGAACAAATATCCTTGCGGATATAATGATGGCACACTTCGCAGAAGTCTGCGTCAGGATCCATCTCGGCACCGCAATGGGGACAGGCCATCTTGTTAATCGGCTGACCACACTGAGCACAAAACATAGCCTCAGGATCGTTGATAGCTCCGCAATAGGGGCACGCTTTACCTGCAGCTTGTTGCTGCTGTTGTTGCATTTGCATGGGTTGGTCTTCCTGTGGAAGTTCCATTTCCCTTTGTAGCGTTTGAGGGCGAACTGTTCGTTGCGTCTTCTCTATATTATTGTCGTTCATCATACACATGGTAGTAATAATGTTTGCAAAGTTACTAAAAAATTTTTAAATGCAATAAAAAACCGGCGTAAATTTACATTTACGTCGGAATTTTTTAGCTTTTTGACCATTATTCTTACCACAAAGGCAACCGTTCGGCCTTTGGAATGAACATTTTATCACCTTCTTTCACACCGAAAGCATCGTACCACATATCAATATGAGGCAGGGCACCATTGACCCTCCAGCGACCCAGTGAGTGGGGGTCACTCTTGGTGCGATTACGGATTTCAGCCTCAGTCACATTACCAGCCCACACACCAGCATAGGCCAGGAAGAAACGCTGGTCGGCTGTCAGTCCGTCAATGACGGGCAAAGGATTGCGCTTGGTGGCATTCTTGTAAGCATACCACGCAACCTGCAGGCCACCGTGATCGGCAAGGTTCTCACCCAACGTCAGACGACCGTTGGCATTCAGGTCGGGCAGCACCTTGATTTTCGAGAAGAAGTCGGCATATTTATCCGTACGTTCTGTAAAGTTCTTTCCGTCAGCTTCCGTCCACCAGTCGTGCATATTTCCGTCCTTGTCATACTGACGTCCCTGGTCGTCGAATCCGTGTGTCATCTCGTGACCGATTACAACACCGATAGCGCCATAGTTGAAAGCGTCATCAGCAGTGGGATCAAAGAAGGGAACTTGCAGAATACCAGCAGGGAAGCAGATTTCGTTCGTGGTAGGGTTATAGTATGCGTTCACTGTCTGCGGAGTCATGTGCCAGTCGTCTCTGTCAACAGGCTTTCCTGCTTTATGCTCTATCTGCCAGGCAACCCAGAAACGACGACACTCCTTCATGTTCTCATAGTAAGATTTTTTCGCATCAATCTTCAAGTTAGAGAGGTCTGTCCAACGATCAGGATAACCAATCTTCACATAGAAGGTATTCAGCTTCAGCAGGGCATTCACTTTCGTCGAATCGTCCATCCAGTCCTGAGCAGCAATACGCTCACCGAGTGCAATGCGCAGGTTCTCCACCAGCGCCTTCATACGTTCCTTCGAAGAAGCAGGGAAATACTTCTGCACATAGATGCGGCCCAGCGCTTCGCCCATCACGCCCTGCACCTGATTGGTGGCACGACGCCACAATGGGTGGTCCTCTTTACGACCAGACATCACCTTGCCGTAGAAGTCGAAATTAGCCTCGCGGACTTCGTCGTTCAGCAGACCCGTCGAACCGTCGATAATGCCCCACTCCATCACGTCACGATATTCAGCGGGCTTCATCGTGGCAAACAACTTGTCGGCAACAGCCATGAATTCAGGCTGTCCAACTACCAATTGCTGCATATGTTCGCTCTTCATACCCATTGCCAAGCCTTGTTTCTCCAACTGGAAGTGGGGATAGCGGCTCTCAAACTCCTGCAACGTCATCTTGTTGTAGTTGGCCTGTGGGTCTCGCAGTTCCGTACGCGACTTCGAAGCCTTGGCCAATGCCGTCTCAACCTTCATGATGTTCTTCATCTTCTGCTCGGCAGCACCTTTCTTGAAGCCAAAGAGCTGGAACATACGGACGATGTGCTTCTTGTAAGCCTCACGAATCTTCGTGGTAGCCTCGTCAGTCTCCAGATAATAGTCCTTCTGACCCAGCGTCAGACCGCCTTGGAAGATATTGACGATGTTCTCTGTAGCGTTCTTCTCGTCAGCACCAATGTAGGAGTTGAAGAATTCCTCTGAGCCATAGGGGGCAAGTTCCAGTTGGATAGCAAACAGCTGGTCTTTGGTCTTCGCAGCCTCCAGACGCTTGATGAGGGGCATCACGGGCGAAAGGCCTTCCTGTTCGCGACGGGCAGAATCCATGGCCAACTTATAAAGGTCGCTCAGTTTCTGCTCGACAGTACCATTCTCGTAGCTGTTTTCCAACAGTTCCTTCAGGATGCCGTTGATACGCTTGTTGTTGTCTTCAGCCAGACGGTCGAAACTGCCGTAGCGTGAATAGGCGGCAGGCAGTGGATTGGCTTTCATCCATCCTCCACATGCATACTCATAGAAATCGTCAGCAGGACGCACACTCGTATCCAAATCTCCCAGATTGATACCTGAGCGCAATTGCTGTGCTGAACCCGTAATGGTCATTGATGCTAATGCCATGATAATCAATAATTTCTTCATTGTTCTATATGTTTTTAATTCGTTAATTGTTCCAATTCTTCTGAGAGCTTTTCCCAGCGTTCCACCTCTTCGTCGAGGGCTTTCTTCGTCGTCGTATATTCCGTTACGAATTCCATATTCGACGCATTCTCTGGTTTCATCAGCAGGTCGTCGAGTTCTTTCAGGCGCTGTTCCATATCACTGATCCTGCGCTCCGACTGCTCGACAGCCTTCTCGGCCTTGCGCAACTGCTTCTGCTGTTCCTTGTGCTCGGCATACGACTGGTTTTTTACTACCGGCTGAGTGTTTGTTCCCACGCTGGGAATATTTTGTTCCCTGCCTGGGAATGTTTTGTTCCCAGCCTGGGAATTTTCGAGTTCATGGAGCTCTGAAATCTGTTTGCTCCTGAGGAAGTCGTAGATACCTCCCAAATGCTCGCGAACCTTACCTCCTCCGAACTCGTAGACCTTCGTCACCAACCCGTCGAGGAATTCACGGTCGTGGGACACGACGATAGCTGTTCCGTCGAAGGCTTTGATGGCTTCCTTCAGCACATCTTTCGACGCCATATCCAAATGGTTGGTAGGCTCGTCGAGAATCAGCAGGTTCACGGGTTCCAGCAAAAGACGAATCATCGCAAGCCTGCTACGTTCGCCTCCACTCAGCACTTTCACACGTTTGTCCGACTCCTCGCCACCAAACATAAACGCACCGAGGATATCGTTGATTCTCAGACGCATATCACCTTTAGCCACATAGTCTATCGTCTGGAATACCGTCAGACTTTCGTCCAACAACTGTGCCTGATTCTGGGCAAAATAGCCTATCTGCACGTTGTGGCCAACCTTCAGGTTTCCATCGAACGGTATCTCGCCCATGATACATTTCACCAGCGTCGACTTACCCTCGCCGTTCTTACCCACAAAGGCCACCTTCTCGCCTCGCTTGATGGTCAGGTTCACGTGGTCGAACACCACGTGGTTATATGCCTTCCTGACGTCCTCGCAAATGACGGGATAGTCGCCACTTCGCAAACAGGGCGGAAACTTCAGGTGCATAGCCGAATTGTCCACCTCGTCAATCTCGATAGGCACGATTTTCTCCAGCTGCTTCACTTTCTGCTGCACCTGCACAGCCTTCGTGGCCTGATAGCGGAAACGGTCGATGAACTGCTTCATATCGGCTATCTCCTTCTGCTGGTTTTCGTAGGCTCTGAGCTGCTGTTCGCGACGTTCCTTGCGCAATACGACATATTCGTCGTACTTTACCTTATAGTCGATAATCTGTCCGCACGATATCTCCAGTGTCCTGTTCGTCACATTATTAATAAATGCGCGGTCGTGACTCACCAGCACAACGGCATTGGCACTCGTGGCCAGGAACTGCTCCAACCACTGGATAGACTCAATGTCCAGATGGTTGGTGGGCTCGTCCAGCAACAGCACATCGGGTTTACGCAATAGGATTTTAGCCAACTCAATACGCATTCGCCAACCGCCAGAGAACTCCGACGTGGGGCGTTCGAAATCGCTGCGTTCAAAGCCCAGACCCATCAGCGTGCGCTCAATCTCGGCTTCATAGCCGTCCGCACCCAGCATCTGGTAGCGGTCGTGCTCCGTCGTATATTTCTCTATCAGCGCCAAGTAGCTCTCACTCTCGTAATCCGTGCGTTCAGCCAACTGCTGGTTCATCCGCTCTATACGTTCTGCCATCTGCTGAATGTCGGCAAAGGCCTTCTGAGCTTCCTGTCGTACCGTTGTCGAGTCCTGCAGGTTCATCACCTGAGGCAGATAGCCTATGGTCGTATCGTTTGGCACGCTCACCACACCCGACGTGGGTGTCTGCTTGCCACAAAGTATCTTTAGCAGTGTCGATTTGCCCGCCCCGTTCTTACCCACAAGGGCAATACGGTCACGGTCGTTGACCACGAAACTGGCATTCGCGAACAACGGCTTCACACCAAACTCGACACGTAATCCTTCTACTGAAATCATTATTTTTTTCCGTTTGAACTGCAAAGGTACGAATTTTTTTTGTACCTTTGCACAAAATTGGATAAAAACTATGCCAAACGACAAGATATTACGCATGGAGCAGCTCGTTCGCGAGCTAAACGAAGCATCTGACGCCTACTATAACGGACGCTCAGAGCAGATGACAGACTATGAGTGGGACCAGCGTTTCGACGAACTGAAAGCGCTGGAAAACGAGACAGGCACTACCCTGCCCGACTCGCCCACGCAGAAAGTTTCCGAGGATACCACTACGGGGCAGAAGGAGGAACACGAGTTTGCGGCACTCTCGCTGGCAAAGACAAAACAGGTTGGCGACCTCGTGAAATGGGCTGAGGAACGACCTATTTGGATATCGTGGAAACTGGATGGTCTGACGCTCGTCGTGACCTACGACAATGGTAAGTTGACGAAGGTCGTCACACGTGGTAATGGCCACATCGGCACCAACATCACCCATCTTGCACGTTCTATCAACGGCATTCCTCAGACTATCAGCTATCAGGGTCATACAGTCATTCGTGGCGAGGCAGTCATCAGCTACGACGACTTCGAACGCTTCCTCATGGAGAGTGGCGAGGACTATGCCAATCCGCGTAACCTCGCCTCTGGTTCGCTGACGCTGAAAGACCCCGACGAGGTGCGCCAGCGTCACATCCAGTGGATACCATTCACCTTGGTATATACTGAAGAGGACATCGTCAGTTGGGGAGCACGGATGTCTTGGCTCGACGCCCAGGGCTTTACCACTGTCGAGCGCGAACGAGTCGACACGCCGTCCACTTCCACAGTGGAAGCCTGTTTGGCTCGCTTCACCGCCAAAGTCACCTCCCGCAAGAACCCCTTCCCCGTCGATGGTCTCGTGGTGTGCTACGACGATACCGACTACGCCCAAACGGGGTCCGTCACAGGCCATCACGCCACCCGAGCCGGATTGGCTTTCAAGTGGCAGGACGAGTCGGCAGACACAATATTAAAAGAGGTGGAATGGTCGTGTGCGGCATCCACCATCTCGCCTGTGGCCATCTTCCAACCCGTCGAACTCGAGGGTACTACCGTCAAACGCGCCTCGCTGTGCAACATCAGCGAGTGTGAACGTCTGGGCATCGGTGGTCCTGGCACCCAGCTCAGCGTCATCAAGGCCAACAAGATCATCCCCAAGGTCATCAAGGTTACCCAGAGCGTCGGCACATTCAGCGTGCCAAACGAATGCCCCGTCTGCCACGCGTCCACGCAGATTGTCGTCAGCGAGACCAGTGGGACCAAGACACTCCATTGCACCAATCCCGACTGTGCCGCCAAGCAACTCAGAAAACTGGCGCGTTTCGTGTCGAAAGAAGGTATGAACATCGACGGCATCTCCGAACAGACGCTCTCGAAGTTCATCAATCTCGGCTGGATTACCGAATATGCCGACATCTACGAACTGCGTAGCCATATCCTCGAACTCTCGCGCATGGATGGCTTCGGCGAGAAGTCGGCCTCCAACATCATGCGCAGTATTGATAAGAGTCGTGAGGTCGAAGCTCACCGATTGCTCTACGCCCTCAACATCCCGCTCTGTGGCCTCGACGTCTGCAAACGACTGCTCTCAGCTTACCCCCTTGACGAATTAGTGGCTATGGCCACCGTTCCCGACGGTTCTCCGTCGGCCCCTTCATCGAGTATCCCCGTCGAAGGCGACCTCTTCGCTGCTCCTGCGGAAAGCGGTTCTCCCGCTTTCTCCCCTTCCGACGTCTTCGCCCATATCGACGGCATAGGCCCTGAGAAGTCTGCCCAGTTCGTCCTATGGTTCCGTAACGAACGCAACCTCGCCCGCTACCGTCGCCTCCTCACGAAGCTCACCGTCACCACTCCCGACGTGTCGGCGTCAGGCGACAAATGTGCCGGCCTCACCTTCGTCATCACTGGCGACGTGCATCACTACAAGAACCGCAACGAACTCAAGGCCTATATCGAGTCGCAGGGCGGCAAGGTCGCCTCGGCTGTCAGTGGTTCTACGTCCTACCTTATTAATAATGACGTCACCTCCACCTCGGGCAAGAACAAGAAGGCCCAGCAACTGGGCATCCCCATCATCTCCGAAGACGATTTCATAACGCAATATGCCACTGTTCCGACGACCGAGTAAGCTCTCCGACATGCGTGCCATAGCGCGTCCCTGGCTCATCCGCAAGGGCTACGACGGTATGACCTTCTTTGGCCGTATCATCACCCACAGCAAGGAAGAGGCAGCACGTATCAATACGTCCCACGCGTCGAAGGATACCGTCAGTAGCATCATCAAGAATCATGAGATGATTCACCTCTATCAGGCACGCTCCACCCACGATTCCTGGTTCTGCTTCTACATCCTCTACGGCTGGTACTGGCTCCTCGCCTGCCGCTATTGGCGTCGTCTGAAGAATGCAGGCTATCGTCTCAACCCCTTCGAACTGGAGGCCTACGCCCACATGCACGACCTCCACTACCTCGACGACAAACAAAGCGGCACCACCGAATGGCGCCACTATGCCAAAATGTCGTTACGTGAACGCCTGACTGTCCTTTAGCATAAAAACGCAACCTTTCTACGATTGGCGAAGGGGCGGACTGCGAAGTGAATCCAGAGGCTCTTGGCGCTTTGCTCTATCAGGAGCTCGTCGAAATCCTCCCGCGACTCGTCTGCGATGTCTAACAAGATACACGCATAGCGTATCGCCTGTTCCTTACCCAGCACGTGGATGTCCACCGCACACCCCGTCAGGTGGTTCGACCCTGCCACACCACCAACGGCCTTGTTCACCGCCTCAGAACGATAGCCAGAGTTGATGATAATCGGTTCTTCGCGAAGCGAACTTTCTGTGCTTTCTGTCATTTCTCTCTTTGAGAGTGTGGCGTTGCAATGCAATGCTGAGTCGTGAGATAATTCGCCTAAGGGTCAAAATTTTTGCACATTATTACGAACAGCGAACAGTTGAACAGATAACAGTTTTAATTTGGGGTGGGTAAATGTGATAAATATGTATAATAATATTATACTATTATATATAATATAATAGTAAGTTTGAAACGGACTATATCTCACCTGCCGAAATAAAACTGTTCAACTGTTCTACTGTTCGTTATCCTATTTTTTTCAATCGTACGGAACCTGGCAGTAAAATGCTCCTTTAATTTTATTAAAATGCAGGTTTAATTTTGGTAAAAGTGCCGTTCGCGGGCGGGCGCGTCGCAATTAACATATATTAACCAAATAACCGAACAAAAACGTAGGTTAGGTGGAATAATTTTCGTAATTTTGCAGTGTGAAAGATGAAGGAAGTGGGATTGAGCGAAGAACCCATCAGCGCGCAATGATTCAGACCTCAGCCCTCCGACTTCAGACGTCACACGCGAGACAAATTAACTTTAGTAATTAACTAACAAATTTATTAACATTTTAAACACACAAAATTATGGCAGTAAGAAAGATTGCAATGGTCGTGAATTTGCGACAGAACAAGAATGAGGCAGCCGAGCATTTCGGCAAGTGGTATCCCGAGGTTGACACGAAGACCCCGCTGGATCTGAAGGGCTTCTGTGCCCACATGACGGAGCACGGCAAGCTGGCCGACTATCAGATGGTAGTGCTGGTGGTGCAGCAGGTCGTGGAGTGTATGAAGGAACTGGTGTTGCAGGGTCAGCCCGTCAAGCTGGAGGGCTTGGGCACGTTCGGCCCCTCGCTGGAGAGCAAGAAGGGCGGTGCCAACTCGGTGCAGGCGGCTATGGACGCCGGTCTGGACACGCTCATCGAGGGCGTCCACATGAACTTCACCCCCGAGAACACCAAGGGCGAGAAGCTGACCTCGCGAGCCCTGAAGGACGAGTGCGTGTTCGATGCCGGCTACGTCGTCGAGAGCGTCAAGCAGACCGTCGACGGCAAGGTGAAGCGTTACCAGAACAAGACCCCGATTTCGTTCATCCTCTCCCCCGCGAACGGAACCACGAACGGTGGCGGAACCAACACTGGCGGTGACAACACCGGTGGCGACAACAACGGCGGTGGCGGTAACCCCGGCGGTGGCATGGACCAGAACTAAGGAGGGAGGTGACGTATGAAGAAGGAAACTTGGAAGACCATTATTCAGGTCATCGTATCAATCCTCACTGCAGCCCTGACGGCACTGGGAACCACCTCATGTATGGGTCACGGACCGATTTCGCTTTAACGAGCGACTACTCAAACTGAAAAGCCCGCAAAACTGCGGGCTTTTTATCTGTCTTTTACTTTTTCCTCTAGAATATCTTGATTCGGTAGATGAGGCTCAGTTCGACGCGGTTGGTGGAGATGTTAGGCAGGCCGATGGCGTCGTTGTAGGTGGTGGTTTTGCCGACGTAAGCCAACGAGAGGCGCGCATCCTGCGTGAGGTCAGGAATCCACTGCAGGGCAGCCTGATAGCCATAGTTGTGGCGGTAGTCGTCCAGGACGGGATCGTCGGGCACAGAGGCTTTCTCGGCAAAGGCCTTCACGAAACAGAGCCAATGGGGCGTAATATGATACTGCAGACGACCCACGAAGGCCTGATAGCGCACGTCGCGGAGGGTGGTAGGTTCGGTGGTCAGCCCAGCGGCGGCGGCATCGGCACTCGCGATACCATGACGGTCGATGTCCTCCCAGGCGTGATAGTAGTCCAAGTAGCCCTTCCACCTGCCGATGGTCAGTCGCGAGCCCAACATCAGGAACCTGTTGGACGCACCTTTCGCCTCGTGGAAATAGCCGTACGACCAGTGGTTTTCCAGCTTGTCCCACAGACGGCTACCAATCCAGTTCAGCGTGACGCCAAGCGGTCGGCGAGCCTTTTCGAGATTGGCTCCAGGGTAAGCCTTTTCGAGCGAATTGTTGTTGCAGTTGCTGACATCGAGCTGTATGAGCTGTCGCTTGCCAATGTCGTAGCTCACCTCCGCACCGATCTGCAGGGTATTCATATGGGAGCAGAAGTCCGAATAGTCGAGCACCTGAATGGCATTCTCGTCATATTCGAAACCGCCCATCGAGAGGGCAAACTTACCGCCAGTCACCCTCAGCCGGTCGGTAATCTGATAGTTCACCATCATGATGTTCAGACTGTTGGAGAAGCCGTCGTCCTGCCGTTCCCAAGTCTTGTTCAACTGGTAACGGAATCGATAGCTCCAATGCTTGTCGAGGAATCCTCTGGCCTCGAACCTCATGTAGCGCCCATGGAAGCCGCTCTGCTCTTCCTTTTCGAACGGCTCTTCGTAGGACACGGTCGTATTCAGGAAGATATTGAAGGCCTCGTTCTTTCGCTCCACGATGTTCAGCCTTTCGAGGATGGAGGCTACACCATCGTCGCTTCCGCCCATACCGATATTGCCACCCTGCGCCCAACCGTCGAGAACCGCCACGAGCAACACAAAGAATAATAGCTTCCTCTTCATCGTACTACGAATAACTGATGCTTTCGATACGGAGCTTCAAGATGCCTGCAGGAACCTGTACTTCGACGACATCGCCAACTTTCTTGTGGAGCAATGCCTGCCCAATGGGCGACTTGATGGAAATCTTGCCCTCACGGAGATTAGCTTCGTGGGGGTTTACGATGGTATAAGACATCTGGGCATTATTTCCCAGATTGGTCATAGCAACCTTCGCGAGCAGGCCTATGGTGTCGGTATCCTGACGAGGAGTGTCCAGTACGCGGGCATGCTCCAGCACGCGCTGTCGGAAGCGTATCTCACTCAGGAGCCGGCCTTGTTCGCGCTTGGCGGCATGATATTCGAAATTCTCGCTCAGGTCGCCTTGTGCACGTGCCTCGGCAATGGCCTCGCGCACACGCGGCAATTCCACGTTTTCCAACTGTTTCAGTTCGGCCACGAGCTTGTCGTAGCCTTCTTGTGACATATATTCCATATCCTTGTTTTTTCGTTTCTGAGCTGCAAAGTTACTCATTTTTTATAGAATACCAAGAAAAGGGGGGATGTTTTTTTAATTTTGACCTACGTCAAGAAGAAAGCCCGTTCACGCAAATTTTACGTAAAACGTTTTGTGTTCGCACACATTTTACGTAACTTTGCACCGTCTTACAAGAGGTACTAGACAAAAAGATTCGTTTTTAGGTTAACATTTTAATTGGTTTATAGGATATGATTATTTTGAATTACGTTGTGGTTTCGCTGGCAAAGAAAGGCTTCCACATGATTAAGCACTAATTTAGAGAAAGCAAGAAAAAGAAAATGGGGACGGTGTGAACCGCCCCCATTATTTATTTTACATGACCAATTGTATCACACGACCAATTATTTCACCTTGTTCATCCTATCGACCTGCTCGCGGACAACGGCGAGCGTGCTGCTGTCGTTGGCAAAGACGGAATTGAGGCCCTGCGCCTCCTGGGCAGGATCGCCCGTGTAGTCGTCGCCCACCTGCCATTGTTCGTGGGTGGGTTTGGCAAAACCGCCCCAGCCCCAGAAATTGCATCCGGCAAATTTTCCGCCCTGCTCGGCATTATCCGCTACAAGAGAGAATACGTAACGGTAGTATCCGTCGCGACCAGTAGTGGGACTGCCCTGCGCAAACGAGAAGCCGTCGCGCGGATAGCCGAACTCCTCCATCACGAGCGGTTTGCCGATACGGTCGCAGATGGCCAAGTGTTTGTTGATATACTCCTTCGTATTCTCGCAGGCACGCGGCAGATGTTCGATGAGCGAGTCAGGCTTTGCCCAGCCCCAGTTGTAAGGCCACAGATGGACATTGCAATAATCGACATTCTGGTCGCTACAGATGCGCTCCCAGCAACCGTAGTCGTTTTCGCAACCCCACGAACCTTCGCTACCAATGGAGATGAGGTGGTTGGAGTCGAGTTCGCGGATGAGTGCCGCAGCCTCGCTAATCCACTTCTCAAAGGCCGGCAAAGCCTCCGTCGAGAATGCTCGCGGCTCGTTGCCAATCTGCCACGACATGATGGCAGGATCGTCCTTGTAGGCCAGTCCCGTATAGCGGTTGGTACGACCGATGATGAACCGCACATAGTCGTAGAACAGCTGATGAGCCTTCTCGTTGGTGGCATATTTCGACATGGCCTGCATGAAGGCCGGATAGCCTGCATCATCAGGACGCGGCTGTTTGCCAGCACCAGCGTGCTCGAGATAGAAGCCGTATCCCCCACTCCACTCCCACGAGTTGTTCAGGTAGAGCACGGCGACCATATCGCGCTTGCCCATCTCCTGCAACAGCCAGTCGAGACCAGCCAGAATGGTGTCGTTATAAACGCCAGGGGCCTCCTGCAACGTCGGCTCGACCTTCGTCTTGACGCCACGCTCACCATCGCTACCTACGAGGATGCGGAGGTTGTCGATGCCCATGCGCTTCATCGCGTCGAGTTCCTGCGCCAGACGTTCGCGATTGCCGCCCTGCCCCTCGGAACCGAGAATGGCACCATACCAGAAATTGGTACCCACATAATAATAAGGTTTGCCCGCGCGCACGAAGTGGCCGTTTTCCACGCGTACGAAGTCGTTTTTGTCGGCGGTTTTCTGTGCACAACCCACGGCGAGCACAGCGGCGACGAAGAGTAAAAGGAAGTGTTTCATTGTCGTTTTAGTATATTTTATGCTGCAAAAGTACGAAATTTTCTGCAATATTTCGTATCTTTGCACGGAAAAATTGACAACGAAGATGAAAAAAGTATTCACGACATTCATACTGCTCCTGGCGGTAATGACCGTAGCAGCCCAGATGCAGGACCCCGTTCACGTTCGCTCGGAACTGAAGAAAATCAGCGACAGCGAGGGCGAACTGCTGTTTTCAGCCACCATCGACCCAGGGTGGCACGTCTATTCCACCGGCTTGGGTGACGGCGGTCCCATTTCGGCCACGTTCCATGCCGACAAGATGGAGGGCGCAAAAGCCGTGGGAGGTCTGAAGGCCCGCGGCAAGGAGCAGAAGGCGTTCGACAAGATGTTCGACATGGAGGTGCGCTATTTCGAGGGTTCGGTGACCTTCGTTCAGAAGATACAGTTCACCCAGCCCAAGTACGACATCAAGTGCTACGTGGAATATGGCGCTTGCAACGACCAGATGTGCATGCCGCCTTCCACCATTGATCTCGCCGCAAGCGGAACGATAGACAAGAAGCCGGAGGCGAAAGCTGAAGAGACGAAGACGGAAGAAACGAAAGCGGAAGACGTCGCACCAGTGGTGCCAGACACAGCGGCTGTTTCGTCAGACTCCATCCCTCAGCCTTCAACCCTCAGCCCTCAGCCATCTTCCGACTCCCTTTGGCAACCCGTCATTGGCGAACTGCAGGCATTGAACGGCGAAACGTCCGACACCACCAATATTGCCCTGTGGATGATATTCCTCGAAGGACTGCTGGGTGGTTTCCTCGCCTTGTTTACCCCCTGCGTGTGGCCCATCATCCCCATGACCGTCTCGTTCTTCCTGAAACGTAACAAAGAACGCTCGAAGGCCATCCGCGAGGCCACCGTCTATGGACTGAGCATCGTCGTCATCTACGTCCTGCTGGGCTTGGCGGTCACGCTGCTCTTTGGTGCCAGCGCCCTGAACGCCCTCGCCACCAATGCCGTATTCAACATCCTGTTCTGTCTGCTGTTGGTGGTATTTGCAGCATCCTTCTTCGGCGCCTTCGAACTGACGCTACCCGCGTCGTGGTCGTCGAAGGTCGATGCCAAATCGGAAAGCACCACAGGACTGCTCTCCATCTTCCTCATGGCCTTCACGCTGGCATTGGTGTCGTTCTCGTGTACAGGTCCCATCATCGGATTTCTCCTCGTGGCCGTGTCCACGCAGGGCTCCATCCTCGGACCCACCATCGGCATGCTGGGCTTCGCCATTGCGCTGGCCATACCGTTTACGCTCTTTGCCCTGTTCCCGTCGTTGCTCAAGCAGGCTCCCAAGTCGGGCGGATGGATGAACACCATCAAGGTCGTGCTGGGATTCATCGAACTCGCCTTTGCCCTGAAATTCCTCAGCGTGGCAGACCTCGCTTACGGCTGGCACATCCTCGACCGCGAAGTGTTCCTCGCCCTGTGGATTGTCATCTTCGGACTGCTGGGCGCCTATCTGCTAGGCTGGATCAAGTTCCCCCACGACGACGAAGACCGTCGCACGAACGTGCCGCAATTCTTCCTGGCAATGGCCTCGCTGGCCTTTACCGTCTATATGATTCCAGGTATGTGGGGTGCTCCGTGTAAGGCCATCAGCGCCTTTACACCACCCATGAACACGCAGGACTTCAACCTCTATCAAGGTAGCGTCGAGGCAGGCTTTACCGACTACGAGCAAGGCATGGCCGCCGCTAAGGCCGAAGGCAAACCCGTCGTCGTCGATTTCACGGGTTTTGGCTGTGTCAACTGTCGCAAGATGGAAGCTGCCGTGTGGAGCGACCCGCAGGTGGCCGACCTGCTGAACAAGAAATACGTCCTCATATCACTTTATGTCGACGACAAGACGCCTCTGGCAGAAACCATCGAGGTGACAGAGAACGGCCAGCAACGCACCCTGCGCACCGTGGGCGACAAGTGGAGCTATCTGCAGCGCTCGAAGTTCGGCGCCAATGCCCAGCCGTTCTATGTCCTATTAAACAATGAGGGCCACCCATTGATGGGCAGCCGCTCGTATGATGAGGACGTAGCAGCCTACGTCGATTTCCTGCGTCAGGGCTTGAAAAAATACATTGAACGTTGAACATTGAACGTTGAACATTGAACGTTGAACGTTCTCAATCAAGCCGTCTTTCCTGAGTGATAGGCCATCAAGCCGTCTATCGGACTTTGGACGATGGACATCACGTGGAATCCCTCTGCCTCTGCAGCCTCCTGCAAAGCTGCAGGATAGTGGTGTGCCATAGAACCGACGAAATGTACAGGCAGGTCGGGACGCTTGTAAGGCACGATATTCTTGCGGAAGAACTCACGGAAATTCTCAATCACCAGGTCGCGCAACAGGCGGTTGTTCTGCCGTTCGACGATGAACAGCGACGTCGTGGCGAGGAAACGATTTGCCAGCGGTTCGCGGTACACCTTCTGAATGATGTCTGCTTGCGTCAGCTTCGTCTCAGCCAGGAATTCGTCGCGGATGGATGCATATGCCGGATTCTTGAAGATGGCATTCATAAACATGCGTCCCAAGACGGCTCCACCGCCCTCGTCGCCAAGGATATAGCCCAGCGCTGGCGTGTTCTGCACGATGTCGTTACCATCATACAAACAACTGTTGGCTCCCGTGCCCAGAATGCAGGCAATGCCCTCCTCGTGCTGGCACAATGCGCGTGCAGCCGCCATCAGGTCGCTGTGCACTTCCACCTTCTGGGGGTCGAACACTTCGCCCAGCATCTGTTTCATCATAGGCACGTGGGCTGGCGTACAGCCACTACCGTAGAAGAACACCTCCAAGTCGGACATCAAGGGCTTTTCCAATACCCCCGAGTCAATGAGCTGAGCCCGTGGAAATGTTGACAACTGCGACATCAGTTCCTGTCCCAAGATGTGACGGATGACGTCTGGAGTCTGATGGATGGGCGTGATGCCCTGCGTGTGGAACGTGGCGATGACGTCGCCTTTACGAAGTCCGGAAGAAAGGAGCAGCAACCAGTCGGTCTTGGTGCCTCCGCTATCAGCTATTAGTATCATATTTCGTTAATTTTTCTGCAAAGATATAAATAAATTATGGATTATGATTGCAACGCCACACTTTTTTTTGAAAAAGAACTATGAATTATGAATTATTTTGTATCTTTGCGCACAAAAATAACAACAATGAAGCGATTTTTTACCATTATAGTCACTTTACTGGTCACGCTGAGCGTCCATGCCGTGCTAAAAGAGAAAGATCTGGCACAGACGTTACAGATACTGCGTGCCGAACTGAACACCCAACACAACGAACTGTCGGAACGTTCCGAACTCGACAACAAGCGCAGCGAACAGATGCGCAACAGGCTCATTGCCACCATGAAACGTTCAGACCAGAACTCGCTGATGCTATACTCCCAGAAACAAGAGTACGTGTTCGACCTGACCTACGCCTGCCACGAGGCCACCGAGCAATATCAGGAATTCCAGCGCCAGCGCGTGCCCTTCAAGCAATTTATGAGCAAGACGGAGGGCGAGATAGCGCGCTACGACTCACTCATCGGAACGCTCAACTCGATGCCCCAGCGCGTGCTCAGTCCCCAGGCACAGAAGGACCGTACAGCCTGTCTGGCATTGGCTTACGAGATACGTGAGAAACTCGAGAAGAACCGCGACAAGCTGAACGACTTCATCGAGATGTACGACCACACGGAGAAACGCCTGTCGCGAATGAACGACTATGCCCAGAAGCGCTATAACGATATCCAGACGGGCATCTTCCGCAATGGCGGCGACTCCTACTTCAGCATTCTCCAGAACTTCAACCGCAACTGGCGATTCATGTCGCGTACCGTCGAAAAGAAATACCGACCTACCGACAATTCCCAGTGGGACTCGCGCTTCATCTTCGGACTGCTCATGGGCGTCATTCTCTACGCCGTCCTGGCCACGCTGCTCAATTTCTTGGTCATCCGCTATGTAGTGCCCAAGAAGTTTCGCACTGAGGAGTTTATGAAGAAACGCGCCTGCATCACGATGGCTACGACGACGGTCACCTTTGCCATCATCCTCGGCGTCACGCTGGCTACCGTCGAACAGAATTTCTTCATCATGGCCGCCAATCTGCTGGTGACCTACGCCTGGCTTTTAGGCGTCATCCTGTTCTCGCTGCTACTACGCGTCAAGGGCGACCAAATCAAGAGCGCCTTCCGCATCTACACCCCATTGATAACGGTGGGATTCCTCGTCATCGCCTTCCGCATTATTCTGATTCCCAATGAATTAGTAAATATCCTCTTCCCGCCTATTCTACTTGCCTGCGCCCTGTGGCAGTGGAGCGTCATCCGACGCCATAACCGCAACGTCCCACGCTCCGACATGTTCTTCACCTACATCTCGCTCGTGGTGTTCATTGCCTCCGTCGTTTGCTCGTGGACGGGCTACACGTTGTTGGCCGTTCAGGTGCTCATCTGGTGGATCATGCAGCTCACGTGCATCCTCACCATCACCTGCCTGTCGCAATATCTCAAGCTCTACGGCGAGCGTCGCCAACTGGCCGAGGCACCCGTCACCAAGACGTGGGTTTACGACCTGATGTACCAAGTAGTGTTGCCTACGATGGGTGTCTGCAGCGTCATGCTCAGCGTCTGGTGGGCGGCTGACGTCTTCAACCTCAGCGACCTCTGCTGGGATATCTTCAAATACAAGTTCATCGACCTGACCGACTCGACGGACCTCTCGGGAACCACCCAGCAGGATAATTTCACCATCAGTATCCTCAAACTTACGATGGTTATCTGCCTGTGGTTCTTCTTCTCGTGGCTCAGCAAGACGCTCCTGCGACTCCTGCATCTGCATTACGTCAACAACGACCCCGATTCTGCTGACAGCCGTACGGCCATGTCGAAGAACGTCATCCAGATCTTCATCTGGGGCATCTGGCTACTCATGTCGCTCTCCATCTTCCACATCAGCCTCTCGTGGCTGCTGGCCATCACAGGCGGACTTAGTACAGGTATCGGTTTCGCCTCGAAAAATATCATCGAGAACATCTTCTATGGTGCCTCGCTCATGACGGGACGCATCAAGGTGGGCGACTGGATAGAGGTCAACAACACCATCGGCCGCGTCACCAACATCAGCTACACGTCCACCGTCATCGAGTCACTCTATGGTGAGACCATCACCTTCCAGAATTCACAGCTGTTCTCCAACAATTACAAGAACCTGACGCGCAACCACAGCTACGTCCTTGCCGCCGTACCTTACAGCGTGGCCTATGGCTCCAACCTGCAACAGGTTATGCAACTGGCCGACGAGGCTGTCTCGAAGCTAAACCACCACTGGATGGACCGCACGAAAAAAGCCCGCTCCGTCGTGAGCGAGCTCAGCGATTCAGGCATCAATATCAAGATGTTCGTCTGGGCCGAGGCACCCAAGAAGTCGTACGTCATCAGCGAAGTGCTCCGTTGCATCTACGACACCCTCAACCAGCACGGCATCGAGATTCCTTTCCCGCAACAGGACGTCCATATCAAGCAATAGAAGAAATCACTCCGTATTTCATATTGATAAGTATATTCTAAAAATGCAATTTCTGTGTGTATTTTAATTCAGTTGCGTGGCGATTAAGGAAGATGTAGGTGGTGTTGAGGGCGATGTAGTCGCGCGACATGTACCAGATACCCTTGTATTGACCGCTCTCGCCCCATGAGTTTTTGACCATATAATACGGCTTGCCCGTCTCGTCAAGCGCCTTGCCGTAGATGAGCATCACATGATCGTAGGTGAAGCGCCAGTCGTTCCATTGTTCCTGACGAAGCTGTTGCGAGGGCTGGATGCTGTCGGGCAGCATGGCCAGTCCGGTGCGAGTGAAATCGCCTGACACGTCACCGCCCCAAGCCACTGTATAGCCTGCGTCTATCGCTTTGTCGAGCACGTCCATCAACTGTTCGATGGGGATGTTGTAGCTGGGTTTCAGACGCCATTTGTAGGGTGCCTCGATGACAAACCACTGGTTGAACGGATGATGCGTATAGCTCGTCAGACTCACATAATCATCGAGGTTCAGTCCCAGACTCTCGGCAAATGACTTCGGCGTGTATGTCTTGCCCTCATACACGAACGACTCCGGACAACGGCCAAGGTATTTCTCGATGACCGTCTGCACGCTATCCTGCCAATGGGGCAAGGGTGCCTTGGCGTCCTTGCGGACAATGCTTCTCACGGTGCGCTCCAATTCAGGGAAGAACACCTTGAAATTAGCCAGCGAATCGCCCGTCAGCGAACCTGGTGCCGGCATGGCATTCTCAGGACAGATGCCGTGTTGGCGGATAACCTCCAACACGTCGTCACACGAGCCACCCTCTGAAATCTGGCTAAAGCCGTGCATGCGCACATAATGTGTGGCATTGTCCATGTAGTCGTTGCTGACCACGAACATCTCGCACAGGTCGTACGCCCTACCCGTCTGCCGCAATATCTCGCTCTCGAAGTAGCCCAGCGTGGCGTAAGCCCAGCACGTGCCGCTACGCCATTGGTTTTTCACGCTGGTGATGGGAATCTCCTTCACCGTCGTAAACGTCTTCTTCACCTGCGAGGCTATCGCCCCACGCTGTAAATTCTCCTGCGCCGAGGCATTCTGTCCCACGCCCAAGAGTATCGTCCATAACACCAGAAACTGTTTCATCATTCCCAAAAAGTGATCCTTACCACAATTGCAGTCTGTCATTTTAATGATGCAAAGGTACGAAAAAAATGCGAGTCACCAAACGATGGGCGTGATTTTCTTTTAGCAAAGAGACAAAAGATAATAGTTAAGAGTTGAAAAAAGGTGGGCTGACGTTTGGTCAGTTCACATTTTTTTTGTACCTTCGCAGCCGAAATCGGTAAACCGGGAGAAAGCTATATATAATAATACATATTTAATAATAATGGAAATCAAAAAACTCTTGTTAGGCGCACTCGTGGCGGTGACCTCGCTGCCGATGATGGCTCAGATGGATGCCAGCATCAAGCTGAACGAGGTGATGACCGTGAACGAGACGAGCCTGATTGACGAATACGGAGCGAGGAATGCGTGGCTGGAGATAGCCAACATCTCGTTTTCGACGTACAACATCCGTGGGATGTATGTGACGACGGACCGCTCCGTGCTCGACAAGAAGATGAGCGTGCCTGAGCGCGTGAAGCGGATGAGCCAGATTCCGAATGGCGACGAGCGCACGAACCTCAGCGGACGACAGCTCATCGTGCTTCAACTGGGCAGCCAGCCGAACAAAGGCGCGCTGCATCTCTCTGTGAAGGTGAACACGACGGAACCGACGTGGATAGCCTTGTACAATGGTAATGCTACGCAGCTGATAGACTCGGTGACGGTACCCGTGCTGGAGGCTGACCAGTCGTACGCACGTATTGCGAACAACGGTACGGCGAAAGATTGGGAAGTAAAGTCGGCCGACCGTGTGACGCTGGGTATCCAGAATCAGACGGTGGTGAGCGAGTCGAAGGTGGCCAAGTTCAAGCGCGAAGACCCGCACGGCTTCGGTATGGCACTGATGGCAATGGGTATCGTGTTCTTCTGCCTGGCTCTGCTGTGGATATTCTTCACGCTGTTCGGCATGTTTATGCGTCATCAGGAAACGGCCAAGAAGGTCATCAACAAGCAACCCATCAAGCCCATCACGAAGACGGTGGAGAAGACTATCGAGATTGGTCACAAGACGGGCGTCATGCTGCAGGAAGGTTTCGACACAAAGGGTATAGACAAGGAGGTGTATATGGCCGTCATTGGACTGGCACTGCGCCAATATGCAGACGACATTCACGACATGGAGAGCGGCGTAATCACCATCAAACCAAAGAATACGGGTTGGGACGACGAATACAGCCAGATGACGCATCTGCACGAGCCGCTCATCCCCACCCAGCATAACGCACCAACAATTCCAACTTTTAAAGATTAAGCAATGAAAACATATAAGTATAAAGTACAAGGCGTAGACTACGAGGTAGAAATCACCGACGTAGAAGGCACGATAGCCAGAGTAAACGTAAACGGCATCCCATTCGAGATAGAGATGCAGAAACCCATTAATGCTGCCAAGCATCCAGAACTGGCAGCAACCAGAGCCAGTGCAGCAGCTCCCGTGGCAGCACAGCCGGCAGAGAAGCCTCAGGCCCCTGCGGCACAGCCCGCTACACCCGTAGCTGCACAGCCGCAACCCGCTGCTCCCGCAGGCGCAGGTACTCCCGTAAAGGCTCCGCTGCCTGGCACCATCAACGCCATCAATGTGAAGGTGGGTGATACCGTCGCTGTCGGTCAGGTGGTCATTGTGCTGGAGGCCATGAAGATGCAGAACAACATCGAGGCCGAACAGGCTGGTACCGTCACATCAATCCTCGTCAATCAGGGCGATACCGTGATGGAAGGTGCTGTGATGCTGACCATTGGTTAATTGACAATTTATAATTGATAATTGACAATTATGGGATTTACAAACTTTATCATAGAAAACTTCAATGAGTTTCTGACGTACACGGGTTTTGCGAACGTGACGGCAGGTAACCTCATCATGATAGTAGTAGGCGCCTTCTTTATCTGGCTCGCTATTAAGAAGGACTTTGAGCCCCTGCTGCTCGTCCCCATCGGACTGGGTATCATATTAGGAAATATCCCGTTCCGCGCTGATGCCGGACTGGAGATTGGACTGTATGAGGACAACTCCGTGCTTAACATCTTCTATCAGGGTGTGCGGCAAGGATGGTATCCACCGCTGATATTCCTGGGCATTGGTGCTATGACGGACTTCTCGGCATTGCTGGCGAATCCGAAGCTGATGCTGATTGGTGCTGCTGCACAGTTCGGTATCTTTGGTGCCTATATGTTTGCGCTGGCCTTGGGTTTCGAACCCAACCAGGCAGCGGGTATTGCCATCATCGGTGGTGCCGACGGTCCTACGGCCATCTTCCTCAGCAGTAAGCTGTCGCCCAACCTGATGGGTGCCATCGCGGTGTGTGCTTACTCGTATATGGCGCTGGTGCCGCTGATCCAGCCCCCTCTTATGCGTCTGCTGACCACGAAGAAGGAGCGCGTCATCAAGATGAAGCCCGCCCGCGAGGTTTCACAGACGGAGCGCATCCTGTTCCCCATCGTGGGTCTGTTGCTTACCACATTCATCGTACCGTCAGGTCTGCCTCTGCTGGGTATGCTATTCTTCGGCAACCTGCTGAAGGAGAGCGGCAAGACCACCCGTCTGGCCAAAACCGCTGGTGCCGCACTTAACGATATTGTTGTCATGCTCTTAGGACTCACCGTAGGCTGTTCTACACAAGCTTCAGAGTTCCTAACGATGAACACTATCTATATTTTCGCTATTGGTGCTGGTGCTTTTATCATTGCCACTATGAGCGGTGTATGTTTCGTTAAGCTGATGAACGTATTCCTGCCAAAGGACAAGAAGTTGAATCCACTAATTGGTAACGCTGGTGTGAGTGCTGTGCCGATGGCTGCACGCATCTCCAACAACCTCGGACTGGAGTACGACCGCCACAACTTCCTGCTGATGCACGCTATGGGACCAAACGTTGCTGGCGTCATCGGTTCAGCTGTCGCTGCAGGCGCTTTGCTCGGATTCCTGTCGTAAAAAAATGCCCCAGACATCAAGCCGGGGGAACTTTATACTAACGCTTACGGCGCTGTTTCTTAGACTTAACGGTCTTCGAACGGCGCTGTTTTGTTGTCTTTGCCTTTTTCTTGGAAACCTTGCGGATGTCACGCTTGGCGACTTTCTTTTTTACCGTCGAGGTATCGCCCGTACTCTTCCACGTGACATTGTCGCGGGCATACATCACAGGCATATTTGGTGCAGGATTACGCTCGCAATATTTCAGAATGGCGTAGTAGTCAATGTTGCGGCGCTGGTGGTTTTCGTAGAACCATATTTCTATACCAGTGGAGGCAGTGGCAATCATCACGATATCACGGTCGTAACCCACATACCAGCGTGCAAAGGAGTGGGAACGGACAGTAGATTCCCACGTGGGGGCACCATAGTGTTTCTGCATCCATTTACGCAGGGGGACATAATCGTCGCGCAAGGTTTTGCCCTGTTGCATCTGCGTCGTCAGCAACAGCTGGTTAACCTTTGTAGAGTCCATGTTGACATTCACATAGAGCCACACGTCGAGGCCCGCAATACGGCCAGAGAGTTCGAATAGGTTTTCCCGTTGCAGACCCTTATCCTCCAGCGTCTCCATGATTTCTTCTGGGGCAAGGTCGAGCGGCAGATCTAGAAAACGGGTATGCTCCTGTGCGCGAGCGACGGTCAGCGAGGTAAAAAAAACGAAAATTGTGATGTATTTTTGCAACTTCATAAACGTCTAAATGAAAAAATTTCGTGCAAAGGTACAAAAAAATCGGTAAAAAGACGCCATTAGTTAAGAATTATTCGTAACTTTCACCCTAGTGAAATTACTTTCGTTCAGAAAAATCCAAATTTATTTGGTTTTTCGCTCACTTATTCGTAACTTTGCACGCATATTATACTAAGAACTGATGGGTCTACTGAACATATTCCGCCCTTCACGCTCCATTGTCTCACGTCTGACATGGCGCATTACGGTGGCTACAATCATTAGCCTCATACTTATTCTTGGGCTTATTTTCGTCCTCATCTACATATTAGGCGTAGCGGCCACGGGACTTATCTTCGGCACTGCCATGGAAGTGACCAACGAGAAGATGAACACCGTATTCTCCAATGTGGAGGCGGTGGTCAGAAACAATGTGCCGGAAGCGAAAAAGAACATCTATCAGGACGATATGCTATTCTCCAGCGTACAGCACATGCTGAAGCTGAACGAAGAAATTATGGGAACGGCCATTGCTTTTAACCCAGACTACGAACCTAAGAAGGGGCAGCGATATGCGCCCTACGCCTATCGCACCACTACGGGCATTCATACCACACAACTGAACTCACGGGCATACAACTATCCTGAGAAAGAGTGGTTTAAGAAACCCGTCGAACTGAAGAAAGGCTACTGGTCGGAGCCATACGTGGACGAAGGAGGGGGAGGTTTCCCGATGATTACCTACTCGTTGCCGCTCATCAACGACAAGGACGAGGCCTATGCGGTATATACTGCCGACCTGTCGCTGGACTGGATAGAAACGTTGAGACTGAAGTCGGACAGCGCCTTCAATGAAAATTTCATGGATGTGTTCGACTCTGAAGCCAAAAGCCATTTCACCAGTTTCCTTGTCACCCGTCAAGGTACGATTGTGGCTCATCCCGACTCGAGTCTGGTGATGAAAGCCTCACTCAAAGACTATTTCAAGAACATCAAAGACAAAGAAAAGCGCAAGGAAAAAATCGTCCAGGACATTCTCGGAATAGGTACTGACGATAGACTTTACAGGCTCTATAGAGACAAGAACGAAAGCTACATATTAATGTTTGCCGCTTGTGTTGAGCGCACAGACTGGCTGATGGTAGTGACACTCCCCATAACAGACATGCTGTGGCTGTTGAACAGTTTGATGGCATTCATGGGGGTTCTCACTTTCATCGGTATCGGCATTATCGTCTTGGCTTGCTATTTCACCGTGCGCAAAGTGACCAAACCCATCAGGCAGTTTACGGTCTCTGCAGACGAGATAGCCAAGGGTAACTTCACCGCTGAGCTGCCAAAGATCAAGACCAAAGACGAGATGCGTCGTCTGCGCGACTCGTTCGAAACCATGCAGCTGTCGCTGGTGAAACAGATTGAAGAAACCAAGGCCATCAACGAAGACAAGGGACGTATAGAGGGAGAACTACAGACAGCCCGAAGCATCCAGATGTCAATGTTGCCGAAGACCTTCCCGCCATACCCCGACCGCGACGATGTAGACATCTACGGACAACTGATGCCTGCCAAGGAGGTGGGCGGCGACCTGTTCGACTTTTTCCTGCGCGACGAGAAACTGTTCTTCTGCATTGGCGACGTCAGCGGAAAGGGCGTTCCTGCGTCGTTGCTCATGGCTGTCACACGCTCGCTGTTCCGCACGATCGCGTCCCACGAATCGCAGCCGGCACGCATCATGACAGCCATCAACGAGTCCATTTCAGAAGACAACGAATCGAACATGTTCGTCACCCTGTTCATCGGCGTCCTCGACCTGCCTACAGGCCGTATGCGCTATTCGAATGCAGGACACGACGCACCAATATTAATCGGCGACCAGGGGGTTGGTTTCCTGCCCTGCGACCCCAATCTTCCTGTTGGTATCATCACCGACTGGAAATTCACCCTACAGGAAACCGTTATCGACTCGCAAACAACTATTTTCCTCTATACCGACGGACTGACGGAGGCCGAAAATCTGCGCCACGAACAGTTCCAGGAAGAACGTGTCCTGGATACCGCCTGTGAGGCTGAACGGAAACCAGAGAAGTTTATTGAACATATGACAAAAGTTGTACAAGACTTTGTAGGAAATGCTGAACAGAGTGACGACCAGACTATGCTCGCCATTCAGTATTCCAAGGAACAGGACGACGATATGCGTCTGTCCCGCAGTCTGAAACTGACTAACAACGTCGACGAAGTACCACAACTGGCAGCTTTCGTCGATGAAGTGTGTGAGGCCATCGGTCTTGACATGTCGCTGACTATGAGTCTGAACCTCGCCATTGAAGAGGCTGTAGTTAACGTAATGGACTACGCCTACCCCACTGGCAAGAAAGGCGACATTCTCATCGAGGCCAAAGCCAACGATCAGTGTCTGAAGATTGTCATCATTGACTGGGGCACACCTTTTGACCCCACAACAAAGGCAGAAGTGGACACCACTCTATCGGCCGAAGAACGCCCGATTGGTGGACTTGGCATCCATCTGGTCAGACAGATTATGGACTCTATCAACTACGAACGTATAGACGGAAAGAACGTCCTGACACTACGGAAAAAGACCGTTTAAACAGGTTTTAATTTTTTTTAACTACCTCGATAAGACTTTAGTCTTAGATTTTAAGTAAATTTGCAAATTAATAGAGAAATGACTGACGTAATATTATCTAGCTTTATCAGTTTATTTGCGCTATTTGGCAAAGTAGAGCAAGTAGACGAGGAACGGGCAAAAGAGATGCTCGTAAGCTATTTACGTCGCCAATTCGGCATCAGGAACATCGATCTCTATCTGGATCTCTACAGCGATATGCGCATGGCTTACGAGATGACCGATGACCTGAACACCCAGGATACCGTCCGCTCTATTTGTTCTAATTTGCAAACGGACATCCGCAACACAGAAAAAGCCCTGTTGCTGCTACGTCTTTTGGAATTCTGTGCCGACGACGACGGATTTACCGATGTCATGTTCCGCACGATGGCTGAGCAGTTTAACATCCCTGATGAGCAGTATAACAACTTCATGGATTATGTCAACAACAAACCCACGGAGCACGTCATACTGCACCAGTTAGAAGGTTTTGACGGACAACTCAAAACCCTGCTCGACCCCTTCACAGGCTTGTTGATGTTTACATACATGGGCAACGATACCGTCTTGCTCAACGATGTTCCCGTGCTCTCGGGATGCTATCAAGTATGGCTCCAGAGCAGTGTGCTGAAAGGCAAAAGCGGTCGCCCTGTTTACTACTCATCCATCATCAGTTGCTACGACAAGTCGGACAGCGAGGTAGAAGCTGTTGAGTTCTGTGGACGCGACGTAACCTTCAGATTCCCAGGAAGTGACAACGGCATGCACAACCTTAGCTTCAACCTGCACAATGGCGAGTTACTGGCTATCATGGGCGGTTCAGGAACAGGCAAAACGACCCTCCTTTCCCTGCTCAACGGCAGTATGAAGCCTCAGGAAGGCACGATTACCATCAACGGTCACGACATCAGCGAGCCCGAGGCCAAGGACCTCATCGGTTACGTACCTCAGGATGACCTGCTCATCGAAGAGCTGACCGTTTACCAGAACCTCTGGTTTACCGCCAAGTTGTGCTTCGAAGGGATGGCAGAAGAGGAGCTCGACCGTCGTGTCATGAAGACCCTGAAGGATCTCGGACTTGATGCCGTCAAAGACCTGAAAGCAGGTTCGGCCATCAACAAATATATCTCTGGCGGACAGCGCAAACGTCTGAATATTGCCCTTGAGCTCATCCGAGAGCCAGCCGTATTGTTCCTCGACGAACCGACTTCAGGACTGTCGTCAGCAGATACCGAAAAGGTCATCAACCTACTGAAGGAACAGACGCTGAAGGGGAAGCTCATCATCGTCAACATCCACCAGCCGTCCAGCGACGTCTATAAACTCTTCGACCGTCTCTGGCTGCTCGATCGTGGCGGATATCCCGTGTTCGACGGCAACCCCATCGACGCTATCACCTATTTCAAGGAGGCCGCACACTATGCCGATGCAGAGACCAGCGCTTGCCCCATGTGCGGCAACGTCAATCCCGAAATCGTACTCAACATCATTGATGAGAAGACGCTCAATAGCAATGGCGAGGTGTCTGACGAGCGTAAGATGACGCCCCAGGAGTGGCACGAGCTCTATCTGAAGAACCGTCCTGAGCTGCCCGCCCCCGCTGTCAGCAACGTACCACCTTCCGACCAAAAGAAACCTGGCGTGCTGAAACAGTTCGCCATCTTCCTGCACCGTAACTTCAAGACGAAGATTACCAACGTGCAATATCTCTGCATCACTCTCCTGCAGGCTCCCTTGCTGGCAGTGGTCTGTGCCTTCCTCACACGCTATGCTCCACCCGAGGGATATTCCGTCATGGACAACAAGAACCTCGTCAGCTACTTCTTTATGGCCGTCATTGTGGCTACGTTCACGGGCATGAGTGGCAGCGCCGAGGAAATCATCAAGGACCGCGCACTGCTTAAACGCGAACAATTCCTACATCTGTCATACGGCAGCTATATCTGGTCGAAGATTGTCTATATGGCCTTCGTGTCACTCATCCAGACGTTGCTGTTCATCGTTGTCGGCAATGCTATCATGGAATTGCACGGGCTCTTTACAACATGGTGGCTCATCCTGTTTATGACGGCCCTGCTGGCCAACCTCACAGGACTACTGCTGTCGCAATGTCTCAACTCCGTCGTAGCCATCTACATCAGCATTCCCATGCTGCTTATTCCCCAGATTCTGCTTTGCGGACTAGTAGTCAGTTTCTCTGACCTGACGCCCAAGAGCACGACGGGTAACGTACCCATCATCGGAGACCTCATCCCCTCGCGCTGGTCATACGAGGCATTGGCCGTCACATCGTTCACCGACAATAAATATGAGCGTAACTTTTTCGAGCTCGACAAGAAGAAGTATGAAACGCAATACTACAACATGGGATTGCTCTATGAGTTGCAATCACAGCTTGAAACCATGAAGGACGAGCAAAAGCGAGGCAAGGAATCCACTGTGGATCACATGGCTGTCATCCGCACCAACCTGCCGCTAATCACGACTTATTGCGACATGAAGCCCTATAGCGGCGACGAGTCCTACCAATCACTATACGACTATATGAGAGAAGCCGAGAATATCCTTTCGAAGCGTAGCAACGAAATATCGCTGAAGGCCGATGCACTGACGTCGAGCTATATCCGCCAGAATGGCAAAGAAGCCCTGCTCGACCTGAAACGACAGAACTATAACATCAAACTGGAAGACTGTGTCATCGGTGCCGACCAACGACGAATGCTCGACATCATTGATAATTATGCTGTGCCGCGTACAGGACTTATCTTCCTGACGCCACAGAGCACCATCGGTCGCGCACCATTCTACAGCAGCGAGAAGATTGTGGGCCAGTGGCACATCAAAACACTCTGGTTCAATATGGCCATGCTGCTGTTCATGTGTATCATCACTACACTGATGCTGCTCACTGACTGCCCAGGGAGATACATTCGCAAAACAGAGAATTAACGAGATAAATAATTAACATTTTAATAACTCAAAAAATTTAAGAAATGAAGAAATTATCAATTTTAGCTATTGCATTTGCAGCAGTTGTATTCGCTGCATGTGGTGGAAAGAAAAGTGAGCAGGCTGAGGTAGCTACTGACAGTCTGAAGAGTTTCGAACAGCAGCAAATCGAAGCCAGCATCAAAATGCACTTCGACAGCATCGCTGCCGAAATTGGTAAGTTGAAACAACTACCCTTCTTGTCAGAAGGCGACGACGGCATCAAGCTGACCAAGGAAGAGAAGCAGGTCAAGCCCGACTATCTGCTGCCCACTTCTGCTGCCGAGGAGGCTACCACGCTGGCAGAAAAGTATCGTATCCTCAGCGCATTGAACGTTGACAAGAAGATTGCAGCTCTCTACGAAATGCCTACAGAAGACTACGACAAGGCTATTACAAAGCTCGTTGCCGACATCAACGATCCCTCGTTCAAGGCTATCGACGATGCCAACACGTTGTTTGAGACCTCAAACGTTCTCTATGACGAAATGGAGAAGAACGGCCGCATCAACCACTTCTGGCAGATGGCCGCCGCTGCACTTACCGAGCAGCTCTACATCGCCAATCAGAACCCCGACAAGTACCTCAGCACCTTCACCGACGAGGCAGCTTCTAACGTCACATTCCGCATCATCCTCGTGCTCGACGCCATCAACCGTCTGTCAGAATACGATCCCGACATCCAACCCGTTGCAAAGGCTCTTGCTCCCTTGGACGTGCTCAACGCCACTTCTGTTGCCGAGCTGAAGGATCAGGTTGCTAAGGCTAAGGACCAGATTAACGATGCACGTAAGGCCATTATCAAGTAATAACCATTCATAATTCATAATTGAAAATGATTTTTGAGATTAACGAACAAAACGGCGGTTATACTGCTACTGTCAGCGGACGCCTCGACACCCCTGCTGCCGTAAAGGCCCAGCAGGAGATTGCCCCACTATTGGAGAATGCCGACAAACAAATCACCCTCGACTGTAAGGACCTTGAGTATATTAGCTCGTCTGGTCTGCGCCTGTTTCTGACCATCCGCAAAGAGGCAACTGCCAAGGGGGGTAAAGTCATTATTGAACACATCAACGACGAAATCAAGAAGGTGTTCATGATGACCGGCTTCTTTAATCTGTTCGATATCCGCTGATTTCATATGCCAGATTACGGACTCGACCTACATGGTGAAATGCTTCTCGAAGAGTACTGCAACAAGCAGCCTCTCTTCGAGGAGCTTCAACGTGTGGTAATGGAAAAACTGGGCACACTGGTTCAGCAGAGTGGTATCGAGGTTAACTCCATGGAGTCGCGTATCAAGGCTGAAGAGTCACTGGTTGGAAAACTTCGGCGCAAAGGACATAAATATAGTTCGCTGCTCGATATCACCGACATCTTTGGCGCACGCATCATTACATTCTACAACGAGGATGTCGACCGTATCGCATCAATGGCTGAGGTACTCTTCGAAATCGACTGGGACAACTCCGTCGACAAGCGTCGGATGCACCAATTCGACAGTTTCGGCTACAATTCGCTACACTACATCTGCCGAATTCCCAAGTCGTTGTATTTCAACCCTGAGATGCCCGAAATTAACGAGGTACGCTTTGAGTTGCAGATGCGCACCGCCTTGCAACACGTGTGGTCAGCCATCCAACACGACATCGGTTACAAGTCCGAAATCGAAACGCCCCTAGAATATCACCGCAACCTCAGCCGACTGGCAGGTATGCTCGAACTTGCAGACAACGAGTTCAGCCGCATTCGCAATGCTATTGCCGATTATCGTCGCCGCGCCCAAAGCCTCGTACAGAGCGGACAAATTGAGGAAGTGCCACTCGACCTGGATACCTTCCGCAGCTATCTCGACAAGCGCCCGTTCGACAAACTCAATCGCAAGATTGCCGCTATCACACAGGCTGAGCTACACGAAGCTCCCTGGTGGCCATATCTTAAAGTACTGCGCCGTATCGGTATGAACACCCTTGGCGACGTCGAGCGACTCATGCACAATAATTTTGAAGACGCCTATCAGCTGGCATTGTTCCAATTGGGCAGCACCGACATCGACATCCTTGCCGAGACCGTCGGCCTGCAAAACCTCTGTATTGTACATCTCCTCAAGACCGGAGGAGGCAAGCTGTCTCTCGTTCAGTTTTTCGAAGCCATCAACGGCAAGATGCCACAAAACGAAACCCTTGCCGATATGGTCATGGAGCAGGCCAGTCGTCTGGAATTCATGAATAAGAAGGGATGACAGTTCAAAATCACCGTCCGAAAATTGCCATTATCGATCCCAACACGCTGGCCACGCTGGGATTGAAGCAATTGTTGCTCAACATGATGCCAATCGTCACCGTTGACACCTTCGGCACCCTTGCTGAACTCAAAGCCAATGATGCCGACATCTATGCTCACTATTTTGTGTCCCTAGATATCGTCCTCGCCAACCGCGCCTACTTCGTCGAGCGCCGTCGTAAGACCATTGTGCTTACCCTCTCGCTCACCGACAGCACGCAGCCCAGCGAGTTCAACACCCTTTGCATCAATCAGCCCGAGCCCCAGCTCGTCCGTCAACTGCTTGCCCTCGAGCAACATGCCCACGGTCACGGCCAGAATCTGCCCCCTACCCCTCAAGTACTACAACAGAAAATCCTTTCCGACCGCGAAATCGAGGTAATGGCACTCATCGTCCAAGG